>Ga0209536_100017370_pt1 | contig 10192 bp, 8 predicted proteins | sample DeeMarSeWOR28_12_FD_187461 | JGI IMG/M metagenome (GOLD analysis project Ga0209536, IMG submission 187461) | Marine sediment microbial communities from White Oak River estuary, North Carolina - WOR-2-8_12 (SPAdes) (version 2) | ecosystem: Environmental > Aquatic > Marine > Intertidal zone >... | reverse complement strand
AAAGGTTGTCATAAAAAGAATTCCATTTTCCTTAATCTTGCCAGCAAGCTTTCTTAAAATCAAGGGCCATTCATCCTCAATATGGTTCTCAAGAACAAGCCAATCCCAAAGCCTTTTTCCTAATTTTCTTTCTTTGAATCCTCTGTATGAAGTATCGCAATAATGCGAAGTATCCACTCTTAAAAATCTTCCTACATTGCTTAGCCTGGGAGTAATATACCCGCTGTATACAGGCGCAATGTAAGGATTCCTGCAGATGACAATATCAAACTTGCCTTCTGCCTGGCTGCATTTTTCTAACTCTGTAATATCAAATTCGACAAAAGTGCATGTGCCAATAGCTTTTGTAATTTCCTCAAGGCTTTCATCCCTGTCTACACTAACCATCTCTGTAGCGCCTCCAAAATGCTGGAATACTACGGGCTCTTCAACTACTGCCCCGCAGCAGGCATTCAGAATCCTTGGGCTTTTAAAGCGGCCATTTGGAAAATATTCTGCAAGAACTCTCCTAAAACCATCTCTTTCAAGTTCAATGTCAAAACTAGTAATCTCTTCACCCAACCTATTTCTCATAATAAGAGGGTAATGAGGTTTTATTTTTAAATTTGACGCTGTGCCTTGAAAAGATTTCGCATTTTTTGCATAAACACTTATTAAAAACAAAATCATACATTTGCCTATGTCAGTAGTAAATGTTTTGTTGATAAAGAATGGCAAAATAAGATTTATCAGGGAGCACTACAGAAAAGCAATTAAGATTCTTGAAAATCCAGCTGCAGAACTAAAACTTTTTCTTGATTCAGGATATATTGTTATAGACTTTGACTTTGATTTAATATTTAACAGCCAGAATGCTTTTTCAATAAACAACATAAAGAACAGGAAAATAAGGCAAATGAAAGTGTTTACTCTGTAAAGCTGTGCAGGTTCTGCTGGCTTTTGTCAAATTTCTCAAGGTATTTTGGAGGCTTTGCTTCTACAAAAGAAAATCCCCAGTCCTGCAGCATCTTCAATGCATTTGGGGTTATTCTTGGAGCAGCAATTACCCCCCTTACATTTTCTATTCCTTTTGAGTCCTTGATTTTCTCAACATACCTCCTTAACTGGGTTACAGCAGAAAGGTCTGCGCAATACCTCTTGCATTCGACTACTGTAATTATGTTGAACTTGTCTGTGCCGAATACATCAATAAACCCATACTTAGTATGCTCCTCCATGCTGAAAGGCTTGAATCCAGGCTCAATCATATCAGGATTCTTCATAAGCATCTCTGCCATGTCCTTCTCAGTGCCTGTAAGCACAATAGATTTTCCGTCATTCATCTTAAGATAGTTGAAAAAATGAATCCTTCTCATGACAATCTCCATAAACTCCTTGCCGTTCTTGCTTTTCAAGACGCACTTGTCGCCGTCAATAGAAAGAACATGGGAGGTTCCAGCCTTCATGTAGTTAACAGGATTGCTTCCTGTAGGCTGATGGACAAGCAGGGTCTTGTCTTCTTTAATTACTATAATCCTGTCTCCATCAGGAAGAAAGCTTTCAGCCCTTCCGCTGTAGTTAATCTCGCATGAGCACCCCAAAACTACAGAGTGATTTTTGCTTAGCGCATTCTTCATAATTACAGCATAATCATCAATCTTCAGCATTATGGCAAAAACTAATTTCCCTGTTTTAATATATTTCTATAATGGAAAATAGAAATATTTATATAGGATTCAGAGGACTAAAAATCAGGGGGATTGGATGAAAGCATATCTGGACATAGTAAGAAGAATTCTTGAAAAAGGGGTTATGAAAGAAAACAGGACAGGGATTAAAACCTTAGTCGTTCCGGGAGTTGCATTTGAGCATGACATGTCTGAAGGATTCCCCCTTCTTACGACAAAAAAAATGCCTTTCAAGTGCATTGCTTCAGAATTAGAATTTTTCATAAAAGGAATAACAGACAAGAAATGGCTGCAGGAAAGGAAAAACTTTATCTGGAATGAATGGGCTAATCCCTCAAAAGCTCCATACGGCCATGATGAAGAGTCAAAGAAAAGAATGATGGATGAAAGAGATTTGGGCCCTGTTTACGGATTCCAATGGAGGCATTTTGGTGCAGAATATGATAATTATGATTCAGACTATACAGGAAAAGGCATTGACCAGCTTAAATACGTAGTGGACAAGCTAAAGGCAAATCCTAATGACAGGAGAATGATTGTTTCAGCATGGAATCCTACAGCAATGCCTAAAATGGCTCTTCCTCCCTGCCATTATGCGTTCCAGGTTATTGCAGTTGGAAACAAGCTAAGCCTTGTATGGAACCAAAGGTCAATTGACACAATGCTTGGCCTTCCGTTCAATATAGCAAGCTACGCTTTGCTTCTTCATCTCCTTGCAAAGGAGTCAGGCCTAGAGGAAGGCAGGCTTGTTGGATTTTTAGGGGACACGCATATTTATGAAAATCATGTTGAGGGAGCTAAAGAGCAGCTAAGCAGGGACCCAAGCAAATTCCCGCTTCCAAAATTAGAGACTGAAAATTTCAAGTCAATATTTGAATGGAAGCATGAGGATACAAAAGTAGTTGGATATGAAAGCTATCCAAAAATACCTTTTCAAATAGCGGTCTAAGATAAATCAGGTTGTGATAATAAAATGGCAGAAATAATCGTGATTGCTGCAGTTGCGCAAAACAATGTTATAGGAAAGGATGGAGACATTCCATGGAGGCTGAAGGAAGACTTCCAGCATTTCCAGGAAAAGACAATGGGGCATCCGTGCGTTATGGGAGACAAGACATTTGAATCATTGCCTGACAACGCAAAGCCTCTTCCAGGGAGAGAAAATATAGTCCTGACATTTGACAAAAGCTACAATCCTCCAGGAACTAAAATATTTTTTTCATGGGAAGATGCAATGGAATACTGCAAAGGAAAGGAAAAGGTCTATATCTGCGGAGGAGCAAGCATATACAAGCTTGGCCTTAAGGCTGCAGACACACTAGAATTAACAAGAATAAATAAGGACATTGAAGGAGACACTTTCTTTCCTGAAATTAATTTTGATGAATGGGAATTGGTAAACCAGGAAGATTCGCAGGGAGTAAATAAAAGGACTGGAGAAACACTGAAGTTTTCGTTTTTGACTTACAAGAAGAAGAAACTATAAAAATAAAATCTTAACAAAAAAACCAAAATGAATTTTGAAAACCTAAAAAAACAGGACCCTGAAGTTTTTGCAGCAGTGAAAAGCGAGCTTGAAAGGCAAAGAAATGAAATCAACATGATTCCTTCTGAAAACTACTGCACAAAAGCAGTGCTTGAGGCATGCGGCTCTGTATTGAACAACAAGTACGCCGAGGGATACCCGAAGAAAAGATACTATCAGGGAAACAAGTTTATTGATGATGCTGAAATACTTGCGATAGAAAGGGCAAAAAAGCTTTTCGGAGCAGGGCATGCAAATGTACAGCCTGACTCAGGCAGCATAGCAAACATGGCAGCATACTTCGCAGTCCTAAATCCGGGAGACAAAATAATGGGATTAAAGCTTGACATGGGCGGGCACTTAACACACGGGCACAAAGTAAGCGCAACATCAAAATTCTATGCCTCAGTGCAGTACGGCCTTGACAAGGAAACAGGGCTTATCAACATGGATGAAATAAGAAAGTTTGCGCAGAAAGAAAAGCCGCAAATAATAGTATCCGGAGCAACAGCATACCCTAGGCTTTTTGACTTCAAGGAATTCAATGAGATAGCATGCGAAGTGGGGGCATACTCAATGGCTGACATAAGCCACATAGCAGGATTAATTGTAGGCGGAGCGCATCCAAGCCCATTTCCTTTTACTGACATTGTCACAACAACAACACACAAAACACTTCGAGGGCCCAGAAGCGCGCTCATACTTTGCAAGGAAGAGGACAGGCTTGCAAAAACAGACGGCTTGGATGAAAAAGCTGCAAAAAAAGCAAAAAGCCTTGCAGGCAAAGTAGACAGGGCAGTCTTTCCAGGGCTGCAAGGCGGGCCGCATGAGCATATCATAGCTGCAAAAGCTGTTGCTTTTGGCGAGGCAATGAAGCCTGAATTCAGCGAATATGCCCACCAGATTGTCAAGAATGCAAAAGCGCTTGCTGAATCATTAATGGCAAACGGAATAGAGCTAGTTTCAGGAGGCACAGACAACCATCTTCTGCTTATAGACCTAATCAAGACAAAATCAGTTGGAAAAATGGGCATGGGAAAAGAGGCTGCAGTTGCACTTGAAGAAGGAGGTATAGTAACAAACGCAAACACAATACCTTTTGACCCTTCAACGCCATTCAGGCCTTCAGGAGTAAGGCTTGGAACACCGATACTTACAACAAGAGGGATGAAGGAATCAGAAATGAAATCAGTTGGAGAATGGATTGCAAAAATAATCAACACCCTTGATGATGGGCAGAACGGCATTGCTATAAGGCAGAAAATAAAGGAGGATGTAAAAGAGCTTTGCGGCAAATTTGTTTTCTATTAGTATCTTGCTTTGAGATATTAATGCGGTGATTAGAATGAAATACAACGAAGCGCTGAAATACATTTACAGCAGGGAGCTTTTTGGAGTAAAGCTAGGGCTTAAAAACATAACAAACCTTCTTGAGAATTTAGGAAACCCCCAGAATAATTTCAAGTCAATACATGTTGCAGGGACAAACGGAAAAGGCTCAACATGCGCGTTTATTTCTTCAGTGCTGCAAAAGCAGGGATATAAAGTTGGGGTTTACACAAGCCCCCACCTTGTTGACTTCAGGGAAAGGATAAGGATAAATGGAAAGAAAATACCTAAAAAAGACGTTGCAGCAATTCTTGCAAAAATAAAGCCTTTTGTAAAAGAGCATACTTTTTTTGAGATTGTAACAGCGCTTGCATTTTTCTATTTCAGCCAGGAAAAAGTTGACTTTGCTGTTATTGAAGTTGGATTAGGAGGGAGGTTGGATGCAACAAATACAATAATTCCTGAAGTTTCTGTAATAACCAATGTAGACTTTGACCATCTGGAGCATCTTGGGGAAACAATAGATGACATTGCGTTTGAAAAGGCAGGAATAATTAAGGAAGGAGTTGATGCTGTCACTTCTGAAAACTGCAGAGGGCTTAAAGTAATAAAAAAAATCTGCAAAGAAAGAGGGTGCAGGCTTTATCTTGCACGAAAAGAAACAGGAAAAGGATTGAAAATGGAGATGCATGGGAATTTCCAAAAACAAAATGCATCATTGGCACTCAAAGCTTTGGAGATTTTGAGGGGGAAAGGGCATAAAATAAGCGCTGAGGCTGTAAATTCTGGAATGAAATCAGCGAAATGGCCCGGCAGGCTTGAATTCATCAAGAAAAACCTTATTTTTGACTGCGCCCACAATCCAGCAGGAGCAAAAGCGCTTGCAAATGAGCTGAAAAAGTTCAGAAAAAAAGGAAAAAACATCTATCTTGTTATTGGAATAATGAAAGACAAGGACATTAAGGGAATATGCAGCCAGCTTGCGCCCCTTGCAAAGGAAATAATCATAACAAAAGCGAAGGTTGCAAGGGCTGCAATGCCTGAGAAAATAGCAAAGTTCATTCCAAATCAGAAAAAGGTTGCTGTTGTTGGGGATGTGGCAGAAGCTTTGGAGTATGCAAGGCTGAAAGCAGGAAAAGACAATCTTGCAGTATTAAGCGGCTCTATATTCACGGTGGGAGAGGCGTTTGCGAGAATCAGGCCTGAGCCATTTAACAATAAGGTAGACAAAAGGAGTGTCAAGGAAGGCAAATCCAACCTTTAGAAGCCAGTATGGTATAATCATCTGGATAATTCTTGCAATTGTGAATTCTGGAGTCATGTGATAGAATGCAATAAATGTAAAAAGAGAAGTGTCAATAAACTGGGAAGCAACTGTTGAGAGATTATTTCTAAGCCATAAAAATTTTCCATGAGTTTTTTTCTTCCAAAAGTTGAAAGCCCATATGTCATGAGTCTGGCTTATCAGGAAAGCAATCATGCTTGCGATTATTATCCTAATTGAATTTGAAAATACGGATGAATAAGCTTCATTATTCTGATAGAATCCTGCAGGAGGCATCTTTATCCCTATCCAAACAAGAACTATTGATACAATAAGCGCGACAAATCCTGCATAGATGAAAACAGCTGTTACTTTTTTGCCCCTTACTTCCTCAACTGCATCAGTAATCAGGAAAGTAATAGGATATGCAAAAATTCCAACAGAAGCCACAATCCCAAATATTGTGGTTACTTTGCTCCCAATTACATTAGCAAGAACCAATGCAGATATAAAAACAGCCAATAGTATGCTTGTCTTTATCTCTAAAATCCTGCCTGTGCTGCTTCCCATGAAAACCCCCAATTAAACTAAATATATAAATTAAAATAAAAGAAATCAAAGGCAGTTTAAAAAGTTAACTCTGCTTTTTCCCTGCTTTTTTAATTACTTCTTTAGAGACTTTTTAATCCTTTCAAGCAGCTTTTCTGTCTTTTTTGCCTTCAGGTCCATCCTGCGGTTGATTCTTCCAAGGGTTTGCACTGACTGGCTTATAGCATTCCTTGACTTGTCAATTGCGAGGATTGCATTAAGCCCGCTCTTTGAAGCATAAAGGTCAGCAGCAATTGTTGCAGCTATGTTTATGGTTATCAAAGACAATGCAAGAGGAAGGTCTTGCTCATACCCAACCCTGTAAAGCAGGGCTGCAATGGCTGCAAACATAAGCAGGGCGTAGTTTGCAATAGCCCATTTGTGGCTCATCCATTTTCTCATGATGAATTTGCCACCTATATAAACAAGCGAGAGTATGTAAGCAACTGCTATTGCAAGGTATATTATAACAGGGCTTGCTGTTACAAGGCCTGCAGTTGCTGCGTCAAGATATTGGGTGATTGCCGAAGCTGCCTTTTCCTCTACAAGGGCTGCTTCTTCCCTTGCTGCCTCAAGGTCTATATCTGTTTCTGCTTCTTCAATTTCATCTTTGGAGCCCATGTTGTTTATGGAGTCGCAGATGTCTTTGGCTGCTTCATAGCTGCCAATTTCCCTGTAGTTGTAGACTATAGTCATTGCATTTTCATAAGTCATATCAACAACTTTGTCATAATCAATATCTACAGGATAATCATCGTCAACTGCGTTGTTAGCCTCGTTCAAGCATGTTCCAAGGCACTGCTGAATCATCCTGTCTTCTATTGTCATTGTTATCTCTTCGCCCCAGAGCAGTTCGTAGCCAGAGCTTAAGGTTTCATCGCAATAATCTGCTAATCTTGACAGTTCCTGGCTTTCAATCTGTGCATGCCCGCTACTTCTTCCTGTAGCAATCTCAAACTGGTGCTTCCAGAATCCAATTGTCCTTAAATCTCCAGTAGGCCCTTCAGGAGTTATGTCTTTGCAGGTTTCTTCCTCTGTCTCAGGGAAAAGCCTTCCGCAGTGGTTTGCATCATAGCATTGCCTTGTCCTTATTCCATCTATGCATGCTGACCATTCATCGCATACCCAATCATCAACGCATACGCACATTCCGTTAGAGCATTCTTCGTTTGCTGCACATGCATATTCTCTCCATTTCCATCCTCCATATTGTATATCATAAACACATTCCGCTCTTGTTATTTTTGTAGAGCATTTTACTTCTCCGGATGAGCATTCATCTTTGCTCTTGCTTCTGCCTCCACCCCCTCCTCTTCTTGTTGGCGGGGAAGGCAACAATTCATTTTCAAAGTCTTTGTTAATATTGCATGAACCTGCTGTATGGTCAAGATGTGCCACATGACTTCCTGATGCAGGGTTTATTGGATTCCAGCCTTCCTGTGGCTGCTCGCTTACTGTGTATTGTCCTCCTTTAAGATTTTCAATGCAATAATAACCATCATCATCTGTTGTTTCTGTAATTTCTCCTGAGGGACCATTAGCAGTTATCTGCCACCCCCTACGGCCGTTTCCCTCAGTGTCAGTTTTTCTTCCGTAAATTACATATCCTGATGTGGGTGTGCATGAAGTGCTTGCCTCACAAAGTGAGGTAGGAAAGTCGGACAAAGCTGTAATTCCTGCAACCTGGTCTGAAAATTCCTCTATATTTTCACTGGCAACCTGCACAGCTTGAATTATAATGCTGTGGTTGTCTTGAGCATGGGATTCCTGATGGTTTGAAATTCCCATGAATATAATCCAGGCTATCATTAACAAATGCCTTAGCTTGAATATTGACTCCTTTTCCTGCTCTTTTTGGATTTTCTTTTTAGCTTTGGATTTCTTATGCTTAGGCATTTTTCCCACCTTTCCTGAATTTTTTAATTTTGATTGTATGTTCTTTAATTCTTGAGTTCATATTCTGCAAAATCCTGTTGATATGCTCCAGTTCCCTGAGGTTTCTCAGTTTTGGAACAACTACTGCTCCAATTCTGCTTGAAATGTAAATCCTTGCAGCTGCAGATATTATGATAATAAGCCCAGCTGCTGTCAAAAGCAGGCTTGCCCAAAGAGGCAATACTGCTGGCTCTTCTGGAACAACTGCAGGAATTTCCTCAATTGGAGGCTTGAATGGAGGCTCGATTGCAGGAGGCTTTGGGATTTCGGCAGGCATTTTAGGGATTACACATTCCCTTTGTTCAGCAGGCTTGAATTCCTGTGTTCCGCAGTGGCCCCATTCAAAGCAGTCTCTTTCCTGGATTCCGTTTATGCATAATCCCCATTCATCGCAGACCCAGTCTTCCTTGCACTCGAGAGGTATGCAGGCTCCATCTACACATTTTTCTTCCTGCCCGCATTTCACTTCAAACCATTTCCACCTGTTTTCAACAAGGTCATATGCGCAAAATGCCGAGCTTGAGCCGTTAATGCATGCTATTTCACCTGAGCCGCACTCATCTGTTCCTCTTGAACTTGTTCCTCCCCCGCCTGTTGAAGGAGTTGGAGTATATAAGGGCTGGACTGTAAGGTTTTCGCTTGAAGAATAATTGCTGTAATCATGGCTGTCATAAGCCCTTACCCTGCAGCTCCATTCTTCTCCACTGTAAGTCCTTCCGCTGTCAAGAATGCTGACATTTGTCAAGTTTTCAGGAGGATATTTGTTAGGCCAGGTTGTGAAGCTTGTATTTTGAACTCCATTCCTATACCAGAACCCTTCATAGCTTACATTATCTGCATCAGCATCAGTTGTGTTTGCCCAGCAGATTAAGTCATCAACTGTTGTTTCCCCAGCCTCAGTTGCATTGATGAAAACATAAGGTGTTTCAGGAGGGATGTTTGTGATGTTAACTGTATCATTTGCTGTTAAAGTATTGTATCCTGTTTTGTTGCATGTTGCGTTCCAGCTTAAAATTCCGTTATTGCTGAAGCTTCTGTTGTATTCGTATAGTTTTGTTGTTGCGTTCCATGCCATGCTGTCTGAACTGTCTGTGAAGTTTATTACGCAGTCTGCATCTGTGATTTCTCCTGAGGAATTTGTGTAGTTTGCATAGAACTTGACCTGCTCATTTGCATATTTTGTCTGGTCTGCGTAAGGCATTCCTGAGTCTGTTTCATCCCAAATTGTGAGATTTGCTGTTACAGATGTTGCAAATCCTGTGAAGTGGCTTACTGTGAATGTGACATTGTTTACATTGCAGTTTATGTTTGTGCATTCTGGATCTGTTGTTGAGCTGCAAATGTTTGCTTCAGAGACAATATCCTGCGATGAAGAATAGACCCCTGAGCCGTAATAGATTGTTGCTGGGCATATTACATTATTAATTGTTAAATTCGCACTTGAATTAAAAGTAGGATTGAGTTCGCTTGTGTTTACACTAATAAATCCTGCTCCAATTTCAACAAAAAGATTATAATCACTATTGGAAGTATTCATTCCATAATCAAAAGGAAATTGTATTTTTCCGTATTGAGTGGCTAAAGTAAAATTAGTCACATTTTCTAGATCTGAAACATTTGAAAGATTTGTACTTCCGTAAGCACTATCAAATTCTGTTGCATTAGGAATAACTACACAATCTCCAGAAGTGCCACAATACGCTCCCGTAGTGTCTGAATTTGGACAAAAATTTCCTGGGTCTGTTCCTTCAATCGCAAAATAACAATTTCCCCCACCGTCACAAGCATCGCAGGCACCAAAACAGGTATTACTTCCTTCTGTATCTTGGAAATTTGAACTTATATATAAACAAGTTTCATCTGAAGCTCCTTGACAAGTCAAAC
>Ga0209536_100017369_pt1 | contig 10193 bp, 8 predicted proteins | sample DeeMarSeWOR28_12_FD_187461 | JGI IMG/M metagenome (GOLD analysis project Ga0209536, IMG submission 187461) | Marine sediment microbial communities from White Oak River estuary, North Carolina - WOR-2-8_12 (SPAdes) (version 2) | ecosystem: Environmental > Aquatic > Marine > Intertidal zone >... | reverse complement strand
GATATTATCCGTGCCCTCCATCAACCAACTCGCAACCATTTTCATGGACATCCTGAATTATGAAGAACTGGAACGCGCCCAGTGGATCGACCAGCAATCGAAGGCGGTCATATACACCACTATCCAAAACGGCGGCGCCGGGAGCGAGGTTTGGCTGCTGGAGCAACCCCATCTGGGGAGCGCCCGCTTAGGGGCAGGCGGCACCCACCATGTCGCCTTCCGGGTCGCGGATTTCGAGACGCAGAAGAAGTGGCATTCTCATTTAACTGAATCAGGACTTTATGTCAGCAGCCTGATCGACCGCTTCTGGTTCCGGTCGATTTACTTCCGGGTGTCCAACGGCATCCTGTTCGAGATCGCCACCGATGGACCTGGATTCGCCGTCGACGAAGCGCCGGACAGCCTGGGCGAAACACTGGTCCTGCCGCCTTTCCTGGAGGGTCGCCGCCAGGAGATCGAAGCGGGTCTCATCCCGATCGGGGCATAAGAAACAAAGCACTGTGAGAATCTATTGGAATACTAACCATATGAACATATGAAATGAAAAACTGGCTTCAAAATCATAAAATCATCAGCTCTTTGTTGATGCTTATCTGTATCGGGATGTTAGCACTGATTATTTTAGCCTTCATACCGGTTCAAATAGAAACCTCGCCAACGCCTGATCCAGTCCAAACCTATGAGCAGGCGCTGGAGCGCGTTGAAGCTGTACAATATCAAGAGCGAGCCAACCTGGATTTAAACCCAATTTGCTACACACGTTTGTTGACGCATGATCAGAAGGTCGAGCGCACGATTGTCTTCCTGCACGGCTTCACCAGCTGCCCAGAGCAGTTCGCTCAATTGGGTGACGAATTTTTCCGGCGTGGCTACAACGTTTACATCCCGCGCCTGCCAGGGCATGGTTATAACGACCGCCTGGGCGAGGCGCTTAAAGAGGTCACACCAGAGGAGATGGCTGCCTTTGCGATGGGCAGCGTTGACATCGCCCAGGGTCTCGGAGAGCATGTCAACGTCTCCGGTTTGTCTGGGGGTGGCGCTTTGACCGTCTGGCTTGCACAGGAGCGTCAGGATATCGATCTGGCCGTGCCAATGGCACCCTTCCTGGGTGTGGGTTTTATCCCCACACCGCTGAACCAGCCTTTTGCCAACTTACTGTACCATCTACCGGACTTCTTCCAATGGTGGGATCCGGTTCATAAATCAGGCAACCCCCTGACTGCGCCTTATGCCTACCCCCGCTACTCGATTCACGCCATGGATGATTTCCTGGTATTGGGTTTCTCCACCAGACGGGCGGCTCAGGATGCAGCTCCAGCTGCTGAATCAATCCTGATGATCACCAATGCAGCTGATCCCTCGGTAAATAATCCCATCAATGAGCGCATGGTGGCGATCTGGCAGGAGCATGCCGTTGTGCAGGTCGAGGCCTATGAATTCCCAAAGGAGCTTGACCTGCCGCATGACTTGATCACACCTACACGCCCAGACAATCGGGTTGATTTGGTTTATCCAAAACTTTTAGAGCTGTTCGAAGCACCGGTGGAAATCGGCTCGCAATAAAAACTTGAGATATGTGAAAAGACAACCCATCAAATAAATTTATTAGAGATATAATCAACACTAATAATCGTAAAGGAGAAAATCATGCAAGTAGAAATTCATTACCGTCCATCCTATTCTGTAGCCCGAGTGACACTGGACCGCAAGGAGGAGATCTAGGCTGGAAGTGGTGCTATGGTGGCCATGTCACCCGATATGGAGATGGAAACCGAAGCCAGAGGGGGTTTCCTGAAATCGATTTCACGCTCTATGTTCGGCGGAGAAAGCTTTTTTATGAACACCTTTACCGGCGAGAAGGATGGTGACCGTATCTTGCTTGCGCACCCCCTGCCAGGCGACATCACCGTGGTCGAGATGCAAGGGGATTCCTTGCTGGTGCAGTCTGGCTCCTACCTGGCCTCGTCAGAAGGTATTCAGGTGGATACCAAGTGGTCAAGTGCCAAGACCTTCTTCGGCAGTGAAGGACTGATCATGTTGCGGGTCAGCGGCAGCGGCACGCTGATCGTTTCCAGTTATGGCGCCATCCACCCGATGGAGCTCAACGCGGGTGAGAAATTCGTGGTTGATACCGGTCATTTGGTGACCTTTGAAGAGCAGGTGCGCTACGATATCAAAAAAGTCGCCGGTTGGAAGAGCACCCTGCTGAGCGGTGAGGGGCTGGTGGCTGAGCTTACTGGACCCGGAAACATCAACCTGCAGAGCCGCAGCCAGGATTCCTTCCTTTCCTGGTTGACCCCGCGCATCCCTAAGCAAACCACCTATGTCAGCTCAGGTAGTTAATTCATCCTACTACAAAAATAGAAAGTAGAAATATGCAGTTTCTTATCCTAATTATCGTCGCATTTGTCCTCGGCTACTGGCTGTCTCACAGCATATTCAAAGAAACTATCGATACAGCTTTACAGAAGCCAAAGACCTGGTGGCAACGGTTGTTTCGAGGCACAGAAAACAAAGAAACCACCCAAGAACAATCAAATCTAGTTGAAGGAAAGGAGGAATAGATTATGGGTATCATCAGTTGGATCGTGTTAGGAGGCATAGCCGGTTGGTTAGCCAGCATTATTACCAAACGTAACGACCAGATGGGCTGTATCACCAACATCATTGCCGGCATTATCGGTGCAGCTGTGGGCGGTTGGGTGTTCAGTCTGTTTGGCGGTCAGGGCGTGACAGGTTTCAACCTGCCCAGTTTGCTGGTTGCCTTTGTCGGTGCAGTCATCGTGCTGGCAGTCGTTAATCTGATCTTTGGTAGAAGATAAATCTAAAAAAGGAGAAACCTTGATGAAAAACATAATGAGCTTTTTGTTTGGTGTTGTTGTCGGTGCTGCAGTCGCGTTGTTGTATGCCCCCTCGACGGGTGAAGAGATGCGCAGCAACATAAAAACCCAGGTAGATACCCAATATGTCAAATTGCAGGATGAGTGGCAGAAAGGTTTGCAGGAGATGCAAGCCCGCCTGGATATGATGAGCAGCGACCTGCAGGCCTTGGCTAGCAAAAGCAAAGACTCTGACGAGTCTGCCTGATCGGCATGAAGTCATAAAGCCAATAGGAAAATATAAAACATGGGCCTGGGCAGATTACTCTCCAGGCCCTTCTCAGGCATTATTCGCACAGCCTACCAATGGCTAGGAATAAATTTTTAGATAAAGGTTCAATTCCAGGCAAAACTGAATATATTTCTCTAGAATATTGGCGGGGATCCTCTAGCTGAGTTTGATATTGGCACTCAAGCCGTTCTCTTTGAAACAAACCTTCATTCCAGACCCGACCGGAGCGATGAAGAGGCCTGGCTGAGTGCCTGGTAGCAGGTGTGAATCCGAGAACAGGAGTTCGATCATGATATCGTCGCCGAGCTGCGCGGCATTACCGACCTGGCTGCATCTCTATCTGTGCCGATGATCTTGCAAGGCTTTGAAGATGCTGAAGCTGCCAAGCGAGCCCTGCCGACTGCCTATAACCATAAAGATGTGGTAGATCTGAGAGTCTACACTCTGGGTGATGGCGGGGCCATGTCTGGCCAGCTTGTAGCAGGTCGGCGCAGCAATGGTGAGACAACCTTCCTTGTCTTTTTGCATGATTATTAGAAATGGCTAACGACCTACCAGTAGAAGACAATGCTATGGAATTGAATATATCCACAGTTCCAAGCTGATCACGTACGATTAAGAAAAGATTTGTGATTGAAATAATGGCAGGAGAAAATATGGAAAACAATCAAACCCAAACAGACTCAGCACCTTTGCTTTTCTTAGAAAATGCCAGCCTGGATTTTGGTGGCGGAGCAGGTGTCTTTGACTTAGATCTCTCACTTTCGAAAGGCGCCATCCTGGGTATTATCGGCCCGAGTGGATGCGGAAAAACAACCACCATCCGCCTGATCAACGGGATTTACGGACCAACTTCCGGAGAGGTGATGGTTTTTGATAAGAAACCACTGAAATTTAACGCCTCCGATAAAGCACGCATTGGTTATATCCCCCAGCAGTTCATCCTCTATCCCAACCTGAGTGCGCAGGAGAACATGCATTTCATGGGAGGGATTTACGGTATGACATCCGCTGAACGCAAAGTGAAAATCAAGTCGCTGCTAGAATTCGTGGACTTGATTGAAGCACGCAAACGCCTGGCCAGAAAGATGTCTGGAGGTATGCAGCGCCGCCTGATGCTGGCTGGGGCTTTGCTGCACGATCCTGATCTGCTGATCGCTGATGAACCGACTGCCGGGATTGATCCAATCTTGCGTGCTCGCATCTGGGACAGTTTCAGGGAATTACGCGACCAGGGAAAGACGCTGATGGTCACCACCCAGTACGTTGGCGAAGCGGCCTATTGTGACCTGGTCGCAGTGATGCGGAATGGGCGGCTGGTCACGGTGGACACACCCAAGGGGTTGCAACGCCAGGCAATGGGTGGTGAGGTTGTCCACATTCAGGTTGAAGAGAACCAGCAGCTGGAGGTACTCCGCTTCCTGCAGGGTTTGCCGCAGGTTCATAAGGTGGAGCGAATCACCGCTGAACCAGGAGGGCTGTATATCTATGTAGACGATTCTGGAAAAGAGATCCCCAATTTACTGGCGATTTTAAATGAAAAACAAAGCATTACTCCCAAGATCACCGAGCCCTATTTGCCTCCATTTGATGAGGTATTCGTTCGCCTGATCCGTGCATCTGAAAAACAGCAAATCGAGGAGCGATCAGCATGATTCAATACTTAATCCAGACATTTTCCTTTTTCATGAAGGAATTTCATGATGTACGCCGCCAACCGCGCCTGATGATCAGCCTGGTTGGAGGTCCTCTGCTCGTATTGGCAGCCTTTGGGGCGACATTCAGGAGTGCCAATCCTTTCATTTCCACCGTGCTTGTATGGCCTGAAAGTGGCATCCCAGGTATCAACCAGGACCAGGCCGCTTCATTTTTCAGCGAATATTTTTACCTGGCTGAAGTTACGACGAACAGGGAAGAAGCCATGCAGATGCTGGACGAAGGTCGCGTAGATGTGGTGCAAATTATCCCGGAAATTAATCTCGCACAGGTAGGTGATAGAGAACGACCTGAGATTCAGGTTCTATCCAATACCGTAGACCCAAACGCAGAGGCCTGGATTCGGTCATTAGCCTTTGGAGAGGTGAATTTCATCAACCAACAGCTTCTATCCCAGGAAGCTGTCCAGGCACAGGATAAAGCTCGCGAAGTCGCCGGAGAATTAGAAACCACCCAATCACAGTTCGAGCAGATCAGCCAGACGTTCGATGAAGAAAAAATAGAACAAACCCGGGAACTGATAACAGAGTTGCGTCCGCTGTTAGCCAATCTGTCGAGTACACTGCCGCCAGAAAGCATCGCACAGGCAAATTTATCCCCGGAGCTAAGCCGGCTGCATCGCGATCTTGATATATTGGTCGATGATTTAGATGAGTTGGAGAACGCTTTATCACAAGGGGAAGCCCAAACCCAAATCGAACGCTTGAATTCTTCAACCGAAGAAATCCGGACCCTGAGAGAAACCATTACAATTTTCGTGAATACACCCTCAGAAAACATCACCTCACCGGTACGCGAGACTTATACAAATTTACGCGGCAGCGCATACAGCCTGGTGGTTTTCTATGCCCCTTCTGTTTTGGCCTTATTGGTGCAGCAGTTGGCGATTACGCTGGCATCGTTGGGCCTGGTGAGGGAACGCCAGATGGGCACTTTTGAAATGTTCAGAGTTTCCCCGTTGAAATTATCACAAATCATTTTTGGCAAGTCCTTGGCGTATATTTTTTACGTGACTATCGCCGGGATTACCCTGACTGTTCTGCTGACCCTGATCAATGTACCTATGCCTGCCAATATTGGGCAAACGCTGTTGCTGCTGGTAGTATTGGCGACAGCCTCCGTTGGAATCGGATTTGTAATATCAGCTACCTCACGCACAGACAGCCAGGCTATCCAGCTCACCATGCTGGTCCTGCTGCTATCCATCTTTTTTACCGGGTTCTTCCTGCCGATCAGCGGTTTCAGTTGGCCAGCCTGGATCATCGCAGCTTTGATCCCGATGACGCACGCCATCGAGGGACTACAAGAATTGATGTTAGTTGGGACCAATGCAACCGGCGTGTGGACAGGGCTTGTCTTGATCATTTTGCTCTCATACGGCCTGGTGTTGCTGATCATGCGGCGCCAGTACCGCAAAGTGCTGGATTGAGATGGGTTCTCTGGAAACCAACACATAGCGGCGAGCGCAGTTATTGATCTGCACGAGCGCTCAGGGAAATTGGCTGAAAGAGGTTAATGACATGCTCGGAATCGTTTTCCTAATTCTAATGATGCTGGCGGTGCTGTCAGGTGGCTTGATCGCCCTGTTCGTCGGGCGGCGCTTCTACGCGGTCTGGTTGGGTTTCGCCGCATACTTTTTCACCACGCGGATTTTAGATCTGGCTTTGTTCCGGACTCCGGAGGTCGTTCGCAACTGGGGTGGCCTGGTCATCGCCCTGTTGGTCGTCGTGCTGGTGGTAGTTCTGCGAGACCGGGTGATCAGGGTTGTACCGGCACTTGGCGGTTTCATCGTCAGCGCAATGATCGCGGAGCGGCTTTTAGGATTTATCTATCCTGAAGCTGGAAAATACCTGTTTGTCATCGTTCTCCTTTTGGGAGGGTTGTTGGGGATTTACCTGTTCAGCAGGCGTCTGGATTTCGATGATGCCATCATCCTGCTGTCCGCCCTGTGGGGTGCCTCCTACATCAGCACCGCCATCTTCGATTTTGTGGATATATTTCTGATCTCCGCGGTAGGACTGCTTGGCAGTTCTATCGGCGGTTTCTTAGATACCACCCTGCTGCTGAAAACCCTTCTCTGGCTCGGATTGACCCTTCTCGGGATCATTGTCCAGCGCAGGTTGGGTTATAAGCCTATTCCAGCTAAAGAGAAAGTACCCCCTGCTGAACCTGTTGAAGAATCCCGGCAGGTAGACCGCCGTAGGTGGCGCCTGGGCGTTGTGTTCGGCATTCTGCTCATCGTCTTCCTGCTGGTTGGGCTGATTGGGTCGAACAACCAGATGTCAAGGTCGATCCGTACCACCCTCAGCAACCTGGAGCGCTCTTTAGGTCTGGAATCAGAAGCGCCAGGAGACGCTCCCTGGGAGTGGCCTATCGCCCTGCTCAGACCGCAGCTCGAACTCGTAGCGGATGACCGCCTGCTCGTGTTGGTGCCCCACCCGGATGATGATATCCTCTCCACAGCTGGTACGATACAGCAGGCCCTTGAGAAAGACCTGCCGGTCAAAGTGGTCTTCTTTACCAACGGGGACTACAACGAAACTTCTTTTGCACTGTACCGCAAAGAGATCACCCTGGATCAAACTGAGGCGCTGCGCCTGGGGGAAACCCGCCGCGAGGAAGCGCTGGCAGCTCAAGGCATCCTGGGCGTAACGCCAGATCAGGTCGTCTTCCTCGGTTATCCCGATGGTGGTGGTTTGGAAATCTTTGAACGCCATTGGGGGGAAAGCGAACCCTATCGCGCCCTGCTAAGTGGCCAGGATTCAGTGGTATACACCTTCACCCAAAATCCCGAGGCGCCTTTTATGGGGGAGAGTATCGTCGCTGATCTCAAACAGGTGGTGCAGGACTTCCAGCCCACAAAGATCATCACTTCACACCCTGGAGATGTGCATCCCGACCACCAGAGCCTGCCCTTATACCTGCAGGTTGCCTTATGGGAACTAGAAGACGAGCTCACTCCCGGGGTTTATCACTTCATCACCCATTACGGCCGCTGGCCTCAACCGCGTGGCTACCAGCCCGAACACCCGCTGGAACCGCCGGCGCAGTATGACGTCGGTAACCGTTGGCTCATCCTGCCGATTACGGATGAGCAGCGCCAAAAGAAGCTGCAAGCGCTGCAGGCCCACAAAACCCAATGGGGCTCCGGTCAGCCTTATCTCGAGTCCGTTGTGCGTGCCAACGAACTGTTCGATGTGATCGATGAGATACCCATTTCTCCAGGAGAGGAAATCGAGATCTTACCGGCCGAGACAGCCTTCACCGGCGAAGCGCTGCACCTGCATCCAGAGAAAGAGCAGGCGGCCTTCACCGAAGCCGAGGTCCGTACCGTGAAGCTGGAAGGGGATGCGCTGATCTTCGCCATTGAGCTGCAGCAGCCCCTGAGCGGCGATGTGCATGCCAGAGTCTGGACAATGGGCTACCGCGCGGATACCCTCTTCGGCGAGATGCCGAAGCTGTTCATGGATTTAAGTGCTGAAGGATATAAAGTATACGACCGGGGTCAGGAGCTGCCCGCAGACTCACTCACTGTTACCCCTGGACCTAACCGCAGCGAAGTGCGGGTCCCCCTGGCTTTGCTGGGTTATCCAGAGCGGGTCATGCTCTCTGCGCAGACCAGTATCGGCGATGTCCCGTTGGATAATATCCCCTGGGTGTTTTTAGAGTTCAGCGAAGAATAACCTGTCGTCCTTACGGGTTTATTGAGGGCTGCCTGATGGCTCCAATTGTGAGCAGGAGCACATCACAACATTTGTAACGGACTCAATCCAGTTGAGAATAAATAGCGCAGTTGAAATCTAATTCCAAGAAACCTATTTTCCCTGATAACAGAAGGTTCTGTTTGGAACGATGAAACGATTGGATGCGATTGACCAATTCCGGGGTTTTGCTATTCTGCTGATGATCCTGGCGAATTATATGGGGAATGTCAGCCTGATCCCAGCCTGGCTCAAACATGCTGACGATATCGGCTACACAGTCATCGACCTGATCGCTCCCATGTTTGTCTTCGCCATAGGACTCACCTACGGCTTATCCTTCCGCCGCAGGTTGGCGCGGGATGGCGCCTGGAACACAACCCAGCACTTCCTGACCCGCTACCTGGCTTTGCTCGGTTTAGGTTATATGGTCACCCTGTTCTGGGAGCTCTCCGGCATCCAACCGCCCAGCGTCAACTGGGGTCTGCTGCAGGCGCTTGGCGCTGCTGGGCTGATCGCACTGCCCTTTATCCACCTTTCGACTTCCTGGCGCGCGGTGATTGGGGTGGGAATGCTGCTGGTCTACCAGCTGCTCCTGGATCGTTTCTGGCTGCAGGAGGTGCTGGTGGCGCCGCACAATGGACCCTGGGGCGCGCTGAGCTGGGGGGCCATGCTGATCCTGGCGACCGCGATGGCTGACCTGTATCACGACCGGCGCCGTGGGCAAGCGGTCTTTGCATTGTTCTCTGTTGTGCTGGTGGCAGGCAGTCTGGCGCTTTCACTATTAGTGCCCTTAAGCAAGGACCGTGCCTCGATCAGCTATGTGTTATTGAGCCTCGGTCTGAGTGGACTGGTGTTCACATTGTTTGATTGGCTGGTCGAGAAGCGGGGGTGGCGCCTGCCTATCCTGAGCGACTGGGGGCGCAACCCGCTGCTGCTTTATCTGCTGCACTATGTACTGCTGGGATTGTTTGTACTGCCCGCGGTCCCAGCCTGGTATGTTCAGGCACCCCAGTGGTTGGTGATCCTACAAATCATCGCTCTGGTCGGCATTTTGAGCTGGGTGGGCAGATATCTTAATCGGCATAGAATTTTTATTGTGTTATAGGATACAGTTGGAATCTGGATTCAACCCTTATGTTATCGAGTAAGTACACACATCGATAAATAGCCATGGGATATGAAGCAACTTTGATAGGCATAGAAGACCGCTAGAAGGCCTTTACGGATTATGGCAAATTCACCATTCCCAATGCGTAACATTACCATGCAATAGAAATGATTTTATGATTACCTAATCCTCAGCCGTACACGCCTTGAAGGGGTACATAAAGAACTTCGCAGATGACCTTGCTGCGCAGGCTGCCTGGTCCCTTTTTATAAAGCACAAGTTCCTGGATATGCTCGCGTTGTAAAGGTGCGATTAATCTTCCCCTGGGACTTAGTTGTTCGATCAGCTCTGGAGGCACTTTTGCACATGCTGCAGTGATGGCGATGCGGTCAAAGGGTTTCTTCTCAGGATAGCCGCACCCCCCGTCCGCGTTCACCAGGAGGATATTATCGTAACCTGCCCGTTTCAGATTTCTCTGAGCGAATTCAAAGGTGGTGGGGTCAATTTCTATAGAAACTACCAGCCCCTCCTCCCCAACGACCTCTTGTGCAACA
>Ga0209536_100017368_pt1 | contig 10194 bp, 7 predicted proteins | sample DeeMarSeWOR28_12_FD_187461 | JGI IMG/M metagenome (GOLD analysis project Ga0209536, IMG submission 187461) | Marine sediment microbial communities from White Oak River estuary, North Carolina - WOR-2-8_12 (SPAdes) (version 2) | ecosystem: Environmental > Aquatic > Marine > Intertidal zone >... | reverse complement strand
TTATTTTATCTAATTAGAGCATCTGGAAATTTTGAGATAATCATCGATAAATTTCTTCTACCCTATTTAACAGAAAAAAAAGCAGATAGACAATATTTTAAGCTTAGAGACTTATCCTATATTATCAACAAATCACTCTTGGGCTTATATTATAGTTATTTGGCGAAAATAATTTCCCATTCAGATAAATGTTTTAAATTGTACAAGTATGCGAATAAAAATTATCAAAATGTAGTAGATTACTGTAATATAATTGAATTAGAAAGTAATGGGATTGAAATTTCCAAGAAGAGAGAGATTTTTTCAATTCTAGCAGATTTTTCCACTATTCTGGGAAATATCTTGTATGAAAACCCTACACATTTTTCAGGCAAACTGGAAGAATTATTAAAAAAGTTACGAAAAGTGAAGATTAAGGGTGTTCAAATTTATAACTTATATAATCAAGTTGAACATATCTATGAATTGGAGCGTAATACTTCTATTTTACTAGAAAATATTCGAGCAGATGACCCATTTTCACTAGTCGATCCAATTATTGAACAAAAATTTTCAACAACCAAGGAAGATCTCGATAAATTAAATCGTATCCGTGATTGGATAAATGATCTATCTAATAAATATCAGAATTATCAAAAAAGTCTTTTAAAATTACACTCTGGTAGGATAATGAAATACCTAGGTTCTTATCGGGAAGAGTTCTTTCATTATAAAAATAAAACTGCTAAGAAATTTGATGATTTACTGGGTAACATGATTAATAAAGCCTTGGAAGACTATAATTCTGAAACGCTTGAGGCTCTAAATACTGTAAGCAACCTTATGCATAAAAACATCTATAACACTAACTTGATTGAGACTTTAAAGATTGGTCATGATGAATTAATCGAGATGGATGAGCTATTAAAAAAATTCGCGGATAACTTATTTAAAAAACCAATTCTCAGGAATCTTGAATCTGAGTACTATAAGAAACTACTCTCTCTCATTTCAGGAAAGCATTCTGAATTTGATAAGTACATATTAAAATCTATTCACCATATATTGAACAATTTTGAAGAATTTAGAAAAAATGAAGTGGTCTCCATTCGGGATCAAAGAAAGCAGTTTGTTTCTGAAATTAAACCAAACCTTCAAAAGTTAATAGACCTAAGTTTTACTTTAAATGAAGAAATTCTCCCCTATCCTCTATTTATAGATATTGAAATTCAAAATCAGAAGCTAAAATTAAATAATCCTGAAATTATTACTTTCACTATTGAGAATCCAAATTCGATTGATATAAAAAATATTAAAATTTATTTTTTTGTTCCTGAATCATTCTACAATAAACAGAATTATACAGCAATTAAGAAACTAAAAGCGTATGAAAGAAAAAAAATAAAAGCGAGAATTATCCCAAAACAAACGGGAACTTTCCCTTCAGTAGTAATGATTGAATATCAGCACTTTAACAAGACTTTTTGGATGCCCTCAATTAAATTTAAGTTAGTTGTTGAGAAGACGAGTAAATATATCCCTCTAAATGTGATAAACAGAGAAGTTTATCAGAGCGAACTTCAAAATGCTCGCATATTGAATGTTCTCAGGGGTTTGGTGTAATCTACTAACCTAATTTTTAAACCTTCCCCAATTTTATTATTTGAAAGGAAAAGTTTTTAGTAATTAGATATCTATTTTCATTTTGATAATGAATGATAAAGACCCTAAAAATTCTGAAATAGATGACCCCCCTATCAATTCAGATTGGATTTTCTGCCCCGTATGTGGCATAAAATTAATACAAATCCCAAACCTTAAATTTTGTACTAACTGCGGGACAAATCTTGAATATGTTAAGAAATATAGAATATTACCTGGCTCTCAAATTTCTTTTGGTCCCCCAAAACTTTCAGAAGAAGATCTAGTTAATACTAAAAAATACAAATTATGGGGTCCTGGTGCATCAATTGGTCTTACAATTGGTGCCTTTTCTTTAATGAATATTGCTACTATGCTCATATTTTTAATTATTTTGTTTGTCACGTTTAATCCAAATATTCTCATTGAAATTAGCTCAAATGTATACATTTTATCCTTGCTTTCCTTATTTGAACTTATTTTTATACTTCTTCCAGTCCGATACGTAAAGAAATATCTCCAGAATCCAACGTTTAAAAATAGATTAGCATTGTTAGGATTTACCACAAAAGGTTTTACCAAAAAAGGACTGATAAAAGAAGCTCTGATTGGTATAGCTCTTGCTTTTTTAGGAGTATTTGTCGTTTATGGCTTATCATACCTTATTGAATTGATTCTAGAGTTTTTATTCGGAATTGAGATAATCCAAGACGCTAGTGGGTTATCAGGAGATCCCATACCGGTAGATTTAGGAAGTTTGATCCTCTTCTCTGTTGTTTTACTCTTAGTTATTGGAACATCAGAAGAGATTCTATTTAGAGGATTTATGCAAAAAGGATTAGTTCGTAAATTAGGAGATACATGGGGGATTTTGATTACAGCATTGTTTTTTGCTTTAATTCACTTGATCGGATTATTTACCCTTGCTTTAACTACACCACTTACATTCATTATCACCTTTATATTGTCATTTGTTCCTTACTTCGCTATTTCATTGATGTTAGGGTTGTTATTTTATTGGAGAAAAGAGAATTTAATTGCTGTGGTGATAATGCATGGTGTCTATGATGTTTTAGTTATATTAATAGCATACTTAATTTATGGGGTACTTTAATGAAAGATAAACCAATCCCTCTACTAAAAAAGTTTGAATCCCTTGCAAAAGGCAAAACTGCTGAATTAGGGGTTGGATTAGGATCATCCGTCATACATAATGAAAAAATTCTTAAAGCTAGTATTAAATTTTCGGAAGATCAGTCCTCTAAAATTTATTTGATTGGTCCTGATATTGCACTTCATAACCTTGATGGAAAAATCCCATCAAAGCATAAATCTAACTTATTTTTGGTCAAATCACAAGAACCTGAAAGAACTATTTTTGAATACTTTGCTCAGAATAAAATCCAAGCCGTCATCCGGGGCTCACTTAGTTCAAATAAATTTTTATTTAATCTTAAGAAATCCTTTGCAATTGAAATGGTTTATAGATTAGCATTACTCGAAACTATAAACGGATATCAGTTTTTTTATGGTCCTGTTGGAATTGATGAGTGCAATAGTGTAGAAAGTAAGGTTGAATTTCTTGAAAATGTTGTTAGAAAGTTCGAATTGTTAGATATCGAGTTAAAAATTAGTATATTAAGCGGGGGGCGTCAAGGTGATTTAGGAAGAGATTCCTATATTGATAAGTCAATAAGAAATGGGGAAGAAACCGTTGCAATTATGAAGAAACGCTTTCCGAGATTAAATATTAATCATGATCAAATTTTAATTGAAAATGCAATCCAGAATAAATCAAACTTAATTCTAGCCCCTGATGGAATCTCAGGGAATTTAATTTATAGGACTCTTGTTCATTTGGGGGGTGGAAATGCCTACGGAGCTTTCTACATGTTTAGCGAGGAAAAGCTCGATAATAAAGTTATTATTGATACCTCAAGAGTTGGAAAAATAGCTGAGATTGGGGGTGCTTTTGTACTAGCGTTAGCTTTATTATAAAATAAAAAAGAATTACCTAATACTATGAGGATCATCAACTACACGATAATTTTCATTTAAATTATCCAATCGAGACATATCATCATTATCCAAATTAAAATCAAAAACATCTGCATTTTCAATCAAGTGCTCTTTACTTCCAGTTTTTGGTATTTCAATGATATTATGCTGCAATCCCCATCGAATTAAAATTTGGGCTGGAGTTTTACCCCATTTTTGCGAAAGATTAACAACAACTTTATTTTTGAACTTTCTTCCTCGCGTTAATGGAGTATACGCTTCTACAGCAATGTTTTTTGATTGACAGTACTCCATTAAATCTTTTTGATATAAAAATGGGGAAAATTCTATCTGATTTACCGTGGGAACTGAATTGGAAGATTCTAAAAGCTCGTTTAAATGACGGATTGTAAAGTTACTCACACCAATAGCCCGGACTCCTCCCTCTTCATAAATTTTCTCTAGAGCTCTCCAAGTTTCATTTCTCAAATCGCTAACAGGCCAATGCATTAGGTAAAGATCAATATAGTCTAACTTAAGTCTCTGCAAGCTATTTTTAAATGCTTCAAGGGTATTTTCATAACCCTGCTCGGTATTCCAAACCTTTGTAGTTATAAAAATCTCTTCTCTTTCCATTTTCGTGTCTTTTAAGGCATCTCCGATTGCACTCTCATTCCCATAGAACGAGGCAGTATCTATTAATGAATATCCACTGTCTAATGCCCATAAAACTGCATTATATACACTTTTTCCCTTAAGTAGCCAAGTACCTAATCCAAATATTGGCATTTTGATTTGATTATTCAATTTTATAGTTGAACTAATATCTAGATCCATTTTTTTCACTAATTAGTTAGGCATATATCCCTCTTTAAATAATCAAGATAAAAAGAAAAAGTGATTAAATGTTACAAATTATGATATTGCTCCTATGAAGGTACCCAATAGGATAATAATCCCTCCAATTAAAATCCCGAATAGAATTAGGAGTATGCCTAATACACCGAGAATTACGGGAGTATAAGGAATAGGTTTTATTGCAAGAGCAATAATTATAACTGCAAAAATTAGTCCGAGAATTCCATTAACTAAATCTGAAGCAATTCCCCATTCCATCAATCCTTCTCCTGAAAGAAATAATATTGATTCAACAAAAGCTATTATTCCCCCGATCATTCCTACAACTCGCATTGCCTTATCTGATCCTTGAAGTTCACTCATTCTAAATCACTTATTTTTTTGTTATCTTTCAATTAAAAAGAAGATCAACACTATTTAAAAACTTATAAGAATTAGGAGTTTTTTATATTAATCAAATTAAATAATGATCATCAACGTAGGTAATTTAATGACATTATAAATTCTCGTGCAGCAATTAATTATCGATTAATCATGCTTTCATCACAATTTAAGGAACTAATAAAGATTTTGGGTTCTGGAAATATCACAAAATTCATAAATTTAGTAGATAAATTTACGGAAAACGGAAAGATCCCGATTATCAGTTCCAAAAATTATGAAACGTTCGAAGAAGATCTTGAAAAAGCCTACTATAAGGCAATATCAGAACGGCTTAAATTGATGAAGCTAAATTTTGATAAGAATAAAAAAGATGTTGCTAAGCTTATCAATTACTCTGATAAACTGGGTATCTTTATTGATGCCTCAAAGATCGATGTCGAGGGAATAATAAGTGAATTGCACATATTTGGTCTTAACAATGGGATTAGACATCGAATTATTGAACTAGTACATTTTTTTAATAAATACAATTTATTCGAGAGGAATTTAACTAAGAATGATTTGAAATTCATACAAGAGATTAAAGAAAATGATGAACTCCTTGCTGTCAACTTAAAGGATGTATTCGGGACAGTCTCAGATTCGTTAATTTTTTATGTTTGTAAAATTATGCCCTATGATTATGTTAAATGGATAAAAGAGGGATTAAGGAATCCAACGGGGCAAAGATTTGTGATGAGTCCAAATTCTTTAAGGAACTGGACTGATGGGTTCCCAATCTATGACTTAATCGTTAGGAATTTAGGAAGGATAGAAGATTTTATTAAAGAGGTTGAAACAAAACAAAGATCGGATAATCAAGATAAAGACATGATATTCTTAGAATTTAGTCCACATGATCATTATCGGATATATAGAGGGGAATTTCATAGGCTTCGTGAAATTCACATTGTCTACCCAGAATTAATCAAACAGCATAAAGAGAAGATCTTGAATAAAAAAAATTATAATTTCTATAGTTTATCTATGGTTCTAATTGGAGGATCAGGTCCAGAAGGTTTAGGTTTTACCTATTCCACTCCTCGGGGTGAAGTCGTTGAAATTTGCTCAGATCAGAAAGAAACAGAAGCCATCATTATAAAATTCAAACAATATTTAAAGAGAAAATTTTTAGAAAAACTTGAAAATGAAATGGTCAGTTTACATATCGATCATGATATTCGAATAAAAGTTATTGATTATCTCTCAGACATTATTAACCCCAGAGATTCAGTCAGTTATTTTAATAAGAATTCAATTCTAAAAAAGATTAGGTCTTTTCTGCTTCAAATTGATGAGTTTCAACATATGAATGAACCAAAGTTAGAAGCAATTATGGAGAAAATTGCTGTTGCGATTTCAATCATCCTTAAACGTATCAAATTAAAGGATCAATTCATGGCACGTATGGATTTAGTTGCGAACGGAAAATTAAAATCTGAAGATGTAGCTAAACTCACTAGTTTAAGAGGAAAGTCTCATTATGACGTTTTAAAGGAGAGAATGTTTCTTCAAAACAAACCCAAATGGTTTTTTAAAAATTATCAAAAAGAAATACAAGAACTTGAATCTGAATTTCAAATAATTTACGAGAGAGATCTTGAAAGAAGAAGGAGATTGACTAGTCTTCTATAACCTGAGTAGTTTGCTAGCAATTTAATTTTGAATAATTTATCATGCTACCCTATTATGATGCCTCAAAACCAAATACACGCATTAATTAGATCACTTGAAGCAGAAGATTTAGCAGAATTCAAAAATCTAATGAGTAATTATACAAGTATGGAACAACTATCTCATGAATTAAAAACTAATGAAGAATTAATAAAAAATCTTGAGATACATTATTATAACGCTCTGTCAGGAAGTCTCGCTTCGTTGCAATTTGATGATTTCAGTCAGTTGATTAATTATTCCGATAAACTAGGGATTTTTTTTGATGTTAAAAAGATCCCTAATCGATTTCAGATCATCTCAGATTTGCATTTAGAAGGAATTCAACGTGGCTTAGTAGGGAGAATTTTCGAAGTTATAAGATTCTATAATAGTTATAACTTATTTGACAGGAATATTTCTTCGGAAGAGATGGAAATCATCGACGATCTTAAAAAAGATAAAATTTTCGTTGCAAATATAAATGATTTATTTGGAAGGGTTTCAAATTCATTGCTTTATTATTTAGCTCGAATTTTCCCTCATGACATTTATTTAATGTATTTAAGAAATATAAAATCAATTCTAGATTATGATGATCTTTCTGGTTTCGAACCTTCTCTTAATCTTAACTTCTTAAAAGGATTTACCGAGAGATTTGTACTCTACGGACTTAGATATGAGAATTTAGGAAAAGCCAGAGATTTTATAGATCGCTGTAAAAAAGGGTATTTATTAACTAAAAAAAAAAGTGCAATTAATGATGAAAATTTATTTAAAATCAACTATCGCAATAGAGTCCATCTGGTTTCAATGAATAACGTCTTACAGAACTATAGCAACATCATAAATAATGAGGAACACTATAATTTTTACAGTCTTTCAATGGTTCTCTTCGGAGGATTGGGTCCCCAAGGACATGGTTTTACATATTCAACCCCTCGAGGAGAATTAGTCGAAATTTGCAGCGATCGTAAGGAGAATGAAGCAATCATCATCAAATATAAACATTTCTTGAAAAATCAATTTTTAACTAAATTGGAAAAGGAACTTGCCGAGAAAGGAACTGATGAGAAGACTTTAAGGAGAATCCAAGAATTTCTTACAACTAGTATCAATGAAGATCAGGTAATAAGTTTCATGAATAAAGATAAAATAATCGAGAAAGTTTCTCTATTCTTAAGTGAGTATTTAGGGAAATCAATTGAACAAGGTCCAGAACTCAATAATTTAATAAAGAAAGTATCTAATGCAATCACAATTATTTTAAATCCCATAAAGATGGTAGATCAGTTTTTATGCAGAATGAATTTAGTAAATGAAGACCTCTTAAAATCTGAAGATATCGCAAAATTGACAAGTTTAGAAGGAAAATCTCATTATGATGTTCTACGGGAACGGCTCTTCTTTCAAAATGAGATCAATTTGTTTTTCAGAGATTTCACTCATGAAATAAAAGATCTCGAAAAGAAATTCTTGGAAGTTCAGAAAAAACATGAAAAGATACATGGGAGAGGGGGGATTTGAACCCCCGACCACTTGGCCCCCAGCCAAGTTTTAAACCGTAGAAGAAATTTCTAACGGGATCATACCAAGCTAGACTACCCTCCCTTTGAAGAATCCAAATCTTTACCTAGGATAGAGCCGAACTAAATGGTCCTTATTTCCTTTGTATTATTAAAAATTCTAAACTCTATTTATTTTTACCTATAATTAAAAAAAATGGGTTAAGAATTGAAAATTTTGCCGGTTTTCGCTTCCTCTTCCTCACGTAAGGGTTGCTTCATTATCTTTCCTGTGGGAGTAGTCTCTAGAGAGCTCCTAAATTCAACATATTTTGGAACTTTGAAATCAGCCAAATTTTTTCTACAATAGTCGATTATATCTTTCTCTACTGCTGATTCTCCCTCCTTTAATACAATGAAAGCTTTTGGAAGTTCCCCATATATATCGTCTCGGACTCCAATAACAGTTGCTAAAGATACTGAGGGGTGGGAATATAATACTTCTTCTATTTCCCTAGGATAGATGTTTTCTCCACCTCTAATTATCATGTCTTTTTTCCTGTCTGTTATAAAGAAAAAGCCATCATCATCCATATGCCCAATATCACCTGTGTATAACCATCCATCTTTAAGAGTTTCAGTATTTGCTTCAATATTTTTGAAATATTCTTTCATAACATTGTCTCCTTTTACTACTATCTCACCTTTAGAGTTAGGGGGAAGATCATTCCCTTTATCATCTACAATTTTCATGGAATTTCCTGGAAGTGGTATACCGATGCTTCCTATCTTTCTTCTATCTTCAGTTTCAGTAGGTAAAGGATTTACTGAGGAAGCACAAGTACCTTCAGTAAGTCCGTAACCCTCAACAATTTTACAATTAAATGTGCTCTCAAACTCCCTAAATACTTCTATAGGTAAAGGTGCTGCTCCGCAGATGACAAACTTTAAGGAAGAAAGGTCTAGGTTTTCATGTGGCATTCGAAGCAATATTGAAAGTACCGTTGGCACAGCACTAAAAGTGGAAGCTTTGTATTTTGCGACAGTTTCCCAATGTGTTTGAGCTGAAAATCCTGGGGTTAAAATACAGCTGGCTCCGATTGAAAAGGGTGCCATAACAGTTACTATTTGAGCATTGACGTGGAACAAGGGTAATATCAGCATGAACCGAAAGTCTTCCCTCGCATTTAAAAATTCTTGAATCATTTCAGCATTTCTCCTTATGTTAAAATGAGTCTGTAATACTCCTTTAGGGAACCCGGTTGTTCCGGATGTATATAGGATAGCCGCTACATCTTCTTTTTCATTTATATCGACGTGTGGTGGTGAATTTGGTGAAGCCTTCTCCATCAGATCTTTATAATTTAATGTATTCTCATAAGATTCTCCTATTACAATGACATGTTTTAAATTAGGGAGTTCATTTCGAATTTCATTAACTACAGTCATGAATTGGGGAATAGTTACTATCACCTTTGCTTCGGAATGCTCAACTACAAACTTCACTTCACGTGTTTTGAATAATGCATTCACAGGACCAATTACGGCTCCTATCTTTGGAATTCCTAGGTATAGATAGACATACTCTGGCATATTCGGTAGATATACACTAATTTTATCTCCCTTTTTTATCCCTAAATGGTATAATGAATTTGCTACTTTATTAGATAGTTCATTCAGTTGCTTGTAGGATACGGTAGTTTCTTCCCAGTATAGAAATATTCTATCCTTATACTTCTCTGCCTGCTGTTCAACCAACTCTCTTAGATTCATATCAGTTCTCTCTTTTCTTTAATTTATCAAATTTCTGTTTAATTAAAATTTAAACCATGAACACCTATAATTCTAACTGGTAATTTTTATATTGATTAAAGAGTTTTTATTCTTATTGTTTTTACAACTCACTCAATAAGTAAATTTATGAGAGCACGAAAACCTTTCTTAATTTTTTGGCCTCAGTACTTTGACGCTAAAAGAAGTCGAAGTAAAGGGAGAAGATTACCAAAAAAATTCGCTGCAGACAAAGTTACTACTGGTGGAATCGCCAAAGCAGCAAAGAATCTGGGATATAATGCGGTCATTGAACCCGGATATAAATATTCTAGGTCTTGGTGGGATGATCCTGGCAGAATTCTTA
>Ga0209536_100017367_pt1 | contig 10194 bp, 14 predicted proteins | sample DeeMarSeWOR28_12_FD_187461 | JGI IMG/M metagenome (GOLD analysis project Ga0209536, IMG submission 187461) | Marine sediment microbial communities from White Oak River estuary, North Carolina - WOR-2-8_12 (SPAdes) (version 2) | ecosystem: Environmental > Aquatic > Marine > Intertidal zone >... | reverse complement strand
TTTTCTTTCCTTTGAAACAAATAAAGCCCTTAAATATTCCTGTTATTTTGTTGATCATAACCGGTTTGTAAGTGGGGCAAATACAGCTGGGAAGCGATCATCTTGTTGATGTTGTGTTTCCCATGCTGTCCTCCATTCTGACAGAGAGTGATCGTGGATCGTGTCAAAATAACCATCAACTGGTTCCAGTAACACAATAAATTCGTCATCTTGAGCAGAAGGAATTTGCTCACCAATTAACCAATTGGAACCATTATTAACAGTGACCGTTACACCTGAGTTGATTGTGCAGCTAGTCTCAGTAAAACCGTTTGGACGATCTGGATCTGAACCAATAGTAACGTCAACGGTTACAGGAGATTCAATATTGACTGTTTTAGTAAAGTCAATTGCTGTTTCCTTGAGAAGCAATGCAACTTCATTCTCATCTTCCAGGGCGAAGTCAAACTCTGTTGGAGGAAACTCAATAACAACACCAACCTCATACGAAAGAGGTTCGTTGCGTGTTGATGAAATACAAATAAGGTAGCTGCCTCTTTCCAGGGGGTAGTAACGGTCATCCCCTCGATCAAGACGCCACCTGGAATACGTGTTGTATAAGTCGGACTGCCGACTCATCATCGTATCAAGATACGGAATATAAACGTTTCCAGCACGATTTAAACCGTCTTCAATGGAGTCGGCATCAAAGATGGCTTGACCTTGGATCGGTGTTTTATTTAAGTCGTAAGTAGAAATTTGCAGGTACTGAGGTTTAGGCAGTGCTGCTTTAGTGAGAATAATCCAACCAGGCTGAGCAAGATTAATTTGGAACCAGTGGTTATACGTACCACCGCCATAACCATTACTTTGTACTTTATATTCTTGCTTTAAGGTTCCCTTCAGATAGCGTAGGGAGGTATCCGAAAAAGTACCCAACACCAGAGGGTTGTTCACGCTCCGTTGATCTTGAGATACTGCTGCTCCGTGGCGTGACATTATTTGTTTTAGGCTTTTTATTCATTTTAATCGCGACGTATTTAACCTTCATCGTAATCAGGAGGCACTGGTGCCAGCAAAGGATGAGAGATTGTTTGACGGTAGTAACGCTCAATCACCTCTTGTTCACGTCCAACCATCCTTGCTTTTTCCATCAACATCAATAACTCAGGTTTAAATTCAAAAACAAACGGATTAATTGCAGCTGGTGGCATACCTTGATTCCAGCTGGAAACCATGTGCAATGGATTACCGCACCAAGGATTTCCACACACCCTGCTCACCGTCAGTGACCCCACGTCCCCCCACGCACACTGGTATATCGCCTTATGTGGTGTCACATTTTCCGATGCTCGACCAGAGTATGCAGCCCTGTAAGAAGGAAAGGCAATACGTTTTGGTGCACGTACTCCTGGGAGATTGATGTCCCAGCATTCCCCTGGATCACCTACAGAAAGTTTCTCCCACAGTTTTTCGTACTTGTAGTTGTAGTAGGGATGAATGAAGTTCAGATTGAAGCCACAGATATTGGATTTGATTTTGATGGCACAGTGGTAACACCAGTGGTGCTGTAGGTCCCTGATGGTATGACCGTGAGGACAATAGTATCCTCTGTAATACCCATGAGACCTAAGTTGAGACTCATCGAGTGACCTGATGTTGGGTACGTAGCGGAGGTTGGTGCCACTGTTGAGGAGATTCGCCATTAGTCCCAGCTCCAGGAGGGTTTGCGTACGTGTTTTTGTGGTTGATAACAGGCCACCAACTCTTTTCGATTGTCTTTTTCTTTGTTGTAGTGGTGGTGTTTAACGGCGTGTTTGTCTGGGCACTTGCCCGTACGCAGGTAATAAACGATCCGGTGAGCCAGGTACATCTCACCATCCAGTGAGACCTCATAGTACCCAGTTGTCTTGTTGAGTCTTGTAACAAATTTCTCTTTGTTCACCCAAAAGAGTCCACTCGGGTGCTCGTCAGTCAACTCAAAATCTTCTTCAAGCCTCCAGAGAGGTGGCATCTCCTTGTAGTTGTGGGGCATTGGCAAGCTGAGCTGTGCGGAAAAAGCATAATAGGATTAATTTCACTTAAATAGAGAACTCGTTACTATCTCAACATATTGTCGTATTCTATTGTGTGTTTCTCTTTAAGTCTCATAAGAAGCAGGATAGGTTACGACAGAATCCCCAAGTAGTAACGCGCTCTCCCTTTAAGCAAAATTAGTTCTATTATGCTTTTCTTGCACATCTGCCCAAGTTTTTGCCTCTACCCACTTACCTGAGACACAACCTGAGACGAATGAACGACAGATTTTGTCGCTGGTGTCGCTCTTCTGTCGCTCGCGTGTCGCTTTTATGTCGATCATCGACACGTTTGTCGCTCTTTTGTCGTTGATTTGTCGCTCCTGTCGCTCTGGCATTAAAAAACCCCACCTTCCGTGATGGAGGGCGGGGCAGTGGGCTTCGGGTTCAGCTTACGCCAACTACTTCTTTTTTCTTTTTCTTTTCCCTTTTCTTCTTATTTTTAGGAGTGAAGCCCTCCGCTACCCCTGGTGCCGGTGCTTCGTGACTCACGTCATTCAAAACGTCTTCAAAGACGCCGCCGAACTGAGAAGCAACCGTATCCCAGGCAAATTGCTCATCTGTTGCACGCTCATAGCAAGCTTGGGCAACACGATCCAGCTCTTCGCGGTTGTGATACAGCTCATTGAGGATCTCAGCGAGGTGATCATCAGATGGGCAAGGCATCTCACGGCAGTAGTTGATGTCCACATCCGTGTGGTAGCAGTCGATTAGCTTGCCGTAGCCATCAAAAATTTCCTTGCAGGAGGTGTGGTTGGGAACGACTTGAGCGACACGGCAGGCAGCGTGCTCAAAGTTGACCAGACCCCAGCCTTCACCTTTGCAGGTATTGACGCCAACATCACAGGCGTTGTAGATGTCGTTCAACATCTCAACTTCAACGTTGGGAGGGTTGGGACTGTTGACGGTCATGATGATGCGACCGTTGGGATCGATGCCCTGCTTTGCCATCTCACGGCCAAAGACTGCCATTGCATCCCAGCCCTGGTCCTTAAGACCCATGTGCAGGTACAGCTGAGCGTCAGGTTTGTCTTTTGCAAACTTGGCGAAGGCACTGATGGTCAGGTCAATGCGCTTACGGAATTGGTTGCGGTTGCCATTGAAGACAATAAAGATGTCTTCCGGCAAACCAAGACGCTTCCGTGCTTCTTTCTTGTCCTTGGGATAGAACTGACCAGGCGTCACACCGTGAGGAATCACGGCAATGGGCTTCTTGATGCCGCCTTTCACGAATTCGATAGCACCAAATTCGGTGTAAGAGATGATTGCATCCCACTCGTTGGAGGTATCAGCGAGGCAACCAACCCAGTTGTAGGAGTCCATGGGGGCGTAACCCACGAACTTGAACTTCTTCTGCTGGTGCAGATCTTTGATTTGATCGTATTGCTGGTTGATGATCCACATGTCGTTGATCGTGAAGACCACATCGGGCTTTTCACGTTCAACAATTTCACGAATCCTCTGGATACCAAAGGGTTCTGTTTGGAACCGGTTGGAAGAGGGGTAGATCTTGTAGCGTTCTTGCAGTGGATGGGGATCACCCCACCAGTTATTGCCGAGGACAACGATTTCAAAGTTGTCATCAAGGCGTGAGAGAACATTTTCAGTGACCCTGGCAAAGCCAGTCATCGCAATGATGTCACCACACCACAAGATCTTTGGTTTTTTACTCATTTAATCGAGTTGCTCTCGATTAACTATACCGAAACTGCAGGAGTTATTGAACGAGTAATTTCTTTCTCTTCTGAAGTTTTGGCTTTTAGTTTCTCTTTTAAGAATTCTGCTGCCTTATGGGTGTTTGTTGTATCCCCGCAGGTGTAGAGATCGATTGCGGCGTAACCGATCTCAGGCCAGGTGTGGATAGAGGCGTGGGATTCTGATAGCAGCGCAAGGAGAGTAACCCCTTGCGGCTTGAACTTTTCACCAATAATCCTGAGGATTGTGGCGTTCGCCATCAGCAAGGCAGTCTTAAGCATCGCGGATAACTGGTCGTAGTCATCCAGCAGTTCTTGATCACAATCGTAGAGATCAAGTATTAGATGGCGTCCGTTGCTCACATTTGTTCCTCATCACCTTCTATTGTCTCACCAGTCTTCTTATCCAGCACATCACCGTAATGCACGCGCCAGTGCTCCTTGTTTAAACCGACCTCCACGATGGACGGGTACTTCTCATACTTCTGATCGGAAGAGCGACAAGCGATGTTGACAACACGCATGCCACGGCGCTGCTCCTTGAACTTGTAGACATTCAAACCAAGCTGGTGCACACAAACATCCATGAGCAACGTCTCGAAACGACTGCGTCCGAGGATGTTGCTGTTGGAAGAACGAGAGAACTCACAGTAGCTGGCATAAAGAAACTTATCCCAGTTGGAGTACACATTCGAAGTACCCGCTGGTGCATGCTTAGCAAGTCCAACAGCAGTGGAGATACCTGGATCAAAGACGACACAGTGCTCCATCCAATCCATGATTTGGTTGGATTTAAGGATTTGTTCCCTGTGGTGCTTGGCAAAGAACCCAACTTTCTTGGTGGTTTCCATGAGGTATTCCCGCATCTCTTCTTCTGAGAGATCGAGAACCCAGTTCACAAGTCCAGGGAGGAGAGCAGCAAACTCACCGAAAGGACGACCGTTGTCGTCCATGTCAATAAGTGTGCGTTGCTCTGCAGAGCTGCCAGTAAAAGGGCGGTCAAAAGGAATGGTGAGGCGACGACGAGCCAAACCAGAAGTCGGGTCAGTAGTTTGGATGGGTTCATTAGCGGTGATGATGACCAATCCGTTGAACTTGAAGGGCTTTTGAGAGCCTGACTGGAACTTGCGTTCTTTACGGATGAGGTCTCGACCGGTGACGGCTTTGAGTACGGAAACGGAGCCGCCGTAACGTTCGACATCATTGAAGAGGAGGAGCTTTTTCTTGTAGAGGTTGGCGGTTTCGAACCGGTTCTTCTCAAGGTGCTCAAGTGAGGAGATCATTGCGTTCTCATCACCGACCAACGCATGAGCGAGGTTTGCGTATGTTGACTTACCGGACTTGCCGGGGCCAACAATTTCAACAAATTTCTGGATTTCTGAATGACTCAGTAGCACTGCCCGCAGCCAAGAGCGCAGAACCTGGACGCGACCCCAGCTGTTGTCTTGTGCGTTCTTCAACCACTTAATGATTGGTTCACAAGTAGCACTGGGATCGTAGTCATACGGAAGCTGCTGGGTCATGTACATCTCCTGGTCAAATTCCAAGAGCTGCCTGGTTTTGACATCCAGGATTCCGTTGGTGAAGAGAAGGAATTCGTTGCCTTCGTACCACTCTTCGTGGATGGTTGATACGCGGAGCTGCTCCATCACATCGTTGATGGTGTTCATGCCATAGCCGCGTGGCAGGTTGACGATCTCGAGCTTGTCCTTGACGGAGCCCTTCATCTCAACATCAGACAGATGAGACCAAAGTCCAGACGAGCGATATTCATAGATATAAAAAGAGCCTTGGTTCTCGCTGTACTTGAGGGTGCTCCCGTAGAGTTGGTGCACTGCATTTGCAATTTCATTCAGCGGAGGATTGCTTGGCTTACTTTCTTTTCCCTCTCCATCTCCTTGTTGCGACCATCCAAGTTTTTTACGCGACCCCCGAGACTTCTTGCCAGTGGATACAGGTTCATCACTGGGAGCATCCAGAGGCAAAATCGTCATTCCCATGGTTTCATCAAATTCCGGTAAGATCTTCGAAATGTGTTCAAGAAACTGATCATCCACACTTAGAGCTTTATGGTCCTGGGAAGGCTCCCACCCTGTTTCTTTAGCGACGTGAAGGAGCGAACCGAGGGTCCGGCCACCACCACGAGAGAAGGAAAGCCAACGCTTGTGGCACTCTCCTTCCTTGTATTTATCTGAGGTTTTGGACCACTCATCCCAGACATCAAGCAGGGATTCATCAAGATCATGGAGGGTTTGACCCACTGTGATCCAGATGTCGTAGTCATCGGCAGCATCAGGTTCCTTTTCCAGGATTCCCCAGGTTGCTTCGATAGCGAGCTTGATGTCGCGCTCGAGGTTGACAACACTGTTGATTGCAAAGGTGGGACCAACCATGCGGGTGGTTTCCTTTGCGGGGACACCTTGCTTGACGTTCTTATTGACGATGGCATTTAGCAGCCAGTCCGGGAACTCAGGCAGTTCTTCAGTCCACTCAAAACCCTGGTCAGGTGCGGTGAAGTAACCCTCGGTCTCTGGATGGAGACCCATGAGCACACCTTGGTGCCGTTTCCAGAGAATTTCGAGCTTTTCGCGGTTGCCTTCGCCGTGCCAGGTGTACTTGTTACGGACGAAATGCTTATGTTTTTCGCGATCCAGGCGATAAAGCTTACGTTCACGCCCTTCTTTTCCGCTGAGGATAGTCAGCGTTGGCGGTAATGCCTCTTCAAACGACTGCGAAGCGAGTTCTTCGACCAGGGGATAGACGCTAGGCCCATCAATATCGACCCAAATGAGGCCATAAGGGTGATTGAAGACCGGGCCACCGAGGAGACCGATTGCCTTACATTTACCTGTTGTAATTTCCTCTTCAATTTCCGAGACAGTGAGGGGGTTATTCTGCCAACCCTGGACGTACGGATCCTTTTTCGCACCCAGAGGCGTAAGAGGCCAGTCGAACGGAATGTAGTCAAAACGAATTTCTCCTGGACGCAGGGCTTGCTGGTTCTTGCTCGTCATGTTCTCTTACTGCTTGACCTCTACTTTAAAGTTTTTATCTGCGAATTTTTCTGCTTGAAGCAGCATGAACGCATGAAGATGCATCTGGGTGGGCAGATAAAAACAGTCCCCATCCACCGCATTTGCCATGCGGCTCATGAGACTATTCATCCACTCCCCGACGGAAACGTAAACTTCCATGGGAGGTGAGTTGAGTGTTCTTTTATCCTACGGCTGGCAATCCAGGGCGTAATTATGGCTTCCTAAAGATTAGATAGTCTTATCAGACTCACTACTAGATTCATGCCACTTGGCGGTCAAACGCATTGCGCCACCTAGCTTTGCGGATTCTCCCGGCTGCAGCTCTGGATCCACAGGTTCCTCTGTGTAAAGAGGTGTGAAGTGCTCCTCAAGCTCTCGTTCTGCCTCAATTTGATTCTCAATTTCTATCATCTTGAGACGAGCCTTGAGCTTGGATTCAAACCAGAGCTTTTTCAGCCAAGCGATGACCGCTTCGATGATGTCGTTAAATAAGGTCCGGATCATAAACGTTGCAATTTTCGATTTGGTTGTAGTATTCCTCAACGATCTTGTACCAATCTCCCCGCAGGGAATCGAGGAAGCGCCTGGAGATCTTGAAGACCTGAGTGCGTACAGGCGTTGACACCAAGATGGCTGCCTGCTGGACCTTCATCCCCAGGGTCTGCTCAATCGCAATGTCGTATGCAGCGAGTTGCTTGCAGGTTTTTTTGAATTTCATGTGACCACCCAGCAGGTCTCGCCATTCAGGCGAACCTTTCTCCAGATCTTTAGGCCACTTACGGCTGTAGGGTTTGACGCTGGTTTTCAGGTCAGCAAGAGTAAGCTTGTTCCCAACCACAGCAATGATGTCAGGAGCACCAGCCCAGGCACGTCCCTCGTCATCGCAACCCCACACACGAGCCACGTCATCAGCACCAATAGTGAAATCAAACTTGTCAAGTACCGGCGATTCCGCCCAAAGAACCTCCGAGAACTGGTCCAATATTGATGGCATGCCCGCCCAAAAATCGGCATATTCTTCAGGGATCTCCGGATTTTTATTCCCTTTGAGGTAACATTCCATCCCATAGTGGATTGCTGTACCGCGTTCTGCGGCAGCTTCTTTTTTACCTGGATTTGCTTTCGACCACATTTCAAGCTTCCGTTTGTTTGCTTCGGAAGCTGTCTCACCAATAATTGTGGTTACGGACGGTGCAGGTCCAGTGGGTAACGGAGTTGTGTAATGACGTTTTCCGTTAAGCGTAATTCTGGCTGCGGTCCGATTAAGGCCCCGCATAACTTCTGGTTGCTCATCCTCGGCTTTGATCCAAGGATCTGCTGACTCAATGTTAGCAACCATGAAGGTTTTTGTATATTAGTAGCATCTTACCTAATAAATTGCCAAAGTGAAATGCAAGGATTCCCCTACGCTATGGCCGCTATTTTGGGCGCTATGCTTTTTACAATCCTCATTGATGCTTATATTTTTTTCTCAGAGGTCGCTTCTCGACAATGAAAAACTTCCTGCGGAGCGTACAAGGGTACTGGATGTGCGTCGGCTGGATTGTACCGGAGTTCCTCCGATGGGTTTGTGAGCTTGCTCCAGAGTTGAAATTCTGGAAATGGCACAACAATTTAGACGATCACCTTTGGTACGCCGAGCGTGTCAATGGTCGAATCGCAATGCTGGTCTTATCAGTCTTATTGATCCTAGAATTTGTACAGCGCAAATCAATCTGGGACATCGTATATGGCATGTAGACTCACACGTTTTTATTACGACTTTGACGAAGACTGCAGAACTGGTTGCCTGACGAACCTGGCATTTGAAGACGTTTGTCTTGAAGATGCAGATGAATTCGAAAAGAATTTACAACTCCAAGAAATTCCTTATACTCGAATAGATCTGTAGAAGTTAGATGGCAATCGAACTGCTTGCAACTGCTGTAGTCAGTGGCGCAGAAGATCTGTGGAAACATTACAACTCAATCGACCATCCCGTTGAGCGGTATGTGGTGGTCAACAATTCCGAGGGACAATTCCCAGAAGTGAGCGACGTGATCGACAAGATTGTCGCTTGCTCAAACGATTTTGTCGCTGAGGCGGTCATCGTCAACAACCGGATGAACGCTGGGTTTGGCGGGGCAGTCAATCAGATCATCAAGCAGAACATCGACTGCAACTACTGGTTTATTACCAATGATGACTGGCATGTCTCCCCTGGTGAGCTTGCCAAGTTGGATGAGCGCCTGGAGGATGAGTTCGTTGGTTTGCTCTGTGATGGAACAGATGCCAACGGATATTCATCTTTTGTAATGAGCAATGAGATGGTATCGACCGTTGGGTTGATGGACGAGAATTTCTACCCGGCCTACTGCGAGGACAACGATCATCGCTACCGGATGAAGCTCACTGGCTTGAACTGGGAGAAGTTCCCCTTAAAAGCTACGCATAATGTGAGTAGCACACTGCATAGCAACCGTCAGTTTGAGGAGCGTAATCAGTTTACGTTTCGTCGCAACATCGAGTATTACATCGAGAAATGGGGTGGCGACCGTGGGCAGGAGCAGTACCTGACTCCTTTTAACTCTGGTGCCCCCATTGATTACTGGCCGTTCCGCCCGGATCGTATTTACGAACAAGCTTGGATGTGAGTCATGCAGTACTTCTTAGAAGAGGTTGATAGCGAGGGTAAAGCGGAGGAATTGCGGAAGATTCGCAATGAATGCCGTCTTTACATGACGAATAACACCGGGCTAATCACGCCTGAGCAACAGAAGGAATGGTTTAATTCCCTGGATCGGACCACCTTTATTCCTTTGTTGTACCTTGAGCTTTCTTGGGGTACTTGCATTGCCCCTGTTGGTTATGGAGTAGTGCGTTCTTTAAATGGCCTTACAGTTTTAACTGGGGGTCTTTTAACGACAGAACGCAATAAAGGCTTAGGAGCAAAATTATTCCTTGATTTAATTGATCTTGCTAGGGAGAGGTTTGATCAGCCGATTGGCCTTGATGTTTTAAAGGGTAATCACAGAGCGTACAAGTTGTACACAAAGCTCGGTTTTAAGCATAAGCACTCAGATGAATACATTATTCATATGGAGCTTGAGTAATGAAAGTTTGTATTTTACTTGCATATTATGAGCGGCCAAACATGGTGCGCTTTGCGCTTAAGTCCTTGCGTGATCAGCCGTACAAAAACTGGGAGTTAGTCTTTGTTGATGACAGCAGCAAGCTTGAAGGCGAACCAGTAGTGCGTGAGATGCTACCCGATGACCTGGACAAGGTGAGGTTTTACAACACCAACGATCCAAATAAAAAAGCAAACGAAAGCATGTTTGCCAAATACTGGAACGAAGGACTGTTGGCCGGTGATGCCGACATTGCTTTGATGCTCTGCGATGATGATGCTTTGTACCTTGATCACCTCAC
>Ga0209536_100017366_pt1 | contig 10194 bp, 5 predicted proteins | sample DeeMarSeWOR28_12_FD_187461 | JGI IMG/M metagenome (GOLD analysis project Ga0209536, IMG submission 187461) | Marine sediment microbial communities from White Oak River estuary, North Carolina - WOR-2-8_12 (SPAdes) (version 2) | ecosystem: Environmental > Aquatic > Marine > Intertidal zone >... | reverse complement strand
GGCCGCTGTCCCAGCCGCAGGCCCCATGGTTCGCGTTATGAAAAAATAATCCCCTCCGGCCTTTGGCATAGCCGTAATGATCTCGGCCACGCTGAGCATTCCGGTTGTTGCAAGAATCCCTGCTAGAAAGTAAGAGAATATGACGGCAGGGCCCGCCTTGGCGTGAGCAAGTCCCGGCAACACAAAAAGACCCGAACTGACCATGGCACCGCTGGCAATACAGAAAACATCCAAGAGTCCCAGTTTTCTTGTAAGGTTGGACATTGTTAGGAGACTAAACCTGTTTGAAGGGCTGTTCAGAACTTGCTTATTGTTGTGATGAACATATGCAATTTACAATTCGTTGTCAATATAAAGTATCTTCCCTTTATAAAGAAAGGATTAAGTGTGGGAGATTTTAACTCACATTAAGATTATGAATGGCTTCATTGTGATAATGTGTGCTATTGTAAATTTTTGATCAATGAGTTGATATGTTGTGATGCTTACGAAGAGCAAACACTTTGACATCCTTGCAAATGTTACAAAGCCCCAAATTGCATTTACCAAATAGTATTAAACGCAACGCCAATAACGTGCCTGCAAACTACATTGCATGGGGTTTTTAATGTTACACCATCTGAGCTAAACTCGGCATGGTGGCAATTCGTTAATGGTTCTTTCAGGAAATTGGGAGCAATTGAAAAAAGCCCCTCACCTTATTTCAGGGTTATTCAAATTGAGCTGAACAACTGTTTCACTAAGGGTATTCGCTATGAACTTATGTGCAATTGCCGAAGGATGAAAATCCTTTGGGATTATTCTCCAAACCCCGTCAGCATCTAAGATGCCTTGTTCAGAAGCATACCTTTGCCATAGGGAGAACATTTCCACCATTCGTAATCCTAACTGTTTACAAATCTTTTTTATCCTTGCATTTGGTCTATATGCTAAAACTACAACATCAAATTTGTGCTTAATACTTAATGCCTTCAATTCTTCCATTGCCCTATAATATGCTTGAACACCCACCATATCTCTGTACTGCTTAGGGATTCTTTGCGGATCATCTTCAATTCTCCCATTGGAATTTCTTGGAGGTCTAATCCTCTTGATTGTCTTCAGGGTTCCCCTAAAGTATTTAATAATAAATGACTGGTCTAGAGCAAAGTAGTCTTCCTGTTCTCGAATAAAGTTTGGAAGACTGAAATCATTGTCGCAAAAATGAATAATGACAATATCGGGTTTGTAGTGAAGCCCTTTTTCTTTCAAGGTTTCAACTTCCATAACAGTATTGTATCCGGGAACTGCCATATTGATGATTTCCCATGTCATTTCTGGATATTTAGCATTGAGCTGCTCTGACAGAAGAGACAAATAAGTTTCATCATCGTTGACTCCCCACCCAAACATGAGTGAATCACCTATGCCCACAATGCGTTTTGATTGAGCATGCTTGTCGACTGGGATGGCCTTTCCCCTGAAACCGTCAGAGTTTATTGTAATTGGCACGTTTCTGTTCAAACGCTTGTAAGTGAATATAACCGACAAACTGGGAATCAGTTCATAGATAATGTGTGGATTTTTGCTTAGACGGATTATACGTCCCAAATTAACCACTTCTCCATCTTTTGGTATCGATGATGTTTCGCCAACACTTTCTAACGTGTTAACATCCTTTCGATAAGCGACAAAGCGAAATCCGACCTCTGCTAGAAGAAGCATAATGGTTATTGTGCTTACCAGCAAAATATAGTCGGCAACTTTTATCACGAACATTTCCTGCGGGGATGGGGATAATGTATAGTTGCTGTGAAAGATTATAATGTGATTGATTTCGATAAAAAGTATATAGAGCGGTTTTCAATGTGTCAATAGCAAGGCATCATAAAGGGGGATGATCTAATCCTCACTACAGAAGAATTAAAAATAGCCACCAAAAATTATGTATTGCTTTTCCTATCCCCCAGCCATTTAACAACGGTGAGGTATAGGAGAGGCAGTACAAATAGAGTAAGAACCGTAGAAGTACAAACACCCCCAATTACAACTGTTGCTAGTGGTCGTTGAACCTCCGCACCAACACCTGTTGATACTGCCATGGGAATAAAACCGGCCGCATCAGTGATAGCTGTAGCCAATACAGGGCGAAGGCGTATTGTAGCTGCGTACACTACTGCCTCACCTGCTTGTAACCCCTCTTCTAAGTATGTCCTTATGGTAGTAACAAGCATCTGACCATTCAAAACGGCAATACCGCTCAAGGCAATAAATCCAACAGCAGCACTTACACTAAAGGGTATTCCCCGCAACCAGAGAGAAAACACTCCACCTATAACTGCAAAAGGAATGCCTGTATAAATGATAAGTACATCTTTTAGGTTTTTTAGACTGAGAAATAGAAGGAAAAAGATAAGTGCAAGAGTAATGGGAACAACTATCATGAAGCGAAGCGTGGATTGTTCCAGGTTTTTAAACTGCCCCCCCCAATCGACCACATAACCTTCAGGCAGTACAAGTTCATTCTTTATGCGTGTTTGCGCCTCTTCTATGAACGAACTCATATCCCTGTCTCGCACATTACACTGCACCCGGATCAGACGCCGGCCCCACTCCCGGTTGATCGTTGATGGCCCCTCTGTTTCTCTGATGTCAGCCATTTGATGCAGTGGTAATATCGCACCGCTTGTTGTGGGTATTAGCGTGTTAGAAAGTGCCGATATGTCCGTGCGCTGCTGGTCTGGAAGACGAACAACTAACGGGAAGCGTTTCTGACCCTCAAAGACATCTCCTATTGTACGATAGCCCACTGCCTCTACCACATCGAGAACGTTTTGTGCCGGGATACCATATCGAGCAATCTGCTCCTGGTTCACGACGATCTGGAGCACAGGTTGTCCGCTAATCTGCTCACCTGAAATATCAGATGCACCGTCAACAGTTGAAAGAATTTTCTGTGCCTGCTCACTGAGCCGTGCCAGCACCTCAAAGTCATCACCGAAAATATTGATACCCACATCTGATCGTATACCGGAAACCATTTCGTTTATGCGCATCTCTATCGGCTGAGTGAAGATCATGTTCAGACCAGGCAAGTCATCGAGAGCCCCTTCCATCTGCTTGATTAATTCCGCCTGTGTCTTTGCCTTCGTCCACCCTTTTCGGTCATTGAGCGAAATAAATATATCACTCAGCTCTATTCCCATAGGGTCTGTAGCAATTTCTGCTGTTCCTATCCGGCTCCAGATGTGTTTGATCTCTTCCGGGAAATTGTCAAGCAACAATTTTTCAATGCGGAGGTTATAGTCAACCGATTCATCAATTGAAACTCCAGCCAGGCGAATGGTATTGATAACGATTGCCCCTTCACTCAATTCGGGGACAAACTCACCTCCAAGCCTGATGGCAACAATGGCAGTCAGTGCAAGTACTATCACTAAAAAGCCTAAAAATACTTTTTTCAGCTGAAGCACTTTAGAAAGCACCATGACATATGCTGGTGCTAGATACCGCTCAACAAAGCCTTCCTTTTTCTGTTTTCTCCGGGGAAGAAAGTAATAGGAAAGGATGGGGGATACAGTAACTGCAATCAGCAAAGCTCCCACCATGGCAAAGATAAAGGTCCATGCCATAGGTCTGAAAAGCTTTCCCTCAATGCCCTCAAGGGTGAGTATCGGAAAGAATACGATGAGAATAATACCCATTCCAAATACTATAGGACGTACAACTTCCCTGCTGGAATCGAGAATGGTTTGAAAACGCTCATGCGTTGTTAGCCCTCTTCCCAATCGGTTCTGTTTTTCAGCTAGTCTTCGCATATTATTTTCTGTCATCACCACAGACCCATCGACGATAATGCCAAAGTCCATAGCGCCCAGACTGAGAAGGCTTGCAGCTATTCCAAGCTCATACATACCCAGAAACGCATAGATCAAAGCGAGGGGAATAGAAAATGCGACTATCAACCCTGCATGAAGATTTCCAAGCAGTACGAATAAAACGAGAATGACTAGAAGTGCACCTGCAATGAGGTTATATTGTACTGTGCCAATGATTTTCTGCACTAATTCACTGCGGTCGTAAACGGTTTGCAAAACAATATCATCAGGAAGGGATTCCCGGACTGATTCAATACGCTCTTTTAATTCTTCAGTAACTCTTTTGCTGTTTTCACCCATAAGCATGAAGCCGAGTCCCAGTAACGCCTCACCTTCCCCGCTTGCTGTTACTGCACCCCTGCGAATTTCATGACCTATTAAAACAGTTGCAAAGTCCTTGATATAGAGAGGTGTTCCATCGTAGGCTTTAACAACGATGTTCTCGATTTGTTCAATGGTGCTGACACGACCCAGCCCATGAACGAGAAGAGATTGTCCGGAAGAAAGAATCTGACCACCCCCCACATTTCTATTATTCTCCTCCAGTGACGTAAACACATCATCAAGAGTTAGATTATATTTAATCATCTCTTCCGGTGACACAACAACATGATACTGTCGTTCAAAACCACCCCACGAATTTATTTCGGCTACTCCTGCAACCTTCCGGAGTTCCGGTTTGATTACCCAATCATGCAGAGTTCTGATCTCTTCAAGGGTACGATCAGGGTTTGTGGACCGGACGGTGTAGTGAAACACTTCCCCAAGACCCGTCGAAATGGGACCTAATTGTGGACGCTCTATACCTTCCGGGAGTTCAAAGCTTGCCAGACGCTCCATAATGAACTGACGGGCATCGTATATGTCAGTTTCATCATCAAAGGTAGCAACAACCTGTGAGAAACCAAACTTTGAAATCGATCGTACATTCGAGAGCCCGGGAAGACCAGAAATAGAAAGCTCGACAGGGAGTGTGATCTGTTTTTCGATCTCTTCAGGATTGAGTGCCGGGGCAACGGTGTTGATCTGCACCTGTATCGGTGTGGTGTCAGGGAATGCATCTATTGCTGTGCGGAAAAGAGCTCGTATGCCTATGCCAAAGCTTACAGCAAGAAGCAGTAAGATGAGCAGCTGGTTTTTCAGAGAGATTTCAATTAGTTTGTTTAACATACAGCAATCTCCAGTAATTACTCGTCAACACATCCCACGCCAAGACGTGATTTTAACAATTCTGATTTCAAGGTAAAGCTGTGATCTACCACGACCTCTTCGTGAGGAGATAAGCCGTCCAGGATTTCTAAAGTGCCTCTATTTTTGCTTCCTGTAATAATCCTGCGTGCTTCATAGAGATCATCTGATAGTTTTACAAAAACGAACGGCTTATTATGCAGGGTGTGAAGGGCATCCGCTGATATAAAAAGGGATCCGGTATGTTTTTCTGAAAGAAGATGTATGTGACAAAACATTCCTTGTTTAAGTTGAAATGCAGTGTTGGGAACCACGGCACGGCCTTTTATCATTCTGGTTCGTTCGTCTATGCCGGTAGATATCCACGTTATATGACCCCGGACATTCACATCTGGCAACACATCACAGGTTACCTCTACCGGGTCATTGATCTTAACGAGACTAAGATTACTTTCCGGTATGGAGAGTTCTACCCACATAGAAGAGATGTCGGCTAAATCAAAAAGTATGTCACCTGGTTTTACAACCTCACCAATCACCGCATTTCTGCTGACAAGAGTTCCCGTAAAAGGAGCACGGATTGGCAGAAAAGATGAGCTGGAATCGGTTTCTTCAAGCGTATGAATCTCTTCTCCAGTCAATCCATAATTGAGCAGTTGCTGCAGGAGTGCTTCTTTATCGCTTTTAGCCATCCGGTATTCTGCCCGAGCCTGTTCGTAATCTTGTCGTGGTGAAATCTTTTTCTTCAACAGTCTTTTTTCCCGTTCAAAAATAATTTCCTTTAATGACTCGTCAGCCAGGGCACTCAGATACTTGCTTTTTGCTTGAGTGAACTCTGGCGAAGAGATCCCGGCAAGCAATTCACCTTCTGACACAGAAGTGCCAACATCAATGAGGACTTTTTGAACAATGCCTCCCGTCAAGGGTGTTATGCGGGCAAAGCGATTTTGATTATAGGTGGTTTTACCGAAAAAAGTGTGCCGGGCAGCTGGGATGCCTGCTGTGGGAACTGTCGAAATTATTCCTGCTTTCTCAGCGGAATCAGATGACGCAAGACGTATTTTTAAACCTTGTCCAATCGAAAGTCTGTCTATTAATTCAGGATGGCAAATACCACATTCCCTTTCTAATACTCCATGTTCCAGGCACTGTAATTCTTTAGAGGGTGTGCCCTGAGCAGGAGAGCTGACAGCAGGATTTACACGTTGTTCCTCAACTGCATTGGGTACATCTTGCAGTTCCGGGCGGCATATAAAGCACTCATCTTCATAAAGCTTATGAGCTTCACACCACAAACGATCATCATCTTTAAATTCCGGACGGCAGATAAAGCAGCGGTCTTCATATCGCTCGTGCTCATTGCACCACAATCGTCCCGGTTCCCGCAAAGAAGGATCACAAAAGAAACATAGATGATTAGGGATCTGATGACTTTGACACAGAGCTTCCTGTAAGGACGCCGTGGGCCGAATTTCCTGGGCAGTTGGCAATTTCTTTGTGGCGGGTGTCCAGAACGATGCCACAAATATGATCAGCGTGGCCGACACACGTACGATAATTTTATTATACCTCATCTCATCTCCTTCACGTAGTATCTAAACGCCAGCTTGAATCAGATGGTATCTGTGATGTTCTCAAGCAATTCCCGGTTCAATAGATTGAGAGAACAGCACATACTACTGTTTGATTAGATCAATGAAATTTGTAATGCTTCATTACATAAGGAAGCGGTGGAAGGAGCTTACATAAGAAGAACAACAGTAGAGAGGCATTCAGTCGTTCGATCGACTATTGCTGGAGAAAAATTATGGTGTTTGGCAGGCACATTATTTGCGACAAAAGAAGCAGCAGGAACTATAGGGGAGAAAAGGAAGGATACAATGGTTCGTTTAATAAAAACAAAATAGTTATCAGCAGTGCTGGCATAGGGAATACATACACAGGAATCACACTCATCAATGGTTGCCTGAGGTTTCCCTGAAGAATGGTTGGTCAAAAAGGTGTTGTCGACTGTATTATTACAGCAGACACAGCACCCTTCCTCATCATTGTTAAAAAAGCGTTCTTCTCCTGCTTCACAACATGACACAAAGGAATTGAGAACGGTATTAAATATAACGAGGAACGTTACAAAGATTACTAATGAAGTTCGATTACGCGTGTGAATAAATCTCATTTACCATAAACCCTTTTTAGCATATATAATCTTAATTATAAATTACTTTACCTAAAATATCAAGTAATTAATTTGATCCGGCCCCGGCCTCTGTGGTCATAGTGCAATCTAGTGATTACAGAAATCACAAATGTCCCTCAACACACCCCTATGTTGGGGTACTCAACGAAGATGAAAAGGCTATGACATCCTTGCAACAATGAGAGTTCACGCGAGGAGGGATTTTACATTACCATAGATTCGAGACTGTCGAAAAAGTCCAAATGTGCATTTTAGTGAATGGTAAGCATAGTCAAATCAAGTGGTTACAAAGCCCATCCTGAGGGACACTTCTCTGCATACCCTATAAAACAGGCATCTCTTATCAACTCTTGATTTTCCTGCTTTTTTATATTACACATGGATAGGTGGGATTATTGCAATCCGGCGGCAATCCTGATGTGTTATCGCCCCTACGTTCGGGAATGACTATGAGCAAAAACAAAGAATATGCAAAACGACTCCAGGAAATTGAAGGGATTGAAAGACGGGTCCTTGCCTTTAAGCTCCTCGATGAGGTGCCGGAGGGTATCGAACCCTATGGAGACGATCTCTCTTTTCACTGTGCTATTGTTGCAGAAGCGTGGGAAGAAGGCCGCAAACCCTTTTATCTGACCAAAAAGAATGTTCTCTGCGGCGGCGCCCTGTATTCCGGGATAGGCAACGTAAAGGTCACCAACAAAGAATTTGAAGGCAGTCTGTCACAGTTCATTGGGACCAATAAAGGTTTTGCAACCCGTGAAGCTTTGCGCCGTTCGACCCAGCAGATATATCATTTTTTTAAACCGCATCAGTATCAAGTCATCGGCGCCCTGGAAGATATTGAAGATCCGGATGTCGTCATGATTGTGGCAGATGCGTACCGGGTGATGCGGCTCATTAAGGCCTATTCATGGAAGACCGGTGAACTGGTTCATGGTATCTCCGGTTCTGGTTGGTGCACCAATTCTTTTTCACTTGTTTACAAAACAAAAACCATGACCTATAATATGGGCGACGAGACCTCCCGCGTCCTTATGAACCTCGACCCGGGAGAGATGTACTGCTTTATTCATTACAACCTGCTGCCACTTGTCGTTGAAAATTACAAAAACATCCAAACCGGTCTTGAGATGTAAGTAATGCTCTTCCGTAAAAAGCAACTGCAGCGGTAAAGAGCTTAGCGAGTAAGGATGGATGACCGGAAGTGATGCTCCCCGCGCACCCTGATTCAATAAGCTTCACTTCTAACCGGGCAGGCACGGCGGGGCTTTCTCGGCACCTGCCGGTAATAAATCATTATACGTTGATAAAGAACAAACATCTCCCCTTATACATATCTAATAATTGACACACAACGTCACTTTCTCTATAATTTTTCAGTTTATACCAGGACACACTTCTAAGGTACTCTTTGCCAGAGGTTTGACCAGGTATGCTTCAATTCCCAACCGCACCTCATGTACCTGGTCATAACGTATATTTCATCCAGGGGGATTTATTATGTCCAATGCTACTGCTGCAGAAAAAAGAGCTTCCAAGTCCCGATCCTCACGTTCTTCATCGAAGACCCCTTCTCGATCTGCGCCATTTGATACTCTTCGCGAGTATGTTGAAGCGCTGGAGGAACGGGGCCTGGTGCTGCGCTTCGAGAAACTGAACCAGGACGCCTATGAAATGACAGCACTGATGTACCGTCTCATCGATCGGTACGGCTGGGAGGAAGCACCGGTCATCCTGGTGGAGCAGGTAAAAATAAACGGCGAGTGGATCAAAGGACCATTGATTGCTAATCATCATGGCCACCTTGATACCGAAGCAATCGTGTTCGGCGTTGAGCCGGTTATAAAAGATCCCAGGGCAAGCTATCGAAAGGCCATGGAACACCTCCAGAGTAAACTGGTAGAAGGTACCTTCCCTGCGATTGATCCGGTTGTCGTTGAGCGCGATAAAGCACTGTGCAAAGAGGTGGTGCTTCTGGGTGATGAGGTCGACCTTACCCGATTTGCCTTCATCAAGAGTAATCCAGCAGATGCGGACCGCTACATCACCACCGCCTCAGTCTTTACCCAGGATCCCGAAATGGGCCCGAACTATGGCACCTACCGGTGCCAGTTGAGAGGCCCCCGGCTGGTCGGTGTCAATCCTGAACCTAACCAAACCGGCTGGAAACACCTGATGGCGGCCAGGGAAAGGGGCGAGAAGACGGCCAAGGTATCCCTTGTACTGGGCCAGGATCCCTACGTTTGGATCGTCAGCAGCTCAAGAGTCGTAAACAGGATGTTCGCCGAGGGGCCCATCGATGAGCTCTCTGTAGCAGGAGGTTTGCGGGGCAAAGCCATGGAAGTAGTGCGGTGCGAAACCAATGATATGCTCATTCCCGCCCATGCTGAACTGGTAATCGAGGGAGAAATTCCATTGGACCAACCGGGATTACCGGAGGCGCCATTTGGTGAGATGGCTGGATATATGGGTCTTCAAAAGAAAGAAAATTTCTTTATGAAGGTGACAGCCCTCACACATCGCAAAAACCCCTGGCTGGTAAACCAGTTTACCGGGGCAACCCGCGGTTACTGTACCGGTCCAACGGCGGTTCTCTTCAACACGGGGTTTAAACGGCTGGTGCCTGAATTAATCGAATTACACTCCCCGGTACATGCACCGGGATTGACCTATGTACGCATCAGAAAGACCGCCCCGGGGCAGGGCCTTGAAGCAGGCAAGACACTGGCCGGCATGATACCCATTTACAAAGTGGTCATCGTAGTCGACGAAGATATCGACATCCTTGACCACACCCAGGTGGACAACGCCCTGGCCACCCGCTGGCAGCCATATAAAGCAAACTATGTGTACGAGCAGGTCACCGGGCTGACACTCGACCCGAGCCAGGCCGAACGGGGCAGGACCAGCAAAATCGTTATTGATGCTACCAGGCAGTTACCTGAAGAGGGC
>Ga0209536_100017365_pt1 | contig 10194 bp, 9 predicted proteins | sample DeeMarSeWOR28_12_FD_187461 | JGI IMG/M metagenome (GOLD analysis project Ga0209536, IMG submission 187461) | Marine sediment microbial communities from White Oak River estuary, North Carolina - WOR-2-8_12 (SPAdes) (version 2) | ecosystem: Environmental > Aquatic > Marine > Intertidal zone >... | reverse complement strand
ACTTGTAATAATCCGCCGGTATCCACGCTGGCAATGGAACCACCGCCCGCGCCTATGGTGTGCATGTCCACCATAGGGATGGCGACGGGATAATCACCAATGCGCCCTTCACTGGTTAACACGATCTCGCCGTCGATTAATGCAACATCGGTTGAGGTGCCACCCATGTCGAAACTCAATAACCGCCGCTCACCTGCCAGTTCCCCTACGTATTTGGCGCCGGCTAAACCACCGGCCGGGCCGGACAGTAGTAGTTGCACGGCTTGATCGCCCGCTTGACCGGCGTCTATGGTACCGCCATAGCTTTGCATGACCGAAACATGAATTTTTCCCACGCGCTCCTGCGTGGCTTGTGTCAAGCCGCTCAGTAGGCGCGATAAATAGCCTTGTACGATCGGGCCCACCGAGGCGTTTAACCAAGTGGCAATACCGCGTTCGTATTCTTTATATTCCGGCAGAACTTGCGATGAGCGCGACACGAACATACCGTCGGGCACGATATCGGCGATTTGTTTTTCAAAACGGTCGCTGAGAAAAGAAAACAATAAGTTGATGGCCACTGAGCGTGGCGCTAACTGTTGCAACTGTTCGCGCAAGCGCAACAGATCTTCCTCGGTGAGCGGCTCAACGACTTCGCCGTCCGCCCCCAAGCGGCCGCCGGTTTCCAGACACAAGTCTTTTGCCACCGGTGGCGGCTGCGGTGCGGGTTGCAGGTTATATAACTCGCGCCGCGCCTGGCGGCCTATGGTCAACACATCGCTCAAACCGTGGTTGGTGACATACGCCGTGCGGACGCCTTTGCTTTCCAACACGGCGTTGGTGGCCACCGTGGAACCGTGAACGATATAAATCTCTTCGCCATGCAGTTGGTGCAGACCCAGCTCTTGTATGCCTTGCAATATGGCCAGCTCCGGCGCAGCCGGCGTGGAAAGAACTTTGTGAATAGTCAGCTGGTTGTCTTTGGCAAGCACAAAGTCGGTGAATGTGCCACCGGTATCAACGCCAAGAACGATCATGGGTAAATATGTCTGCTTAAAAAGGTTATCCGCCGCGACGTCTAAAACGCCATCTCAATACCAATCAATGAGAGAACCTGGAATATGACACAGGATTTTCTACGCCACAAGTTTTCAACCGGCTTGGCTTCTTGGCGGTTCCTTTTCGCGTTAGGAAGGTCGCTAAACTAGTTTCCCACGACGACTTTGTTGCGACCGCCGTGCTTGGCAGCGTATAAGGCGTCGTCGGCGCGTTTGACCAGCGTTTCCACGGTGTCGTCTTCACGCGCCAGGGAAACACCGAAACTCATGGTGATGTGGAGGATCAGGTCGGTGAGATTGATGGGATGATCGGCTATCTTAAGGCGAATCCGTTCGGCAATACGGGTGGCCACGTCCAAGGGCGTTTCGTGGAGAATCAACATAAACTCCTCACCGCCATAGCGGCCGACGATATCCAATTCCCGCAGCGACGCTTTGATGCGTTTGGCCACATCGATTAAAACGGCATCACCCGCTTGGTGACCGTAAGTGTCGTTGACTTTCTTGAAATAATCGATATCCGTCATGACCACACACAACGGCTGCTCGCTAAGTTTGGCGTTTTGCATGGCCCTTTCCAGTTCGGAGAACACATGATCGTGATTGACCAAACCGGTGAGGGAATCGGTGATGGCTTTTAAGCGCAGTTGCTCTTGGCGGGCCTGCAGAACCTGCACTTGGGATCCATGGAATGTATCGATAGCCAGCGACATATCCAGCGCATTTATTTTGTAGAGAAATTCCACCAGCTTTTCGTAATACAACTGGTCCTTGCGAATACTCTCGGGAAACTGATTGATAATACACTGGGTCAATGAGCGGTAGGCGCACAAATACAAACTCAAGGACAAACCCACCTTTTCATGAGCCAGGCCCACATGCAACCGGTGCTCGAAATATTTGGCGCTGTCGAAGCCGCTGCCCAAACTCAACAAAAACGTGGTGATGGTGTGTTTGATGCGCTTTTGAATATCATCATCGGTGAGTGTGAGCTGCGCCTCCGGCTGCTCGACAATGGTCGTCATAAACTCATTCATGATTTGCGGAAACTTGGGCACAATGACTTCTTGTTGTAACCGGCCCGCCAATTCACGGTCTTTGTCCCGCAGCTGCAGCAACGCCAGCCGTTCTTTGATTTTTTCCGCGGTGAAGCCGAACCGCTCGCAGTTTGCTAAGCTCATAAGTTTATGAAAGTGTTTAATCTTTCAGCCAGTGTCTATATCATAGGCGCAGCTTTGGAAGGCTATGAGATTGGTGCACAACCTTTAAGTGAACGATGAATTGCAAAAATCATGCAGAATGACATATTAATTGATGTAAAAGATTTATCTCGCGACTACGGTCCGCTGCGCGCTGTGAACAAGGTCTCGTTTGAGGTCAAACGCGGCGAAGTACTGGGATTCTTAGGGCCCAACGGTGCCGGTAAATCCACTACTATGCAGATGCTGACCGGAAATTTGGCACCCAGCGAAGGTCAAATAATAATCAACGGTATCGATTTGCTGGACAAAGCCAAAGCCGCTAAAGCGCATATCGGTTTTCTCCCGGAACAACCCCCACTGTACAAAGAGTTCACTGTCGATGAATATCTGGGCTTTTGCGCCCGGTTAAACCGTATCGACAACGCCCGCGTCAACGACGCTTTAACCAGCGCCAAACAACGCTGCGGCCTGCGTGAGGTCGGCAAGCGCTTGATCGGCAATTTATCCAAAGGCTACCAACAACGGGTGGGCATCGCCCAGGCCATTATTCATTCGCCGGCCGTCGTCATCCTGGATGAACCCACCGTGGGTTTGGACCCCATTCAAATCCGCGAGATCCGTCACTTAATCCGCGACCTGCGCAATGAACATGCGGTGATATTGTCGACTCACATTCTACCTGAGGTGCAGACCACCTGCGACCGGGTGCAAATCATCAACAAGGGTGAAATTGTGTTAAACGACAGCGTCAGCGGCCTGCAACGTTATATGCAAGTCTCCAGCACGCTGGTAAGCTTTCGTCAAGCCGTACAAACGCACGAGCTCAGTGACTTGCCGCACATCGACTCGGTGGAACAATTGGACGACCTTAGCTTTCGCATCCACTACGATCCGCAACACAATCCAGTCGATGGCATTGTCAAACGCGCGGTGGACAAAGACTGGGGACTGCTGGAGCTAACACCGGAGAAACGCAGCTTGGAGGAGATTTTTGTGGACATCACCACCGCGGAATCGGAACCACAAGCTGAGGAGGAGCAAGCCGCATGATGGTGTTTACTTTGGCTGCCCGGGAACTGCGCAGTTTGTTTTTATCGCCTCTGGCCTGGGCCATACTGGCCGCCGTGCAAGCATTGATGGCGTATTTCTTTTTGTGGTATTTGCAGGAATTCAGTGACCTTCAACCTCAGCTGATGGTGATCGAAAACGCGCCCGGTATTACCCAATGGGTGGCAATGCCCTTACTGGCCACCGCCGCGGTAGTACTACTGGTAGTGGGACCGTTGTTGACCATGCGGCTGATCAGCGAAGAAAGGCGAAACCAAACCTTGAGCCTACTCATGTCCGCACCGGTATCCATGAGCGAAATCGTCATCGGCAAATACCTGGGCGTATTGATGTTTTTTCTCATCATGGTGGCCCTCATAATCTTGATGCCGTTGTCGTTATTGTTCGGCGCCACTTTAGACATGGGCATGTTTGCCTCCGGAGTGTTGGGCTTGGTGTTGTTGTTGGCGAGCTTTGTCGCCGTCGGGCTGTATATGTCCACACTCACCAATCAACCCGCGGTTGCCGCCATCAGTACATTCGGCGTGTTGCTGATGTTGTGGATTGCCAATCTTGCGAGCACTTCCACCGAGCAAGACTCGCTATTGTCCTATTTATCCATATTGCAACATTACCAGGCCATGATGAAAGGCGTCGTCAACACCGGCGATATCGCCTACTATTTACTGTTTATCAGCGTATTTTTAGTGCTCAGCGTCCGCCATTTGGATGCGCAACGCTTACAAAAATGATGTTACGGCAAATATTCTAAGGCACACAGTCAATGCAAGTCAGTAAACACTCCCGCAATCTATTCCGCATACAAAACGCCGTTTTCTACGGTGCGTTCGCCCTGCTCATAGGCTTGCTGGCCTTATTAAGCCATAGGCACAACATCCAATGGGATTGGACCGCCAGCCAACGCAATACGCTCGATGCCTCCAGCGTCAACCTGTTGAGCTCGCTGGACAAATCCTTGAGCTTTACGGTGTTCGCCAGCGAGAACCAAGCCGTCAGAGCACCCATCATAGATTTGATCAAACGTTATCAACGGGCTTATACCGATATGGAGGTGCAATGGATTAATCCTGAACTGGAACCGGCGTTAGTCAGGGAGTTAGGCATCAGTGAAGACGGCAGCGTGATTATCCACTATGGTGAACGCAATGAAAAACTCACCCAACACACTGAACAAGCTTACAGCAATGCCATACAGCGCTTGGCACGCAGCGAAGAGCGCTGGTTAGTGTTTTTAACCGGTCATGGCGAACGCAACCCTTTGGGGCAAGCTAACCATGATTTTGGCGAATGGGGTAAGCAGCTCAAAACCAAAGGCTTTAAGCTGCAACCGCTGAATCTCACCGAGCAGGCCACTATTCCCGATAACACAGCCGCTCTGGTCATCGCCAGCCCGCAAGTGGATTTTCTCAGCGGCGAAGTGGATATTATCCGCAACTTCATCGCCCAAGGCGGCAATTTGTTGTGGTTCATGGAGCCGGGGCCAGTGCATCAGTTACAACCCTTGGCCGATTTATTTGAAATTAACTTTTTTCCCGGTACCATCGTGGACGCTTCAACCCAACTAGTGGGCATCGACGATCCCCGCATCGCACTGGTCAGCCAATACCCTAAGCACCTGTTGACTGAAAATTTTGAGGTGCTCACCTTGTTTCCACAAGCCCGGGCCTTGTTTGTGAACGACGACGGCGGTTCGGACAAAGACACCGCCAAAAGCCGCTGGCAGAAACAGCCGTTCTTGCTGACCATGCCGCGCAGTTGGGTGGAAACCGGTGAACTCAGCGGTCAAATCGAATTTGATCAAGACTCGGACATAAAAGGTCCATTGGTGATTGGATTAACATTAAGCCGTAATCTGCCGGCGGATCCAGCCGCCCAACAACAGCCACCGCAAAAACAACAGCGCGTTGTGATTGTCGGTGACGGCGATTTTCTTTCCAACACCTATATAGGTAACGGCGGCAATATGGATTTAGGCCTGCATATCGCCAACTGGCTAAGCCACGACGATCAGTTGATTAACATCCCGGTTAAGCCCAGCGGGGATGTGAATTTCCAGTTATCCAAAAGCGCGCAAATCCTGATCGCCTTCGGCTTTCTACTGGTGATCCCGCTGGTGTTGGCGGCCAGCGGCTTTGGCATCTGGTGGCAGCGGCGTAAACGATAATCTCCCACTATGTCATCCCGCAATATACTCAATATAGTGATTTTACTGGTCGTTATCGTTCTAGCGGTTATCGCGTTTTATCCCGGCACTCAACCCGAACCACCACCACCCATGGTGAAGCTATTACCGCTCAGCAAATCTGATATTCACAGCCTCAATATCCATAGCCACGACAAACCAGTATTGCGCTTTCACAAAGAGAATCAACAGTGGTTTATGACCGAACCGCTGCGCATTCAGGCCAGTGAGCACCGTATTAATACGTTGTTGGAGATTGTGCAGCAGCCCGGCGGCACGCAGTTGGCGGTGGACAAAAACAATCTGGCGAAATTCGGTTTGGACTCGCCACGCTATGGCTTGGAGTTCAATGAGTATCCCATGGCCATCGGCGAGACCGATCCCATTCACAACCGCCGATATGTCATGGCCCAGGATTCGGTATACCTCATCGAAGATTATTTCAGCCATTTGTTAATGGAAGGCGAAGGCGCTTTCATAGATCATGCGCTCCTGCCGCCGGACAGCCTGATCGATAAATTGCAATTGCCCGATTTGACACTACGCAGACATCAAGGGCAGTGGCAAATAACCGACGCAAGCCACCTGGAGGCTGAACACTACTCGCAGGACTCGCTACAGACGCTGATAGACGAGTGGCGTTACGGCAGGGCCTTAGCCGTCACATTGCTCAAAGAGCCGTATGACAGCCCCCAAGCCCCCATTATAAAAGTTTTGCTACGAAACCAGACTGACCCCATTGAATTCTATGTGGAGCAATCGCAGTTGCACACCTTGTTCATCCGCCCGGATCTGAAAGTCCGCTACCACTTAGCTAAAAATACCCTCGAACGCTTGACGCGGCTCACGGAAAAAACCGCCGAGTAACGACAGCGCATGCCAGAATTGCCTGAAGTGGAAACCACCCGGCGCGGCATAGAACCTTATGTCAGCGGCCAACGGATAGAAAAAATGATAGTTCGAGAACGTCGCTTGCGCTGGCCGGTACAAAAAGGATTGGAACAACAACTGCGCGGCCAACGGATCGACAGCGTATCACGGCGCGGTAAATATCTACTCCTGCACACCAAAACCGGTACATTAATCGTGCATTTAGGCATGTCCGGCAGTTTGCGCATATTACCCAGTGATACCGCACCGCAAAAACACGATCACGTGGATATTGTGTTGAGCAATGAGCAATGTCTACGCTTGCGCGACCCGCGGCGTTTTGGTTGCGTTTTGTGGACCACCACCGATCCTCTGCAGCATGAGCTGCTCAAAGACTTAGGCCCCGAACCGTTAAGCGATGCGTTTAATGCCGAATATTTATATGCCACTTCGCGCAAACGCAAAGTCGCCATCAAACAGATGATTATGAACAGCCACATTGTGGTTGGCGTGGGCAACATATACGCAAACGAAGCGTTGTTTCTCGCCGGCATTCGCCCCGGCCTGGCGGCAGGGCGACTATCCAAGCCACGCTGCCAACGATTGGTAGACGCCATCAAAACTGTGTTGAGTCACGCCATACAACAAGGCGGCACTACGCTGCGGGACTTTACTGCCAGCGATGGCAATCCAGGATATTTTCAACTGCAGCTGAATGTGTATGGGCGCGGCGGCGAACTTTGCCGCCGCTGCGGGACAGCTATTAAAAGTTTACATCAAGGGCAGCGTGCCACTTACTATTGTCCTAAATGCCAGAGCTAGCCCCTTGTAACCTCCCCACAAACAGAACACAGAACCCTTACGGCGTGGTAGAAACAAGCTCAAATACGGAAGTTTCCATAGTCATATATGTTGTGACACCATCGAAATTCTCCGTAGGCCTGGCGCTAACCGTCTTTACTAATCCAAATCCTTCGCAATGCCATTCTACGGAATTGGAAAAATGCGGTGAGAGGGTAATATCAATGCTATTGTGGATTCTTATGCAATTATTATAAGTAGTGCCTTTTACCTTCACACTTTCCAAACCCAGCAGTACAAACTTACGAGAAAAGTAGCTCTCTTTTACATCTATGGATTGGGCTAAATAATTCGTACGAGTTGTAGTTGTGAAAAATCCCCAGGTAACCCCGATCATCATGGAAGTTTTACGCAATAACATCGGTGGATTGTAATCCTGTATTGAAGTCGGATCGTTAGCATTGGGATTGTTTAAATCAAATGTGTCATAAGCTCTATATTGAGTCATATGACGACCCTCCTCGTCTACAGTATAAATAGACGAACCAAATTGCTCATAAGCTGGGGTCGTATTGCTTTTTATTCCATGCTGATGAACGACCAGCATACCGGGCGTCGAGCGGTCATAGGTTCTGGTTACAGTGCCGTCCAATACGCCGTCTATCGAAGTTTCGAATGTTTTCGAGGTAAAATTATGTGAGTAGTCAAGGTAATTATAGGTCGTCACCCCAGAACCGGGAGGACCTTGCTCTCCTTGGGGACCAGCCGGTCCTTGTTCACCTTGCGGCCCAGCAGGTCCTTGCTCACCTTGCGGCCCTACTGGCCCCTGTGGACCCACTGGCATTTCCGAGATACGATCGGCCAGATCTTGAAAATTTTCGTTAACTTGATTAGCGTCGGCTGGCGTGCCATTGGAGAATATATGAGGTACCGGCTCCCCCACCGCCCACACTCCACTGCTGACGGATAACAATATTATTGTCTTACATAAATTTCTAATCATGACTTACCACCCCTCTTAATAAATCAATTCTTTTTATTCGCAGCCCGGCTGCCAACAACCTTGCCCCCACACCATCGTGCCCCAGCTGGTCGACATAGTGGCGTTAAAATGTTCTTGTGCGATGGATATATCCACGAGTTGACCGTCGGCTCGCACACTTTGTACTAACGTATGCACCGCCTGACTGACAGAAAACTCGGTTGCGTTTTGGGAAAAATTTATTATCAAGCCACTAGCGGCCACGTGAGAAGCATCGCTGAGTTGAATACCGTCACCGGCGTCTTGGTTGGAATCTATGGATAACAATAAACGAACGATATTAGTGACGGCCGGATCATCAGGACCGCTAGCACCCGGAACCAAAGACATTGGCGTCATCACCGGCGCCGCCTGCGCTGATCCTAATACTACCGAACCAATGGAAAACGTTATAGTTTCGCCTTCGGCATACAAAAATCCGCCGTTCGCATCGGTAGTGCCGGATTGAGTTGCCGTTTGAAAGACGAGGTTTTGCACCGGACCGTCTATAAAAACACCGCTCAGCACCTGCGACGGCGGTTTTTGCGGTGCTGGCGCTCCGCTATCTCCTTCACCGCCGCAACCCGCAATAAATACCCCAATTAAAAGAAAAACCGCGAAACTAATTTGATTCTTTAACACCTTAAACAGCCTTATAATTCGTGATGACTAAACGCTAAGCAAGGCCATCTTAGCATTTATACGCGGCGGCGGACAATTGCAGGTTTTCCTACAAATTGGGGCCCATTGGTAGTGTTGCTGAATATAATCGACAGAGTCGTTTGCGAATTAACAATACAAGAATCCCATCAACAAAAAAGCCTGCAAAAGCAGGCTTTTTTAAGTTGTTTAGGTTTGAATGTCTTATTTATTGTTCACGCGGCACGACGTTGGTTGCAGACATACCTTTGGGACCTCGTTGTGCTTCGTAACTGACAGGTTGCCCTTCGGTTAATGTTTTGAATCCATCCCCTTGGATTGCAGAATAATGAACAAACACATCATCGGAACCATCCTGTGGCGCGATAAATCCAAACCCCTTCGCTTCGTTAAACCACTTTACTGTACCTTCGGCCATCTTAATACCCCTTTACTAATTACTTATTTACTGACTTCACTTTTTTTTTGTTTGGTGCAGGTGACGAAAACGGAATGCAGGGAGAGAATGAGAGATTCACAAACTGATTGCGCTTTAGCACTGCAGCCAATATCAAGTATAGACAGGATTGTTAAATAACGCTAATGAATTCCCCTCTTTGTGGGGAAAAATCGCTGTTTTTTGCCGCTTTTTTTACGGAATTCTTAACTTTTGCTAATCTCGTTTTTTAGTAATTTAGAATATAGATATTTTCATAACAACCTACCATTTAAGTAGTTTGCATAAAAATACCTAAGTGTTCTAAAAGTCTATCGCCTAGTGGCGAATAAAACAACGCGCGGTTTTATTGATGAATAAATCGTGTAATATCTGGATGGTCAACACCAGGAACAACACCCATTCCAATTGCATGGTTTGGTAATACTCAGACAAGGTGTTAGGTGCCGGCATACTAAGCAGTCGGTCCAGACGCTGCTTGACTGTCCGAGGATTGAATATGCCCGCTTCCAGCAATTTGGTTTCCCCAAGATAACGTTGCAGATTACCGGCGGTTTGCTCTGTAAAAAACCATTCGCGTATCGGCGTATAAAACGCCCTCTTTTTGAAATTGGTAGGATGTTGGGGTAGTTTAGGCATCATCAACTTCCGGAGAATATATTTTTCATCCAGGCCGCTGAGTTTAAGCCCCGGTGGCAATTGCGCCGCCAACTCCACCAAATAATGATCTAAAAACGGCACCCGTGCCTCTACGCTGTTAGCCATGGCCAAACGGTCGGCACGCCACAATATCCAACCGGGCAAGCGGGTTTTCGTCTCAAGATACAGGGATTGATTGAGGGGATGTAAGCCTTGCAGCTTAGGTTTAAGGGAAGTGATTAATTGAGACATTTGCTGTGCATAGCCTTCGGCTTGCT
>Ga0209536_100017364_pt1 | contig 10194 bp, 8 predicted proteins | sample DeeMarSeWOR28_12_FD_187461 | JGI IMG/M metagenome (GOLD analysis project Ga0209536, IMG submission 187461) | Marine sediment microbial communities from White Oak River estuary, North Carolina - WOR-2-8_12 (SPAdes) (version 2) | ecosystem: Environmental > Aquatic > Marine > Intertidal zone >... | reverse complement strand
TGTCGCGGATAGCGCTCTTTCGCCGGTATCGGTTTATATTCGAGATCATTGCTACGTGCTCGGCTCCCCAGTTGTCGTAGCAATATTCTATTACATCGTCGCGCCTTCTCCAGCACAGATCGATGTCGATATCCGGGCAGTCTTTTCTTCCCGGGTTCATAAAACGCTCGAAATAGAGGCTGTTCTCTATCGGACAGACCCTCGTAAAACCCAGCACGTAGCTCACGAGCGAACCGGCGGCCGAGCCGCGTACTTCCACAGGAATTTCATTTCGTTTGGCGAAATTGACTATATCGTAAACCACGAGAAAATAGTCGCTGAATCTGTTCTTGGTAATAACATTCAATTCATGCTCCAGCCTCTTGACCGTATTCTTGTCCACGGTACCGTATCTTTTCGCAAGGCCCAAGTGACAAAGCCTGGCCAGTTCACCGTCGGAGCTTTTGCCCTTGGCAAGTTTGACTTTGGGAAGATGATACCTGTCAGTCAACAACTGGAAATTGCACCGCTGCGTTATTTGCTCGGCGTTTATGATTGCTTCGGGATAATTTCGAAACCTTTGCCTGAGTTCTTTTTCGGATATCAGCCTGTTGAATCCGCAGTTGTCTTGCGGCCCCTCTCCGGCGACGCTCAACTGTCTTATCTTCGCCAGGAGTCTGGCTGTAACTATATCGTCATCTTCGATGATATTAAAAACAGTCTGTGCTACAGCTCTTATCCCATGAGCCTTCACCCACTCGAGCTGACCGGCCTGGCGGCAACCTGCGAACAGGCAATCTTCATCGAGAAACTGTTTGAGCTCGCCGAGAAGATCCGGCTGATCACAGATGCAGATTATTCCCTCGCTATTGTATTTTAACTGTTCTACAAAATCGAAGCTCGGACATAGATTCTTAGCCGTGGTTATTCTACAGAGATTCTTATAGCCGGTACTGTTTTCAACGAGCAATATGGCCCGTTGATTGTCGGCCAAAATCTCGACCCCAAGGATGGCCCTGATATCTACCTGCTCGGCTGCTTTGTAAAAATCCGCCGCCCCGCATACCGAGTTTACATCCGCCAGTCCAACAGCTCCATAGCCGTATTCCTTGGCCTGTTTGGCCAATCGCTGCACCGAGACAGAGCCTCTCAAAAGGCTGTAATAACTTCTGCATGTAAGGGCGGCAATGCGCATACCATGTCCACTCTGAAAAACGGAATTTCAGATTCGTTTTATCCATTTAAGGCGATCCGTGCCAGGTCAGGATAGGCCTTCAAGAGTCCTTCGGGAACGGGTTGTTTCTGGCCTGTGAGCAGAGCCTTCAGCTCGAGCGCGTTGGCAAGCTCGGCGCCTCGATAGTGATTGTTCGTGATCACTGTGAGCGTCTTGAAGGCGCCCGCCAATCGCTCGGCTCTTTTCTTTATCTGAGAAAGCTCGTCGTCGTTGTAATAGTAATTGTAGGTTTCATCCCTGCCCGCCTTGCTGAACCACTTCTCTTTGTTCCTTCCGTGCATCCTGAAATAGCCGTGCTCGCCTACGGTGCATTGCTGCATATTGAACGAATTCCAGGTGGTCGGATAATCGAGATTGCAGACAGTGACACCGAGTCCCCGCAGAAAATCCAGGGCCTCCGGACTCTCCCATGATTTGTGTCTTAACTCCACTGCGAGGTTGAAAACGTTGGAGAAATTGTCCACTATCTTCGATAGGTGCTGGCGGCGTTGCGCAGTATCAGAAAAATCGTATTTGAATTGAACGAGCAAGTGCTTCAATTTGCCTTCTTCGAGCAAAGGTTCGAAACCCGTATGAAACTGTTTTACGGTAGCAGGATCGATCCTACCCTTGTGTGTGAATTCGTTATGCAGCTTGGCGGTAAAGAAAAAGCCGCTCCTTCCCGCCGTTCTTCGCAGCCATGATTTGCTGTTGTGCTCGACAGGCGGCCTATAGAACGTGCTGTTAATCTCCAGACAGTCGACAAATCTGCTCACATACTCGAGTTGGTCGATCTTCGAACTCGTATAGACAATTCCCTTCCAGTCCGCGTACGACCAGCCTGCTATGCCTATGTAGATTGGAGATGACATTTCTGCTTCTGCGACTCACATTTTCCTGACGAAACCGATTACCCTGCCGATGATCTGGACTCTCTTGCTGCCTCGCTTGACGTATTTGGTTTTGTACCCTGCCGCCTTATTGGCCGGCTGTAATGCTATCCGGTCCCGCCGGATATATATTCTCTTTACCGTCGTTTCGTCATCCAGCAAGACCACGGCGATCTTGCCGTTCTCGATCGTCTTCGAAGGCCTGACAGCAACGTAGCCACCGTCCATAATACCTTCGTCGATCATGCTCTCGCCGGAGACCTTTAACAAGAACGCATCCTCAGGAAGACCGAGAAGCTCTTTAAGATCCGCATACTCATCAATATTTTCCTGCGCCAATATAGGCTCACCCGCTGCAACTCTGCCCACAACGGGCATGCCTTCTGTTCGCCTCTTGTCGTCGAGATATTCCTTGGACAGTCTTAGTCCCCGATGGCCCCCTGAATCCGACAGGTAACTCTTTTCCTTCAGATATCCCACCAGTTGATACACCGAATTCTGCGCCAGCTTGAAATGCCGGGCAATCTCCTTCTGGCTAGGCGGATCACCAGCCCGCAGTCGAGCCTCGATGAACGCAAATATCTTCTGTTGTTTTTCCGTTAAAAGTTCCATAGTTTAAGCCAATTTACATTATATGGTCAAATAACCATATAAACAAGAATAAATCAAAATTTCTTAAAATAATTCTGCAACAACATAACTTCTGTTTGCTCAAATGCTTACAAGGAGGGCAGCAACATCTACTTTACCACAACCAACAAATCTTCACCCCGCCCACCCAAAAATTTGACAGAATTCCACATATCTGCTAAGATATTTGTACTGTCGCACTTTTTTGACGAATAGCTAAGAGCGACAGAATAGACAGCCACTTGATTCTGAGGCAAAGATGAGAGCCATAAAGTCTCGCCTGGCAGCAGTGGGCTTGATTTGCCTGCTGTTGCTCTTGACAGACACGGCTACGGCGCGCGTACGCATTAGCATCGGTCTCGGCACCTCTTTCGGGCACCATTATGGGCATTATTACGGCCCCCGCTATCCACACCACAGATGGTACGGCTGGTGGACAGGTTGCCATGACCCGTGGTGGGGCCATTCGCACTGGCCAGGCCACTACTATCCGTCGGGATCGAGCTTCTGGATTCACCAAACCTTTCCGATAGTCATCAACCCCCGGCCTCGCGTTAAGGCTCCAGCAGATAATCCCGCGCCAAAGCCGCAGATTTCTCAAAGGACGCGGCAGCAACTGAGCGAACTGCTCAAAGTGCTCAAGATCGGCGACAAGGCTAGCCGCCTCGGCGCGATTCGCGAGCTGGCGCCATTTTCTTTCGATGCCAAAGTACGAGCCGCCCTCGAAGAGGTTCTGCTGTCGGACTCCGAAGCGGAGTTGAGAAAGCAGGTCGCAACATCGCTCGGCGGGACTGAAAACTCAGATGTCACCGCCGCCTTGAAAATAGCCAAGGCAAAAGATGCGGACAGAGGCGTTCGTCAGGCCGCCTACCGAGCGATCATTATGATCGAGGGATATTAGGCTCTGTCGAAGAACTCTATCTGGCCGCGAGCGGGGCCGGATGTGCTCGATGGGACGTGGGCTGGCCGGCTGGAAGAAGGCCCCGAAAAATACTTGACAACTTTTGGAGAAAAGGTAAAGTCTGGTTGATATTCGTCCGATAATTACAGTATCAGTAATCAAAAAAGGATGGTGTGAAGAGTCATTATTCCTGATCGAACAAATTGTGGTCCAGAGAGAAGGAGTAGCGAAAAGATGAAACAGATGCGGATTCTTACAGGTGTGATGGTGCTGGCCTTTGCCCTGGTCCCGGCAGGCTGCAACAGAAACGAGCGGGCCAGTCTCAAGGCAACCTTGGAAAAGACCGAGATCGAGAGAGACGACCTTAAGGCACAGGTCAATGCGGTGACAAAGAGTCGCGATCAGTTGCAGAAACAGCTCGACGAGCTTGACGGCTCGCGCGCGCAGTTGCAGGAGCAGCTTGTCGAACTGAGAAGCTCCCGCGAGGAACTTCAAAGCCAGGTCGCCGAACTGAGAAGCTCACGAGAGGAACTTCAAAACAAGGTCGCCGGACTTAGCGAATCTCGCACTGCGCTGGAAAAGAAGGTAGCAGAACTCACGAAGTCACGCGATGCAGCCGTCGCCGATGCACAGAACGCCAAGGGCAGAATCGACGCGCTGGCAGCCCAGTTGGACGGCGAGACACAAAAGGTTCGCACACTGGAGGGCCAATTGAAACAGGTGCAGACCGCCATCGCGGAACTCCAGAAGAAATTCTCGCTCTGACAGCGATCAGGGATGCGACCGAACAAGACTGACCATGTCGCCCTTTGCTCAGTACGTGCCCGGCGCTCCCAGCGTTCCCCAGATGCTGGTGGCGCTCTGGAAGATCATCCAGATAAGCATGATACTGATCAGGAAATACACGAAGCGAGGGAACCAGCGTGAGAACTCGCGGAACCAGAATTCCGCCTGTTCGGTATAGGTGTCTGCGAGGCGTTTTGAAATGTCGTCCAGCTGACCTGTTTCCTCGCCCACCTTCCACATCTCAACCAGTTCGAAGGGAAGTTTGGGCGATAGTCCTTCGCCCATAGTACCACCTTCCCTGACGCTCTCGGCAGCAGGTCGGAACATATCGCCGACAACAAGATTGCCCGCCGCGGAGATCGACATCTCGACGCAATCGCTAACCGGCACACCCGCCTTGCATAGCATGTGAAAAGCCCAGCAGTATCGGCTCAGAGCGAGTCGGTACATAGCCCTGCTCAGGACAGGGATGCGCAAGACCAGACCGTCCAACGCCCTGCGAAGAGGCCCCGTCTTGGGTGTAAAGCGAACGATAAGGACTATTGCAACGGCCGGCACCAGAAACAGCGAGAGAATCTGGCCTACTGTTCCCAGATACCGATTTACATCCCATCCACCCAGCACAAGACGGCGAATTGGGAACATGAAGGCGGCAATGACAAGGACCACCGCCGGAAGCATTAACCCTGAAAGCATCCTTTTGAACATCCGATGAGATGTCTCGCGCCACTTGGACAGAAGCCCTATCAAATCCGGGAGATTGCCGGACTTCTCGGCGACCTCGATGAGCATTACGTCGACGGGGCCGAAAACCTTAGGATACTTGACCATTGTTTCGGCCAGGGGATTGCCCTGCGAGACGCCGTCGGCAAGGGCGAGAAAGGCCTTTCTCATGCGCGGCTTCATGCCCGGGGTCACGGTCTTGAGCGAACGCAGCACCGGAACGCCGGCATCGAGCATTGCCGAGAGATTGTGATAAGCTATGGCAAGGGCGTCTGGCATCGAGAGCTTCCCGCAGAGATCCTATGCAAAAAGCACGGTCTCAATCAAGGGCCAACTTCACACCGTCCAAGAATAGCCGAATCGGACGAGAATGTCAACACTCGCATATTCCGGCTAAGCCTGTTTTTACGTTTGGCCGAGGCTGGGGAACACCAAAAAAATACGAAAGGGACAAAAGAGACTTGACATTTCTGTGTCAAACTGGCAGTCTGTCCGATTGGAAGAGAAGCTCGGCTCCGTGGCTGGGCAGCAATAGACGGAAATATAGGACGGCAGTTGGTCTACGGTAACTTCGCTGCAGCACAGAAAGGAAGTGCAGGATGCCCATCGAAAAGAATCGTCTCATTGTGTTCTGTATGCTTTGCACTCTGTTGTCTTTCACTTGCAATTCATACGCCCAGCAAACGCAGCCGAAGTACTCCGCAGCAACGGTCTCGGATCCTCAGGTGCCAGTCGAGGACCTGGAATTACTGCTGAAGCCATTGACAAAGGCCGAGCTGATTGGAGAGGCTGAGGCTTGGCTCGGACTGCTCAAGGAGAAGACCGGGCAGATAAGCGCGGCAGAAATCCAGATGCGACAGCAATCTCGCCAGAGCAAGCAGGAAATCGACGATGCGCAGGCTGAGGCGCGCACCGAAGCCAGGGAGCAGTTGCTGGTCGGCATTAGCAAGCTCAGGGAAGAGCAGAAGACTATCGTCGATCGTTTCAATGCCGTGCTGGCAGCGCTGAAGGCCAAGGGCGGAGATATAGCCGAATATGAACAGTATGTGGCGGCAGCTTCAGGATTGGGCCTGGCAGTCCAGCACGTCAAAGACGTCAGCGCCTTTCGCATCATTGTCTGGGGCTGGCTCAAATCCACCGAAGGTGGTCTGCGATGGCTCAAGAACATAGCCTTCTTCCTGATAACGTTGATCGTCTTCTATATGCTCGCAAATGCCGCGGGCAAGCTGGTTCACAAGACGGTTTCGGGATCGAAAAAATTCTCTGACCTGCTGAAAGAGTTCTTCGTAACCACAACGCGAAAAGCTGTAATGCTGGTCGGCATAATTGTCGCGCTGTCTATGTTGGACATTGACATTACGCCATTTGTGGCCGGCCTGGGAGTTGCGGGATTTATACTTGGCTTCGCCCTGCAGGGGACACTGAGTAATTTCGCCTCAGGACTGATGATACTCATGTACCGACCCTATGACGTGGGAAATGTCATCGAGGCGGCTGGTGTTAAGGGAAAGGTGGATTCCATGAACCTCGTCTCGACCACGATCAAGACCTTCGACAATCAGATAGTGATCGTACCGAACGGCGAAATCTGGGGCGGAGTCATTACCAACGTTACCGGCAGCAGTACGCGAAGAGTGGACATGCTCTTCGGAATCAGCTACAGCGATGATATTTCAAAGGCGGCGGGAATCCTCGAAGACATCCTGTCGAAACATGACTTGGTTCTGAAAGACCCCGCGCCCATAGTTAGGCTTCACCAGCTCGGCGACTCATCGGTCAACTTTGTCTGCCGGCCGTGGGTCAAGACCGATGATTACTGGACGGTTTACTGGGATGTCACTCGGGCTGTCAAGGAACGATTTGACGCCGAAGACGTGTCAATCCCGTTCCCGCAGCGAGATGTTCACCTCTACAAAGCTGCCGCTGAGAGTTGAGATTTGTGTTTGCTGAAAGTCAAGATGCTGATTTGGTACTTTGATAGTCTGATATGAAAGGAGACTACGATGCGATCTCAAACGCTGATAGTATTGGCATGTGTGGTGCTGTTTGTCCAGTCGACCAATGGAGACGAAGTGCTTTTCAAGAACGGAGACCACCTCACAGGCAAGATTGTTCACCTCCTGGACGGCAAACTGGTTTTCAAATCCGATGTAGCCGGCGAGGTGACGGTTAACCTCTCTGAGATCCAGACTCTCAGCAGCGACGAGGCAATAGAAGTCAATCTCAAAGACAGCACTGGCTTCAAGCAGAAAGTCTTGAGCTCTGAGCCCGGGCGATTCGGCGTCGAAGGTACCGAAGCCCTGAAGGCACAGGAATTCGCTGTCGCCGATATCGTCTCGATAAATCCTCCGATAAAGCCGGCGCCGAAGTGGACAGGAAGTATTTCAGCCGGGCTCACATCCACGCACGGCAACACCAAAACCGAGAACATCAGCGCCAGTGCCAACATGACCAAGCGCACCGAAAAGGACCGCACCCAGATCAGCGCCGACTACGCCAAGGGTGAGCAGGAGGACAGAGTCACGGGAGCAGACGAGACTATTGAAGACTGGTGGCGGGCAAAAGGCAAGTACGACTACTTCTTCAGCAAGAAGAAGTACGCCTACGCGGACGGGCGATATGAGAAGGATGCCGTCTCCCAGTTGGACCGGCGAGTCATCGTCGGTGGCGGAGGCGGCTATCAGTGGATCGAGTCAGAAAACATGAATTTTTCGACCGAGCTTGGTCTGGCCTCTCTTTATGAGAAGTTTGACAACCAGACCAAGAGTAACAGCGAATTGTCTATTCAGCTTGGCTACAACTTCGACAAGACGCTGACCAAGAACACGAAGTTGACGCATGATCTGACGTATTATCCAGCCTTAGACAAGTTCTCCGACTACTTTCTCACATCCTCGGCTGGAATCCGGACAGACTTCAGCAGTAGTTTCTTCGCAAATTTCAAGACTATCTTCAACTATGACGAGACGCCGGCCGTTGGCTCTCACAAGACCGATGTAAAGTATTTCGTGGGACTCGGATATAGCTTCTAAGATGTTCTGTGCCAGCTACTTGCCGACTGCAAATGCTACCGGGGCGAGTTAAGGACCCGGCTGAAAAAGCCGACAGATGAGAGTTGGACAGAGGAAAAGGCCCGAGAAATGAAAAGGCTGCGCAAAACACTGTCTATCATTCTGTCGGCAATCGTGATTCTAATCGTCATTATTGTCGTGGCGGTTAGTCTCTTTGCCAATAACGCCCTCGGAGTGGCTATCGAAACAGCGGCGACCAAGGCTCTTAATGTCGGAGTCAGCGTTAGCGAAGTAGACCTCTCAATCCTGCGAGGCGGACTTGGTATCGAGAACCTCGTGATCAATAATCCTCCGGGGTATCAGCATGACACACTTCTCGAACTAACAAAAGGCCAGGTCACTGTGGAGGCCAGGTCTCTATTGAGTGACGTTGTCAACATAAAGGACGTCACGCTCGATGGTGTGAACGTAGTCCTTGAGCAGAGAGGAGTCTCCGGCAACAACCTGCAGGATATAATAAAAGGGCTGCCTGCCAAGGAGAAACAGACATCCAAGCCGGCCGGCAAGAAACTCCATATAGACAGCCTCGAAATCACTGACATAAAGGTAAACGTCAAGCTGTTGCCCATTCCGGGCAAGATCGATACTCTCACTCTTAAACTCACACCTATTAAGATGACTGATTTGGGCGGGGCAGATGATCTCGACACAATTGCCCTGACCCGAAAGCTCCTTCTGGCAATCGCCGGAGGAATCGCCGAACAGGGAGCCGGTCTGCTGCCCGACGAGATGCTGGGTTCTCTCGCATCCGAACTCGGCAAACTAGGTGCCCTGCCGGATGTCCTGATGGAACAGGGCGGCAGGCTTCTGGAGGCCGGCACCGGTGCAACGAAAGCCGGCAAGAGTGTAGGTGAGGGAGTGATCAAGGGCGCCGAGGACGTCGGTAAGGGTATTACCGATGGGCTCAAGGGCTTGTTGAAAAAGGAGGATAAGAAGGAATAGGAGGTCGGCAGTTAGCCTCCCGACTGCAGCTCGCCCGCAATCCTCGCGACATCGGACCAGACCCTCAAGAAATTCTCGGAGCATATCTTAACGATATCTTGCTCGCTGTATCCTTTCCTCAATAGTTCTCCGATCAGATTGGGATAGCATGAGACGTCCCTCAGGCCATTGGGCAGATGGTCGCCGACGCCGTCGAAATCGGACCCCAGGCCTACATGGTCGATTCCGACCAGTTTCACCACATGATCGATATGCGCGGCGACATCAGAAACATCGGCTTCGCCTATCGGGTTCTCTTTCAGAAATTCTTTTGTGAACTCGTCTTTCGCATCGGCTGTCAGCCCGTTGGCCTCTGCATATTCGTTTATCTGTTTCCTGCGCTTCGCCGCGGCCTCGTTTACATGGCCATTGACGAACATCGAGCCGAAAGTTATCTGAATAACGCCGCCCTTCTCGGCCAGGAGCTTTATCATCTCGTCGTTCATATTGCGTTCCCACCCGGGGGTGAAATGCCGACAGGATGAATGCGTCGCCACTGCAGGGGCCTTTGAAAGCTCCATGATCTGATAAAACGTCTCGTCGCATACATGCGAAACATCAACGATCATCCCCAGACGGTTCATTTCAGCTACGACTGCTCTGCCGAAGGGACTCAACCCGTTCCATTTTCGCGCTTCGTCAAAAGAAGAATCGCAGATATGATTGCTCTTGGAATGCGTGAGCGTTATGTACCGAACGCCGCGGTCGTAAAAGTGTTCCACGTTGGCAAGGTTGCCTTCGAGCGGCGCACCGTTTTCCATTCCTATAGCCAGAGATATCTTCTCGTCGCCAAACTGCCCTTTTACATCTGCGACCGATCGCGCCATAACGAATTTGTCGGGCCAGTTGCGCACAAAGCCTTCCACCATGTCGATGCCCTCATTGGCGAAGTCAAAGGCACCTCCCTTCTCTTCGTACTCAGCAGGAATATAGACCGCCATAAATACGGCATCAAGCCCCCCTTCTCTTGCCCTCGGGTAGTCGAAGTTGCCCCCCTCGGTCCTTCTTGAAATGTCCTCC
>Ga0209536_100017363_pt1 | contig 10195 bp, 7 predicted proteins | sample DeeMarSeWOR28_12_FD_187461 | JGI IMG/M metagenome (GOLD analysis project Ga0209536, IMG submission 187461) | Marine sediment microbial communities from White Oak River estuary, North Carolina - WOR-2-8_12 (SPAdes) (version 2) | ecosystem: Environmental > Aquatic > Marine > Intertidal zone >... | reverse complement strand
CTGTAGAAGCTTCGCCAGACGTACCGGATAAGGTCAATGGACTGGCCCAATTAAAACGCAAAGAAAAACTCCAGGGAAAAGTATCCCGCCTGGAACTGTATGGTGCGTTTATTGACGTAGGCCTGGATACCGATGCCCTCATCCACATTTCCCAACTGGGAACCGAGCATGTCAACCGCGTAAACGATGTCTTAAACGTCGGCGATGAGGTAACGGTTTGGGTCGAAAAAGTAGACCCCAACCGCAATCAACTCATGGTGACCATGATTGAACCGCTGGCCGTGGAATGGAATGATTTGAAGACCGGCAATGTTTATGCCGGCAATGTTATCCGCCTGGAAAATTACGGCGCATTTATTGACATTGGTGCCGAGCGGGAAGGCCTGGTACATATCAGCGAGCTCAGCCATGACTATGTGAAGCACCCCACGGATGTAGTCCAGGTGGGAGATGAGGTGCAGGTGCAGGTATTAGGCTTCAGCAAGAAGAAGCGCCGCATTGATTTGAGCATGAAAGCACTGATGGACCGGCCGGAGGATGCACAATCGACTTTTGAAGCCGTAGAAGAAGGACCGGATAGCTATTTCGACGAAGAAGAGATGGACGAGGCTCCCACCGCCATGGAAATCGCCCTCCGCCGGGCAATGGGCAGCGACTACAAATCAGAATCACGGAAAGGCAAAGGCAAGCGGAAACGGAAACGCCGCCGCCAGCAAGACGATATTCTCAACCGAACTCTACAAAGATCGGGAGAATAAGATGAAACCGCCGCCTGGCGGTTTTTTCTTTAGAATACTTCGGGCGGCCAATCAATCATCATGGCTGACAAAGTTGTCCCGGCGGGCACAAAACGCACACCTTCCGGCACAATGAGCAAAGCGTTGGCTTTGACCAACGAGGTCATGATATGCGATCCCTGGCTCCCGGTGGTCCGTGCCGATACCCGGCCGGTGTCATCCCTGTTTACCACAGCACGAATGTAGCTTTCTCGCCCATCAGAATGGATGTCTTCCTGCACGATGGCTGCCAGCTCCGGCCGGTCCAGTTGGGTGTGTCCGGCCATTTTTAATATCGCCGGCCGGGCAAAGCGTTCAAACGAAACCAGCGCAGAAACCGGGTTGCCGGGCAAGCCCAGATAGGGCACACCGCCAATCGTACCAAAGGCCAGCGGCTTTCCCGGTCGCATACGCACGCGCCAGAAGCCGACATTACCTTCTGCCTCTAGCACGATCTTGACCACGTCATAGGCCCCCACCGATACGCCGGCTGAGCTAACAAAAAGGTCCACCCCGGCGGCTAGCCCTTGCCGCAGGCAACGGCGCACATCCTCTTCCGTATCCCGGGCCACGCCCAGATCCACCGGCTCTGCGCCCAGGGCCAACACCTGCGCCCTTTGGGTATAGCTATTGCTATTGCGAATCTTTCCCGGCCGTAGCGGCTCGGCAACCGGAATTAACTCATCGCCGGTGGCCAGGATACCGACTTTGGGCCGGCGAATAACATTGACGTCGGACACACCCAGCGAAGCCAAAACACCGATTTCCTGCGGGCGCAATTTGTGGCCGGCAGGGAGAACCATCGTTCCCGCTTCAATATCCTCTCCGGGGTAGCGCACATAATCTCCGGCCTGTACTGCCTTATATACCGCAATGTGGTCCGGCAACGGCCGGTGTTCCTTTCGCCACGGTTCGCTGGTTTCTTCTACCGGAATCACGGCATCCGCCCCAGTGGGCAAGGGCGCACCGGTCATGATCCGCGCTGCCGTGCCGGCGACCAGGGTTACATCCGCAACTGCGCCGGCAGCAATATCGGCCAGAACGCGCAAGGTAACAGGCTGCTCCCGGCCGGCCGCCTGCACATCGGCGGACCGTACGGCATACCCGTCCATGGCGGAGTTGGCAAAAGGAGGCAGGCTATCCCGGGCGCTTACCGGCTGGGCCAGTATCCGGCCGAGCGCATCCAGCAAAGACACCTGTTCAGAGGGGAGGACCGTCATACCGGATAACACCCGTTCCAGGGCATCGGCAACGGTTAGATACTCGGAATCAGCCATCATTCTTTCTCCAGCATGAATCGTTAAAGTGAACGAAGTATACCGTGGAGAACGGGGAAAATAAAAAACGGCCGGGCGGTAATCATAACCACCCGGCCGGGAAAGGGGGAATGGTGCGTTGCGTTAGGAGGAGAGAATTTCTGCCAGCAGGGGGTCAATCTGTTCCGGAAGCAGGAGGCCGCGGTGGATATTCGTAACCACCCCTTGCCGGTTAATAAAGACGGTCGTGGGCAGGTTAAACGCACCGTAGGCAGTAGCCACGTCACCATTGCTGTCCAGGACCGGGGTAAAGGTCAGTCCCAGTTCATTGAAGTAGCTGGTTACTTGTTCAGACGTTTCTCTCTGGTTTAGGGCCAGGATGACCAATCCTTCATCCTGATGTGCGGCGAAAGCCGCCTGGAATTCCGGCATTTCAATGCGACACGGCGCGCACCAGGTGGCCCAATAATTCACGATAATTGGCTGTCCGAGATGCTCGCCGAGGTGGACGGTGTTTCCCGCCGGATCGAGCAGGGTAAAATCATAAGCCAGGTCGCCCACCTCCACCGGACCCGCACTACCGAGAGGTGGTAATTCGGAAACCTGGGTTTGGGAAGCCTCTGCGGCCGCGTCTGAATTACCGCTACCCAGTCCAAAAATAATCGCCAGGCCGATGGCGGCCAGGAGAATAATGCCGGCGGCAGCCAGTAGTGTACGCCGTTCTGGTTGCACAGTAATATCTATTTGTTCTGAAGACATAATGATCGTGACCTCGCTTATTTTCTTGTGCCTCATGGGCATAGACGAGGTACATCTATCCAATTATTACCTGCACGCCGGCAAATAAATGTGACGCTTATCTTGTATTTATGGAGAGAAAGGGAAAAAGGCTGTAACCGGCTTACGTCGCCAGCCGGCCGTCTAATTCCAGGTCCGTGGCCACTCCTTGCATGGCGGTCAAAACGTTACCGATGTGTGTCCACAGGTCTAGCTGTTCCTGGAAGCAGACGCGGCTAAAGTCGGCAGTGACCGCTTCCACATGCGCACGATCCACCCCGGCGGCAAAGCGGCGATCCTTCCATTTTTTGCGAATGGAATTGAGCTTGACATCGGTAATGTTTTTGGACGGCCGGACCAGCGCGACAGCAATAATCAAGCCGGTAATTTCATCACAGGCCAATAAGGCAAAATCAATCGGTTTCTCGCGCTCCACGCCGGTGCCGCCGGTGTAATGGCTGAGGATAATGCGGATAGTTTCCTCATCAATTCCCCGTTCGCGCAGGATATCAGCTCCTTTGATGGGGTGCTGATCCAGGTCGGGATGAATTTCCCAATCAAAGTCGTGCAAGTAACCGATTGCTTGCCAGTAATCTGGATCGGCGTTTAACTGGCCGGCGTACCAGCGCATGGCGGCGCCTACTGCGCCCATGTGTCGCCGCAAGCCGGCATCCTGGACATGTTCGCAAACCAGACCCCAGGCCTGGTCAGGTGTCAGGGTATTGATCACGGCCGGTTAATTGTCCCCATTTTTATTGGCGCCACAATCACACCCGCCCCCCTCGTGCTTGCTACACCCCTGTTCCGCTTTTTCTTGCAGTGCCTTTAACTCGGCCAAAGGCTCCAATTGCTCGCGGGTGAACTCTTCTCGCCGGCCGTCGGCTAGCTGCACCAGTACAGCATCGCGCATGGCGCGGACATCAACCACCCGGCCGTCCCCTTCCGGCGTGCCCACTGTTTTCCCATAGCGCGGCAACTGTTTCTTGGCAGCGACATATTGTTCATATTCGAAAATCAAACAACAGCGCAACCGCCCACACATGCCGGTGATTTCATTCGGGTTCAAAGAAATCCCTTGTTCTTTGGCCATCCGAATTGAGATGGGGCTGAATTCAGTCAGAAAGGTTGAACAACAACGAGGCTGCCCACAGGCACCGTAACCACCGAGAATTTTCGCCACATCGCGGGGGCCAATCAGCTGCATATCCACCCGGCAATTAAAGGCATTGCCCAATGAATTGCGCAACTTGGTCAGCCGCAGTTTCCGGTTTTCCGTATTGTAGTAGAAAATAAGCCAGGAACCGTCAAAGCTATATTCGGCCTTGACAAATTTTACGTCTTTCACGCCCATATCATGCGCTTTATCCCGGCAGGTAATGAGTGCGCTCAGTTCCTTCTCTTGCCATACCTGCTGCATAACCAGGTCGCGCGGATTGGCTTTGCGCCGGATCGGGCGCAAACGACCTTTAGAAAACACCTTATCCGGCTCAATAAACCCAATAACCTGGCCTAATTGCCGGCCGCGTTTGGTTTCCACAATGACATGATCACCCGGTTCGATATCTTGATGGTTACCGGCCGAAAAATGGTAAAGTTTGCCTAATTTTTGAAAGCGTACACCGACGACAGACTGCATAGTTTTCCTTTATTTCCGATCAAGCTCACCGGCCTGCGGAATGTTTCTACATTAGATTGACATGGCATTATAGCATAACCGGCCGGAGAGAAAACACGGTGATGGCCGAAAAGGAAGGGATACCGGCCGGGGAGCGACATTTTTTGACATGGGGTCATAAATTTGCTATATTTCATCTTTGTCACTAAATCACGGGGGCGTGGTGTAGTGGTTAACACGCCGGCCTGTCAAGCCGGAGATCGCGGGTTCGAGTCCCGTCGCTCCCGCACGACCTATAGCATACTGCTATCACACAAAAGACCTCGAATTACTTGGGGTCTTTTTATTTTCTCCTGTTTTCAACCTTATCCTGTAGTAGACATTGTCGAGCGAAGACTTCGCTCCCGCGATCTTTACGTCTTAGAATGGGTATGTGAACATTGATCAGATTCAGTAGAATTTCTCGAGGACGATTAGGTTTACTGCAATTTTTTGCACCGTTCGGGGTGATGAAGAACCAAACCATCTGAAACGGGCTATTCCTCGACAGCTCCCAACTCTTTAAGCGCGGCTTTCTGTGCGGCGGTAACCCCGGTGACAGCCGTAATATTCATACCCGCGTAAGGCTTGGGCATGGACCAGGTTTGTCGTAGTTTTCCCGTTGCCGCCTCCCAAATTCTGATAGTTTCATCGCTGCTTGCGCTGGCGATATGACGACCATCTGGGCTATAGGTCGCCGAGAAGATCCAGCCGCTATGGCCCTCGAGGACACGCAGGAGCTGCCCGCTGGATACATCCCATATACGAATAGTCTGGTCATCACTACCACTCAGCAAGGTTAGACCGTCGGGGCTGAACTCAACTGTCCGGACGATCTTGGTGTGCCCGGGCAACACATGGCGCATTTTGTTCTCTTCAACATCCCAGATGGCCACTGTCATGTCCCAACTGGCGCTAGCCACAAGCCGGCCATCGGGGCTGAACCTGACTTCCTGTACCCCATCTTCGTGTTCATAAAGGATCCTGCCCACATCCCCGAGCGCAGCGCTAGCGATCTGGGAGAGATTCCAAAGGCGAATTGTGCGGTCTCCGCCTGAACTGACCAGCATCCGGCCATCAGGGCTGAAGTCCAAGCCTAAAGCCCAACCAGTATGGCCGCGGAGCTTATAAATTAAACTGCCCGTGGCGACATCCCACAGCGTGATCACATGATCCGACCCACCAATGGCCAGTCTGCGCCCGTCCGGGCTGAACGTGACGGCCACCAGTGAATCTTCCGGACCCCGCAACTCATGCAGACATTGTCCAGTTCGGGCATCCCATACGCGCGCCGTACAATCATAACTGGCACTGGCCACCAGCCGGCTATCAGGGCTAAAGGCCACCGCCCAGGCCCAGTCAGTGTGGCCCGCTAACGTTTGCACGATATGTCCCGCACTCGACTCCGGCTCATCGGCCGGCTTTGCTAATCCTGACGGAGGATGTACATTGTCTATTACCGAAGCATCCCATATGCGCACCCGACTGTCGGCACTTCCGCACGCCAGCGACAAACCGTCGGGGCTAAAGACAATACAGGAGACCCAGTTGCTAAATCCTTTAAAAAATCGTAACTCGCGACCGTTATTCGTCTGCCATAAGCGTACACTGTGATCCCAACTACCACTGGCTAACATCCGGCTATTGGGACTGAACCGCACACTGTACACCCAGTTTGTGTGTCCCATGAGAACGTTGACGGCCCGTGCGGCACGAAGATCCCAAAGGCGAATTGTTTGATCGTTGCCGCTACTGGCCAGCAACCGGCCATCGGGACTGAAGGCCACCGACTGCACCCCGGCGCGATGTTCCTGGATCGTGGAGCTGGAATCTTCGACAATGGCCGTTTCCTTTGTAGTAGCCGATTGCGGCAAACCAGACAAATCCCACAACTTAACTATACCGTCTTCACATCCGCTGGCTAATGTGGAACCGTCAGGGCTGAAGGCAACCTCGTTGACCCAGTTCGTATGCCCTTGCAAAATGAAGGCCGCCTCTGGCTCTGCCCCCTCTTCATCAGCACCGTTATCTGCCTTTGTTACTTCCGAAACCCACCAAAGCCGAATCGTCTGATCGCGACTGCCGCTGGCTAAGAAACGGCCGTCTGGACTAAAGGCCACGGTTTGAGTATTGCTACGATGTGCGGTTAAGATGTTACGCGATTCACTGGTATGCAGGTCCCAAATGCGGACCGTCCGGTCTTCACCACCGCTAGCCAACCATCTTCCGTCTGGACTGAAAGCAACCGATTGAATGCGGGAGCGGTGACCAACCAGAACCTTGCTGGTGCGAATGTCATTCAGATATTCATTTGCCGGTTGGCCAGGCATGGCCCCGGCCGGTATTTTCCATAAGCGTACCGTGTTGTCGGCGCTGCCGCTGGCCAACCACCTGCCATCAGGGCTGAAGCATAACGACCAAACCGCATCATCATGACCTTGTAAAGTCATGATTCGCAGACCTTTGGAGATATCCCACAGGCGAATCTGAGCGGTTCCATCACCAGCCGCCAGCAGCGTTCCTTCCGGGCTGAAGGCGACCGTAAAGACCATACCAAAAACATCATAGAAGACCGAAGAAGTCAAGTCACTTGAGACAAAGCTCAGATCACGTAGGATGGACTCCTGCAGGTACGCCTGGTAGACGGTGAGCTGTGAAAAGTTATATCCGGTTACATCCATTCCCTTGACGAGCAGAAGGTTGAGTAGATTGCCGGCAGCATAACTGGGCCCGGACTGTAATTCCTCGCGAAGCTGGTCCAACAATCGCTTGAATAAGGCGTGAATGGCTATTTCGCCCGGATCTGCCATTAATTGGTCGCCAATCGGTTGAAGAATGAGTCGCTCCTGACTTAGACGCAAGTAGCTGCTGGCTTGTGCGCGAAGTAACGAATGGGATTTTAATAACGCCAATTGTCCGGTTCTCAGTTCCTGGACCGATCGTTCAATCACGACATCTGTAAGATACTCGATGATGACATTTTGCAGCGTAAACCCTGCCATCGTTTTCTCCAGCAGGGATCGCCGCTGCATGGCCCATAGCGCTTCCAGAAGATCCTGTGCAGAGACCGGCCGAAGGAAGACTGCTTGAAAGTCCTCCATTTTCATCGGCTCCCGAGTAACAGCCAACCAGATTATAATCTCTTGCTCCAAGGACGATAGTCGGCTGAATTGTTGATCCAAGACATGGCGAATGTCACCAAAAACCGGGGTGACTTCTCTCAGAAAACTGGAGACATCGCCCTCGTAGAATTTCTGAATGGTCTCGGCTACGAGGTGAAGCGCCAATGGGTTTCCTGAATAGCGTTCGATCAAGGTGCCAACGGTTTCATTAGCCGATTTCAGACCATGAGCGCGAAGTAACCTTTGGCCGTCGGCCAGGTCCAGTCCATTCAATGATATGGTCCGCACCTGGCTACCGGGATGCGATAGACGAATCATTCTGGCTGGCAATTCTCGAGTAGTGAATAACAAGCTGCTTTGATGGTCGTGTTCGGCCACGAACTCCAGTAGCTGACCGTAGTCCGCATAACCGTCGCGGAAGGCGCCGGATTGACCTGGAGCCACAATGGTCTCCAGGTTATCCAACACCAGCAGACACCGTTGCGAACGAAGAAGCTCCAACAATAGGGAGAGTTGGCCATCCAATCCCCGTGGCACCTCATCCACGCTGAAGTCCGACACAGCCTGCAATATTGCCGGCAGCAATTCGTCAAGACTCGGAGCATTAAGCAACGATCGCCAGACAACGGTCGCGAATTGATTGCCGATGATTCTAATCGCCTGGGAGGTCAGCATCGTCTTGCCAATCCCGCCAATGCCATAGACAGCCACTACCCGGTGCCCCTCATCGACCAGCCAGCGGCGCAATTGGGCTAATTCAGCAGTGCGGCCAAAGAAGGAACCAACCAGGGGCGTTTCGTCCCAGTTGAAGCGAGTGGGTTTTGTCGACGCTTTCCGGCCCCTTTCCACCCCGCTTAGCCGATCGATTTTTCCGGCTTGTATCTTTTTCGCCAAGTCCTCCGTCGCCGGTTCCGGCTGTAAGCCCCAGGTATGCATCAGGTTCTCACGGCTGGTTGCGTATTCCTTCAGTGCTGCGTTGGGCTGTTCATTCAAGACCAACAAGGTCATCAATTGCCGCAAGGCAACTTCATCCAGGGGGTCCAGGTCCAGCCACCGCCGGGCAACCTTTAAAGCCTGGTCTAATTCTCCTCGGTCACTGAACGCCTGGCAGAGCCGCTGATGTGCCGTGAGCACTTTAAGCCTCAGCCGCTCCTGGGCGAGCAATAACCATTCTTCATAACGGGGTGCGTCATCCAGGTACAGGCCGGTGAGCAAGTCACCACGATACAGCTGTAAGGCCCGATTTAATGCGCCGATATCATCGTTAGTAAGGGATTCCCGCAGGATATTCAAATCAACAGTTGTTTCCGGACTGGGATGAAAGGCTAATTGGTGGCGGGTTATGCTTAATTCTGGCACCCATTTGCGGATGCGGTTGAGCAAGGAGCGCAGATTATGCAACGCCTGGTTGGTGGGAATATCGGCCCATAGCAGATCAGCTATCACTTCCCGACTTTGCGGCTGCCCCATCACGATCAGAAAGGCTACCAACGCACTCCCCATGGGACTACGCAAAAGCGCAGCAGGTTGGCCGTTCTCTTCTATCTTAAAAGTACCCAATAATCTGTACTTACGTACCATAACCTATCATACTAATACAATCACTTGTGGCTAAAAAATGGTGACATAATCCCAGTTTAAACGTACACGCCAAGTCAAGAAACAATATTATAGCCAATGATAGTACATTTCTGAGTTTTTCATACCAATAATAAGGGATTCAGCAAAGGGTTTGGGGGCAAAAACCACTCAGCATCCGCCGACTGTTAAAAAAAGTGTACCGATTTGTTCAGGTGACGGGCATATGACGTTCACGTGACGATCGATCTATATAATCATATTTAGTCTAATATCCAATCTCTAATCACTCTGAACACAGACATGCAAAACGCTGTTATGAATCAAGACTACCTTGCTTACTTGTTGCGGCTATGGCGCAACCCGGATCGTTCGCACTGGCGGGCAACGTTGGAAAATGCCCACACAGGAACGATTCGTCATTTTGCGAGTGAAGAGGAGTTTTTTCTTTTTCTGATGGAACGGTTGATGGCCCAGGGACCCGATGAAGATATGATATTTGATAATTCATCTCTGTAAACCCATTTTTATTTTCTGAGCCATTCTATCCATGAAGAACAGTCTTGAAGGCGCGCCGTGTTGCAGAATGCCTAGACTGGTGAGCAGATTAAGCTCGAAACTGAACACCATTTGATCGCCTTTCAGTTAGTTACGGTCAAGTTCGAACCACGTAGGACAGGGAAAATTAATGCAGGAGATTCGTAATATGCCCAAGAATTATCCGGTTAAGACAATTGTTAGACTGACCATAGTAATCATGGCCATTGCTGGATTGGCGCTGGCAATGCGTGTTCAGGCACAAGGGAATGAAGCGGAAGATATGCTTGGCCCTGTCATTGAACAGGTGGAGATGTCCGGTCAATTTGGCTTTCTGGCCCAGATTGAGCAGACCCTGATCCCCCGGCCGGTCCCGGAGAACTTTGGCAAACGGGAAGAGCGCATCGATTCACAGATAACGGGCGAGGTCATCCTCCCTGATTTTGCCCGACTGAACCTGCAATTTGAATCCGGCTGGGACGTAGACCCGCTAAC
>Ga0209536_100017361_pt1 | contig 10195 bp, 9 predicted proteins | sample DeeMarSeWOR28_12_FD_187461 | JGI IMG/M metagenome (GOLD analysis project Ga0209536, IMG submission 187461) | Marine sediment microbial communities from White Oak River estuary, North Carolina - WOR-2-8_12 (SPAdes) (version 2) | ecosystem: Environmental > Aquatic > Marine > Intertidal zone >... | reverse complement strand
CATTGCCAATCAATCCTCATCCTAAGGTGTCAGGTGTCACCTTCTTTAGCTTCTGGCTTCTCGCTTCTGGCTACTGATTTATGCAGCGGGCGTTGGTGCCCACTATTTGTGTAATGCGGCTCAATTAGAAAACAACCGAGGACGAGGACGAGTACGATAGGGAGCATAAAATCCTCGTCCTCGTCGTCGTCCTTGTACTTGTCCTCGGGAATTCAAACAACCAAAATTCCGTAACCCGCAATCCAAAACCTCTGAATCTATTCCAACCTATCCTTCCGAATCGATAAAACCCAGATATCCCGTGATGCTGTTTTGGAGGAAGTATTTTTCGCGCGCCTGTATATCGGGCGGCAATTGATCGAAAGTGGCCATCAGTTTGTCTTCCTGCAAGAGTTGCTCCAAGCACCCGGAGACACGATCGGCTTGAGCGAATCTATTGGCAATTTCTCTGAGCAACTGCTCCCAGAATTGAAGTTGACGGCGATGGATGTGTAGCATTTCAATCGCATCGGGATGGACGCCGAAATGCCCATAGCAGATCATTTGGGGGCGACAGGCAATAAGGGCTTCGACACTCTGCAGCGCATTGTTGAGAAAGAATTTCGGTGGGGTGGCCGGGCGCAAATAAAACTGGTCCTTTGGTAACGAAATAAAGACGCCTCCAGTTTCGCCGGCAAACAGGTATTTCTCAGTGTAATAACTGACATGATGCGCCGCATGTCCGGGTGTGATGATCGGCGTTATGGATTCGGTCTGAAAGCGGTCAGCCGCCTGAAGCCGATTTTTAGAGACCGGCTTTATCGGACCATAAGATAAGGCCATGGAACCGAGAACTTTTTTTGTTCCTTCCCAAAGACGCGATGGCTCGACCAAGTGCGGGATGGCAGCCTGATGGCAAATGATAGGGGTGCCTGGAAAGGCTTCTGAAATTTCGCCGATGGCACCAGCATGGTCCAGATGAATATGAGTGAGCAAGATGGCGTCCAGTTGACGGACCTTTAATTCCTGCAAAGCACGCAAAAGATCCGGAGCACAGGCCGCCGGGCCCACATCAATCAAACAGGTGGTTCTTCCGCGATACAGCCAGGCACTTATAAAATCATTAAAACCCTTTATCGGCGGTGTCAACGGAATCAAGAAAAGATCATCCGCTATTTGTTCAATCTTCATCTTCACTTCTACAACCGTCGGAAACTCAAACTTTCTAAATAGGAGGGATATTTTATTTTGTTCTGATAAATTATAAATCTGATTCTTAGGGCGTCAAATTTGAGTGCGGATTGTGGAAATGAGAAATTTTTTCGATAGGCAAGGCCGCACAAGGGTTTCTGCCTGAGGCGTACTTATGTGTACGTCGAAGGCAGAAACCCGCGGAGAACGAAGCATATCGGAAAAAGGGCCATTTCCTTTAAAACGTATTAGGCGCGACCAACCTCTCGCAGCGTCCCCTGAAAAATCCGGTAGAAAAACTCGTTGTCCGTAATTCCGCGGCTTAATATTTTACCGATATCGTCGATGTTTTTAATGTTGATAATTAAGTTGACGCTCTTGTTCAGCGCCATCATGTTATCCATCGTTCGGAATCTGTTGCTGATCAAAGCGACGAACATATTGCGCCGCACGCCCATACTCAGCCTTTCAATATACAGCAATACACCATTGGATTCCGGGTTATCAGTATCAAAAAGTTCATTGATGACAAATAGATCGTAGTTGTGATAGCGCATGCGTTTTAGTGCGTCACGGGCGCTTTCGGCCTCGGTGATTTGATAATCCAGAACCTCCAGTGCATTGGTAATCGTTCTGCGGACCGATGGATTGGATTCGCATACCAGGGCCGTCAGACCGTCTTCTTCGATAAAATCAAATGGTTTCTCAGCTGCGTTATAGGCGCTCGCAGCGCCACCGCCCGCGGAACCCCTTTGAGGCTTCAGGGTAATATAGCCTTTACATTTCGGACAGGCAATGGTGGTGCGTTTTCCGGCGGGAATCTTTTCATTTGATACCTTGAATTTGCTTTGACAATTGCTACATATAACATTCATTGCATTTATTCCTTATTCTACCTTTTTACCAAAAATTGCGATACGTTGTTAGATTGGGACGCCCAGCTTCCATCTTACTTTTAGGTTACCCCGTTGAGCCGGTTAAGCCCGTTGAGCCCGCAATTAAATGAAAGAGTTTGATTTTTTTAACCGGCAAACGGGCAAACGGGAAACGGGCTAACTTTATTAATGGACGGATTTGGCATAGTGCCGATCAATTTCCAGATTCCCGATATCGGTAGTCGCCTCTCCGCGGGCGCTCTTGATGGAATCGATTCCGCGACCTACGACGCCTTTTTGCGAGCAATAGCCCATAGCTGTCTCCTGGGTAATCAAGCCCTGCTCAAATAGGCCGATAATATGCTGGTCGAAGGTAATCATGCCGAAGGCATTTCCCTTTTCCATGATGTCGTAAAATGTTTTGCCTTGCGATTCTCCATTCAAAATCAGGTCTTTGACCCTCAAATTGGAACCCAGAATTTCAAAGGTCGCCACTCTACCGCCGCCGACCTTGGGAAGCAGTCGCTGGGAGACAATCCAACGCATCGTGTCGGCCAAGCGGATGCGAATTTGTTCAGCATCTTCAGTGGTAAACATTCCCAAAAGACGGTTGACCGTTGAGCCGGCATCTACGGTGTGCAGGGTTGTTAATACCAGGTGACCGGTCTCTGCGGCCCGCAGGCCGATTTCAATCGTCTCGCGGTCGCGCATTTCACCGACCAGTATCACCTTGGGGGCCTGCCGCAAAGCGGCCCTCAAGCCATTGGCGTAGTTGTCAAAATCCATGCCTAGTTCCCGTTGGTTGAAGGTGGATTTTTTGTGGGGATGCTGATATTCAACCGGATCTTCCAGGGTGATGATATGCACGGATTTGTTTTCGTTGATTTCATCGAGTATGGCCGCCAAAGTAGTGGTTTTACCGGAACCGGTGGCGCCGGTGACAAAGACGATGCCATTGATTTCTTTGGCAATCTGAAACATGGTTTTGGGCAGCTCGCGTTCCTCGATGGTCGGGATTTTAGACTCCAGTTTACGCAAAACGATAGAGATATTAGTGCCTTGGGAGAAAATGTTGACCCTGAAGCGCGCTTTGCCGGGTAAGGCGTAAGACATGTCGCAAGATCCTTGGCGGAGCAGGGCTTTGGTCAGACGGCGGTCTTGGTTGATAAGATTCAGAGCGATGACTTCTGTCTGAAAGGGCGTTAATGCCTTGAAACTCGGCTTAAAATCAACAGGGATTAATTCACCGGCACTTTCCACCTGCATTGGTTTTCCCACGGTAAAATTAAGGTCGGAGACATCCCGATGATAATCCAGCATTCTTACCAGAAGATGGTCGATTTCCTGTTTTTTCATGTTACGGCCTTTGTTGTTTTAAATCATACGTTAGCGAGCCAGATGATTTTCCTTATATTACCACGAAGAACACGAAGCAGCACGAAGAATAAAGAATTTTATGTTAATCTTTGTGCTCTTCGTGACCTTCGTGGTTAAACTTGAGCAGGCAAAAAAGTTTAAGTCAAATCACACCACGAAGCGCACGAAGGCACACGAAGGAAAAAATTTAGTTATGTTCTTTGTGTTCTTCGTGACCTTCGTGGTTAAGATTTAATGTTTTACAGCATCTACCAAATTTTCCTATCGTATCCATCAGACCTCGGTAAAGTCTGTTGGCGGTGCTTTCAGCAAGGGTCTGAATCTCGCCTTTTCATTGGCCTTCGCGTAGGCTTCATCGGCACTGATCTTACCACTTTGGAACAAATCCATTATATAATCATCTAGCAGAATCATGCCGTATTTTTTCCCGGTTTGAATCATAGACGGTATCTGATGCGTCTTGCCTTCCCGGATCAGATTGCGAACCGCTGGATTGGCGATTAAAATTTCTAAGGCCACGATTCGACCTTTACGATCAATGCGCTTAAACAGGGTTTGAGCGACCACCGCCCGGAGCCCATCGGACAAGGTTGAACGGATCAGAGGTTGCTCGTGAGACGGAAACACCTCTATAACGCGGTCGACGGTTTTATAGGCACTGGAGGTATGCAGTGTGGAGAAAACCAGATGGCCGGTTGAAGCGGCTTCGACGGCCAGCGAAATGGTTTCAAGGTCCCGCATTTCGCCCACCAGAATAATATCCGGATCCTCACGCAGGGCACCACGCAACGCGCTGGAAAATGTTTCGGTATGCAGACCTACTTCGCGGTGGTTGACGATGCACGCCTGGCTTTGATGGACAAATTCGATGGGGTCCTCGACCGTTATGATATGATCCTTGCGCGCGCGATTGGCCACATCAATGATGGATGCCAGGGTAGTTGATTTACCGCTGCCGGTGGGTCCGGTTACCAGTACCAGACCTCTAGGGAGCGTGGCCAGTTTTGACACCACCGGCGGCAGGCCGAGTTGTTCGGCGGTCATAATCGTGCTGGGTATCTCACGAAAGACGGCGCCCACGCCATTTCTTTGCATAAAGAAATTGGCGCGGTAACGGGCCAGGCCGGGGATTTCGTAAGCAAAATCGATATCTCCGCTTTCCTCAAATGTTTTAACTTTATGTTCAGGAGCGATTTCATACAGCATGGCCCTGAGGTCATCGTTATTGAGGACTTTATATTTGATCCGTTCGATATCGCCTCTGATTCTAAGTGCCGGAGGCTGACCGGAAGCCAGATGAAGGTCGGAGGCTCCCTGTTCATTCATCAGTTTGAAAAATGCATCAATTTTTGCCATTGACCACTCCTATTATCGGAACATCCGTTTTTGCAAGTTCTATCAGATCGACCGCGCCATATCTGTAATTCTTCTTTTTAAATGAGGGTACTACCTACACATAAAATATTTTATCAGAGAATCATTTAGAGAATCATTGGATGAATTCTGATAAAACCGCCTGAAACGAAAGCTGACCTGTAGATAAGGCCTAAGATTCGAGCGCCTACGGTTCATTCTGCGGTGGGCACCCGTGCATTCATTTCAGGCGGTTTTAGAGAAATAGCCGGTTTTTGGAATCGGATGTTTAGTTTGACTTTTTGAGGATTTTGATTTTGTCGTCTTCTTCGTCCGATTCTTTAATGCCTTCTTTACTGATTTCTAGTAATCTGGAGTGGGATTCAATGATTGAACTGATCTGGACTTCGATTTGCGTCCGCTGCCGTTTTAACTCTGATATGTCCTCATGCAGTTGCGCCAGGCGATTGTGAGCTTTATTGAGGATTTTTTCTGCTTTCACTTCAGCTTCAGCGATAATCAGTTCGGCTGATTTACGGGCATTGTCCTTCATTTGGTCCAATACTTTTTGAGAATTCAGCAATGCTCTTTTGAAGGTTTCTTCCCGTTTTCGATATCCCTGAATTTCCAGTTCCAGCCGCCGGACTTCGTCACTTAGATTCTGATTTGTTTTTTGCAACGTTTCGAAGGTCTCTGCCATTTGTTCAAGAAATGCATCAACCTCTCGAATGTCAAATCCGCGGAATCGGGTTTTAAAATGCTGCTGTTGGATATCAAGAGGGGTAATTTTCATTGGTGCACACCTGCCTTTCATCTTATCCGATGGATTGAGCCAAACCTTCCAAACTGTTGACCACAAATATTCGCAGGAAGATTATGATCAAAATTACAACAATTGGAGAAAAGTCAATCCCGCCGTACATCATCGGCAGTCTTTTGCGGATTTGATACAGAACCGGCTCTGTGACGTTATGAATGAAACGCACGATCGGATTGTAAGGATCCGGACTTACCCATGACAATACGGCTCGGGCGATCGTGATGAACATGAAAAAGACCAGCACATAGTCCAACACCGTTGCCACCGCCACTAACAGATTTCGAAATACGAGCATGATAATATCCTGCCCCTTTTTTTTGCAACGAAATTTTCAGAAGAGACGATTCAGATGATTAAAATTAAAACCATAATTCAAGAGAAGTCAAGATTTTTCGCGCAAAATCAGAGGGTAAGACATTGTGCTGTACCCTGGTGGCTGCTTTCAACATCCCCTTGAAAAGATAACGCAGCGTAGCGCTATGGTGACGTCTGTGCGCCTGAAGTTTTCTCTGATTGACAAAGAACAAGGCCGCAGGGCGGGCCATTTGACTGCACATGTAATATCGGGACACAACCCGCAAAACTTGAGTTCAGATATGCAAATCGCGTACAGCGATTTTTCACCTTTTTGAGGGGATATAGTCGATGATTATTAAGAATATCACATCCTTAACCGTAATGCAAATCCCATGGAGGAGGATTTCAGGCAAAGCGTATAGGGCATAGAGCATGGCGCGTAAAGCTTAGGGGAAGGGGCATGGTGCATTGAGCATGGGGCAAAGCGCATAGGGCATAGAGCATAAGACATGGCGCATCGCGCATAATGCATTGTTTATCATCTTGCATTCATTTCTTTACCCTATGGCCTTTGCACTCTGCCCTTTGCATGCGTCAGCTCAGCCGCCGGCAACCATAGGGATCAAATAGACCTCGGCATCATCAGGGACCAGTGTCTGCGCGAAGTTGGGTCGCGTGACATACTGCTGATTTATGCGAACAACGGCATAAGGGTGGGGATCTCCGAGCTCATCAAGCAGATCCGAAACCGTCATGCCCTCCCGCCAGGCGATCTGCTTGCCGGCCACCTGAATCATGAATTTACTCCACTGGCCTTGAGCAGTTCCAGAACGTCATCAAAATCGATGCTGAGGCGTTTGACGGTTTTTTGGGTGGGAATCCCATCGGTTGTCCATCCGCGGCGTTTATAAACAGCATCCTTAAGCTTCTCATACTGTTCTTCGCGGTACTTGCGCAGCATCGCCAGTTTTTCAGTGGTACTTTTCCCATCAATATCCGCTTTGTAAGTTTCGACCAACTGCTTATCGTAGCGTTCGACCCGAGATTCATATTCGATTTCGGTGACGGGTCCCACCGCCCGGTAGGGCAGGTCATCGTGCTGACGGCGGCCGAAGCCCATTCGCAGGTTAAAGATCCGTTGAAAATTATAGACGCTTTCGCTCATTTTAATGAGGTCGTCGGGACCGGCTTCAATGCCGGTGATGGCACTGAAATAATCTGCGTACCACTGAACGTGTTTCATGACTTTGGCCGGCTCGGCTGTGTCTTTGTTGTCTTCGGGGATAATGTCGTTCCAGGGCAGTTTGCAAAGACCGCAAAGCCCAAACCAGGTCCGAAACATGGGAAACCAGTGCAGTGCCTCGGCTTTTTGCTCAAATGTCGGCATAAAGTTATGCACCATATCCAGGAATATCAGCCAGGCCTCATCATGCTGGGGGCCTTTGAGGGCCAGGCCGTAGCCGCCCTGTTGGGCCAATGATTCCTTGGTCATATATTCCGAAAATTCCAATCCTTTAGCCTCCATTCCGATGTCCTGCATAATTTTAGCGTCTGCGCCGAAATCCTTGGCGAAAATAGCTTTCATTCTGCGAACGCCCTGGCCAACGATTTGACCGAAGCCCTCGCCGATCGCCATTTGATGCACAATTTCCAAAGCAGCATCACGATTGCCGAAATGCAGCTCCATACCGCCGGTATGGGTTGAGTCGATCAATCCCATTTCAAAGCACTCCATCGCAAAGGCAATGGCGGTGCCCACCGATATCGTGTCCAGACCGTAGGCATCACAATAAAAATTCATCTCTGCCACTGTATGCGGGTCAAAAATACCCAGATTCGAGCCGCAGCCGGCAATGGTTTCATATTCGGGCCCATCGACAAAGACCTTTTGGCCTTTGTAAGGTCCGGTTAAAGGAACAAAATCTTTAATGCCGTGCGAGCAGGCCACAGTGCATCCCATCCAGCAGCCGTCAAAGCCCGGATCAAACAGACGCCGGTAAACTTTTTGGCCCAGGTTAGGGGCTTGGTCGTGCTGGCCATAGCGAAAATTATGGGTCGGCAGCAAATCGTGGTCATTCATAATGGTGACCAGGTGGGTCGTACCGATTTTGGCCATTTCGTTTTGCTTGGGATCCAGCTCCACAATTTCACGGGAGTGCAGTTTGGCCACATTTTTAAGGCGGGTTTTGTCCGCCGGGTTATTGGTATCGGCGGTGACCGTCTTCCAGCAGGCAACGATAGCCTTCAAGCCCTTTTCGGCAAAAACGGATCCGACACCACCCCGACCGGCTTGTTTGTAGCGGGCGCGTTTGCGTTTGGGGTCATACCAAGTGAAATTGAGACAGCCGATTAACGTATTCTTGGCTCCGGGACCTGCCGATACCACCGAGATGTTGCGCGGTTTTCCCTGCCCAAAATGCTCGGTTAAAATGGCAGACAACGCATAGGCGTTTTCCGGCAAACCGCTGGTTTCAAAAAGCTGGACCTTCTGGTTAACGCCATCGATGAAGACGACCATCTCAGCAGCTGTCTTCCCCTGGATCTCCAGGGCATCGAAACCGGAAAATTTCAGATAGGGGCCGAAATAGCCGCCGACGTTGGAATCGATTACCGATCCAGTGGTTGGCGAAAGCGTGGCCACAATGCTTTTGCCGGAACCCGGATAGATGGGGGTTCCGCCCAGCGGGCCGGCCGCAATACACAGGGCATTTTCAGGATCATTCCAACGGGTGGTCGGCTGAACCGCGTTCCACAGCAGCCACAGATCATAGCCTTTGCCACCGATAAACGTTTTTTTGGTTTTCTCGGCCACCGGTTTAATGTCAATTTGCAGGTCCGAAAGATTAATATATAAAGTTTGATCGGTGTAACCGTTTTGAATTTCAGGTCTTTTGTAATCTAACGTTTTTGTTTCCTTAAAATCATAATCGGGCATGTGTTTACTCCTTTTGTCAATTATTCAATCCACCGTTCAATCGGGCATCTGGCTTTTTTTCGATTGTCAAATCCTTATTTATACATTTAAGCTGTTTTACAATCAAGGTTCCTTTATAGTTAAATCGTTAGATATTTAGTTAAATCGTCAAATAGTCGAATGGTTAATTGGTTAATAAGGAATCCATCAATTGGTTATGTGATCCGTTGGCGAGTTAGTGAATTGAGCAAAAATGCAAACGATTTAACGAATCAACTATTAAACTATTCAACCGATGAGGCGAAGCCGCAATTCCGCTTCAGGCGGATTTCGGCTTCGCCTTATTTGAGCGCTTCCTGACCCTTGAACGACCGATGGGGCGCAAATGCTTTTAAAATGATTTTGTCATCATCGGTGGTTTGATCTGCAATTAACCGGGCGATCACTTCCGCGGCACCCGGTCCCAGCATCAACCCTTGGCCGCACATACCGGTGACGTGCAACAAACCCTTGATCTGGCTGCTCCGTCCAACCAGCGGCGAGCCGTCCGGCGTCATCGGATAAAGACCGCGCCAGGTCCGGCGGACCCTCAAATTTTTAAGCCGGGGCAGCAGATGCACCAGGCGGGCAGACACCTGGGGAAGAAACTCAGCTGTTTCGCCTTTGTCCGTACCGATGAAGGGCGGATCGGGGGTGATGCAGAAAATAACCTGTCCGTGCAGATTCTGGTAAAAATAAAAATTCTTAGATCCCGGCCCGGGGCGAAGATCCACCACCATGCACTTAAAAAACGGCCTGACGGGCTCCGTGATGGCGCCCTCGTGGGAATCCGGTATGACCTTCAGGTCGATGCCGGCGGTTCGGCTCAGTTCCGGTGAAAAGGGCCCGGCCGTATCAACCACGATCGGCGCGCGATATTCAGAATGCTCGGTCTGCACGCCGATGACGCTGTCTTTCTTAATTTGGATGTGGCGAACGCGTTCCTTAAAATGAAATTTAACCCCCAGATCAACGGCCCGGTGATAAAAAGCATTAACCGTCAGAAGCGGGGAAATCGAACCGTCATCCGGTGAGAATGTGCCGCCGCACAATCCTTTGGGATTGATACCGGGAATAATCTGCTGAATGTCTTCAGGTCCCAAAAAATCGATGCTGAGTCCGTACTTTTTCTGGACGGGCAGCAGGCTTTTAAGCATGGTTTCGTCCTTTTTGCGGTAAACCGGAAAAGTATAGCCGCCCTTGAGCCATTCAATATGATCACCATGCAGGTCCTGCCAGGTGGCAAATATTTCAAGGGATCGTCGGCAGGTCAGTATTTTGGCGGGATCCGAATGAGTGGCTCGGACACCGCCGATGGCATGTTTGTTTTCGCCCTGGCCGGGTGACGGA
>Ga0209536_100017359_pt1 | contig 10196 bp, 11 predicted proteins | sample DeeMarSeWOR28_12_FD_187461 | JGI IMG/M metagenome (GOLD analysis project Ga0209536, IMG submission 187461) | Marine sediment microbial communities from White Oak River estuary, North Carolina - WOR-2-8_12 (SPAdes) (version 2) | ecosystem: Environmental > Aquatic > Marine > Intertidal zone >... | reverse complement strand
GTTCCGGGACTTTGACCTACGAGGTCGTATATAATCTAACCTTAGCGGGTTTCGGTCAATCGACCTGTATCGGAATTGGTGGAGACCAGATAATTGGAACGAATTTTATCGATTGCCTTGAAGCTTTCGAGAACGATCCGGGAACAGAGGCAGTTGTTATGATAGGAGAGATAGGCGGTTCCGATGAGGAAATGGCCGCCGAGTTTATCCACAAGAAGATGAAAAAGCCGGTTGTCGGATTTATTGCCGGTCGCACGGCACCGCCCGGCAAAAGAATGGGGCATGCCGGGGCAATTATTTCGGGCTCATCCGGTCTGGCGGGGGATAAAATTGCAGCTTTGAACAGTGTCGGTGTTCCCGTGGCGGATATTCCGTCTCAGTTGCCGATACTTCTAAAAGAAAAACTCGAAGCCGCCAAGAGAAAAACGGCTCCTAAAAAGGCAAAGAAGAAAGCCGCTCAAAAGAAAACGTCGAAAGGAAAAGCGAAAAAGGCCACAAAGAAGGCAAAAAAAGTTGTAAAAAAGGCAAAAAAGACCGCGAAAAAGAAAGCGACGAAAAAATCGACTAAAAAGAAAACCGTGGTTAAAAAGAAGCAAAAAAAAGCCGGAAAGAGGAAATAGATAGGATTGGTTCTAACTAAAAGAGTATCTCAAATGACAGATGCCGAAAAGGTCGAAACAAAAAAGACGTGGAAAAAACGTCCCGATCCCGTGGTCATATATAGGAAGTGGTGTAAAGCATGTTTCATCTGCGTTGATATGTGTCCCAAAAAGGTTTTCGATACGGACCGTGATGGATATCCCGTCGTGGCCCGGGGTCTTGACTGCACTCAATGTTCCATCTGCTGGCTGCATTGTCCGGAATTCGCAATAACGTCCACGGAAAAATGAGCGATACGGGTGAGGTAAATCTTGGCTGAAATCGAAACGAAACCGAAAAAGACTATTTATAAAGAAAACATACCGCGGTTAATGCAGGGAAATGAGGCCTGCGCTCTTGGCGCTCTGGCCGCGGGCTGTCGTTTCTTCGCCGGCTATCCTATCACCCCTTCGACTGAGATAGCGGAGATACTTTCTCGACAATTGCCAAGATTCGGCGGAAAGTTTATTCAGATGGAAGATGAAATAGCATCCATTGCAGCTGTTATCGGCGCCTCTATCGCCGGCGCCAAAGCCATGACATCGACCTCTGGCCCCGGTTACTCTCTGATGCAGGAAAATCTCGGGTACGCCTATATGGCGGAAGTGCCCTGTGTAATTGTTAACGTTATGCGCGGAGGTCCGTCAACCGGATTGCCGACAAAAGTCGCTCAGGGCGATGTTATGCAATCTAAATGGGGTACGCATGGTGATTATTTCCCCATCGTTATCGTACCGTCATCTGTGAAAGAGTGTTTTGATTATACTGTAAAGGCTTTCAGCCTGTCGGAGGAATACCGTATACCCGTAACCGTGCTTTCGGATGAGGTTCTGGGGCATATGAGGGAAATAGTCAAATTGCCACCTCAGGAGGAATTGAATATTGTAACGGTACCGAAACCGTATGAACCACCTGAATGGTATAAGCATTTTGAAATTACGCCGGATTTTCGCTCGCCTATGGCGTCTTTCGGAGAGGGTTACAGGTTTCATCTGACCGGATTGACCCATGATGAATATGGTTTTCCCACGTCCAGCAGGACGGAAATAGTCCGAAAACTCGAAAAACTAAGATTGAAGACCATGAGACACTTGGACGAGTTGACCGACGTTAGAATAGAAATGATGGATGATGCTCATATCATGATTTTCGCGTATGGTTCGACGGCGCGTGCCGCCCGCCATGCAATCAGGATAGCGCGCAAAAAACGCTTTAAGGTCGGTTTGATACAACCCAGGATCATCTGGCCCTTCCCGGATCAGATTGTGAGGGAATATCTTGAACAGGTAGATCTGGTCATCGTACCTGAGCTAAACCAGGGGCAGATCATCAGGGAGATTAAGAGATTGAGATATCGCCACTTGAAAATTATAGGTCTGAACAGGTTTGACGGCGAGTTGATCACTCCCCAGCAGATTCTCGATAAGATAAAAGAGGAACGTCATTGATGGCTGAACAGGTATCCAACGTTACGCATAAATATTTAAGACCAAAGAAGACTTTTCCTAATGTTTGGTGTCCGGGATGCGGGATAGGCATTGCCATGGGGGCTCTAATCCGGGCTATCGATACGCTTAACCTGAATAAGAATGAGGTATCGGTTGTGTCCGGAATAGGTTGCACCGCTCGAATTCCGGTCTACCTTGATTTCAATACTCTGCACACGACTCACGGCAGGGCCATAGCCTTTGCCACCGGTGTAAAACTTGCCAACCCGAAACTAAACGTAATAGTAATTTCGGGAGACGGAGATCTTCTGGCCATCGGCGGAAATCATTTTATTCACGCCGCCCGCAGAAATATCGATATTACCTGTATTCTCGTAAATAACTACATATATGGTATGACGGGGGGGCAGTACTCTCCGACGACGCCCTTTGCCAAAAACGCCTCCACCGCCCCCTATGGAATGGTCGAACAATCATTCGATCCCTCGGATCTGGCCAAATCCTCGGGCGCGACCTTTGTTGCCAGGGGCACCGTTTATCATGCCTCGCAATTGTCCCGCCTTATGAACCAGGCGATTTCCCATAACGGATTTTCGTTTGTGGAGGTAATATCTAACTGTCACACGCAATATGGAAGGCTCAACCGCGAAGGATCCGCGGTAAAGATGATTCAATGGCAGAAGGAGTGCGCCGTATCATCTTCAACCGCTGCCAAAATGACTAAGGAAGACTTGGAGGGGAAATTCGTTACCGGTAAACTGCATGAGGTTTTCAGGCCGGAATATGTAAACGAATATCAAAAAATTATCGACAGGTTTAACGAGGAAGATGAAAAAGAAGAACAATTGCAGGAGTCATAGATTCACCGATTTCATTTAAAATTAATGACAGGATAATGAAAAAAACCGAGGAAGATAGCAACAGATATGAGATTCGTCTCTCGGGTTCGGGGGGGCAGGGGCTTGTTCTTGCCGGTGTAATACTGGCGGAGGCTCTGGGTGTTTACGAAGGGAAGAATGTAACTCAAACGCAGTCCTATGGCCCCGAAGCCCGCGGAGGGGCGTCGAGGTCGGATATAGTGATATCTGACGGAGAAATTTATTACCCCAAAACAACCGAGCTTGATCTATTATTATGTTTAACTCAGGAATCCTGCGACGGGTATTTCGGAGACCTGAATGAAGAGGGTTTATTGATAGTCGATTCGGATAGAGTCCGCCAGCTCCCAACCCAGAGAGCTCATTCGCTTCCTTTTATAAATACCGCAAGAGATAAGGTCGGGACTCCCGTGGTCGCCAACGTGGTATCTCTCGCAGCGGTGGCAGCCATTTCCGGAATCTGCTCCAGGGAATCTATCGAGAATGCGGTTCTGGCTCGCGCACCGCGCGGGACCGAGGAAAAAAACAAACTGGCCTGCGATCTCGGTTACGAACTTGGTTTGGAATCCAGGAGAATCTTGAGTGAGAAAAAGATCGCTTTTGATAATTAAGCCGGATGCGGTTGAGCGAGATCTTATTGGCCAGATTATTTTCCGGCTGGAATCGGCGCGGTTTAAAATCCTCGCCATGAAGATGGTAAAATTGACATATGATGAGGCAAGGAAATTTTATGCCGTTCATGAGGGGCGACCTTTCCTCGATGAATTGTGCCAATTCATGTCCTCCGGACCCATCGTCGCCATGGTTCTGGAATCCGACGGAGATACTATATCCAAAATCAGATCTTTAATCGGATCTACCGATCCAGCGAAAGCGGATCCGGGAACCATCCGCCACGATTTCGCGCTGAGCCTCACCAAAAACTCAGTCCACGCCTCCGACGGCGAGGAATCGGCGAAAACCGAAATAGCCTTTTTCTTTTCCTGATCTTTTAAAATGATAATAGAGTTCCCATACGGTGGTGAAATTATCGAGATGGAATTTCCCGACGATACCGCAATATTGTCGGGTAATTATCATAGTGCCATTACGGACGGCGAAGTATACACAAAAATCGAAAGGGAGTATCTGGACCGATTTAAAGATTTCGGCGACAAAAAAATTTCGATAGTTATTAACGATTTGACCAGGCGAGTTCCTACAGAGAAAATCCTGGATATTGTGTTTAATTTTCTGCCGGTCGAAAAAGTCCGGATCCTCGTGGCAACCGGCACTCATAGTGTTCTTACGGAAGAAAACCTGAAACAGATACTTGGCGACCTGTACGACAAATTGAAATCGAAAGTCGCATGTCATAATTGCGATAATAGAAAAATCCTGGAGAAAATCGGAATAACATCATCCGGTACGCCGGTGGAAATAAGCCGGAAATTCCTGGAGGCCGAGGCAGTTATATGCATTAACTCCGTCGAGCCCCATTTTTTCGCCGGGTTCACCGGAGGCAGGAAATCGATTGTTCCCGGGTTGGCGGGACGGGATACCGTAATAGCCAATCACAGTCTGGCCAAATCGGGGGAAGCGAAGAGTCTTAATCTCGAGAATAATCCAGTACACCTCGATCTCATGGAAGCGGCGGAAATGGCCATTAAGTCGCCGCTATTTTCAATCCAATTGGTTTTATCGCGAAATGGGGAAATTATAGACCTATTTTGTGGTGACATCGCGGAAAGCTTCTATGACGCCTCGAAACTGGCGCGGGATATATATTCTATACCGATAGAAAAAACGTATGATATCGTCTTCGCCATCGGTGAATATCCTCTTGATATCAATCTTTATCAACTGCAAAAAGCGCAGGAACACGGGGCGGAGGCGGTTTCAAACGGTGGCATACTGGTTGTGATCGGAGCCTGCGAAGAAGGTGTCGGATCGCCCTATTTTATGAAACTTGCAGATGATTACCCAACTGCTCAGTCAGCCTTATCGGAGGCGGCAATGAGCGATAACCGCTTTGGAATTCACAAGCTTATCAAGACCGCCAGGCGGCTTGAAAAAATAAAAATCTGGTATGTTACGAAATTGGATGACAACGTAATAGGAAAAGTGTATTTTGTGCCGAAATGTTCGCCGCAGGACGCGTTAAGAGATGCTCTTGATTATTTCGGCGGCACAGCTAATATTGCTGTTTTGAGAGATGCCTGTTTTTTGGTTCCTGAAAGGATCGATGTAAAAGGAGGAATGTGATGAGACCGAAGGTGACGATTATCGGCGCCGGACATGTGGGTGAATGCACCGCGATGTATCTCGCGGAGAAGAACATCTGCGATATTACGATTATTGATATTGTTGAGGATATGCCCAAGGGCAAAGGGCTCGATCTCTGCCAGGCCGGTCCCGTTCACGGTTATGAAACCGTGATCACCGGTTCTAACGATTTTGCCGATATAAAAGGCTCCGATATCGTGGTTCATACCGCCGGATTGCCTCGCAAGCCGGGTATGTCGCGTGAAGATTTGATAACATCAAATGCCGATATTATCGGAGCTGTTTCTAAAGATATCAAAAAGCATGCCCCCAAGGCGATGGTCATTATGGTGGCGAATCCCCTTGACATTATGACGTATCACTGCTGGAAAATCACCGGGTTCGAAAACCATAGAGTCTTCGGACAGGCGGGAGTTCTCGATTCAATCCGTTTCAGGACCTTTGTCGCCTGGGAGCTTGGCGTGTCCGTAGCCGATGTCCAGGCAATGGTGCTCGGCGGACACGGCGATACAATGGTGCCTTTGCCGAGGTATACCACCGTTTCCGGTATTCCGATTACCGAGTTGCTGCCGCAGGATAAAATCCAGGCAATATCCGATAGAACCCGCGTGGGAGGCGGCGAGATAGTCAAACTGTTGAAAACCGGTTCTGCTTATTATGCTCCCGCGGCGGCTACCGCGGAGATGGTCGATTCGGTTATTCGCGATCGCAAGAGGGTTATGCCTTGTTCAGTCTACCTTACCGGTCAATACGGCGTAAAGGACCTTTACATAGGTGTACCCATTGTTATCGGCAAGAATGGTGTCGAGAAAATACTCGAAATAAAGTTGAATGACGAGGAGTTGAAATCGTTACAGCATTCAGCGGAAACATATAAAGAAACGCTGAAGATTATCGGATATTAGGAGAACAGGATGCCGCCCGTAAATTTCAGGGCGGCATTTATACAATCTATTTTTCATAAAATAAGGAGGACCTGATATGGGCAAGACTCTTGCTGAAAAAATCCTTAGTTCTCATGCGGGACATGATGTTTCTGCAGGGGAGATAGCGATCGCACACGTAGATCTTTGCCTCTTTCAGGACGGAACCGGTCCTCTGGCCATCAGGCAGCTTGAGAAACTGGGGGTGGAAAAACTGGCGAATCCCGACAGGGTCGTATTTTTCCTGGATCACTCGGCGCCGTCATCCCGCAAAGAACTCTCCAATGACCATAAATTCATTAGAGATTTTTGTAAAAAAACCGGCGCTCGGCTTTCTGAGGTCGGCAAAGGGATCTGCCATGTGGTGATCAACGAGGATTATGTCGTACCCGGTGAGATCTTGATTGGCGCCGACAGCCATACCTGTACCGGGGGCGCGCTGGGATGCTTTTCCACCGGAATGGGCTCCACCGATGTCGCCATCGGGGCGGCTTATGGAAAATCCTGGTTCAGGGTTCCGGAATCGTTTAAAGTATATGTAACCGGGAAATTCCAGCCGGGCGTCTTTCCCAAGGATCTGATTCTTCATTTGATCGGAACGATCGGTGCGGACGGTGCGACATATAAATCTCTTGAATTCTGCGGACCGACCATCGATAAGATGGACATGTCAGCGCGGTTTACTCTCTCCAATATGGCTGTGGAGGCAGGGGCTAAGGCAGGATTAATAGCGTCTGACGAGACCACGAAAAGATATCTGGAATCCCGCGGCAGGGAAGACAAGTGGATACCTCTTAAGGCCGATGATGATGCGGAATATGAGCGCGTTATAGAAATCGATGTTTCGACATTAGCTCCCACGGTCAGTTACCCTCATACCGTCGATAACACTCATACGATTGACGAAGCCGCCGGAATAAAAATTGACCAAGTGTTTTTGGGAACCTGTACAAATTCCAGGACGGAAGACTGGGAAGTGGTGGCGAAAATAGTCAAAGGGAAAACAATCGCTCCGGGAATGCGGTTTGTAGCCATCCCGGGCTCTGTTGAGGTGATGAAGGACGTAATGGACCTGGGGTACTATAAGACGCTGGTAGAGTTCGGTGCCGTAATGGTTCCGCCCGGATGCGGGCCCTGTGTTGGGATTCACGGCGGCATTCCGGCCGATGGTGAAGTTAGCCTCACCACCATGAACAGGAATTTTCATGGCAGGATGGGAAATCCTAACGCGGAGATATACCTGGGTTCACCTGCGGTTATTGCGGCGACGGCGATTGAAGGTGTGATAGCCGATCCCCGCAAGTACGTAAAAGAACTAAAAACCATTGGTAAACCGCAAATCGTCGATACCATGGCTTTGAAAGCGGTGGCGCAATCCGCGCAGAAAACCATCGAAAGAGTCGCTTCGGATACGGCTACGGTTTTGGGTCCGAAGGCAAAAGAGGCTTCGGATACAGTCGAAAAGGTTGCGCGAAAAGCGACCGAACAATACGGTCCCAAAGTACGAAAAGCGGCCGAGGATTTTGAGAAGACCTTGACCAGACTCGCTTCCGATACTACAAAGGCCATCAAGGATATGCTGAGTTCTAAACCGCCTAAAAATACTACGAAGAAGACGAACACAAAAAATATCGCAAAGAAAAAAACGGAAAAAAAGAAAGCGGTGAAGAAGAAAATCACCAAGAAGAAGGCCGCCAAAAAGGCCGTTAAAAAGAAGGCAGTTAAGAAGGCTGCGAAAAAATCTGTCAAGAAAACCGTAAAAAGAACCGGCAGAAAATAGGAGGAGATAAAATGCTGGAAGGAAAAGCATGGAAATTCGGTGACGATATTTCGACGGATCATATCGCTCCTGGACGGTATTTTCATCTTCGCTCCGACCTGCCGGAACTGGCCAAGCATGTTCTGGAGGACGCCGATCCCGAATTCGCATCCAGAATGTCGCCCGGCGATTTTGTTGTAGGCGGTAATAATTTCGGCCTGGGATCTTCAAGGGAGCATGCGCCGACTATTATTCATCTGGCCGGCGTCTCGGCGGTGCTGGCAAAGTCTTTCGCCCGGATATTCTTCCGTAATTCCATAAATGTCGGTTTGCCGGTTTTAATTTGCGATACAGATCAGATAGAAGCCGGGGACGCTCTCGAAGTCGATCTCGAAACCGGCAAGATCAAAGACCTGACCAACGGCAAGGAGCTCGAATTTAAGCCCTTGCCTCCGACGATGATCAAGATTCTAAACGACGGCGGACTGGTTTCGCATATTAAAAAACATGGCGATTTCAAACTGGATTAACACAATTTTCTGGAGTCTAAAATGCACAGGAAAACCTCAGGAATCCTGTGGGGGCTGGCATTCATCATAGTCGGCGCCTTGATGATCGGCGACAATCTCGATATTGTCAGATTCGATCTGGGTGAATTTATCGGGACCTGGTGGCCGCTGGCCTTGATCATCATTGGTATCGGTATGATTGCCGATAGGAGTACGAGCAAGAAGTAATAAACCGGATTTCGAGGATCAGTATGAAAACTAATACGAACAGGCTTGTTGGCGGAGTGATCATAGCTGTAGGTGCGCTCATTCTGATAGATAATATCTTCGGCGGTTTCGACTTCTGGGATTTCATCTGGAAACTCTGGCCCGTCGCGCTGATAGTCCTGGGTGTTTATCTGATTAAAAACCATGGAAAAATCAGAGGTGATTTTGAATCCGGCGATTATGCTTCCGAAAACAGGCTTTTTGGTGATCTCGATATTTCTTTAAGCGGTAAAGAGGTTGCCGATCACCATTACTCCACAATAATCGGCGATATAAAAATCGATCTTCTCGATGCCGTTTTTAAAACTGGCGAAAATAGAATCGGCGTATCTTCGCTGGTGGGCGACATAAGGATAAAGATCCCGGATAATATACCGGCAAAACTTTCTTCACGGTCCATTATAGGAGACGTAAGATTCGACGATCTTCGAAGGGAAGGTTTTTTCCAGAAACTCGATCATGTCGATAATAATTTCGGATCATCGGAGAAGAAGCTGATGCTGCGTGTCAGCGGTATTATTGGCGACTTGAATGTAAACAGGATTAAGATAGATAATGTTAATTGATGATCAGAAGGAGATAAAACGTGAAGTTCAGTAAGGTCGAACCTCCCATTGACGGGAAACCGATTACAGTTGAAAACAACAGGTTGAAGGTGCCCTCCAATCCGATTATTCCGGTAATAGAAGGTGATGGCATCGGCCGGGATATCATGAAGGCGACCCGCCGCGTCGTCGATGCCGCCGTCGAAAAGTCGTATGGCGGTAAGAAGAGGATAGTCTGGTTTGATATATACGCGGGCGACGCAGGGATGGAAAGGTATGGCGAGGTTCTACCGAAAGATACATTCAATGCCATAAAACAATTTACGGTTGCCCTGAAAGGCCCCCTAACCACGCCCGTAGGCGGGGGATACCGATCGCTAAACGTAACCTTAAGACAAGTACTGCAGCTATATGCCTGCGTAAGGCCGGTTCGTTACTTTCAAGGTGTTCCCGCACCGGTGAAACATCCCGAAAAGATGAATGTGGTTATTTTCAGGGAAAATACCGAAGACGTTTACGCCGGAATAGAATGGGCCAAAGGTACCAAAGAGGCCAAAAAGGTTATCGATTTTCTCAATAAAAACATGAAGGTCAAAGTCAGGAGCGACTCAGGTGTCGGCATCAAACCGATCTCCGTAACGGGCACTCAGAGGCTAGTCCGTAAGGCTATCAAGTATGCCCTCGAAAATAACCGCGCTTCCGTAACGCTGGTTCACAAGGGCAATATTATGAAATATACCGAGGGAGCGTTCCGCGACTGGGGCTACAAGCTGGCCGCCAAAGAGTTTCCCGCGCAGACTGTATCCGAGGATGAACTCTGGAGTAAATACAACGGGGAAATGCCGAAAGGCAGGATCCTCATCAAGGACCGTATCGCCGATTCCATGTTCCAGCAGATTCTCACCCGTACCGATGAATACGATGTTGTGGCCACGCCGAACCTGAATGGCGATTATCTCTCCG
>Ga0209536_100017357_pt1 | contig 10197 bp, 8 predicted proteins | sample DeeMarSeWOR28_12_FD_187461 | JGI IMG/M metagenome (GOLD analysis project Ga0209536, IMG submission 187461) | Marine sediment microbial communities from White Oak River estuary, North Carolina - WOR-2-8_12 (SPAdes) (version 2) | ecosystem: Environmental > Aquatic > Marine > Intertidal zone >... | reverse complement strand
TCATCGACAGCACGACGTCTTTCGCCAAGGGGTGCGCCGACCGGATGAACGATTCCGTGCAACAGGTGCACTCCAGCCCGTGCAGCCAGACCACCGGCAGCCGCGGCTTGCTCTGCAGCGCGGCCGCCATCTGCTGCGCCTGCGCGGGGCTCAGCCCGAGCGAGGCGGCCGTCAGGCTGCAGTACTTGAGGAAACTGCGGCGCGTGATGCCCTGCCGACGCAGCAAGTCGTAGAAGGTTTCGCCCATGACCGCCTCCCCTCACACTGGACGGACGCACGGCACCGCGCGTGCGCAAGTGGCGCAGAGCATGCGCGGCGCGCTCTGGCGGCTGCTTGACAGCCGTCAAAAAATTCGGATCCCGGCCCCTGCCCGTAACTGTTCCAGTTACACCCGGAACTGACCGGTCCTGATCGACCTGCGCCGAATGCCGGCCGCGCGCTGGTGCGGAGGATCCTGCGGCATGCGCGCGCCCTGGCCGCTGGCGATCGCCCGCACTCGCGTCGCCGCGCGGTCAGGCCACCGCGGCAGCGCGCATGCGGAACGGTCGAAGTCGCCGCGGCCGAGACCCTGAACGTGCGATCGGCCCCGCTCGAACCGATCGTTGCGGCCGTGCCGGCCGCGCGCCGGGTGAATCGGCGGCAAAGGTGCTTCGCGCGCCAGCGCCGCGACCTGCGGCGCCGTCGATCCGGCGCGATACGCGCCGATCGGATTTTCAGGCACCCGGCGCTGGCGCCAAGCGATTGATTACAGAGCGCACTTGCGCAGGGGTGCGATCACGATGCCTGAAAAACATAGGCAAGACAGCTCCACAGCAGTCTCGTCTCCGCCGTCGCAACTCGCGCCGTGGACACGCGTATCTATCTGACGACCAAGACTTTGCTGGCGCAGGCGCGCCTCTTGCCGGGGCGCTGGCACGCCACTTGCATGCAATGAAGATGAGAGCGGCAGATCGAATGAACGGCATCCGACAGATCAGACGGCAGACGGAAATGAAAAATTTGCCTCGCATCCTGATCGTTGACGATGAAGCGGTCATCCGGCGCGGTTTCGACCGGTTGTTGTCGGGCGATCACTGCCGGACGAGCACTGCGAACAACGGTGCCGCGGCCCTGAACGCCATGGTCCACGAACCGTTCGATGTCGTGCTGCTCGATCTGCGCATGCCGGGCGAAGACGGACTCAGCGTGCTTCGCAAGATCAAGGCCGGATGGCCGCGCAGCGAGGTGGTGGTGATCACCGGTTTTCCGAGCATCGAATCCGTCAAAGAGGCGGTGCAGGCCGGGGCCTTTGATTACCTCGCCAAGCCGGTCGAAGCCGAGGACGTGCTCGGTGCCACGCGCCGGGCACTCTCGCGGCGGCGATGGTTGCTGCGCCGCGAGCAGCGCACCCGCAATGGCGGCGCAGTCGCGGAGGCTTGCTTTTGCAACAAGGGAGAGAACCATGTCAGCGCTTCATAAGAAAGTTCTGGTCGTCGACGACGACCCCGTGGTCGGTCGCAGCTTCGACCGCGTCCTGTCCGAAAGAGGATATGCGGTGATCACCGCGGCCAACGGGCAGGAGGCTCTGGATCGCATGGCGCGTGAGGACTACGACATGGTCTTCACCGACATTCGCATGCCGGGCATGGATGGGATCGACGTGGCCGCCGAGATCAAGGCCCGTCAACCCTGGATGCCGGTGGTGATCGTCACCGGCTACGGCACCGCCGACGCGCAGGCGCGTGCGAAAGAGGTCGGCGTGACCGCCTTCCTGCACAAGCCGCTGTCCTCGGATGCCATCGAGGCCAGTGCCCGCGAAGCACTTCAGGCCGCCGCCGCGCCGGTTGCCCAGGCAGCCGCCATCGCGGTACCGCTCGGCTTGCCGGTCGCACCGAAACCGGCGCCGGTCGAGATCGTCGAGGTGCCCGCCAAAGCCGAACCGGTTGTTTCGAGCGCGGCAAACGACGAGCCCGAGGCGACCTGGGCAGAGGTTGGCGCCGGCGCGGGCCGCTTCCTGCGCAACGTCGGGTTGTTCATCGCGGCACCGTTCGTCAGCCTCGCCTACATCGTGCTGTTCCCGTTCGTCGGACTCGGCATGCTGGCCTGGATGGGGATCGGAGCCCTGCGCAAGCGGGTGCAGACGAAGTGAAACCCCTCGGCTGCCTCGTCAACGCCTGCGCGTTGATCACTGCGCTGACGATGGGCGCGCTGGCGCCCACGTCAGCTGCGGCGGCCGACGCCGCCAAGGCCGGGACGCTCTCCCCCGAAGACGCGCAATGCCTTGCCTGCCATGGCGAAGAGGGCGTCACCCGGCGTTTCGGCGACGACACCGAGCGGTCGATGCGAATCGACGGCGCGGTATTTGCCGGCTCCGCGCACGCGCCGATCGGCTGCGTCGGGTGCCACGGCGACGTCGATGTGCAGAAACATCCCGGCGACGATCGTGCCGCGAGCGCGAAATTCGCGTCATGGCGCGCGTTTTCACGCGCCCAGGCACGGAGCTGCCGCAGCTGTCACGAGCCGATCGCCGACGCCTGGGCGACGAGCGCCCACGGGCGCGCCGCAATCGAAGTCGGCCCCTATTGCAGCAGTTGCCACGCCGCGCACGGCGTCAGCGTCGCCACCAGCAACACGCGCATGCGCGATGTCTGCCTGGGCTGTCATGAGGATGCGCTTGGCGCGCACGAATCGTGGCTGCCGAACACGAAGATCCATTTCGAGGCCGTCTCCTGCGCCGCCTGCCATTCCCCCGGTGCGGGCAGAAACATCGAACTGCGGCTGTTCGATCCGGTGGCGCGCACCGTCGTGAACACGCCGTCGCCGCCGCGGGCGCTTGCCCAGGCCGAGAGCGATGCCTCCCCGATCGATGCCAACCGCCTGGCGCGTCTTGTCAAGGGCCTCGAAGGCCTCGAAGGGACCCAGGGGCCGGTTCTGCGCGGCTGGATTCAGGTGCGCAGCCCGGAGGAGTCGCATCGGCTGCTCGAGAAGGGCAAGGCGCTGCGCGACTGCGCCGTCTGCCACAGCACGAAGGCCGATCCGTTCCGTGAAGTGACGCTGTCGCTGATCGGCCCGGACGGCCGGCGCGTTCGTTTCGAGGCACAACCGGACGTGCTGCACAACGCCAGGTCGCTCGATGTGCTGTCCAACTTCTACGCCATCGGCGGCACGCGCATCGGCCTGCTCGATACGCTGCTCGCGCTCGCGCTGCTGGCCGGCATCGGCGCGCCGGTGCTGCATCTGGTACTGCGCCGCGTGCTGCGGCCCGCCGCCAGCGCCTCTCACGCCGGCGCGCGCACGGCAGATTCTTCCGCGCCACCGCCGGCATCCGGGAAGGAGCCTTCATGACCCGCCTGTACGTCCACCCGCTCGCCGTCCGCGTATGGCACTGGATCAACGCCCTGGGCTTCGTCGCCCTGATCGTCACCGGTGTGCAGATCCGCTACGTCGACCTGATCAACTGGATGACATTCGCCACCGCGGTGAGCGTGCATAACGCGGTCGGCTGGGTACTGATCGGCAATTACTTCGTGTGGCTGCTGTTCTACGTCTTCACCGACCGCATCCGCGTCTACCACCCGGACCTGAACCCGGCGCGCCAGTGGCGCGACAGCCTGCGCCAGCTCGCCTACTACGGTTACGGCATCTTCAAGGGCGCGGCCAATCCGCATCGGCCCGCAGTGCTGCGCAAGTTCAATCCGGTGCAGGGCGTCATCTACCAGCTGGTGATGATGCTGCTCGTGCCGTTGCAGTTCTACACCGGCGTGCTGCTGTGGGATCTGGACCGCTTCGCCGGTTCGGTCGAATTCTTCGGCGGCGTCCGGGTCGTCGCCAACGTTCACGTGCTGCTGTTCGTCTTCTTCGTCGCCTTCATCCTGGTCCACCCGTATCTCGCCAGCCTCGGGCATTCGCCCTCCGCGCACTTCCGGGCCATGATCACCGGCCACGAAGAAATCGAGGACGAGGCCGACGCGCAGGGCGCCACGCCCCTTGCGGCGAGCGTCACTGCCCGCCAGCCGGCCGGGCACAGCCCCGGCGCTTGAACCTGAACGGCGAGGGCGGCGGCGTCAGCCGCCGCTGTCCTCGGGCGGTGCGCCCGCCGGTGCACGGCCGCCGATGCCGTGCTTGCGCATCAGCGCCTGGAAGTTTCCGCGCAGCATGCCGGTTTCCTCGGCACTGCGGCTGACGTTCCAGCCGTTGCGCTTGAGCGCTTCCAGGACGAAGGCGCGCTCGATGTCCTCGACGGATCTTTCCCGCGCCGCCTTCTTGACGCGCTTCAGCTCTTCGGAGTTGCGCGGCGGCTCGGCGACCGCCGCCGAGGCGCCGGCGAGCCCGGCGAAGTGCGCACGGCGAATGTTCGCGTCGCTGGCAAGAATGGCTGCCCGATGGACCGCGTTCTCGAGCTCGCGCACGTTGCCCGGCCAGTCGTAGTCGCACAGGACCTGCAGCGCATCGGCCGAAAAGCCCTCGATGCGCTTGCCGAGTTCGCGGTTGCAGCGGGCCAGGAAGTGATGCGCCAGCCCCGGAATGTCCTCGCGCCGCTCGCGCAGCGGTGGAATGTGGATGGGGAACACGTTGAGCCGGTAGAAAAGATCCTCGCGGAAGCTGCCCTCGCGCACCATCGCGCGCAGGTCCTTGTGCGTGGCGGCGATCAGCCGCACGTCGGCGGTCCGCGTCTTCGTATCGCCGACGGCGCGGAACTCGCGCTCCTGGATCACGCGCAGCAGCTTGGCCTGGATCGACAGCGGGATGTTGCCGATCTCGTCGAGGAACAGCGTGCCGCCGCGCGCTTCCTCGAACAGGCCACGCTTGCTGACGACGGCACCGGTGAAGGCACCGCGCACATGCCCGAACAGCTCGCTTTCCAGCAGGTTCTCGCTCAGCGACGTGCAGTCGACGGCAACGAACGCGGCGTCGCTGCGCAGACTGTTGTGATGAATCGCGCGGGCGATCAGCTCCTTGCCGGTGCCGCTTTCGCCGGTAAGCAGCACCGTACTGGCGGTCGGCGCACACTGGGCGACGAGCCGGAACACCTCCTGCATGGCGCCGCTGTTGCCGATGGCATTTTCGCTGCGATAGCGCGCATCGACCTTGTCGCGCAGGCTGAGGTTGTCCTGCAGCAGCCGGCGCCTTTCGAATGCCCGCTCGACGGTAAGGCGCAACTCGTCGGGATCGAAGGGCTTGGGCAGGTAGTCGAAGGCGCCGAGCTTCATCGAGCGCACCGCGGTGTCGATCTGCGCCCGCCCGGTGATCATCACGACCTCGACCTGCGGGTGATCCTCCTTGATCCGGCGCAGCACTTCGACCCCGTCGATGCCCGGCATCATGATGTCGAGCAGCACGACGTCGAACTCGTGCTGCCCGATCTTCTCCAGCGCCGCGCTGCCGTCGGTGGCCGCTTCGACTTCGAAGCCGGCATCGGTCAGGATGCGTCGGCAACTGCGAATGACGACGTCCTCGTCGTCGACGACCAGTACGCGACCGTTCATGGCGTCCTCTCCGCCCTGCGCGCCGTCAGGCCGGAGGAGGAGTGCGCCGCGCCACCCAGGGCGCCTGCGCCGCGCCGAGCGCGATGACGAGGCGGGGCGTTGCGCCGGCCCGAGCGCCGTCGGAACAGCGGCGCGGCCCTCATGCCGCACCTCTGCCGTCGTCCGGCGGCGGCGTCGCCGGCCCCTGGATCGTCGGCGCTGCGTGCAATGGCAGGAACACGCGGAAAGTCGAACCCATGCCGGGCGAACTCTCGACCTCGATATCGCCGCCGTGCGCCTTGACGATGCCGTGACTGACCGACAGGCCGAGCCCGGTGCCACGGCCCACCTCCTTCGAGGTGAAGAACGGGTCGAAGATGCGCCGCAGATCGGCCTCGGCGATGCCGCAGCCATTGTCCTCGATCTCGATTTCGAGCATCGGCTCGGGCGCCTCGCCCGGATCCGGCGCGCGATCCCGCGCCGCGCGCCGCGTACGCACGACGATCCGTCCGTCCAGCGCCCCTTCGTCGCGCTTGCGCTGCTCGATCGCGTGCTGCGCGTTGACCAGCATGTTCATGATGACCTGCTCGATCATGTTGGCGTCGATCCAGATCGACGGCAGTTCGCGGTCGAGCTCGGCGAGGATCTTCGCTTCGCGGATGCCGGCGACGCCGTCGACGATCTGGATCGTGTCCTCGATGACGGCGTTGATGTCGGTGTACTTCTTCTCCGGCGCCTTTTCGCGCGCGAAGTCGAGCAGCCGGCGGATGATCGCCGCGCAGCGACGCGTCTCCTTGATCACGAGGTCGAGGTCTTCGGCCTCCGGGCTGCCGTCGGCCATCTTGCGCCGGATCAGGGTCGAAAACGTCAGGATGCCGGTCAGCGGGTTGTTCAGCTCGTGCGCCACGCCGGCGGCGAGCAGCCCGACCGACGCCAGTTTCTCGCCGCGAGCCGCCTCGGCCTCGGCGCGGCGCAACTCGCGCGTGCGCTGCTCGATCTTGCGTTCGAGTTCCTGGTTCCATTCGCGCAGCTGCTCGCGCGACTGGCGCAGCGCCTCGGTCATCGAGTTGAACGAGGATGCAAGTCTGCCCAGCTCGTCGGCGCCACGCACGGGGATCTTGATCTCGAGATCGCCCGCCGCGACGCGCCCCGCACCGGCTTCGAGGTCGCGCAGCGGCCGGTGCACGACGCGCCGCACGAAAACACTGAAGAAGATCGCCACCGCCGACATCAACCCGACCAGGACCAGCACCACCACCGTGCCACTGCGCTGCACCGACTGCTCGATCTCGTCGAGCGAATAGACGATGTCGAGCACGCCGAGCACCGACTGCGCGCTGGAGTGGGCATGGCAGGCGGCGTTGTAGCAGGACGGCTCGTTGCGGATCACCTCCATGCTGGCCAGCTTGCGCTGACCGGTCGGCGAAACGAAGATGCGGGCGCGGTCCTCGCGGTCGATCCGCTGCAACGGCCGGTCGGTCTGATGGCACAGCGAGCAGCCCTCGGCCTGGCGGTCGATCTTCATCCGCATTTCGGGCGGATGCGTGGTGTCGATGATCACGCCCTCCTTGGAGATGATGCTGATCTTCTCGATGCTGCCCTGCCCGACGACATCCTGGATCGCCTGATGCACGTACTCGGGCTGGTCCTGAAGCATCGCAAACCGGGTGCTGCGGATCAGCACGTCGGACAGTTGCGTGACGTGCCGGACCGCCTCGCCGAGAATCTGCTCGCGCTGGTAGCGCACGACGAGCACCGCGAAGACGATCAGCGCCACGAGCAGCGCCAGCGCCGGATAGACACCGATCTTGAAGCGCAGGCTCGAAGGCAGCATCGCGGGACCGCTTGATACCGACGTGCCGTGCACGGCCTGCGCACAGGCCGCTTGCGGGCTACGGCACACTCATCCATCCGGCGCCGGTCGGCGCCGGAATCCAGGCGGTATCGTGCTGCGGTCCCAGCCCCGGCGCCCTGACGCAGGACAATCCCGCGGCGCCCCGACGCGCCGGAAGAGCCAACTGTTGCGCGACCGCAAACCCGGCGCGCGCGGGCGCAGTCCTCAGCGCCGGCGAACCGCAAGGGCCGCAGGCCGTGGCGGCGCGCCGCCTGCTGCATCCCTGATCGAGTGCCGGCGGAATGGGCTCATGGGTAATTGGATTGTCGGCGCCGCCGACCGGCTGCGCCTCGGTCGGGACCCCGCCATCACTGAAATCGGCCGAGGCGGACCTGCGTGTTGCCCGGGCGCAGGTGCTTCATCGACGGCATCACCAGCACCGTGTTGTCATAGGGCGCACGCCAGACCACCTTCTCGCCGCTGGCCGGATCGGTGTCCTCGGCGATCGGCGTGCCGGCGCGCTCGACGATCCCGAGCCCCTCGAGCGGCACCAGGAAACGGAAGTCCATCGAGCGGGCGACCACGGCCTCGGTCACGCGGACCAGTCTCTGTTCGGCGGGCGGCGGCAGCTGCAGCCTCGACGCGACCCACGCCGCGTCGACGACACCGGTCGTGCGCAGGAAGCGCAGCACGGTGTCGATGGCCACGTCGGCGGCCGGCTTCTCCCAGTGCTGGCCGCACTCGATCAGCACGGCGCGCTTGGCGCCTGCCGGATCGCCGAAACCGCCGCGCTCGATCATGCGCAGCCCGGCCGGGTGGCCCGTGTCGAGCAGCAGATCGGCCGGCACGCCGATCTGGCGCGCGAACTCCGCGTTCTTGTCCACCGTGCCGCAGACCATGATCGGCCGGCACGGCTCGTGCATCGAGTGCAGGTCGAGCAGGTAGTCGGCGGCGTCGACGAACGGCTGCAGCGCCCGCGCACGGCGCAACTCGATCGAATCGCGCGGCCCGAACAGGGCGTCGTCGGCCCAGACGCGGTTGTAGTCCTCGTCGATGTAGCGCGAAGCATCGGGATCGTCGAAGTCGAAGCGCGCATACGCCTCGACATTGGCGAAGGCCAGCGTCAGCCTGCCGTGCGCGGGCTGCACGCGCTCGCGCAGCAGCCAGTCGAGCGCGATCGCGCCGCAGAACTCGTTGCCGTGGGTCAGCGCCTGCACCATCACGTTCGGGCCGGGCCGGCCGGAATCGAGCACGTGCACGTAGTCGACGCCGGTATTGCCTGCGCGGTACGCGCGGATGTCCGGCGGCGAAAGTTCGACCGCAAAGTGTTCAGTCACGGCGCAGCTCCGCTTCGATGTAGTCGCTGATCGCCTCGACCAGCCGCGTGAGGTTCGCCTGCAGCGGGGCGAAGCCCTCGTGCCGGGTCCGCGTCGCCTCGTCCATGTACAGCTTCTTGTTGATCTCCACCTGCAGGCTGTGCCGGCGCGCGCCCGGGTCCGACCAGGCGCGCACCAGCTCGACGCCCTTGTACGGGTCGTTGAGCGCGACCTCGTAGCCCATCGCGACGAGCGTGGCCCGGACGAATTCGGTGAATGCCGGGTCGCAGGTCGTGCCGTCGCGGTCGCCGAGCACGAACTCGGCGCGCGGCCGGCGCTCGTCGTTCTCGCCCTGCTTGCCGACCGCCGGCATCGAGTGGCAGTTGATGTGATAGACGGCGCCGAAGCGGGCGTGCGTTTCGTCAAGCATCCCGCTCAGCCGCGCATGGTAGGGCGCGTGGCAGCGCTCGATGCGCGAAACCACCTCGCCCACGGCAAGCTTGCGCGAATAGATCGGCTGGCCGCTGTCGAGCGTGCGCCAGATCAGCGCCTTGCCGATCCGGCTCTTGCCGCTCGGCACGTGCTCGTGCGGCCAGTGCCCGCCCTCGATCAGCTCCAGGTCGACGTCGCCGCGGTGCCGGTTCGGGTCCAGGTAGGTGCGCGGAAAGCGGGCCGCCAGCAGCGGCACGCCGAGCTCGGTGGCCGGTGCGTACAGCTCGTCGACGAAGCAGTCCTCGCCCTCGCGCAGGTCGAATTCGCTGACCGCGGCGTCGAAGTCGGGCGGGAAGTCGCGCCCCGAATGCGGCGAGTCGAGCACCAGCGGTACCGCCGCCGCGGCGGGGCCATGTCCAACGACAATTCTCGAAGTCATTGCGAAGTCCTGCGATCGGTCCTCGTTCAGTCATTCAGGTGGCACGCCGACCACCGGCCCACTGAAACCTCACGCAGGCGCGGCGCCTCGGCAGCGCAGCGCGGCATCGCCTTCGGACAGCGCGGATGAAAATGGCAGCCGGGCGGCGGCGCCAGCGGCGAAGGGATCTCGCCCTTGATCGGCACGAACGCGCGCCGCTTGCGGTCCATGCGCGGCACCTCGTGCAGAAGCGCCTGCGTGTAGGGATGGTTCGGCGACTGGAAGAGCACCCCGGTCGGCGCGATCTCGACCACCCGGCCCAGGTACATCACCACCACCCGATTCGAGAGATGCTGCACGACGCCCAGATCGTGGCTGATGAAAAGATACGTCAGCCCCAGTTGCTCGCGCAGGTCCATGAACAGATTCAGAACCTGCGCCTGGATCGACACGTCGAGGGCGGCGACCGCCTCGTCGCAGATCAGGAACTCGGGCTTCACGGCCAGCGCGCGGGCGATGCCGATCCGCGCCCGCTGGCCGCCCGAGAACTGGTGCGGATAGCGGCGCGCATAGCTGGCGTCCAGCCCGACCCGCCTGAGCAGGTCGGCGACGTAGCCGGCCACCTCCGCCCTGGGCACCAGGCCGTGCACGCGCGGCGCCTCGCCGACGATCTCGCTGATGCGCATGCGCGGGTTCAGCGAGGCGAACGGGTCCTGGAAGATCATCTGGATCGGCGGCTGCTTGCCGCCGCCC
>Ga0209536_100017356_pt1 | contig 10197 bp, 7 predicted proteins | sample DeeMarSeWOR28_12_FD_187461 | JGI IMG/M metagenome (GOLD analysis project Ga0209536, IMG submission 187461) | Marine sediment microbial communities from White Oak River estuary, North Carolina - WOR-2-8_12 (SPAdes) (version 2) | ecosystem: Environmental > Aquatic > Marine > Intertidal zone >... | reverse complement strand
CGTTTCATAATGATACCCCCTCTTCGTTCGTCAACCGCGTGGGCTTTCCGCACCACCTGTGGCAATCTCTTTTGTGCAGTGTTCTCCCGGCTGTGTGTGCCAGACAAAATGACACGTCGTCATCCCAGTGGTGCCACCGGTGATTGTATCACAAGGGCGGTGTGTGGATCAAGTCAGTCAGAATCACCGCCGATCGGTAACTCCTGCTATTTCTTCGAAAGACGGATGAAAAACCGAAGTTGATGGAAAATAACTTTCGAACAAAAGAACACCAAGAGTTCTCGGGCTCAAGTGATTCTGATTGTCTAAAGATACCCCGAAGAAGGTTACGCTTTGGGAGGCTAGGTAGGACTCGAACCTCCCTTTCTGAATCTGATGTGTTTCCAGAAATAACGGCGTTTTCCATCTTACACTTCTTCTTACACTGACACTGTATAAGATGGCCAAGAATAGCCGACTGTGCGCAAGAATAACTGTAGGTCGTCAAATTCTTTCAGACAACCGCTCCCGAAAATAAGAGACGATTCTTATCGATCTAGATTTAGAGTGGGACGAAGCTCACCTCCTTTCGCCCAAGATTCTGTTGTCTCCTTAGTCTCAAGGTTCGTCGCTTGATTCGCTCCCTGCGTGTTAGCACCTCACGTGCACGGCCCGTGTAGACATCCGCTGGCGTAAGGTTTTGCAGCGATTCATGAACTCGTTTGTGGTTATAGTAGTCGACATATCGCCGTAATTCCTGCTCTAACTCCCATGGTGCGTAGTAGTTCTGAAGCGTCACAACATTTTTCAAGGATCGATGATACCGTTCAATCTTTCCTTGTGTTTGCGGATGGTGGGGTTTCCCTCGGGTATGGCCCATCGCTTTGTCCGCCAGATACGCCTTTAGATGCTTGGCGATGAAACATGAGCCATTATCGGAGAGAAGCCTCGGCCGGTGGCGCACCGTGATTTGCCCGACCCCGGTCTTGGCAATCGCTTCGTCTAGAAGCTCCGTTACATCTCGAGCCGTCATCGTCGTAAACAGCCGCCATGCGATAATGTAGCGGCTGTAATCGTCCAATATGGACAATAAGTAGTACCAACCCCAGCCCGTGATCTTCAGGTACGTAAAATCCGTTTGCCATAGCTCATGAACACGACGGGGTTTGTACCGGAACTCATCGGCTGCTGACATCACGATGTAAGCAGGGCTCGTTACGAGATCAAAGCTCTTCAAAATCCGGTATACGCTCGACTCACTGATGTAGTACCCGCGCCGATCCGTGATGTACCAGGCCAACTCCCTCGGCGAGAGTTCTGGCTTCTCAAGAGCGATCTTGCGAACCCACTGTTTCTCTCTCTCCGGGATCCGGTTCCAGAACCGCCTTGGCCCTGGCTTTCGGTTCTCCAGTCCGGAATAGCCTCTTTCCGCATAGCGTCGGTACCAGATGTAAAACGTGCTCCGGGCTACTCCCAGCTCATGAAGCGTCCGCCGGGCCGACAATATCGACTCCTCCACGAGCCGGATGACCTCCATTTTTTCCGCTGCACTGTATCTCACGGCTCGTCCGGTCCCGGTTCCAAGCCGTCTGAGATTTTTTTTAGCTGCCGGTTACGAAGCATCAGCTCCGCTACGACCTGCTTGAGTTGGGCATTCTCCTTGCGTAGCTCCAATACGTCACCGCTTGTGGCTTCTCGTTTCGTATCGCCTTTTAGGCGCTTCTTGCCCGCTTCTAAAAACTCCTTACTCCAACGATAATACAGATTTGGGCTAATCCCTTCTCGACGGCACAGCTCGGCGATGCTCTCCTCACCTCGCAGCCCTTCGAGAACGATGCGTATCTTCTCTTCAGATGAAAACTTGCGGCGGGTCTTGCGCTTGATCTCTCTTACGACGGCTTCCGGGTTCTTCTTCTGGCTCATCTAAGCCTCCTTGGTATTTACAGTATACCGAGAACCGTCTATTGGTTTTAGGGATTACTTGGTCCGACGAATTCTGACACGAAACAGCAAAGCGATCAATACGACTGACAAAACAGCAGCGATTCTCATCGCTCCCCCCCCTTTTGTTCGGTCGATTGATTAGTTACTCATGTAACCAGCTGTTGGAATGTTACCACAGCGACCCGTGCATGTCACACGCGTAATTCGCCAGATAGCCTCCAGAACGGACGGTCATGCGTACCTCTCGCGGGATGAAGACGGGAATCACATCGATCCGAATCAGTTTTATGGTGAACCAATCGCATTTCAGCCACCTGCGGCGGTTCGTTTGGGGATGGAGATTGATTTTTAGCGGGGCGGGTCGGCGTATGCCGCCGGTAGGAATTTGAGATAGACAGTTTCAATCATCCGGGAGAGTATATCTGACCGTCTGCAAGCGCTTATTTTGAAGCGCGATCGAGTTTTCTAACACTGCGGTAGTATCAGATCAAGCATTAGCTATTCAATTTGATGTGAGACAGTCGAAGACTGAAGAGCTTTTACTAGTCCCTCCAGCATATGCCTGGATATTAATTGGTTTGAACCAACCTTATGTTCCCAGATTAGTTTTCCCTTGTGTACCAATCTGGAAGAGGGAACCCCTGTTATGTCAAAATAGTCAAAAGCTTTCCCGTTCTCCTTGAAAATGGGAAACGTAATATTGTTCCTTCTGATGAAATCTTCACACTTAGCTACCGTACTTGTTTTGTTGAGCCGTGTCACCCCGACCACATCTATGCCATAATTATGATATTGCCTATACAACTTCTCCAGAGCTCGCATTCTTCTATCACAAAAAGGGCACCAAGCCTCCCAGAAAACTATAAGGAGAATCTCGCTCGCATCAGGATCCAATTTGCCCTGGATGTCAAATTCTTTACCAAGCGCAGGATACGTCGGAAACTCGCCGTACAATTTTGAGGCTTCATCGAGCTTCCCTTGAGCGATCAGTGTAGCTGCCAGGTAACTCTTGCTGCTCGCAGCATACCAACTGTCCTCAATTCTTGTTGTCGCCATCTCGTAGTTAATTGTTGCTATTTCTTCAGCTTTATCAAACTGGCCGGTCTGGAGAAGGAACCACGATAAGTATCTATCGATTTGATTACTCAACTTTATGTTCTCTTCACTTTCTTTAATACCCAGCTCCCTGACATTTGTGACGAGTTTCAGGGCCTCAGGAGTCCTGCCCACGTTTTCTAAAGCAAAGGCCAGGTCCAGTTTGGATGACAGAGTGTTTGCATGACTAACACCATGGCTAATACTGTCGATTCTACAAATCTCTTCACACACTACCAGGCCATTTTCGAGATCGCCCACTACAGAGTTAAGCAAGTTCAATTGTTCGAGTGTTTCCCTTGTCTTTTTGTGCGTTTCGCCAAAAATTTCTCTTCTCATGGATAATGAGTGGTTCAAGTGCTCACGAGCTTTACTGTATTCTTCGCAGAAGAAGTACCCCACACCAAGCGAGTGGTTAATATCAGCCTCGATATCGGGATCATCCGGGAACGCGCCATCCAACATGTCCGTAGACTTGTCCAGTAGTTGGCTGATTGGAACTGGATTCCCGAATCCTACTGGGACAGCTGTCTCGAATATGCTTACCAGGAAGTTATTCGCCTTACTGGCTTTTTCAGATTCCTTCGACGCTTTCAGAAAAAGTGACGTTGAGACTATCACACCCACTACCAATAGCACAAAAGCGGAAGCAAGCGACCCGACCAGCAATTTATTCTTCCGGGTGAATATCCTAATCTGATAGGCCAAACTCGGAGAGCGTGCAACTAGTGCATCTCCGGAGAGGAATCGGGTGAGATCCTGTTGTAGTCCGAAAGCTGTCTGGTAACGCATTTCGCGTTCTTTTCTCAGACACTTTTGCAGAATTATATCAATCTCAGCGGCTGTTTTCATGCCACTCTTCCGCAGGGTGTCAGGCTGTTTATTCCTGATGATGCTCGCGACTTCATAAACGTTCTTGGAGTTCAGATTATAGGGAAGCGATCCCGAAAGCAGCTCGAACAAGACCACGCCAAGAGAGTAGACATCACTTCTGGTATCCAGGTCACGAGAATCCGCCTCGAATTGCTCCGGGCTCATATACTGCAAAGATCCGACTATCTGACCCACTTCTGTCAGTGCCTGTGTGTTACGTAGGTCAGAATCCGTCGCATGAGCCAAACCGAAGTCAATTACTTTGACTCTATTGTGAGAATCGACCAGGATGTTGTCTGGTTTGAGATCGCGATGAACGATCCCTTTCTGGTGGCCGTAATTGACAGCATCACATACCTGAATGAACAGTTTTATCCGTTCTTCAATCGAGAGCTGTCGTGATTTGGCGTATTCCGCGATGTTTTTCGCATTGGGAATGTATTCCATTGCAAAGTAGGGAAAGGACTCGCCATGCTCTTCATACGTACCTGCCTCATAGATTTCGGCAATTCCTGGATGTTGCAGCCTGGCGAGCATCTGAGCTTCGTACTTTAAGCGGCTAACGGCACTGTCCGATACATCGCTCCCCTTTACAACTTTGATTGCTACTGGTCGACGTGGGTTTTCCTGTAATGCTTCAAACACGGTGCCCATGCCACCAGATGCAATGACTCGTCTTATAACGTACTGACCGATTTTCTTTGGTTGACGGCCTTCCATTGACGACTTTGCTTTAGTATCATCGGCAATCTCAGTCATATCGTCGTCTGGAGAATCTATTCCCGGATCGGGGCGCTTGTTCCCAAGATTCTCATCGGGACTTTTCATCTCAACTCCTCTTTCAGTGAATTGAGCGGTAGACGGAAGTTTTCGCCACTCCCGCGTGCTAGCTCATCGTTTAATGAATTCACAATCGGTGTACGAATTTTTCGATAGCTTGTAGTGTCAGAGGACCAGAAATGCACCCGATGATTTTGTTGTTATCCTCTAAAGGTATTGTTTTGTCCGAAACAACGATTATTTTTAGATAGGGAATTCGTGAATCATCCGTGAGATGGTCATAGAACTCTCTGGCCCTGGGGAACGACCAGTCGATCACTGCGATGTCGGGTCTCATCTTCTCAACAATTGCTGAGCACTCATATTCGCAATTCGTTGTTTTGTAACTGAGATATGTGCGGCCGTTTTCCAAGTTTGACAGGCACTCTTTATCGTCGGTTATGATCAAAACACTTGCGGACTGCGCTTTTGCATATTTGTAGTAGTCGCAATCTTGGCAGTCCGAATCGCAGAAGAGCTTCAAATGCCCGAGTTGCTTCGGGACGGAGTTCATTTCGTAGCAGAGTTTGGCTCGGGTTCTGTAAACGAGACATCCCCGACAGCCGTCTCTCAACGTGTCGTCGTTTGAATTGAATTCCCAACAGTGCTGGAAAGTCTTTTGTGGCGGGATGGTCTCGACGGTGAGGTTTTGGGACTCTCTCTCTTTAATTAGTTCAGTGAGTGTGTCCCTCTGGACCCGGTAATGCCCCCCCAGCGTCCGGCTGGCGGGAATTTTCCCCGCCTTGATCCACTTGAGGACGGTGTCGGGTGTAACACCGAGAACGGCTGCCGCTTGGAACGTTGAGAACAGATTCTTGGCCATGCCCCCCCATGGGAATTATGTGAAAATTCTGATTATAATGAGATAGCCTACTAAGAATCGAAGCGACTGTCAACGCGCAACGTTTGGAAGCCAGCCGTCCATGCCATCGATTCAGACGCATTGGCGATTTGTCGTGAAAGACAATTGCATGACAGGGGATTGGACGCGGAATGAGGATTTCACAACCGGTTAAACGACAGCGCTTTACGCGCCCGAAATCCTGCCAGGCCTGCGCGTTACGACTCCGGACACTACGCCCGGGGCTGGACTTGCAGCCGCTGAACTAGCGTGCCTTTGCACGGTACGCGTGAACCCATATGCCCCCGCCCCGCGCGACGACGCCTGAGCGCCCTACCTTACCAGCGTCACCTTTACCGTCTTCGCAAACCCCGCCGCTTCCATCCGGCAGAAATACACGCCCGACGCCACGTGCTCGCCGTGTTCATTCGTCCCGTCCCAGGTGATCGTTTTGCGACCTGGAGTCTCGAAGCCATCCACGAGCATCTTTACAAAACGTCCCGCGACATCGTAAATCCGGATGGTTACTTCGCCCCCGCCGACGGGCACTTCATAACGGATCCGCGTCGAAGGGTTGAACGGGTTCGGTGTGTTCTGGTGGAGGTCGGCGCGTACGACGTACGGTACGGGATCCAACGGATTCCCGACCGCCACAACGATGCTCGAGTCGGCCATCGCACAGCAAAGCGCCGGATCTCTCGTGCGTCGGTACGCGATGGCGAAATCGAGCCCGGATGACACACCGAGGTCGACAAAGACATTGTCCGCGGGGTCGCTTGCAATCGAATCGACCACCACGGTGACCGTGCTCCGCGAGGACTCGTAGAGGAACGTGTGGTACACGGCGCCCAATGATATCTCGTCGTAATGGAAAAACGAACACGCGACGGCATTCCCGACAGGCAACCTCTGAAGCGACACGTGGGGCCCGTTTCTCCCGCTGTCGTAGATCGTCCCGATCGACCACGAGTTCATCCCGAGCTCCGGGTCCGCAAAGAGCAATATGCCCGAATCGTCCGCCTCGCTGAACGCGTATCCCACGCCCGGACGATAAGCATGATCGCTGTGCGCGCCCCGGTTCGGCCCCGGGTCGACGGTGACGGGTGAGCCCCACATTCCGGCCGCATCACGCATGAGGAAAATGAGCGACTCCTGCGTCACGTTGCGGCATGAGAGCGAAAGCTCGCCGCCGGGCGCGTTCTTGAGCGCGAGAGACGGCCCCACATTGTCCGATGTCGAAAGGACCATTCCCTTGTCCCACGTGTCCGTTCGGATAACCGGGTCGGCAAAGAGGAGCATATCCGCATCATCACGCTCGCTGAACGCGTACCCCAAGCCCGGACGATAAGCATGATCGCTGTGCGCCCCTCTGCCCGGTCCCGGGTCGACGGTGACGGGCGAGCCCCATACTCCGGCCGCATCGCGCATGAGGAAAATGAGCGACTCCTGCGTCACATTGCGGCATGAGAGGGAAAGCTCACCGCCAGGGGCGTTCTTGAGCGCGAGAGACGGCCCCACGGCATCCGATGTCGAGAGTATAATTCCCTTGTCCCACGCCTGGGTCAACTCCGGCCCGGCGTACCAGAGCGCCGACCCTCGCCCGTACGACACGCGTCTCACGCCCGCGTCGTCTACCGTTATGGCGCAGTGACCGCTTGCCTGCCCCGACGCATCCGGCGTCTCGGGCGTCTGCCACACACCGGAGATCCGGGACAACACCTTCAGCACGCTGGTGTCATCGCGATAGTAGACGAGATGCATGTTTCCGAAATCGTCGATCTGAGCCTCGGCATACCGCCCCACGTTTCCATCCGAGTCGAGCACGCCGATCTGCCACGCACTCCACGCGTCTATCGGAGAGATCAGGGAGATCATGAACACAACCGCACCGCACGCCCCAAGAGACAACCGCCCGGCGTATTTCAATAGAGGAAACATCGTTTCACCTCCTTTCCAGCCGGGTTATCGAGCTACTCGGGTATTAAGCGTGCGTATTTGAGATTGGTGTTCGTCTGGTCGTAATAGGCAATGTACGGGATGTTTCCTGGTTCGACCACGATCGAACAGTAATTACCCACAACTCCCGTGATATCGACATACTCGATCGTCCAAGGACCGTATGCATTGTTGGCGTAAAGGAGATCGTCGCCGATGGCTTCGTAGAACGCGATGTGAAGCGCCCCCAACGAATCGGCCGCGACGGACACATAAGCCACGTCTCCCAGGTCGTACAAGGTCTCGAAAGACCACGTCTCGGCGACCGGGTCTTGTGTCGCGACATAGAGTCGCCCGTTCGCGTTTCGTATAAATGCGATGCTGGGCGTGACCAACCCTTCGTCATCAAAGAGCGCGAGATCCACTTCGGCATATGTCGCGCCCGTGATCCCCCGGGGGGAGCGGTGCCAGCTCTTGGTCGGCCCATCGAAGACGGCGTACATCACGCTGTCTTTGACCAGGTCGTTCCACGCCATGTGCAGCCGGTCCACCGGGTCCGCCACCATCTCCATGATGTCTTGATTGTACGCGTCGCCGATCATGAGGGTCTCCCAGCTGCCGAGCCCCCCGCCCGACGGCACCCACCATCTCAGGTATAAATCGTAATTGCTCCCGTTGACGTCCATGATGTAGGGCGTTCCGTCGCTGGTTACGGCGACCTGCGTCTGGTAGCCCAAATCGGTCGTGTTGTCGACGACCTGTATGTTCCAGGTTTGAGCTCCTGCGTCGAAAGCGAGCGTGGTGAGAACCGCCAAAGCGGCGGCCATTACCGCGCCCATCCTGAGCGTGTTCATGCCCGGCACCTCCTGTGTGAAAAGCAAAGGTAGGAAAAAACGTCTGCACCCGCGGAGATCATGTCTGTCCCTGCCAACAATCTGGTCCGCACTGGCGGCTGCGAACCCGCGTCGGCCTATTGGTCTCACAATGGCCCAAAAACCGTATTTGAACGCCTGAGGGGAAGAAAGGAGCGCACGTGGTGGGCTATCAGGGGCAGAATCCCAGCCACAAGGACCGCGACTCCCAACCCCTCGAACAACAATTCTGTTAATTCAACCCGTTGAAGTGGAGTGTATTATAACACAAAAGTCGGGTGTTGTCAGTCGTGCGGCGGCCATGCAAAAACGCCGGGCCGCCGGAGCCGAAAACAGCCAAATCCAAGCTGTTAGACGTGGGGGAGGGCGGACTTAGACGGGGGACGGCGGACGGTGACCGTGCCTTAGCCAACCGTCCATCCGTTTTGGTTCGTTCCTTGCGTGTCATTCCCCGATTGATATCGTGGATTCCCGTCGTTGCTTATCGCAACACCGAAATGATCCGCCTTCGGACGGCGGGCGTGCATCCTGCGTGGATCTCGTGGCAGGTCCAGATGAAAAGGAGGCATACGATGCGTGTAAAGAGCTCAGTTGCCTGGCTGATTATCGTCGTTTGCGGTTTTGTGCTTGTGTCGTGTTCTGCGTCCGCTCGATACAAGAAAACCAGTTCGCCTGGTGCGTCGACGGAAGTAGTCGTATCCAAAAAGGGGCCGCCGCCCCATGCCCCCGCGCATGGTTATCGCCACAAACACGGAAATGTCGTTTTGGTTTACCACTCGGACATCGATGTCTACGTCGTGGACGGGCGAAAAGGTTACTATTTCCACGAGGGTGACTTCTACCGCACGCACAAAGGCGAGTGGCAAGTAAGCGTACGATTCGATGGCCCGTGGAAACCGATCTCCGAGTCAAAGTTGCCGAAGGGACTTAGACACAACAAACAACACGCGAAGGCCAAAAAGAACAAGTAGAAGCCGCACGGAAAATCCGTGTGATTTTGTGTGGTAACGCTCGGCGTGATTCAGTCATCCCCGTCAAGTGGGTTATACCCGGCCATCGGTGGCCTATTGACTGCCGGTGGCCGCTTCCGTTTCAACCGAAGAGGGAAAGTCACCGGAAACGTTTGGCTACCGCCCCAAGTCCGCCTCGAGAATGCGCCGGTCGATCGGTTTAGCGGAATTGTAACTGGTAGAACGAATGCGGCGGGAAGCATCGATCACGACCTCCAACGGAAACCGGTTCACCTCGTAATCGCGCCAGAACGTGTGACTCGTGTCTGCAACGACGGGAAAACGAAGCCCGTGGTCCTTTTTGTAACGGCCCACGATTTCGAGCGAATGGTTTGTCACGCCGATGACCTTGAGGTTTGCCACCGCGCCGTCATCCAACGCCTGCTGCCACTTGAGCGACATATCGGTGCATGGAGGGCATTCCAAGTCGAGGAAGAGAACAACAGCGCCGTCGTCTCCCAGCAATTCATGCGTGTTCGACGCTGCCATATCCTCGTTGAGCACCGCAACATCTGGAAACACCTGTCCCTCCTTGAGCAGAGAGCGCGGTGCACGCATTATCGAACTGCCCGACTCGTTGTCGAGGAAGAGGCCGCGGATCAGGTTGCCGGAGATCACGGTGTCGATGGACTGGTGGAACTTGATCCCGGCCGTCTCCCATCCGCCGAACTCCTTGCGGTAGTTGGTCTCCTCGATGAAGTTTCCCTCGACGAGGGAGCGCGTCGCGCACTTCTGCCCGGCGATCCCCGCTTCGCCGCAGCGGCGGATCGTGTTGTTGCGGATGACGTGGTCGCCGAACGCGTCGATGTCCTTGTAGTCCGCCCCCTCC
>Ga0209536_100017354_pt1 | contig 10197 bp, 9 predicted proteins | sample DeeMarSeWOR28_12_FD_187461 | JGI IMG/M metagenome (GOLD analysis project Ga0209536, IMG submission 187461) | Marine sediment microbial communities from White Oak River estuary, North Carolina - WOR-2-8_12 (SPAdes) (version 2) | ecosystem: Environmental > Aquatic > Marine > Intertidal zone >... | reverse complement strand
TCTTCGAGAAACCTAGTGTCCCTGGCCACAAGTTTTGCACGAAATTCAGAGCGACTATAATGACTAGCGGACCCATTATCCTTGTAGGAGGTCATGCATCATGCGAGGGCGCAAACCGCGTCGCCTGTCGCTGGAGGTCGTTGGCGGCGGCGAGTCCCAGACCGTCGCCGTGGAACTGGAACCGGCCTTCGCCGGCGTGACGGTGGAGTCGGTGCCGGCTGCCGCCCGCGTCCTCGTTGACGGCGAGGAACGGGGCGTGACGCCGATCGAGTTCGTGCTCGATACTGGCCGCTACGCGCTGGCCATCGAACAGCCCGGCTTTCGCCGATTCGAGACGCCGATCACGGTCAAGGCTGGCGAGCCGCTCAAGGTCGGGCCGGTCGAGCTTGGCCTGCCGGATGGCACGCTCGTGGTACGGACCGATCCGGCCGGCGCGGACATCAGCGTTGCGGGCCGTTACCGCGGGCGTTCCCCGGTGACGCTCACGCTTGCGCCGGGCGTGCCGCACGAAATCGTTGCGGCACGTCCGGGGTACGTGGCGGCCACGCGCAGCATGGCCGTCGAGTCAGGCAAACGATCGACGCTGTCGCTCGAACTCGAAGCCGTGCTCGGGGAAGTAACGATCCGGGGCGAGCCGGCCGATGCCGAGCTGCTCGTCGACGGCGTGTCGCGTGGCCCGGCCAACCAGACGCTCGCGCTGCCGGCTGCTCCGCACACGATCGAAGTGCGCAGTGCCGGCCTCGCCAGCTTCAAGGCGACCGTCACGCCGAAGCCGGAGTTGCCGCAGGTCGTCGAGTACAGGCTCACGACCCGCGAGGCGGCGAGGATGGCCGCGATGCCAGCAGTCGTGAAGACCGGCGTCGGCCAGGAACTCAGGCTCGTCCGCGGGGGCACTTACATCATGGGCAGCCCGAGGCGTGAGCCGGGTCGGCGCTCCAACGAGGCGCAGCGGAGCATCGAGCTGAAGCGCCCCTTCTACTTCGCGACGCGCGAGGTCACGAACCGGGAGTTCCGGGAATTCCGCAGCGGACACGCGTCGGGCATCTTCAAGGAAGAGACGCTCGACCTGGATCGCCAGCCCGCGGTCAGGCTCAGCTGGTCCGATGCCGCAGCCTTCTGCAACTGGCTTTCCGCCAGGGACGGGCTGCCGCCGGCCTACGTTTCGAAGGAAGGGGGCCTCGTCCTCGCCGAGCCGGTGACGATCGGCTATCGCCTGCCGACCGAGGCGGAGTGGGAATTCGTGGCCCGGCATGACGGCCGGGAAGCGTCGCTCAAGTATCCCTGGGGCGATACACTGCCGGTTGCCGCGCGTTCCGGGAACTACGCTGACCAGTCGGCGCTCTACCTGACACCGGTCGTGATCAGCGGTTACGACGACGGGTACCGGGTCGCGGCCCCGGTCGGCAGCTTTGGCCCCAGCGCCCTGGGCATGTTCGATCTCGGTGGTAACGTCTCCGAATGGACGAACGATCGCTATTCGATCTACGTCACCGGGACGGATCGGGTGGTCACGGATCCGGTCGGGCCTGCGCAGGGCGAGACCTGGGTCATTCGCGGCTCGAGCTGGCTTACCGGCCGCACGCCAGACCTGCGCCTTGCCTGGCGCGACGTGGGTTCGGTCGGCAAGCCCGACCTTGGTTTCCGGATCGCGCGTTATGCGGAGTGAGGGAAGATGAAGACGGCATGGACGCTCTGCGCGATCCTGGCGGCTGCGGTGGCCTGGGCGGCTGACCCGCCGGCACCGCCCACCCCGACATCGGTGGATACCCCGCCAGTCAACGCGGCGTCCGTCGAGACTGCCGCCGGGACGCCCGATGCGGCGCCGGCGGAGGAGGCGGTCGGGGCGGAAGAGTCCCTGCCACCCTTGCCACCGGAGCAACGCACGACGGCGCCGACGCCGCAGCGCTTCGATCCCACCGAGGAAGTCCGGGCGGACTTCCCGGTTTCGTTTCCAATCGACATCTGAGGGCCGGTTGCGGCAGTGGCACCATCCATGACGAAGCGTTATCCGAACGAGTTTCTCTACAGCATCTTCACGCTGCTGGCCGCGATCATCGTGGTGCACGCCTTCTACGTGGCGATGGTCCGGCCCAACGCGCAGGCGGTGCTCACGGCGCAGGCCGAGGCGATGAAGGTCGATCCCGACTACGTGCCGGAGCGTTCGCTCTGGGTGATCGTGAAGGACTACGAGCAGGAGTCCTGCCTGGTGCTGATGCTCTGGGCGATCGCGATCATCGCCTACAAGGGCCGCGCAACGATGCGCGAGCGCGCGGCGCTGGATGAGGACCTCGTGCAGGTGCCTGAGGGCATGCGGATCCTCCCGGAGGATACACGCGAGTATTCCCGCCAGCTCGAGGGGCTGCCACACCAACGCCAGTCCATGCTGACCGTCCGTGCGCTGAAGGCGGCGCTCGCCCGTTTCGGCGCGACCCGCAACGTCCAGGACGTCTCGGATGCGACCCGCGCCGTGGTCCAGGCAGAGGCAGATCGTCTCGACTCCGAGCTCTCGATGGTCCGCTATATCGCATGGGCGATTCCGGCCATCGGCTTCATCGGTACCGTGCGCGGCATCGGCGACGCACTGGCCGAGGCACACAAGGCGGTCACCGGTGACATCGCGGGAGTGACGGCGGGCCTCGGCGTCGCGTTCAACTCCACGTTCTTCGCGCTGATGCTGTCGCTGCTGCTCATGTTCCTGCTGCACAACCTGCAGCTCGCCCAGGAGCGACTGGTGCTCGACTCGGAGACCTATCTCGACCAGCGACTGCTGCGCCACCTGCAGGTCCGCTGAGCATGCCGCGGGTCGCGCTGGAACTGGTCGACGCCGGCTTGATCGCCGCGCGCGAGGGCGTCCTGTCCTCGCCCAGCCCCGGCCTCGCGCTGCTCGACCCGGCCACCGGCCCTGTGGTTGGCAGGGAAGCCGCGCTGCAGGCCCGCATGAAGCCGGTACTGGCCTTCGATCGCTTCTGGTCGGACCTGACGATGGACCCGCTGCCGCGCACGGCGCCACGAGCCGCATGCCGCGCGGACCTGGCGTACGCGCATCTCTCGCAATTCTGGGCCGATGAATCAGAGCCGGGCGATGAAGCCCTCCTGGTGCTGCCGGCCACCATGCGGCCGGCCGAGATCGGCCTGCTGGCGGGTATTGCACGCGCGGCGGCCATCCCGATCGCGGGCTGGGTGGACCTGGCCGTCGCAGCTTGTGCTGCGATCGAGGCGGAGGCGACCGTCCTGCACCTCGATCTGCAGTTGCACCAGGCCGTGCTCACGGAGCTGCACGGCCCGAGCCTGCTTCGGCGACGCCGCTTCGAGGTGGCGCCCAGGGTCGGCCTCAAGGCGTTGTACGGCGCCTGGGCCCAGCTGGTTTCCGAGTCGATGGTCCGGCGGACGCGCTTCGATCCGCTGCATCAGGCAGCGACCGAGCAGCAACTGTTCGACCGGCTGCCCGGTTGGCTGGCCCGCCTGGCCGACGTGGACTCGATCGATATCGAACTCGAGTCGGGTGCCGGAAGATTCGGCGTGTCGCTTCGCCGTGAGCAGTTCGTGCTCGCTGCCGAGACCTGGTACACGCAGCTCGCGGACCTGATCCGGCTGTCCCGGCGGGCTGGCGAGCCGGTCACCGTTGCGCTGTCGGCACGGGCCGCGATGCTGCCCGCCCTCGCCGAGCGCTGCGCGTCGCTCGGCGACGTCGCGATGCATCCATTGCCGGAGGGTGCGGCTGCGCTCGGCGCACTTGCCTGGGCGCAGGACATCTGCGATCGACCCGGCACGCTCGTGATCGCGCTCGAGCGCGACAAACCGGCCAGACATGGCGCGAGCGCTGCGTTGCCCGATGCCAGGGGCACCATGCCGACCCATGTCGTATACGGTGGGCACGCGCACCGCATATCCGCCGAGCCGCTCTCGATCGGGCTCGAGCCGGGCGAGGATCGGTCGATCGCCCTGCAGGGCCCGGCCGCGGGGATATCGCGCGCGCACTGCACCCTGGTGCTGCAGGATGGCGCCGTCGTGGTGCGCGATCACAGTCGTTATGGCACGTTCGTCAATGGCGAGCGCGTGTCCGGCATCGTCGCGCTTGCCGCGGGCGACAGGCTGCGTGTCGGCTCGCCCGGCGTCGTGCTCGAGCTGGTCGCGGTGGGCTGAGCATGGCCCGCCGGCGCGCCGAGGCCTGGAGCATGTCCTTCCTGGACGTGATGAGCTGCGGGCTCGGCGCAGTCGTGCTCCTGTACACGATCATCAGCGCGCAGGCCGGGCTCGCCCGGCTCAAGGAGAACGAAGCGCTGACGGCCGAGTCGAACCGCCTCGAGCGCGAAGTGCTCGACGGCTACAAGCATCTCGCCGAGTTGAACAATGCCCTGGCATCGACGGAAGAGGAGAAGGTCCGCGCGGCGGGTCTCGCCCGGCAGGTCATCGAGAAGATCGCCACGACAGAGGAAGAACTGTCGAAGTACGAATTCGATACGCTGGCCCGCCGCGAAAGCCTCGAGCGCCTCAAGGCGGACCTGAAATCCCTGGAGGAGGACAACCGGCGCCTGAAGGCTGCGGCCGAGCGCGTGCAGCAGACGGGTTCGCAGGTCCGCAGCGTGTCGGGTGATGGCGACCGGCAGTACCTCACGGGGCTCAAGGTCGGGGGCGACCGCATTCTCGTCCTGCTCGACGCGTCGGCAAGCATGCTCGACGAAACGCTCGTCAACATCATCCGGCTGCGCAACATGCCGATCGACCGCCGGCTGCGATCCGAGAAGTGGCAGCAGGCGATCGGTACCGTCGACTGGATTTCCGCGCAGCTGCCCGCCGGGTCCAAGTTCCAGGTCTACGCCTTCAACACCCGTGCCTGGTCGCTGGTCGACGGCAGCGACGGCCGCTGGCTCGACGCGAATGATGGCAAGACCATGGCCGAGGCGCTCAAGGCGCTGCGTCGGACGGCTCCGACCGACGGCACCAGTCTCTACAACGCGTTTGCGGTCATGCAGCAGCTCTCGCCCGTACCGGACAACGTGATCCTGATCACCGATGGCCTGCCAACCCAGGGCGACAAGCCGCCTGCCTTCAAGAAACTGGTCGATTCCGGCGATCGCGAGGACTACATGCAGAAGGCGGTGCGTTCGCTGCCGCGCAAGCCGCCTCCGATCAACATCGTACTGCTGCCGATGGAGGGCGATCCGGCGGCACCAACCTACTTCTGGCGCCTGGCACAGGCAACCGGGGGGGCCTTCATCAGCCCGCCGAAGGACTGGCCATGAAGCGACGCCAGCGCCGCGAAACGGAAGTCTTCAGCATGTCCTTCCTGGACGTGATCAGCTGTGGCTTCGGTGCGATCATCCTGCTGCTCGTGCTCAACGAGGTTGGCGAACCCCTGCAGCTCGAGCAGTCCCGGGAGGACCTCGACGGCCAGATCAGCCGCATGCAGGAGGAGCTGTTCGAGTTGCGCGGCACCGCGACGGTCCTCGAGCGGGAATTGCGTGCCCGGGTCGAGCAACTCTCGAAGGAGCAGCGTCGACTCGCACGCCTGCGCGGTGATCTGTCGGAGGTCCGCGGAGAGTTCGAGGCGAGCAAGGAAGAAGCCGAGACGATCAATACGCTCGAGGGTACGCTGACCGTCGCCCGCCAGTCGCTGACGGAGGAAATGAAACGGCTGCTCGGCTCGGATTTCCGGCGCAGCGCGGACCAGCCGATCGGCGGCATCCCGGTCGACAGCGAGTACGTCATCTTCATCGTGGATACGTCGGGCTCGATGCAGACGTTCAGCTGGCAGCGTGCGCAGCGGAAGATGCAGGAGGTGCTCGAGATCTACCCGAAGGTCAAGGGCATACAGGTGATGGACGACGAAGGCGGCTACATGTTCAGCGAGTACCGGGGCAAGTGGATTCCCGATTCGCCGGCCAGACGCAAGGCGATCCTCAACGTGTTCCGCCGCTGGCAGTCGTTCTCCAACTCGAGCCCGGTCGAAGGTATCGTCGCCGCGATCCGGACCTTCTACTCGCCGGATCACAACATCAGCATTTACGTCTTCGGCGACGAGTTTACCGGGCCCTCCATCCAGGACGTGGTCGACACCGTCGAGCGCATCAACCGCAAGGACCGGGCCGGTCAGCCGCGGGTGCGCATCCATGCCGTCGGCTTTCCGCTCGGGCCGAACGTACCGCAGTACACGAGCATCCGCTACGCGACGCTGATGCGGATCCTTTGCGCACGCAACGGTGGTACCTTCGTCGGACTGACGGACGAGTCCTTCGAGTCGGGGCAGCGCGGATGAAGAACAGGCTGGCGGAATTACTCGCGTGCGCACTCGTGCTGGGGGTCACCGGCTGCGGCAACGTTCTGGTGCAGCCGCAGGCCGAGCTGCCGCCTCCCCTCATCGATTCCCTGCCGGTGACCATTGGCGTGCACTACCCGGAAGAATTCCGCAGCTACGCCCACAAGGAGACACGCTACCAGCTCGACTACGAGATCGACCTCGGTCCGGCGCACGTGATCAAGCTGACGCGATTGCTTGCGGCGATGTTCGACAAGGTGATCGAGGTCGACGATCCGACCCGGGCGCTGGAGGTCGACCCCGACATCGTGTTCGTGCTCGAACCACGTTTCGAGGACTACGCCTTCCTGACGCCACGTGACATGGTCGGCGAGTCCTACACGGTTACGATTCGCTACCGGGTCGATCTCTACGATCCGCGGGGCGAGCGCGTGGACGCCTACGTGTTTACCGGATTCGGGCGGCAGAAGTCCGGCAACTTCTCTGGAACGGAGCCGCTGCTTCGCGCCACCCAGCGCGCCATGCGCGATGCGGGTGCGAAGCTCGCGGTCGAACTGCCAGAGCAGGAGTCCGTGCGGCGCCTGATTGCCGGCGAGGTGGTGAAGCCGCAACAGGAAGAGCAGGATTCGGGACGCGAGGCGCTCGGCTCCTTCGGTGGCGGCAGCGGGCCGCAGGGGCGCGGTCCGGTCGAATTACCCGCAGACGAGACCACTCTGACGACACCGGGCGGCGACGAGCAGGTCGCGCCATCAGCAGAGCCACCTGACGTGAACGCGGCGCCCGTGCCGCAGGCCGAAAGTGCGCCTCCCGGGCCGGCCGATGGCTCGGAGTAACGCGCCGGACGACAGCGCCACCTAGGCGCCCTGGTCTGGCCGACCCTTCCCGGGTGCCTCGGAGGTCCCGTCAGTAGCCGGAGCTGCCGGCACTTCGGCCGGTTCCGACGTCCCCGATGACTCCGGCGACCCGAGTGCCGCAGGTGTACTGGGGGCCTCGGTGGACCCGGTCGTATCAGGCGCCCCGGCGTCCGTGGTGTCTGCCGCCTCGCTGTCGGGCTCCACGGTGTCGTCGGGGGTTTCAGAAGCCAGCTCGTGCCAGTGCTCGGTGAACCGGTAGTCCTCGGTCGCGACGGGCTGGCCGTTCTCGAAACGCGGGCTGAACACCGCGCGCTCGAGTGCGCGCCGCACCTGTGATGCGCGCACCTCCGGTACCTCGTTCAGCAAGACGATGGCGGTCGGCTCACCGGTCGACGTCACGGTCAGGCTGAACTCGATTGGCATCGAGACGGTCGGCCCGCGGCCTGAGGTCCGGCTGCGGGTCGCGGCGGCCGGCGGTCGGTAGAGCAAGGGGCGTGGCGTCAACAGAGGATTCGGCCCGCTCTCGACGATCGAGTCGCCGAGCAGCGGCCAGGCCCGCTGATAATATGGGATCGCCCGCTCGCTGTTGTGCTCGGTCATATACCAGTCGCCGAGCTCGATCAAGGTGTTGATCAGCAGGGCGCTCGGCGGCTCTGTCGTGGAATCCAGGATCTCGAGGGCCTGGAGCGCGGAGCGCTCGCCCTCCGGATTCAGCCTGATCGCGCTGATTCTCTCTGGCGTGAGGTACGGAGCTCCCTGCACTCGCCCGGTCACCGGGTCGATGACCTCGGCTGGCCCGGTCATGGACTCCGGATCCCTGACGTACTGCAGCCGGTAGCAGCGCGCGATGCCCAGCAGACCGTTGATGGTCGCGGCATTGCGACCCCCGCCCTCGCGGTACCCGATCTCGACGGAGCGGGCCCATTGCAGCCTGGCAAGCTGGAACCGGTCTGTCCGTTCGAACCAGTCAGCCAGCCTGACCAGCGGCGGCAAGGTGCGCGGGTCGTCATAGCCATAAGCCTGCTGGACGATCTGCAGCGCATAGCGGCGCTCCTGGTCAATCCCCTCCGCGTTGCCGAGGGCCGCGTAGCTCTCGATCAGCGCCTCGAGGAGCTCCAGTTGCTCGACGTTGAACAGCCCGTTCGCGCGACGGCTGATGGCAATCGCGCGGTGCAGGGCATCGGCTGCTCGGGCAGGCTGGTCGGTCGCAGCATAGACCGCGCCCAGTCCGGCCAATGGTGAGATCAGGCGCCGGGAGGAAATGCTTTCGGTCTTCTCGAGGAGTTCGAGCGCCTCGCCGAAGCTCGCCTCGGCCGCAACCGGATCACCGGCCCGGAACTGCACGACACCTAGGTTGTTCCAGGCCGTGGGCAGTTCCTCGTGCATCGGGTCGGCTGCGGCGGTGAGTTCCACGACCGTGCGGGCGAGCGGCAGAGCCTGCGCGTACTCGGCGGCGGCAAACAGCCTGCGGAATTCCTCGTAAGCGGCGGCCCGACGATCCTCGTCGGGCTGCAGCGGCTCCGCCTGCGAAGGGCCGACAAGCGCCAGGCAGAGGAAGATCGCCGGCACGATTTGTAGTCTTCCAGGCATGCCTGCCGTCTTCAACTCGTGGTAGCTCCGGCGCCGCGCGGACGTGTCATGGTGTCATGGTTGCTGGGTCTTTCGGAATAGATAGTGTGACACCAGCCACTCGGATCCGTTCCTGTATCCCCACAGTTCGGCGCAGGCCATGAAGAACACGCGCCAGTAGACCCACCACCGGCGCGCGGCACCGGCGCCATAGGTCTTCGCCAGGATCGGCATCAGCTCGCTGCGCCGGCGGTCCATGTTGGCCAGCCAGTCCTCGGCCGTTCGCTGGTAGTGTGTCCCGTCCACGTGCCAGTGGGACTCGATCCTCAGGTCTCTCTGGAAGTACAGCAACAGGTCGTCCGACGGCATGATGCCGCCCGTGAAGAAGTAGCGGGCCATCCAGTCCGATGAATCCCTGACCTCGAACGGATAGGCGTACTCCCGGTGCGAGAAGATGTGCACGAACAGGGTGGCCGAGGGCTTCATCCAGGAGGCGATCCTGGCGAGCAGGATCTCGTAGTTGCGCATGTGCTCGAACATCTCGACCGACACCACGCGATCGAACTCTCCCGCCGGGAGTTCGAGGCGATTGATGTCGCAGGTGATGACCTCGAGGTTGGACAGGCCGCGTTCCGCGCTCCGCGCGTCGATGTATTCCTTCTGGGTACGGGAGTTGGATACCGTCGTGATGCGGGCGCCCGGGAACCTCGTGGCCAGCCAGAGCGACAGGGAGCCCCAGCCACAACCGAGCTCGAGCACGCGTTCGCCGTCGCGAACGCCCGATCTCTCCGCCGTGATGCGCAGCATCTCGGCCTCCGCGGAATCCAGGTCGGTCACGCCTGGCCCGTAGTAGCAGCATGAGTATTTCATGTGCCGGCCGAGCACGTGGGAGAAGAACGAGGTTGGCACCTCGTAGTGCTGCTCGTTGGCATCGGCAGTATTGATCGCGACCGGACTCGCGCGCAGGCGCGCGATGAGGTCCATGAGGTGGCGCTGCCGGCGCTCTGGCCCGCCCCGGTCCTCTTCCTCGAGGCGCTGCCTGAGCAGGCGGCGGATACCCGCGCGGATGAGCCAGTCCGGCAGCAGATCGCGCTCGAGCAGGCGGTGCGTCACTGATATCCCTGCCGGGTCGGAACCGGTGCCCTTCGTAGTGCTCATCGAATGCGTTCCCCCACGGCTGTCATGGGTTGCGTCGCAGCAGTATCGCGGACGTCGGTTCGTCGTCCGCCAGGCGCTGGAGTTCGCGCAGCACGTATGCTGACATCGCCATGTTCCCAAGGGCCATGATCGCGAGAAACCAGACGACACGACCGGTCCAGCGGGATTCCTTGTATGCGACCCAGGCGTAGAAGGTAATGAAACCGTAGTAGGCGTCGACGAGGGTGGCGATGGTCCACCAGCGGTCGGGGCCCGACACCAGTCCCTGCCAGTCCCAGACAGCCTGCTGCGTGCTTGCCCAGGACCTGTAGGCGGCCAGGGAGACCGACTCACCGCGGAGGTCCACGGCGGTCAGTTCAG
>Ga0209536_100017353_pt1 | contig 10198 bp, 8 predicted proteins | sample DeeMarSeWOR28_12_FD_187461 | JGI IMG/M metagenome (GOLD analysis project Ga0209536, IMG submission 187461) | Marine sediment microbial communities from White Oak River estuary, North Carolina - WOR-2-8_12 (SPAdes) (version 2) | ecosystem: Environmental > Aquatic > Marine > Intertidal zone >... | reverse complement strand
CATCCTCAACAAGATCCTCCACCGTCCCATAAGCAGGATGAAAAGATCGGCCCACCAGGGAGACGAGGGAGCGGTGGTGGAGATGATAAGAGAGATCTTTGAAATCGAGGATTAGTGTTTTTTGAATTGGTCCTCAATTTCATAGATCGATCTCAAATTTAAAATCTCATATCTCAAATTGCAGCCTTCGGCTCCAATTTCATGTAATTGATAAACAAGGTGGTTTGAAATAAATTTCAAAAACTGATTTCAAGGTGCTGGTTTCACGATCTCTTTTGAGATCTGAGATTTGAGATCTGAGATCTGAGATCTGAGATTTGAGATCAGTATTTTATTACGGGAGGGATTAATTGAGTAATAAAATTCGCATCGGCACCCGCGGCAGCCAACTCGCCATGTGGCAGGCCAATTGGGTCAAGGAACAGATCATACGCAAGCATCCCGATCTTGACGTCCAGATCCGTACCATCAAGACCACCGGTGACAAAATCCTGGATGTCCCCCTGGCAAAGGTGGGCGGCAAGGGCCTCTTCGTCAAGGAGATCGAGGAGGCCCTGCTCGATGGAACTGTGGACCTCGCGGTTCACAGCATGAAGGACGTACCCACCGAACTTCCTGAAGGGCTGGCCATTGTGGCGGTGTCTGAAAGGGAGGATCCGAGGGACGCTGTGCTCGGCAGGGGGTCGACCCCTATCCTCGAACTGCCTCAGGGTGCGAAGATCGGGACAAGCAGCCTTCGAAGACAGGCCCAGCTCCTCGCCGCTCGTCCCGATTTCGCCATCGAGCCCCTTCGTGGTAACATTAACACCCGCTTACGGAAACTCAGGGAGGGCATGTACGACGCCATTATCCTGGCCAATGCCGGCGTCAGAAGGCTGGGGTGGGAGAAAGATGTCACCGAGATCCTCGACCCTGATGTCATGCTGCCTGCTATCGGACAGGGCGCCCTGGGTATCGAAGCCCGTCTCGGTGACGAAACCACTTTAGGCAGGATCGGCTTTTTAGACGATAAGGTGACCAGCTCGTGCGTCGCGGCTGAAAGGGCTTTCCTTCAACGCCTGGAAGGTGGGTGTCAGGTCCCCATTGCAGCACACGCTGTGAGGGCGGGGGGTGAAATCCGGCTCACCGGTCTTGTGGGCAGCGTCGACGGCACCAGGATCATCAGGGATTCTGACCGGGGGCCGGCGTCGGAGGCAGCCCGGTTGGGCGATGCCCTGGCGGCCAGGATCCTCGAAGCGGGAGGGCGGGAGATATTGGAAGATGTGTACTGTCGGGAGATAAGCTGATTACGGATCACGCATTACGCATTACGGATCAGAACGCAGGCTGCGTTTTTAATTCGCTATCCGCAATTCTCGATCCGCAATGGGTATTCTTATGACGGAGCGAAGCGAAGGCCTCCCCCTGGCTGAAATATGCGTCCTTGTCACGAGGGCTCCGGGGCAGTCGGCCTGGCTTGTGGACGATCTGAAATCGAAGGGAGCTGATGTCAGGGTGATCCCAGCGGTGACCATCTCCCCGCTGCCCGAACCGGAGGGATTAGAAAAGGCCTTTGCCCGGATCGGACTATACGAGAACGTCATCTTCACCTCCGTCAACGGGGTGGCATGCACGCTCGAGCTGCTTTTGAAGGAAGGCATGGGGCCGTGGAGCTTCCCGCCGGCCCTGTGCGTGGGAGAGAGAACAGCAGCCGCATGGGAAAAGGCCGGGGGCGAGGTGGCGGCCTTGCCCGAGCGGTACACAGCCGAAGGTCTTCTGGAAACCCTCGGTGAGGATCTGACCGGGAGTTCCTTTCTCATCATGCGTCCCGAGGTTGTCAGGACCGAACTGGGTCAGGCCATGAGAAAGCTGGGGGCCGAAGTGGACGAGATTGTCCTTTACAGGACAGATTATCCCGAGAAGGGGGGCGAAGATCTCCGGGATCTGATGGCAGGTGGAGGACCGGATGTCATCTTTTTCGCGAGCCCGAGCGCTGTCGAGGGAATGCTCGCGATGACAGCCCAAAGCCCAAAGCCCAAGGCCCAAAATCAGGGTATGGTGGAGGGGGAAAAGGATCTCCGGAAGGAACTTCTGAAAATACCGGCCATTTGTATTGGTCCGACGACAGCCCGGGCGGCTGAGGATGCCGGATTTATAGAGGTCTATTTCCCTGACCTGCATACCTCTGAGGGGATGGTGGAGGAACTGCTTGTTATAGCGGAAGGGATAAGAAAGCCCCAAGCCCGAAGCCCAAAGGCCAAAGTATGAGCATAATTGCCAATTAAGAATTAAAAATTGAGAATTGAGAATTGAGAACGATGTATGCCCGACAGTGAAAGGTGAACCGTGAACCGGGTTTTAGTGCACTGGAGCACTTGAAATATTCCTGAGTCCGGCATAAGGAACTGCCTTTTCACGTTGAACCTTGAACGTTGAACGTAATTTATCTCTGAACTCTGAACTCAGTTCTGAACCCAAAACGGAGGTTTTAGCCCATGTACTATCCCATCTACAGGGGGCGCAGGACACGCCGCACGGAAACCCTGCGCCGCATGGTCAGGGAGACCAGGCTTTCCCCGGATAACTTCATCTACCCTCTTTTCGTTGTTCATGGTGAGGGTGTCCGGAAGGAGATCGGCGCCATGCCCGGGGTGTATCACCTCTCGGTAGACGAGATCGTCAAAGAGTGTATTGAGTGCCTGGAATTGGGCATCCCTTCCGTCATCCTTTTCGGCATACCGGCCCGGAAGGACGCGACCGGTTCAGAAGGCTGGGACCCGGAAGGTGCTGTCCAGAAGGCTGTAAGAGCCATCAAGCGGGAGGTGCCCGAGATGGTGGTCACCACTGATGTGTGTCTCTGTGAGTATACGAGCCACGGGCACTGCGGGGCTGTTCAGGGCGATGAGGTTCTCAACGACCCCACCCTTGACCTTCTGGCCAAGGTGGCCCTTTCCCACGCCGAGGCCGGGGCGGATATCGTCGGACCCTCCGACATGATGGACGGCAGGATCGGAGCCATAAGGGAGATCCTTGACGAAGAAGGCCATCAGGATGTCGTCATCATGTCCTATGCGGTCAAATATGCTTCGGCATTCTATGGTCCCTTCCGGGAGGCGGCTGAATCCACACCACAGTTCGGGGACAGACGGGCCTATCAGATGGATCCGCCCAATGCCGTTGAGGCCCTCAGGGAAGCCGCCCTCGACATCGAGGAGGGTGCCGACATCATCATGGTCAAGCCGGCTCTGCCCTATCTGGACATCATCGCGGCCTTGAGGGACCGCTTTGACATGCCCCTGGCTGCCTATAACGTCAGCGGTGAGTACTCCATGGTCAAGGCCGGTGGCAAGCTGGGTTGGGTGAGCGCCGAGGGGATCATGATGGAATCGCTCATCTCCATTCGCAGGGCAGGGGCTACAATGATCCTGACCTACTTCGCCAAAGAGGCTGCCAAGCTGCTGGGCTGAGTATTGATAGAGTCGCAAAAAGTCCGGGCAGGACTTTTTGCTCCACGGAAAGCGAAAAGCGTGTTTTTCGCTTTCCTCACCAATCAATGACTTTTATTGCCGGTCATTGATCTGGGCGCCCCACCCGGGGCACGTCGATGACTTTTGACGATGTCGTCTGGATGGATCAAAGGGGAGATCAAGGGACAGGACATGGGACGGATCATGGCCATTGACTGGGGAGATCGCCGCATAGGGGTGGCCCTTTCCGACGAGACCCGTACCATTGCCTCGCCGCACAGCATCATAACCAGGGGTAACTCTCTGGACCGGGACCTTGGCCGGATAGCTGATATCGCTGCGGACAGAGAGGTCGACCTCGTTCTGTTCGGCATGCCCGTCCGGCTGGACGGCAGCATGGGTCGCGCGGCTGAAGGGGCACTTCAGGTTGTTGAAAAATTGAGGGAAAAGGTTCAGGTGGAGGTAAAAACGTGGGACGAGAGGCTTTCCACCGTCGCGGCCCAAAGGGCTCTCATCGGAGGAGATGTTTCACGGAAAAAGCGGAAACATCTTGTGGACCAGGTGGCCGCGGCCCTCTTCCTGCAGTCCTACCTTGACCTTCTCTCAACCACTGTATCCCTGCAAGAACCTGTCCCGGGGCCTGATGAGGGAGTCTCATGAGGATCGGAAAAAAGAAGAGCCGGCTTGTCCCGGCGGCCCTGGTTGTTCTGGCTGTCGTGGTGGTATCAACCCTGTTCTGGGGCTGGAGTTTCCTGAACAGTCCCGCCCAGGACAAGGGCCGTGAGGTCCTCGTGACTATTCCCAGCGGTTCCTCTTTCGTATCAGCTTCCCGGATGCTCGTGGATGCAGGGGTTGTCAGGTCATTAAAGGCTTTCGTTTTTTTCGGCAAGATCAAGGGGTTGTCCAACAACATCCAGGCCGGGGAGCTTATGTTTCGCACCGACATGACCCCCGCCCAGGTCCTGGATGTCCTGACGAAGGGCAAAGCGGTGTCCTACCATGTGACCATCCCCGAGGGTTTCACCATCCAACAGGTCTCGGCGCTTCTCGCGGAAAAGGGCCTGGGGGACGCCGACCGGTTCCTGGAACGTGCCAGGAACGGCAATTTCGCGAGGGGTCTGGGGTTACCGGCTGACAGCCTGGAGGGGTTCCTGTTCCCAGAGACCTACTCCTGGCCCAAGGGGCTTACCGAGGAGGAGATCCTCGGCCGGATGGTAGACAAGTATAAAACCGTTTTCACCGATGCCATGAGGGCCAGGGCCAGGGAGATCGGCATGACCGAGATCGAGGTGGTCACTTTGGCGTCCATCATCGAAAAGGAGACAGGGGCGCCCGAGGAAAGGGAGAAGGTCTCGGCGGTGTTCCACAACCGCCTTGCGAAAGGATACAGACTGCAGACCGACCCGACGGTCATCTACGGCATCGAGAGCTTTAACGGCAACCTGACGAAGGCGGACCTGCTGAACGATCACCCCTACAACACCTACACGCGCAGCGGTCTGCCAGCGGGGCCCATCGCAAACCCCGGAAAGGCCTCGCTGATGGCCGCCCTGTACCCGGCCCAGGTCAGTTACCTGTATTTTGTCGCCAAGGGTGACGGGACCCATGTTTTTTCAAACACGCTTGTCGAACATAACAAAGCGGTCGCAATGTACCAGCTCGGGGGGAACTCCAGATGACTCTTGACCCGTCACTGCTTGCCAGGGTGGTCTCAACCCTCCTGTCCTCGGGAGGGGAGTATGCGGATGTTTATTACCAGGACACGACGGCAAGGCAGGTGGAAGCCGAATCCGGCCAGATCGAGCGTATTTCGACGACGCGTGAAAAAGGGGCAGGCCTGAGGATCATTCACCAGGGGGTCACCCATTTTGCCACGACCGTGGACCTGACTGCGAACTCCCTGCTTGAACTTGCCTCCGCTCTTGCATCGGGTGCCGGAGTCAAGGGTAAAGCCCCCCGAATCGAGCTTAGTGAACTTCCTCCCGGGCCTCTGGAGATGGGAGAGGATCCGGCAGGGATTCCCCTCATGGAGAAGGGCAAGCTGGTCATGGAGGCGGTGAATATCCTGGACGGTTTCGACAGACGCCTCGTCCAGGTCAAAACAATCTACAGGGATTCCTCCCTGTCCATTCTGGTCGCCAACAGCGACGGAGTCCTCACCAGGGATAAAAGGTCCTATGGCGTCTTCCTGGTCCAGGTCGTGGTATCCGACGGCGACCATGTCCAGGTGGGATACGAACCCGTCGGAGGAACCGGCGGCTACGCCGTGTTCAGGGACATGGACCCGGCTCTGATTGCAACGAAAGCCGCCAGAAGAGCTGTCATCATGCTCGAGGCTCCGGAAGCCCCAGCCGGTAAAATGCCCGTGGTCCTTTCTTCCGAGGCCGGTGGCACCATGGTCCACGAAGCTGTGGGACACGGGCTGGAGGCCGACCTTACGGGGCAGAAACTGTCGGTATACGCTGGAAAACTCGGTGAACAGGTGGCCTCTCCCATCGTAACCGTGGTGGATAACCCCACACTGCCAGGCAGACGCGGTTCCTATAACTTCGACGATGAAGGTGTTCCTGCAGGCAAAACCGTCCTGGTCGAAAACGGGATACTGAAAGCCTACATGAGCGACAGACAGAGTGTGCTCAGGGATGGTGTCCCGGCTACGGGGAATGGACGCAGGCAGTCCTTCAGGCACTGGCCCATCCCGCGTATGTCCAACACGATCATCGAACCCGGCAAACACGACCCTGATGAGATCATCCGCTCCGTGGATCGGGGTCTGCTGGTTCTCAAGATGGGGGGCGGCCAGGTCAACACCGTGACCGGCGATTTCGTTTTCGAGGTGAGCGAGGGGTACATGATAAGCGGCGGCGAGGTGGGCGAGGCCGTACGCGGCGCCACTCTTGCCGGTAACGGCCCGGAAGTGTTAAAGAGTGTAGATATGGTTGGAAACGACCTCGGTTTCGGCCTGGGGACCTGCGGCAAGGACGGACAGGGTGTTCCCGTGGGAGACGCCCAGCCGACGCTCAGGATACCAGAGATGGTCGTGGGCGGACGCGATACTGAAGGGAACCGGTAATGGCGATAAGTTTCAAACGTAAGGCCACTCTACCCAAGGCCAAGGTGTCCAGGGCGGCCCAGCCTCAGGCGACAGGTTCAGGTCCGAGGATACGGATCCTCTACCAGTTCCTGCTCGTGACCATGGCTGTTTCCATCATCCCCCTCTTCATGGCGTCTTACAAGCTGATGGGGATCAACAGGGCCTTCCTGGAGGACGAACTCCTGGCTCTGCACAGCCAGCTGGCAAATGCGGCAGCAGAAGAGATCTCCACCGCTATGTCCAACATCCTGGGCAACCTTGAACTGGTCGCCAAAGCTCAAGGGGGCGCCAGCCCCCTGAGACAGGAGGAAAGGGAACGTTCCCTTATTTTCTACCTCGATCAGTACCCCGAGATCATCCGCCTCACACAATACTCGACCGGAGGCCGTCAGCTCGCCAGGGTCTTCAGGGTAGGTCAGTCCAAGATCCCGCCCCTCGGCGAGGAGGTCCTGACGAGCGCTGTCACCGAAGCCGCCAACGGCAAGAGTTATCTCAGCCGGCCCGTTATCCTGGCGGGACAGCCGGTGCCGGTGGTAGCTGTAGCCATGCCCGTTTACGGTCCTTCCGGAGGCATTCAATCGGTCCTTCTGGGGGAAATCAGTCTCCAGAAAGTCCAGCAGACCATAGAGAGGATCAACATTCGCCGCCAGGGCAACGCTTACGTCGTTGACCGCAACGGACTCCTTATCGCCCACCAGGACCTGGAAAGGGTGAACCGGCTCGAAGACATGAGCTCGGTGGAGATCGTGGGCAAGTACCTCCTTGCCGGCTTGAGCGCCGGGACCATCCCGTTCAGGGACAAGATGGGGGAGGACAAGGTGGGCTCCTATGCCAACGTCGGATCCCTGGGCTGGGGTGTGGTGGTCCAGGAACCGCGTGCCGACGCCTACCGTATCATCAAGGACATGACCTTCCAGACCCTTATATGGGCCGCGGTGGCCGTGCTCCTGGCCATCGTAGCGAGCACACTTCTCGCCATCCGTCTGGCCAGGCCCATCGGCGTCCTCGCGAGCAAGGCCCTGTCCCTGGCAGCGGGTAACTTCGGGGAACGGGTGGAGATCGCATCCAAAAACGAACTGGGACAGCTGGCCCAGACCTTTAACCACATGGCTTCGCAGCTGGAGCGTCACGACCAGAACCTCCGCGAGATGTTCATCGACACGACCAAGGCTCTGGCTGCCGCCATTGACGCCAAAGACCCCTACACGCGGGGCCATTCCCAGAGGGTCGCCCAGATCAGCCTCGAGATCGCCAAGGAGATGGGGCAGTCCCCGTCCGAGCAGCAGAAGGTCAATATCGCCGCGCTGCTGCACGACGTGGGCAAGATCGGCATCGAGGACCATATCCTCAAGAAGCCCTCACAACTCACCGACGAGGAGTATGGCGTCATCAAGCAGCATCCTAGATGGGGCGCCATGATCATGGGCCACATCAGTCAGCTCAAGGAGGTCGTCCCCGCCATCCAGTATCACCACGAACGTCTGGACGGCTCAGGATACCCGGAAGGCAGGGCCGGAGATCAGATCCCCATGCTCGCCCGAATCATCGCCGTGGCCGACACTTTCGATGCCATGACCACGGACCGTCTCTACCAGAAGGCTATGGATCCGCAGTTCGTGGTGAGCAAGCTGCACGAGTGGAAGGGGTCCCGGTACGACCCCACAGTGGTGGACGCCATGACCCGGATCTACTCTAGGATCGTCAATCCGAGGGTTTGAAGCAATGGCCAAACGTCCTGAAAAGAAAAAAGGCCGCTTCAGATGGCGGACCATCGTTATCCCCTTCTCAACACTCCAGTTCTGGGTCAACTTCATGATCGTTCTTGCGGTGATTTGCGCCCTTATCGCGGGCGCTTACTACCAGTTCCTCAGCCCGAGGGCCCAGGCCCGCAGGCTCATAGCCAGTGCGGAAAAGGGTTTCGAGCAGGCTATCGTCATGGGTGTCAAGGAGCTGGCTTTCGAGGACTACCGGAACATCCAGGACAGCCTTTTCGGGGCACACAAGAACTACGATGACCGCAAGTACGCGGAATCGCTTATTTTAGCCGAGCAGACCATGACCAGTCTGGAAAAGGCCTACGAGCTTTTAAGGGGCGAGGATTTCTACCGCCGGGAAAGGGCCGCCGTTTTTACGAGCCTCAAGGGGGACGTGGAGATCCAGCAGGCGGGATCCATGGGGTGGCAGGGTGCTAAAAAGGGGATGAAGCTCAAGAAGGGGGATCGCGTCAGGACACGATCCGGATCGACCTGCGTCGTCCAGTTCGACGACGGCAGCCAGCTGACGGTAAAGTCGGACTCCCTGGTCCACATCGACGAACTGAGCGAGGATGTCCGGACACGGCAGAAGAACTCGGCCATCAAACTCCTCGTGTCGGATGTGGAGGCCAGCATTTTAAGGCCCACGGCCAAGGGGTCGCGGTTCCTCATCGAGACGCCTGGCTCCGTTGCCCAGGTCAGGAAGGCGCGGATGAACATCAGCGTCAACAAGAGCAACCAGACCGAATACAAGCTGCTTTCAGGCGACGTGTCATTGAACGCGGGTGGAAAGAACGTGCTGCTCGCCGCCAACGAAGTGGTGCGTCTGGCGCAGGAGGGCAGGGTCGTTTCAAGAGGCAAGCTTCTAGGCGTTCCCCTTCCCCGGGCGCCGCGCAACCTGGACTGGCGGGTGAGTGCGCGTGAAAAGGTCGCCGTCAACTTCGTTTGGGAACGTGTCAGGGAGGCAGTGACCTATCACCTTATGGTGGCACACGACCGGTATTTCACGAACCTCCTGTATGACAGCGCCAAAATCACAGGCACCGGGACCCAGGTCCCCGGCATGGAGGCCGGGGTCTATTACTGGCGGGTGTCGTCGGTGGACAATAAAGGCCGCGAAAGTCTTTTTTCGCCCTTTTCGGTCTTCAGGCTCGTCCACGACCAGACACCGCCGCTTCTGACCATGAACGACCCCATCGTGCTCATCCAGGGAACAACAAGCAAGGTTTTCCTGGCCGGGGCTGTGGAACCTGGAAGCCTGCTCCTGATCAACGGCAGCGAGACGCCCCTGGCACCTGACGGTTCCTTCCGCCTCTTCACTGGTCTGGAATACAATTTAGACAGCCTTACCTTAAAAGCGGTGGACCCGGCCGGCAACGTGCTGTCACAGGTGAGGGAGTTAAGGTAAGTAACAGGAATGGTAATAGTAGAGATAAGAGATAAGAGATAAGTGATAAGTGAAATCTAGACCTGGACCTGGAACTGGATCTGATCAAGAAATGAAAATAGGTAAAATCATCATAGTCATCCTTACCCTCCTCATCACTGGTTTATCGGCTGGGTGCAAGAGCAGGGCGACGAAATTCACACTCGCCCAGAGGATCAACGGGGTGGGCATTGCCCTCTACACCAGGGGGAGCGTGAGCGAGGCCCTCGAAAGGTTCCAGAAGGCTGCGGAGTACGCTCCCGATTTTGCCTTTGTCAGGAACAACTCCGGTGTGGGCTATTATCACCTCGGGAAGGTGGAACTGGCCGTCGCAGAGTTTCGGCGCGCCGTGGAGCTGAGCAAGGACACAGCGGAGATCCACGGTAACCTGGGCGTTGCTCTCATGGTCCTCGAACGAAATGTGGAAGCGGAAAGGGAACTTTTGGAGGCTATCAGGCTCAAGCCGGATTACGTACTG
>Ga0209536_100017352_pt1 | contig 10198 bp, 6 predicted proteins | sample DeeMarSeWOR28_12_FD_187461 | JGI IMG/M metagenome (GOLD analysis project Ga0209536, IMG submission 187461) | Marine sediment microbial communities from White Oak River estuary, North Carolina - WOR-2-8_12 (SPAdes) (version 2) | ecosystem: Environmental > Aquatic > Marine > Intertidal zone >... | reverse complement strand
TAAGGTCAATGAACTTAGAAAAAACATTGTGGTTTCCCGACGTGTTATTATTGAGAAGAATTTGGAGAGTAAGCGCGGTGAAATCCTTGATACCCTTGAAAAGAACCAGGTTAGACGCGGAATGGTTAAGAATATCACCGACTTTGGGGTATTCATTGATTTAGGTGGCGTGGATGGACTTCTGCATATCACGGATCTTTCCTGGGGAAGGGTAAATCATCCTTCGGAGGTGGTCAAACTTGATCAGGAATTGGATGTAATGATTCTGGATTTTGACGAAAACAAGTCCCGTATATCTCTGGGTTTAAAGCAATTACAACCTCATCCTTGGGAGAAAGTGGAGGAAAGATTTCCGGTTGGCAGTAAGGTAAATGGAACTGTAGTAAGTCTGGCAGACTATGGTGCATTTGTCGAGCTTGAAAAAGGGATTGAAGGCCTCATTCACGTGTCAGAAATGAGCTGGTCTCAGCACATTAAAAATCCCGCACAATTGCTCAAGGATGGGGATAAGGTTGAAGCTGTCGTGCTGAGTATCGAAACCGATGATCGTAAGATCTCCCTTGGTCTGAAACAACTGACACCGGATCCATGGGATAAAATTAGCGAAAAATATCCCATTGACTCCAAACACAATGGAATAGTGCGAAACTTAACCCCATTTGGTGCTTTTGTTGAACTGGAAGAAGGCGTAGATGGTTTAGTCCATATTTCAGATTTGAGCTGGACCAAAAAAGTTCGCCATCCCAGTGAAGTCGTTAAGAAGAATCAGGAAATTGATGTGGTAGTCCTTGATATCAATAAAGAAGAACGTCGGATCGCTTTGGGTCATAAACAGGTCGAAACCAATCCCTGGGATACCTTTGAAGAAACCTACAATGTGGGTATCGAAACCACTGGAAAAATTTCTCGCCTGATTGATAAAGGGGTCATTGTGACATTACCCCTTGGAGTGGACTCCTTTGTTCCTCTCAATCATCTGGGGAGAAGCGGTTTGAAACGAGCGTCGGATCATTTTAAAGTTGGCGATGAATTGCCCTTAAAAGTAATCGAGTTTGATAAGGAGAATAAACGGATTGTGCTTTCAGTTTCCGAATACCTTAAGGGAAAAGAAAAGCAGGAAATTGATGCATATAATGCTGCTCACAACTTTACTCCGACTACCATGGGTGAGCTTATAAAGGATGTTCCCGAAGTTCTTGAAGGACTTCCTGGTGAAGAGAAAGATCGGGGACGACCCGCCAAAAAACCTAAATCCAAAAAGACTACCGAGGAAAAAGAAAACGAAGTGGAAACTCCTACAGTGGAATTGACCGAAGAAGCTGGCGAGACCGAGGAAAAAGCTGTTTCGGAAGTCCGGCATGAGCTGGTTAAAGTGGCTGAACCAGAACCGGAAAAAACGAAAACAGAGGGTGCAAAGAAGAAAAAAGCTGTGGCAACCGCTAAGGAGACCGAGGAAGTCGAAGAGAAAAAAGCTGCTACTCCAAAAAAGAAAGCCAAAGCATCTGCCCCCTCTAAAAAAACCAAGGCAAAAAAAGAAGATACCACTGAAGAAGAAACAAAAAAGGCAACAAAAACGAAGAGTAAAACAAAGAAGAAAAGTAACGAATAATGATTATTCATATCATAAACCTTTTTTGAAGTTATTCAGAGAAAACCGGGTTCTACCCGGTTTTTTTTTGACCATATTGAGTTTAAAAATTACTATTCTCTAATATAGAAATCACTTGATATTCGTTCTGATTTTACCGGATATTTCAGAAGCCTAGAACAGTAAATTTAAAATAATATCCCCTTAGTGATGAATAAAAATCCCTTTCAGGTAAAGAAGAATCCCTCTATTTTGTTTGCAGTTCTTAATATGGGTTTGGGTCATGCATCCAGATCACTTCCTCTTATAAAGGATTTCCTGAATCGAAATTACCATGTAACTATTGCCAGTTCAGGCAGATCGCTGACCTTTTTGCAACAGGAATTACCCACTGCAGAATTTGTGATTTTGCCAGACTATCGTTTTGATTATAGTCAAAAAGGAGTAACCCTGACCGGGGTGCTGAGAATACTTCCCGTACTTTTTAAAACCGTGCGTCAGGAAAATAGTATCGTCAGACAATTAACTCGTGAGAAAAAATTTGATGTGATCATGAGCGACCATCGCTACGGGTGTTTCAATTCTGCAGTTCCATCATTTTTTATCTCTCACCAATTACGTTTTATAGCACCTGCAGGATTACGATTCATGGAGTTCCTCGGAATATGGTTTAATCGCTACTTTCATCATAAATTCACCCGGATTCTCATCCCGGATGAATTTGATGGGAAGGAAGGTTTTTTAAGTGGCAGGATGTCAGACATTTCTCCGGTGTCACGCCTCAATTATTGCGGCATTCTCTCCAGTTTAAACAGAATAAATGTTACGGAAGACATTGATGTTTTGTTTTCGATTTCGGGGCCTGAACCGCAGCGAACCATATTTGAGCAGCTGGCGAGAAAAATTTTGCCACAAATCCCCGGGAATAAAGTCCTTGCCTTGGGAAAACCGGAGAGTAACCAAGTTGAAAATCCTGACAGCGATATGGTTATTTATCATCATCCCACCCGGCCACAAATGGAAGAACTGTTTAATCGCAGTAGATTGATTATTTCGCGCTCTGGATATAGCACCATTATGGAGTTAGTGGAACTGCAGAAAAAGGCAGTATTGGTTCCCACCCCGGGACAAACCGAGCAAATCTACCTAGCGAAGCGGCTCCGGGACAAGGGCTGGTTTCACTGGTTTTCCCAAAACGATGAAAATATTGAGAAACAGCTGCTGAAAACCTATCATTCAAAAAAAATTGATCGAAGTTTTTCCACCCAATCAACTTTAACCCGGATAAACCGACAATTGGATACAATTCTCTAATTGAATCAAAGCAGCATAATTTGATTTATATGGCTTGTTTGGCTGAGATCTAAATTTAAATAGAAACATGAACATTTTACTTATCGGTGGCTCAAAATTTCTGGGGTATCACCTGACTCATGCCCTCCTTGATCATGGTTTTAAGGTTACTCTTTTTAATCGGGGCCTCAGTCCGGATGATTTTGAGGATAGGGTTGAAAGGATTACGGGAAATCGCAAGGATCATCGGCAATTTGAGAATCAGTTTCACCGTAGAACTTTTGATGCTGTTATTGATCTAATCGGGTATGATCTGGAAGATGTGAAAATCTGTGAGCAAACTTTCCGTAATTGTATCGGCCAATATATTTTTATCAGTACGGGCCAGGTGTACCTGGTAACGGAAAATAACAATCTACCCGCCAAGGAAGAAGATTTTTATCAGAAATTGATCCCTTGCCCACCGGGTGAAGAAGCTGCCTATGAGTATGGCATTAAAAAAAGAGAAATTGAATATTTTCTGCTGGATCAGAATATTTACAGGAATCTCCCCACAGTGAATCTGCGCTGCCCTGTTATCCATGGTCCCAGAGATTATACGCTTCGATTTTACTCTTACCTTATTCGTATTCAGGATGCGCATCCCCTGATTATTCCTGAAAATGGGGATGGTATCTTTCGGCACATCTATGTACAGGATGTTGTTTCTGCTATACTTAAAATTCTATCTTCGTCAAAACTTCGAGGAGAAGCATTCAATCTGGCGCAGAAAGAGGTCCTTCGCTTATCTGAATTTTTACAGCTTATTGGTTCTTTTCTTAATATACCGCTGGATATAATCAATATTCCGGTTTCTGAATTAAATAAAAATAATTTATCGACAGATATCTCGCCCTTCAGTGGGAAATGGATTTCTTATCTGGATCCTGCAAAGGCAGAAAGAGAACTTGGTTTTCAATCGACACCTGTTAAGGCGTGGATTCCGCTCGTGACAGAATACTTTTTCGAGAACTATCAAGGAAACGTTCCGGATAATTATCATCATCGGAAAAGGGAAATTCAACTTATCAAAACTTTGTGTAAATCCACCCAATGATTGATACGCGATGAATTCATAATGATCGAAACTATTTATGGAAAAATATTATCAACTGTTTAGAAAACATTGGCTGAATCTGTTTGTTTTTCTGTATATTTTCTTTGTTTTTTACAGCACCATCGTCCCTTTCAATTTCATCACAGGTTGGGATATTTTTTTTCACCACCTGACCCGGATTGACTGGATTCCTCTTAAGGGACAGCATCGACTTTTAGCCCGCTCGGATGTGATTGCAAATATTGTATTTTTTATGCCTTTAGGCGTCTTGTTAGCCTTAAGAAAAATATTGCGGTATTATCAGAATTTTTCGGTTACTGACTGGATTCAAATTTTTCTGACTGGATTTACCGTCAGTTTCGTAGTTGAATTTCTTCAACTGCTAACATTCGACCGGCACACCTCGGTGACCGATCTTCTGACCAACACTCTGGGAAATGTTCTGGGTGCGTTCCTCATGTTAATTATATATTTACGGTTTCACACCCAGATCAAATCTATGCTTTATTATCTGTTTGCAGGTAAACCAGAAATGTCCATTGCAGCCATTTTCCTGATTTTCATTTGTATAAGTTATTCAATCCCTTTTACCTTCCAACCTGCCTTAATTTCAGTAAAAACCAGTTATCGAATTCTAATTGAAAATCATATGCAATGGAAAAATTTCTGGTACGCCCTGCCGGTGCAAATAATCGTTTTTGGTACTTTTTCATTCCTGTTGCTTCTGGGTGTTTACCGTTATTTTAGGCGTTTCTTCAGGGCTTCGAAAATAGTTATAATTATCATTGCTATTGCTTTTATTCCAGTGTTTCTGGAGCTATTTCAATTATTCATTCCTATTCGGAATCATGCACTGTCCGATATTCTTTCGGCGGAAGTTGGAATTTTTGCAGGACTCGGTTTTTTCTTTTTTCAAAGGCTTGTTCGGTTTAGAGAAAAAACAGGGATAGGAATTTCATATAAAATTTACAATAGTGCCCATATCGAATTTTTCCAGTTTCTAGCGATCATATATTTATTATATCTATATTCCTATTTTACTTTTTTTGATCCTTTATATGCCTCGGCAGATAATTTTCATGATTTATTCATCACGGGAAGCAAAAAAAGTTTTCGGATTTTGAAATCCGAAAGATTAAATCTCTTGATCCATTTTACGAAAGAAGTTTTTACTTTTCTACCTGCAGGTTTTATCCTATCTTTACTGATGCAGAGAATAAAACGCGGTTGGAAAATAGGAATATTTGTACTTATCCCGTTGTTGATTCTGTTTCTTGGTGTGATGGTATCGGTACCCTTTCCTTTCAGTTACTCATTTTTGATTTTAAGCCTTTCCGCAACCGCTCTGGGTTTTTGGCTTGGATATATAAGTTGGAAAGTATATAAATATCTCATGAGTATTCCATGAAAAAGTATTCACAAATTATTCCAAGCTGCACCGTTTTTTTTACTCTGCTTTATTTTATTTCTTGTGCCTCCCCTAAACATGAGTCGGCTCCGAGGGATCAGGAGTTGCCCGCATTTTTGTATTATAAGAAATCGTTGAGTGCTATAGAAAATCAGAATTATCATAGGGCACTATCTCTCCTGGATACTGCCATAGCTCTGAAACCCGAAGTCTCCCAATTTTATTATGCAAAAGGACAAATATTTGAATTTACGGGAGAAAATTTATTCGCTCTTAAATCCTATGAAACTGCATTGAAATATAAATCTCATTTTCCGGATTGTTGGAAAAAATTGGCTGTGCTTTATATGGAGTTCAGGCAACCTGATAAGGCAGCTCAAATGCTGCGTTATTTAACAGAGGATCAACCGGATTCTTTACAATTTGAGCTTCTGCTGGCAGATGCATACCTGGCCGATCATAAACCTTTACTGAGTTTTGAGCGGCTTAATTATTATGATAAAAAGGGGGGATCTTCTGAGGAAACTTTTCGGATTAGGGGCCTCACGTATTACCAGCAGGGGAACTATCCCGAGGCGATTAAGTATCTTGATCCATATGTGAAAAAAAAGTCTGATAACTATGAGGCACAAAAATATCTCGGTATTGCCTGTTTAAAAGCTAATTTGCCAGAAAAAGGAATAACACATTTGAACCAGGCCTTGCGGATGGACCCTGAGGACGCCGAATTATATATTTATCGGGCCCGATATTTTCTCTCGATGAACAAAGTGGAAACTGCCATCGAACAATTTAGCCTGGCCTTGAAGATGGATGACAAAAATAGCATGGTTTTACTGGAAGTCAGTAAATTTTCCTTAAACCAGGGAGATACGACCCGGGCAGAAACCTTATTACAGAAAGCACTTACTGAAGATAAGAATTGTTGGGAATGCTATAAATTCCTCGGCATTATTGCCGAGAGTCGGAACCGACCTGATGAAGCATATGATTATTTGCAAAAATATATATCAAATATTTATTTCAGAGATTTGGAGGTTGAAAAACTTCTTGAAAAACTGGATTATCTTCGCCAGAATTAAATTAGAGGTCATTGTATCTATGAGGAACTTATGAGAACAATTTGGCTCACTGTTTGTGTGATGTTATTGATGTACTTTGTTTTTCCTACTGTAACCTTAGCCAAAGATAAAAATTTTGGGGATATTTCTTTGAGAATTGATCAGGCCGATTCCATCAATATGGATGTCCAGATGGCCTTTTTATACCGGAATGTCTCTATCCGCTACGATTCCACGATTTTGATTCAAAATCCTGAAAGTTCAAAAATTTTACTTTATCCGCAGGTGTCCAAAGGTGATGAAAATGTTCTCCGCATTATTATCGGCAAAATTGAAGATAAAAATCCCACATTTTTTGATTTGTTTGTGGTGTTGGGGGATACGGTCCTGGATTCGACGAGTTGGTATGGTGAAGAGGATAAAATTTTTATCACCTATAATGGTGTCCTGAAAGCAGAAAAAACGCAATCGGAAGATATTAACGGGTATGTTATTCTGGAGCGAGATAAGAATGGTGAATACGTAGCGGGTAACATAAATTTGGAACTTTCAGTGCCTCTTTTCAATTCTCAGGATTTGGCAAATCGATTGTACATGAAAGGTTCTTTCGATTTGGCAGTGGGTGATTTTCGGGAATTAACTGTAGGTCAAAATATTAGTGATATTGAGAAAAAACAGAAGAAACGCCAGAATTTATATCTGGCCATTGTTTTCACTGTATTTTTAATTGCGATTTTCGGTTTTCGTTAATGCGAACTCCTTGGAAAAAGATACTCCTGCATGTTGATCTGGATGCATTTTTTGCGGCGGTTGAGCAACTTTTACACCCGGAGTGGCGGGATAAACCGGTGATTGTCGGAGCAGATCCGCAAGGGGGGAAAGGGAGAGGCGTCGTTTCTGCCGCCTCATACGAGGCCCGCAGGTATGGAGTGTGTTCTGCTATGCCTATCTCCAAAGCATATCAGTTATGTCCTCAAGGTATTTATGTTACGCCTCACGGCCATGTTTACCAGGAATATTCCCAAAATTTTTTTGCTGTATTATATCAATTCTCCCCATTGGTAGAAGGATTGAGTATTGATGAAGCCTTCTTGGATATGAGTGGAAGTATGACGCTTTTTAAGAATGTGAAAAACCTGGGACAACAACTAAAATCTGAAATAAAAAACCAAACCCAATTGACAGCTTCAGTCGGTATAGCACCCTCTAAAAGTGTGGCCAAGATAGCCTCTGATTTTAAAAAACCTGATGGATTGATGATTGTTGAACCGGATCATGTACAGGATTTCCTGGATCCACTGCCGGTTACCAAATTGTGGGGCATCGGGAAACAAACTTATAAAAGCTTGCAGAAAATGGGAATAAACACCGTTTATCAACTTCGAAATTACCCAGAGGAGGTATTGGTAAAAAAGTTTGGAAAAATGGGACTTCATATTTATCGGATGGCTCACGGGAAGGATGAAAGATCTGTTACCCCGTACGAGAATGTGAAATCCGTGAGTAATGAGACAACCTTTGAGACAGATGTTATGGATCAGATTCTCCTGCAAAAAACCCTTTTCCAACTCTCAGAAAAAGTGGGTGGAAGGCTTCGGAGAAGTCACCTTAAAGGGTATACGATTCATTTAAAAATACGATTCTCTGATTTCCAGACCTACACACGAAGTCATACTTTAAAAAATACTATTTCCCTTACTGAAGATATTTATGAGACGGTAACCATCTTACTGGATGAATTTTTACCTTTGGAAAATTTTATTCGACTCTTAGGTGTTGGTGTATCACATTTGGAGAATGATGGTGGATCACAATTGAGTATCTGGGATATTACAGATGAAAAGAAGCTGAAAGTGGAAAAATTGATGGACCAGATTCAGGATAAATTTGGGAAAAATATTATCAAACATGCGGAAGGTATCCCAACGCGATCCACCAAGAAAAATGAAACTCATCAGTGAAGTATATTGGTAGAATACAATTTATTCCTGCCAAAAATTGAGTAAAATTTGAAATTAATTTCGTCTGCTTATGTGTAAGTATACCCGCTTAATTCTATTTCTTTTAATTTATCAGTGTTGTTTTTCAGGAGTTTTTACTGCCCAAGGGTACTTCCAGCAACGGGTCAACTATGATATTCAGGTGAAATTGATCAATGATTTGAATCGTATCGAAGGGAAGCAAAAATTAACCTATTTTAATCATTCACTGGATACTCTGGAAGTATTATATTTTCATCTCTACCTGAATAAATTTAAACAGGAACCGCCTACTTCAAGACAATATGGATACCAGGAAATTATTCATATAATGACTTCACATGAAGAAACTCTGAGCTATGAGATTGACCGAACAGTCATGCGTGTTGGCTTGATCTCCCCCTTGCTACCCGGAGATTCTGTTGAGATCCGAATTCAGTTTAATGCCCTGCTTCCTGAAGCCACCGATCGTCTGGGATATTATGGTGATCATTTCGATGTCGGAAATTGGTACCCCGTACCAGCCGTCTATGATAGTTACGGATGGCATGCCGATCAACATTATGATGGTGAATTTTATCAGGAATGGGGAAATTATAGGGTTGAAATTACGGTTCCGAAAGGATTTATTGTTGGCGCAACCGGCGAATTGCTCAATAAAGAAGTGTTGCCGGATTCCATCGCCTTCGAAGAACGTGAAAATATCTACAGTTATAATTCAGACGACTCCTGGGTAACCTACTACTATCAAGCTGAAAATGTCCATGATTTTGCCTGGACGGCCGATCCGGCATTCGTGTACCGGGAGATGGATGTCGATGGAATTACCTTGAAATTCTTAATTCTTCCCTATCAATTAGCAGATTGGGAACCTCAAATAGAAATCGCAGCTGCCGCTATACGGCTGTATCAGGAAAAAATCGGACCTTATCCCTATGATAATTTGACTGTGGTGGATGGGTATATTACCGCAGGAGGTATTGAATATCCTCAATTGGTGATCATTAATGACGTTATATCCGATAGTTCTGATCTGAGTGCCACGATTATACATGAAATTGCGCATCAGTGGTTTTATGGTATTATAGGTAATAATCAAACTAGCTATGGCTGGCTGGATGAGGGATTTTCAACTTTTTTTGAAAATCTGGCCATGAAAGAGCTGGATATTTATAAAAATGCCTATCAGTTCACACCTCCCGGTTTCTGGGGGAAATATTTTGGATATAACTACGATGGTCATCGTACTGACCGGCTCATCTATTTACGCTATATCAGGTCGGGCCGGGAAGAACCCATCAACCGTCATTTTGATTGGTTTCAGTATGATCCCTTTGTCCCGTATTATCAGAAAATGGGATTGGTCGTTTCACAACTTCAGTTGGTTTTAGGTGATACTCTGTTCTGGGAGGCGATGAACGATTATTATGAAAATTGGAAATTCAAGCATCCTTATCCCCCGGATATGATCAAAAGTTTTGAAGTTAGCTGTCAACGTGAGTTAAGCTGGTTTTTTGATCAATGGTTGAATACTACCTGGCATTGTGATTATGCTGTTTTGGGTTATCGTGGGAATTGGTTGCAGCAGGATTCAACTCAAAAATACCATGTCACTCTTCATTTCAGGCGAAACGATCCCATTGCAATGCCCTTGGATTTTCGTGTTTACCTGAAAGATGGGACTCAGAACGATTACAGAATTCCGGTTGATGCCGGGAGTGCATTTCAGCAACAAGATGCAGGAAATCTATTGCCCTGGGAATTTAAGCAAAG
>Ga0209536_100017351_pt1 | contig 10198 bp, 4 predicted proteins | sample DeeMarSeWOR28_12_FD_187461 | JGI IMG/M metagenome (GOLD analysis project Ga0209536, IMG submission 187461) | Marine sediment microbial communities from White Oak River estuary, North Carolina - WOR-2-8_12 (SPAdes) (version 2) | ecosystem: Environmental > Aquatic > Marine > Intertidal zone >... | reverse complement strand
TCAGCCTGGCGTTCAAACGTTTAAAATCGCTGTTGATCATGACACCATCCTGATCCAAGTAACCTAAAGAAAATCTATAATTGGTATTTTCCGAACCCCCACTTACGCCGAGGGTGTGCTGTTGGATTGGCGCAGGATCGAATATTAAATCCAGCCAATCCGTACTTATTTTATCTCTATTCTCCTCAAATCCTTGTATTTGTTCATCGGAAAAATAAGGTGGCGTTCCAAAATTTTCAAGGGATTCATTTCTGAGCTCAGCAAATTGAACAGGGTCGTTTACCATTTCGGGAAGTAGCGTAGCCTCAGAAACCCCATAATATCCATCATACAGGAACGTGGGCTTTTTATTCCTGGCTCCTCTTTTTGTGGTAATTAGCACTACCCCATTTGCAGCACGGGAGCCATAAATAGCAGCAGAAGCAGCATCTTTTAATACGGTAATGGCTTCAATATCTTGTGGATTAATATTATCCATTGGTGCCTCAATACCATCTACCAATATAAGTGGATTTGCATTATTCAAGGTGCCAACGCCACGTATCCGGATCAGCACATTATCTCTGCCGGCCTGGCCAGAATTTTGATTGATAAAAACACCTGTGGTTGTCCCCTGCAGTGCCGTGGCTACACTGGTTATTGGCCGATTCTCTATTAATTTTGAATCAACCGACGCAACTGCCCCTGTCAGATTTACCTTTTTCTGAGTGCCATAGCCAACAACAACAATTTCTTCCAGGGCGGTCACATCCGTTTCCAATACAATATCGATAACTGAGCGACCTCCAACCTCGATCTCTTGTGCCAAATATCCAACTGAACTAAATACCAAAAAAGCATTTTCAGGAACCTCAACACTGTAATTGCCGTTCAAATCCGTTATTGCACCAGTTGTCGTGCCTTTTACGATTACATTCACTCCTGGCATTGCTCCCTGGTCACTCGACGTTACCGTACCTGTAACCGTCCTGCCTTGTAAAAGTATTGATTCGACTTCATCCTGATCAGCACCGTTTCTCCTTGCTCTAGAAACATAAATAACCTGATTAATTCTTTGAAAAGAAATTTCCCCTTCATTAGCCAAGGTATGGAGAATTTCTTCTAGTGATTCATTGTCAAAGTTTTTACTAATCACCTGGTTCTTTATAGCACTTTTTTTATAGGCAAATTTAAAGGATGTTTGAGATTCTATGGCTTTAAACGCATCTTCTAGTGTAGCGTCTTCCAAATTACATGATATATGTATATCCTGTAATTTGTCTTCCTGCCCATATCCATCCTCTGCCATAATAAAAGTCAAGAAAAAAAATTGTAACATTATTCCTGACAAGGTGTACTTTGACATAGTAATAATCTTTTTAAGTAAATTCGCACTCATAATTGTTAGTGTTTACGTGTAACATTAGGTTTGAGACATGAATGATTATATTGCTGGTTCAAAAAGTATAAGCAATAAGTTAAGTCAACTATCTGGTAGGATTGCTGATTTTTTTAGGAGCTGTCTAGTTTCTTCATAATTTTATCGTATGATTACTTCATTTCCATTTATAATATAATTAAATCCATATACAAAACCAATCCCTTTCAATACCATTTCCAGACTTTCATTTTCAAATTGACCTGAGAAATCCCGCCTTCGATCCAAGCTTTTGGATACTGTGATGTTCACGCCATACCAGTTCTCCAGTTTTTTCATGATCTCATTAAAATCGGCATTTTGAAAATGAAGGATCCCATCCTTCCAGGCCACCATCTCATTGAAATCCAACGGTTTCTTCTCAAATATATTTATTGTACTATTAAAAGATACCATCTGTTGTGCTTTTACCTCAACTTCCTTTTTATCACCAATTTCATTATGATAGAAGACCTCCACCAAACCTGTGACCACTGACACATCAATGGTATTTTTATGTTCATCTTTTTTAACGGCAAAGGAAGTGCCCTTAACTTGGGTGGAGAATTGATTGGATTGGATAATAAATGGTCGATTTTTATCGTTTACTACTTCAAAATAAGCTTCTCCACTAAATTTTAATATTCGATGTTCAGTTGAAAATGATGCTGGATATTCAAGGCGACTACTAGAATTTAAAACAACAATAGATTTATCCGGCAGTCGAATAGTCAATTTTTCTCCTTTTGATGTCTCTTTTATTAAGTAACTCTCTTCGATTAGTTGCTCTTTCTCATTGGGCATATTTTTATAAAACCAGCTGACACCAATTATGGAAATTATGACTAAAACTGCAGCAATCCGAACAATAAATCCAGGAGATATTCGGGAATTACTGGAGCCTACATTTCTCTTTTTTAATTCAGAAGTATTGTGGCGTTGAAGCACATTAGACAACATAGAATCAACCTCCTCAAGATTCAATTCTTTTTCTTGAATCTTTCGAAATGACATGGAAAGTATTAATTCCTTCGCTGCCAAAATAGTATTAAATTTATCCGGATTGTTTATTAAAAAGGATTCCCAGAAAAAATCTGCCTCTGCATTAGGATGAATCACCCAACTCTTAAAGTACTCATCGACAATAAAATCTTCCTTTTTGTAATTTGAATATTTCATTATATATGCATTCATGTTTTATGTCGCGGCAATGTTGAAAATGACATCACTATTTTTACTTTTTTTTTATAAAAAAACATTCCAATTGATTTTTGATTCCTATTAATTGAGACAGGTTGTCTGTTGAGTGAACAAAATTTATTTTAGGATGATGTATATGTGACGACTAAATTCACTGGATTTCTCGAACATTGTCGCAATGGTTTCATTAGGTTTTCCAGGCATAAATTTATACTTATGGTACTTTATTATTCAGTATTTATTTATTATGTCTTAATAGTTGACCGAATTATCTTCAATGTTTTAAGATTTTATTCACTGCCTCGGATTCCAGATACTCCTGATCAAGATTTTCAAACACCACGTCATGAACCAATGGTAAAGAGGGAGCTAGTTGAAGTAACTTAATCAATTCCTGGTCAAAACCCGAAGAAGCAACAGGTGCATTTATATTCCACAACCTATTAGAAAGATCTTTCTCAGGGGCACTAACAAGCCATACGCCTATTTTATCCAAACCTTTTGTTTGAATATCATTAGACGAGATTCCTGCAGCCATTAATGCGGCTGTATTCAACGCAAGTTTAAGATTGGGAACATCTACTTTATCCATAAATTGATAAGCTTCATCGATGGAATGAGGAAGCTTGTTCCCAATCATCGACCGTAAATGAATAGTAATCCCATATTCTAAGGCATATTTGCAGATATCCTTAATACTAGCTTCAATAGCTGTCCATATTTCCTGAATTTCCATATTATTTTCCACAGGTTTATGTAGAGAAATGATCAAATTTCGCGAACCAATGATTCCCATTTTGTTTAGTACATCATATATAGTAGCCATGCTTTGCTCATATTCCGATGTTATATTATTGACCAAACGCAAATCAGGGAAAAGATTTATACCTGAAGTTAAATCACACCAAATCTGCGGCCGCTGGAGATTTAACCATGTCTTTTCCTCCTTTAATGTTTTTTCATTGCGCTGACTTAAGTATTTCCAGTCAACGACTACACCATCGAAATGCTGAAAAAAGGTGGGACGCATTAAAATACTGGTTTGGATATTCTCAGTATTTCCAATCGGTAGCATTCTGTTTTTTGGATTTCCAGGTGGAATTTCATGGGGTAATTCAACAACATTCCGTTCCTCTACCTCAACACTAAAAATCCGGAAGTCTCCTCCAGCGATAGTATTCTTGCCACTAATCCCTAATTGTGCATCTTCCATATTTTCAGGAAGGTATCCAATTGCCTTTTTATCTGATTGGTCAATGGGTAATTCTTTGATGGATCGAATTTCCCCAACATTTGAAGAAATATTAAATGGCAATTCATTCCATGAATTGTTTGATATTCCTAGCGTGTAATTTCCTCTTCCCTTTCTGCACGTGATGTGTGCCAAACCCTGTCCAACTTTAAACAACTGTTGGGTTTTAAATGCTTCTTCAAGAAAGAACCGAACATGTTTTAACATTGGGAATGGATTGACAAGTGGCACATCATGAATTCGTTTTATTGGCTCCTTATTTTGAGGATATTCGCTACTTCCAAATGGACTTGCAAATACAGTTAAAGAACCTTCTTCCACCCCAATTCTGACAACTGCACTTCTACCATCGACTGTTGCCAGTATCCGTGATGTTTCAGGGATATGAAGTTCCACAACCTCAAACTCAACTTTTTCTTCCAAATTCCGATCATTTAGATGAACTGTACTTCCTGCCTTGCATTGGAACCTGGAAGGACCACATGCTATTCCGGCTATTCCATGAGGAAGATTTTGTAAGCTGCCTGCAGTTATGAACAAATTGCCTCCCTGCTCCACATATTTCTGGAGCTTTTCCTCTATTTCCAAACCTCCGGATAATTCACCTGCCACAACCAACACAGGATATCGCTTCAACAACCACAAAGGAGCATCACTAAGCAAGACATCAGCATTATCTCCAAATGGGGTTTCCACGGCAAAACCGGATTCATCATGAAAAAATGAGGACTCCTGATAACCTGGATATAAGAGGTTAAAAACATTATTTGTTAGATAATCCCCAGGACTATATGGCAAATTGCCCCAAACCCTATAAAGAACGTGATTGTAATTTGGAAAGATCCAGCCGTTATAAAAATCAGTCATTAATGCGATGGGGGTTTGATGAACACCTGGTGAGCCAAATTTTTTTACCCATTGATGTGCAGATTGTTGAATTTTGCCAATTGGTGATATTTTTTCTTCTATAGTCCATCCTCCCTCAAATCCCACTACCATACAGTTATATAGTATATGGCTGTATAATAAGCGCTTCAATAAGGATAAACTGGTGCCTTTTTCAGGTCCGGATGTTTCACTGATATGTTCATAACTCTTCCATCCCCACCGGTTCCAAACAGAAGCATTTCCAAACCATGGTACACCATACTGTTTCCCGGCACCGCGATTAAATGCATAAAATACCTGTCCGTTGGGATGCATTTGAGCTGCTTCAGCGCCGACCATGGTATAATACCCTTCCTTAACAAGGTAATGACCATATGTGACAGCAACCAGCGTAGCCATTTTGTTTCTCATGTCATTCCCAATCGCAGCCATGTGCCTGTAAAAGTTTAGATACTGAATTTTCCTGCTTCCCGAGGGGGGAAACATTTCGGGCGCATAGCCTAATATATATCTTCCATCCTGTTCACCCATATCCATACCCAACCACTTATCACCCAGCGTTGATCGAAACACTGAATCTGTCGCAGGTGATAATTCATATTGGTGCCATGTCCCTGGACCTGACCCTGGAACATACCCCCAAATCTGGTACAGGAAAAGCTCTCGTTTCTTCATCTCTGTAACCATTTCATCAATATTTGTTGCTGAAAGAAATTCGGAATTTGGCCAAATAACATCTCCAAGATCGAGCTTCTTTGTATATAGGTCGAAATCATCAGTGAAATTTACCAATTTGTTATTCTCCAGCTGAAATCTTCTTAACGTAGTAAAATGGGAATGATTCCCAAATAATTCCCAGGTGGGAGGTTTTACAAATCGCCGCTTATCATCGGGATATTCCCGGGGATTTAAATAATAGTTGTAAACCTTGTATTGTGTTTCGCTCAATAAAGGCTTTTCCTGAGCATATACATGGGTGATTAATAGCATTAATATTATGATACTACTCTTCATCGTCCTTGGGATTTGTATGTTCTTTAAACTTCTGATCAATTGCTGCTGTATTCAACTGCAACTATATTGTTGATTTCATCGATCGGCTTTTCAGGCAAATAAATCATGACGCCATGCGGAAAGACTTTAAATTTTAAGGGTGTTTTTGATCTGTCAGCCAGCATGAAAACATTTCGGACCTGATTCTCAAAATCATTCAGGTACACCTTATTATCCTCCGGATAATCAAAGATGTGAAGGAAATACTTGCCAGGTTTGGTAGTGATCATATCAATATCAGGATTCCATCTCACCGAAGGCCCACCGCCTGCGGCATTATAAATAGCATCTCCATTCACTTCGAGCCAATTCCCTACCGGTTCTAAAATTTCTATGGATTCATTTGGAAATACCCCTTCCGCAGTCGGACCGATATTGAGCAAATAATTCCCACCCTTCGATGTGATGTCGCAAAGGTTATAGATTACTTCCTTTGTACTTTTCCAATTATTATCATTTTTATTATATCCCCAGTGGTTGTTCAGAGTCATGCAAACTTCAAAGGCTGTTTCACTTGCACCGCCAGGTATTTCCTGCTCAGGAGTTCCGTAATCAGCACCAAAACCCCCAAGTCGGTTATTTATCAGGCATGTTGGTTGCCACTTATGAATGGAATCTACCAACTGCCGGGCCATCTCCCGGTTTTCCTCTTCCTCCGGATCAAATGCCGATCCATACCAGTCAAACCATATAATACCAACGGGACCATAGTTGGTTAGCAATTCTTTAACTTGTCCCTGCAAATAGGAAAAGTATTTTTTGTAATCAGGCTCGTTTCTATCAGGTCTTCCAACAAAACCATTGGGTTGATTCTTTGAAAAATAGGTGTATTCAACCGGATAGTTTGTATGATGCCAATCCTTAACAGAATAATAAAAACAAAGCTTTACCCCCTGTTTTGCGCACTCCTCGGCCAAATCTTTCATTGGATCCTTTCCATACGGCGTGGCTTCAACAATATCATAATCGGTCAAATCTGAATCATACATGCAAAAACCTTCATGGTGTTTGGTGGTAATCACCATATATTTCATCCCAAATTGCTTTGCCAATGACACCCATTCCCTTGCATTGAAATCTGTTGGATTAAATTTACCAGTCAGTTTTTCATATTCCGCCCCTGGGATATTGGAATTATATTGAATCCATTCTCCATAACCGGTTTTGCCATTCCACTCTCCCGCAGGAACCGCATAGAGACCCCAATGTATGAACAATCCAAACTTGGCTTCATGAAACCAATCTAACCTGTCATTCGACTCTGCATCCGATGTATTTTTTGCAGGTTCTTTTGTGTTGTTAGTACATGAAAATGCAACGACAATAACTGTAAAAAGCAGTAAAAAATTCCGGAGGTCAACTATTCTCGTTTTCATAATTAATAATATTATGTCAAGTGATTATCTAAGTTTTTTTAATACCAGGTTTTCTTCTTCCGTTGTTCCTATTTTTAAGATCTTGCCAGTTACTATTTCCATTTTACTTTCCCTTTGGACCATGACGGATGAACCTTGCCATGGATTTAAAATTTGTAATGGCCTGCCTTTCTCGCTTAAAATATTTACCTGCTCAACCTGACCTGCTTTTAACTCACTAGAAATGAGAAAGGCACCATATGCTCTCAATTGATGAAATTTGGCATCTTTATTTGAAGGCCATGTGGGAAATAAACGAACTACACCTTCATAGCTCTGCATGAGCATTTCATTTATGCACGAAGGAACAGCACTAAAGGTCTCAACCCCTCCACCGGCCTGTGAAATCCATAAGTTGGGTTGTATGGTCTTCTCGATCCTGTTTTTTAGCTGGTATAAAAGCGTATCCGGATTTATTCCAACACGGGCAGCACCTGTGAAAAAAGTTTCAAATCCATTACTTAGATTAAACCAATCGGCATCGCCGATAGGTTCTTCTCCCCATAAATTCAATTCATTTTTAAGGATGGATAAAAAGGTCGTATCTTTAATTTCGCCAAATGCATCGGAGGGGAAGATCAATCCATGCATCATCACACGACCAAATCCAGGCGGGGTCCTTGATCCGGAACCATCTCCAGCCTCGCATGCTTTAATCCGTATTTGATCTCCTATCTTAACTGTTGGAATAGGACTTAAATGTGTTAGAATATGATCCCAGGTTGCATGCTTATCTTTATCAACATGTAAAAAATCGCTTATATTTTTAATTCCCCTAAAAAACATTCTTAACATGCCAAGCGTGATCGTCGGATTAATATCACCATAGTTCTTTTTCCATTCTTTACCTTCCCAGGGACCAACCTCCCAGAAATTATCATTTTTACTGAAATACCTGCCATCTTCATATGTCAAATAGTCTTCCCAGAAATTGGCAACTTCCTTCAAAAAGGGATATACTTTTTCAGCATAAGCTTTATCATAAGTCGAATAAAAGCGCATAAACATATTTACTGTACAAAATAGGTTGTTGCTCTTCTGGCCCAAAAACATAATTCCTCCGTCGATGTCATGTTCGGTTGTCCCGTAGTATTTTTGCATCGAGGCTGCATCGAGGGGAAATCTGGATGAGCAGAATCCTTTGGGTCCAATACCTACCGGATAATACACGCCATTGCAGTTAAGCAGTCCCCTGGCATGCGATCTGGCATTATCCATATACTCAAGAATAGGTGTATCATAAGGCTCGGTTAATTCGATATGATTGGAGGAGTAAGCTCCCCACCAGGGCGCCTGATGATTGTAATTTAGATGATAATCTCCAGCCCAGTTATAGAAGGATGCATCCTCGGTAAGGCTATTTCCCCACAATCCGGGTGGAAAATCCACGTTTCTGCTACATGAAGCCAGTAAATATTGGGAACCATAATAACATTTTTCCAGTAGGGAATCCCCTATTTCAACCCAGGATTTGGACCAAAATTCCGACCACCAGTCTTCATGTACCGACCTTAAGGTCGACAAGTCACGCTCGTTTATTTTTGAGACCGAAAATAAAGCTTTTTCCAGGTAATCGGTGGAATCATGGTTAGTGCAAAAACCAATAACGAGTGTTACTGGTCTGTTCGCCATGGTAAATGAGGTCCCGGTTTCTCCAATAACCTTCAGCACTATCGCAATGTGCGTCGGCCATTCAAGTTCAGGACTATTAAAACTCCTGGTTACCCAATGCAGCTCGTCCTTTATGCCTGACCTATTAATCGAACCATTTCCTTCCTGTCCCCAAAAATCCAACGAAACATCCAATGGCTCACCAGCATTACTGAGTTCCAGGACAACAATGTTTTCAGAAGATGCCACCCATGCATTCATGGTGAGTTTAGATAAGCCGTTCGTTAGCTTTAGGCTAACAGTAGCATCATTGAGTCGCTGTTCGGCATAAAAATCAGCCCCCTCCATCGATGGAATTTTTACTTTTAACCCTCCGGGCAGACAAACTGCACCATCCGGGTAACCGGATTTCGCTTTCCAGAAATCGTTCTTTGAAAAGTAAAAATCAATTTCTTCAGGTGTTCCCCCCAGAACAAATCCCACATCACCATTGCCAGCTATAGGTCCATCGGGAACTTTATTTGTAGGTACATTGTGGGGAGAAGCTGTGAAAATTGCCTTATAGCTATCAATATTTGGTACGTGAGCTTTCCCAGTGCTTGCTGATAATAAAATTGAAAGAGGAATAATTAGAAATAAAAAAGCTTCAGATAGCATAAAGAATTTATTGTTACTAAAATTTTGACTCTGCTGTAAGATGAATTACCCAACTCTTAAAGTGCTCATCAAGAATAAATCCTCCTTCTGGTAACGTGAATATTTCATTATATATGCATTCATAGAATATGTCACGGCAATCTTAAAAATGACATCACTATTTTTACTATTTTTTTAAAAAATATTCTAATTCAATTTTGATACTCTTAATTGAAATAAGTTTTTTGTTATGTGCATAAAATTTATTTAGGATTATGTACATGCAGCAATTAAACGTTTTGGCCCTCCTGGACATTTTTAGGATGCTTTCATTAGCTATTTCAGCTTAATTTTTTACTTGTTTTGCCATATAGTTGTGATACTTTATGGCTTCTATTTAATTATAATTTCTTATCAGTTTACCCAGTTATCTGCACTGTTCTAAGATGTTATTCAATGCCTGCACATTATGAACCATTCAGATCCAACACCATAAATAATTTATTCAAATTTTTGATTATTTACAGAGGAATGCGATCACACGATATGTTTATTGAGCTTGGACTTTGTTAAAAAATGTCAGATCCAGGTATTCATCATCCCATGAATGGTAATTGCCATCAAAAACCCAATTTGCATTTGGGTAATTTGTAATAAGTTGTTTCAATAACACATTATTTTCTGTTTCGCATAGCATCGCATTTTCACTGATCATCTGCCCGAAAATATCCTCTTGTTTTGATGATA
>Ga0209536_100017350_pt1 | contig 10199 bp, 11 predicted proteins | sample DeeMarSeWOR28_12_FD_187461 | JGI IMG/M metagenome (GOLD analysis project Ga0209536, IMG submission 187461) | Marine sediment microbial communities from White Oak River estuary, North Carolina - WOR-2-8_12 (SPAdes) (version 2) | ecosystem: Environmental > Aquatic > Marine > Intertidal zone >... | reverse complement strand
GGCCGCGAGTTTCTCAAGGTTGAACATGCCCGAAAGACCCTTCAGGGAATGGGCGTGCCTGAAGACAGCGTTAATAATGTCCGGTTTGCGATGATCATCCGGATCCATGTCCATAAGAAGGCTGATGGACTCATCCAGGTTATCCAGAATGTCTTCCGCCTCGGCGACGAAATCTTTGAGAGACTGGTCCATAGACACTCCCTGCTACGCCAGAAGTTCCTTGACGAATTGCCTCAGCTGAGCGGGTTCGAACGGTTTTACGAGATACCTGTCTGCTCCCAGGCGCAACCCGCGTTCCTTGTCGACGTCCCGGCCCTCTGTTGTGACGATGATCACAGGGATATTTTTGAAGTTCTCGCTCTGTTTAACGAACCGGACGACCTCAAGACCGTTGATGTCGGGCATGTTGATGTCCGTGATGACGAGATCGGGGGTGACCTCGGGCAGCTTTCTCAGTGCCTGGAACCCGTTGGCCGCCTCGATAATGGTAAAGTCCCCCACCTCCTCGAGGGAGGAGACGATCAGGGACCGCGTCATTGCTGAATCTTCGACTACAAGGATCTTCTTTGCCATTCTCTGATGCCTCCCATCAGGATTTCTGGGATTTTAATTTCATCTCCAGAAACGCCCTGTCCAGGGCGAGACCTACGTGGCTTAGAAAGATATTGAGCGTGTGCACGGGTTCGAGCCCATCGCACAAAGGAGAATCATCACAGTAAAGCAGGACAGCCACCTTCCCCATGCTCACAATGGGCCCGATAAAGATCTCACCCGGCACACCGCCGCCGAGGGTTTCAAAAAGAGCATTCTCCGTTCGCGAGCCTGTTGGTGCGCCCTTGTAACTCTGCCGGTGTTCAGCGACACGTTCGAATAGGGAGCCTTTCTCAAGAGGTAGATTCAGGGACCGCACAACGCGGTCTGCATCGAGTCCATGTCCCAGTTCTACCCCGAACTGCCCGAGCCCCTTCATGTCATCCTTTCTCAGAAGGAATAAAATGGCCCTGTTGGCGAAGGCCGAGGCGAAACGGAGGGCCAGCAGTGTTATTTCGCCGCTGATATCCTGTCTGTTTAACTCGTTGACATAAGAACTGAGCCTGGCCATGTGGGGATCAAGAGAAGCTTCCTGAGACGGCACCTGCGCCTCTTCCCAACCATCAAAGGGCAGGTCAATTTCACCAAGCTCCTCACTGAACTCCTGTTGGATATCGTAATACTGTTCGCCGGGGACCTCTGGTCCTCCGACCTGCCGAGCACTCGGTGCCGGGTCTTCTGCGAGATTTAAAGTTGCGGTCGGCTGGTCCCTGTCTTCTTCCGATATCGTTTCGGACACGTCTGCTGACGGGGCGTCCGCCGTTTCTCTCAGAGCCTCAGAGGAGGAGCCGATAACACCGGCGATCGTTTCCAGGATCTTTTTTGCATCGCTCTTGTCAAAGGGTTCGGATATCCGGAACTCTGTCAGTCCGGTAACATCCCGGAGCTTGGTATCGAGCACTCCGTGCACTTCCCGTCTGCAGACAAGACCCACGGGCAGGTGGAATCCGAGATCCCACATGGTTGATACGATTTCAAGGCTTCCAAAGGTCCTGCCGTCCGTTATCCCCGTGGCCTCCAGGTCTACCAGCAGATAAGGATTCATACCCTCCTGTCGAAGTTCCTGTATCCTGGTCAGGGCATCGGCACCGTTGTCGTGGACCAGCAGATCGATCCCCATACGGACCAGGCTGCCGGTTATCTCAACCACGAGAGGGGCTTGCAGACCAACGGCCACAATTTTGTCGGACACCATGTCCGGGAGCCCCGGGAGGGTTTGGGGAACAATGAACTCCTTCAGTTCTTCTTCCAGGTCGTCTCCCGGTATTTTTTCGACAGCCTTTTCGGTGGAACCCGCCAGATGATGCTCGAATTCCTGTTCCCAGTCCTCACCCAGCACCTTACCGGGATCCACGATCGGGGGTCTCTCCCCGGCCAGGTTTAAAGTCGCATCCCTCATCTTCTCATCTTTAATCCTCGCCCCTTCCATGACCAGGAATTGGGCCCCGATACCTTCATCCAGAAAAAAAGGAGCCACCTTGGAAAGAAGCGGGTGCGTGCTCTCATCCTCGATGAGCTGAAAACTGAAGGTACCCTCCTCCCATACGAAAAGGGAGTAAGTCAATTCTTCAACCCTGGTTTTCAATACTTTCTGGAAAGCATCGTGGTCGATCCCGGTCCCTTCCTCCAGAAGATCCCGGAATTCCTGCGGCGAAAGAGAAGTTTCCAGCTTTTCCCTGAAAGACTGAAGATGATGGGCTTCGATGAGACCATTTTCAACCAGAAGACTCAGAACACCTTCCTTTTCATCGGAAGACGCCGCATAGATAACCTTGCCCGCCCTGATGTAAAGGCTTGCCTTTCCACTGGGGGATTCAAGCCGCAGGAGTCCGGACCTTTTGCTCAGGCTCACAATCTGGAGGATCTCTCCGAGAGAGAGATCTTCCAGTCTTCCGACCAGGCTCATTGTGGGATCCAGCACTGTGCTGGACGTATCGCTGCTCACCTGCCCTCCGCCAATCTCTCCGCCAATGGTCCAGGCAGACCGGCATCCATCATTTTTTCCTGTGTCTTCCTGAATTCATAAGGAGATCGAAGGAATGAAAATTCACCTTTCTCGGTGTCAAGCAATCCAAAGCAGGAATCCGGGTTCCCGTCTCGCGGCTGTCCTACACTTCCGACGTTGACAAGGTATCTGGCCCCATCATCGACGGTAATAGAACTTCCTGGCAGGACCGAAACCTGTCCTGAGCGGTCCATTTTCACTATTACCGGCTGATGGGAGTGCCCGACAAAGCAAAAGGTGCTCTCAAAATAGGAGAAGTTCATCTCGGCGTCCCAAAGGGAAAAAATATAGTTCCAGCTCTCCGGATCCTGCGGATTGGCATGTACCAGGGTCACACTGTCCCGTGATGTCACCATGGGAAGGGTGGAGATGTACTCAGTAGCCCAGTCCTCCATCTGCTCACAGTTCCATATGATGGCCTTTTTCGCGTTGGGGTTGAAGCTTTCAATGTCCATTTCCCCCAGCGCCGCAATGTCGTGGTTTCCCATGACGGCAAGATCGGTATTTTCCATGACCCACCTTGTACAGGCATTGGGGTCAGGGCCATAGCCGACGACGTCTCCCGCGAAGTAGATCCCATCGACCCCGATCTCTTCGATCGTCCTGTGGACAGCTTCCAGGGCCTCGAGATTGGAGTGTATATCTGAAACAATGGCAATTTTCATTTTCTGGTCGATGACGCCCTTGATCCGTCTTCATCTCTGAGAGAAAGAATGAAATCCTTATCAGCTGAAAAAAGGGACAGGCTGAGTTTCCCCCTCTTTTCAAGCGATCCGGCAGCTGCGACCAGGTCTTCCAGGACACCCTTGTCCTGAATTCCCGACAGCGGTATGCCCTCAACAGCAACTTTTCCTCCCCCAAGCTTCACAGATGCGTCCAGGGCGAGATGGTAGGCCTCCCTTCGCAGATCCGGACCAAAATCCTCTCCGGAACCAAGGCCGGTCAATATGACTGTTTCGGTCGGTATCTTGTTGCCCGTGGCCAACACGGTCAACTGTCCGAACTTGAACAGATCGGGTTTTCTCTTCCACAGGACGCTGACGGCCGCATTACAGCGCCAGTCAAGGAGAGCCAGCGTACCGGTAAGTGGTTTAACATCCGATGGATGAAACAGCAGGAGCAAGTCGCCGCGGTAATTCAAAGAGTTTCCACCACGAATCTGGACCGTCATCAGGACTCCATCCCAAGATCGATACGTACTCTGTCCAGTACGCCGTTGACGAAGGTCCCTGATTCCTCGCCGCCGAATTTTTTCGCCAACTCTATGGCCTCGTTCAGAACGACCCTGACCGGCTTAGGTTTCCGGCCTGTTAATTCGGAAACAGCCAGCCTCAGAACGTTCCGGTCTACAGCTGCCATTCTGCTGATCTCCCATTTCAAGGATGCGTTCCGGATGTATCTGTCGATCTCATCCAGGCGACCGAGGGTCTCTTCCACCAGTTCCCTGGTAAAATCCCTGGCATTTTCCGGCACCTGCCCGTAATCCAGGATCTGACCGCACGCATCCTCTCCGGATGTCGGATTCAAGTCCAGGCTGTAGAGGATCTTAAGGGCTGCCTCTCTTCCCCTCCTCCGAACACCCATGGGGAATTTTCAGATCTGCCGGAGCAGATCGGCCATTTCTACTGCCCCGAGGGCGGCTTCAAAACCCTTGTTGCCTGCTTTGGCACCCGCCCGGTCGACCGCCTGCTCCAGCGTATCCGCGGTGATCACACCAAAGGTGACCGGTACGTTGGTGTCCAGTGATACCTGGGCGACACCTTTGGTCACCTCCGCGGCGATATAATCAAAATGCGGGGTCTGACCGCGGATCAATGCTCCCAGGCAAATGACCGCGTCAAATTTACCCGAGGAAGCCGCCTTCTTGGCTGCAAGGGGGAGTTCGAAGGAGCCAGGGACCCTGATAACGGTGATATTCTTGTCTTTTGAACCGTGCCTCACAAGGCAGTCAACCGCACCCTCGATGAGTTTGGCGGTCACGAAATCGTTGAACCTGGAAGCTATGACAGCGATCTTGAGGCCACTGGCGTCCAGCTTACCTTCTATGGTATTGTATTCGGCCATGGTGTCTCCTTTCGAACTGAAAATCCCCGATACTCCGATACTTCCGTGTCGAAGTGTTTGTTCTTTAGAGTTTTCCTAGCAGGTGCCCCAACTTGTCTTTCTTGGTCCTGAGATAACTGATGTTTTCCTGACGGGCTTCCACCTCAACGGGTACTCTTTCAACGATCTTGAGTCCGTATCCTTCAAGACCTACAATTTTTTTGGGATTGTTGGTCAGGAGTCTGATCTCCTTGATACCCAGGTCAACAAGGATCTGTGCACCAATGCCGTAATCTCTCAGGTCCGGAGCGAAACCCAGTTCGAGGTTGGCCTCCACAGTGTCCCTGCCCTTATCCTGCAGCTGATAGGCCAGAAGCTTGTTCGCGAGGCCGATTCCTCTTCCTTCCTGGCTCATGTAGAGAAAGACACCCCTCCCCTCCCTTTGAATCATGTTCAGGGCGCTTTCCATCTGTTCGCCGCAATCGCAGCGCAGGGAGTGGAAGACATCGCCTGTCAGGCATTCGGAATGGACCCTGACCAGGGTGGACCCTTCCGAGTCCAGGTCCCCCAGAGTGAGAGCCACATGCTCCTGACCGTCAATTTCGTTGCGGTAGGCATGGGCTGTAAATTCGCCGAAACGGGTGGGAAGGCTGGTCTGGGCCACATCCGTGACCAGACGCTCATGGCTCATCCTGTATTTGACCAGGTCAGCGATGGTTACGATCTTCAACCCAAATTTCCTGGCAACAACCCTCAACTCGGGCATCCTTGCCATGGTACCGTCAGGGTTCATGATCTCACATATCACGGCGGCAGGGGTCATGCCTGCCAGCCTGGCAAGGTCTATGGAACCTTCTGTCTGACCCGCTCTTACAAGAACACCGCCCCTGCGGGCGCGGATGGGAAAAACATGGCCCGGCCTGTCTATATCTTCAGGGCCGCAATCCTCATCAATGGCCGTCAGGATCGTGTGAGCTCGATCAGCCGCGGAAATACCTGTTGTCACACCTGTTTTGGCTTCGATGGACACTGTAAAAGCGGTGCCATATTTGGCCGTGTTCTTGGTGACCATCTGGGGGAGGTCCAGTTCCTCACAGCGCTCCTCAGTCAGGGTGAGACAGATCAGTCCACGGCCGTGAAGGGCCATAAAATTGATGATCTCGGGAGTGACCTTATCGGCAGCGATCATGAAATCGCCCTCGTTCTCCCGATCTTCATCGTCCACCAGGATAATGATCTTTCCTTCCCTGATGTCGCCCAGCGCCTCTTCAATGGTGGAAATAGGCATACCTACCCCTTTAGTCAGTGACAAAGCCGGAGTTTCTCAGCTTTTCCATGGTCAGGGACCCGCCGTTCGGGTCCACAGTAAGCCCCCGGACTACTGACATAACGTATTTCAGGATCAGATCGGGTTCCAAATTAACAAAATTACCCGGCCTTTTCAATCGAAAGGTCGTTTTTTCAAAGGTTTCAGGGATCATGGAAACGGAAAATTCCTGCCCCAGATCCTCCACAATGGTCAGACTGACACCATCGACAGAAACAGAACCCTTTTCCACAACATAGGCGGCAAAATCCTTCGTGAAGGAGACCACCAAGCGATAAGCCTCCCCCTCCTTTCTCAGCTCCCGGATCTGTCCTTTCGCCTCAACATGACCGGAGACGAGGTGACCTCCAAGTCTGTCACCTAAAGTCAATGCCCTTTCCAAATTGACCGCCTGACCGATCCCGGCGTCCCCGAGCGTCGTCTTCTCAACCGTCTCTTTGGAGAGAAACGCGCTGAATACATCTGACGCAACCTTTTCGACAGTAAGGCATACGCCGCTCACCGAGATGCTGTCACCCGGCCTGGTTCCATCAAGGACAACAGATGCCGCAACATCAATCCGCAATCCTCCTGACCTGGTTTCCGTGTGCTGAATGGAACCGATCTCCTCCACTATCCCTGTGAACATGGGGACCTCACTTTACATCTGCCGTGATCTGGATATCTTCACCGATCCTGCGTATCCGCCGGCAGGATAGAACAGGTGCATCTTTTAAACGGATCGTTCCCATATCTCCAAAGGCAGCGATGCCGGAGGATCCCAGGATCTTGGGGGCCAGAAAAAGTTCAAGCCGGTTGACGGCCCCCTCCTTGAGCAACCAGGCGGCCGTTCTTCCACCACCCTCTGCAAGGACATGGAGAACCCCCATCTCGGCCAGCGACCTGCCAAGGGCGCTCCACGCGAAGGTCCCGTTATCGACCGGCAGGCTGAGCAGACGCACGCCCTTGTCCTGGAAGGTATTCCTCCGCTCCTCCGGGACATCGATTCCGACGACCAGTAAAGTGGAACCGGGTGATTGACCCCTCACTATGGAGGCACCGGGGGGCGTCCTCAGGGTCGGATCCAGCACAATTTTCACAGGCTGGACCTTCCTCCCTACGCCCCTTGCATCCAGCCCTGGATCATCCTTTAAGACAGTCCCAACACCAACCAGCACAGCATCAACCTCTGACCTGAGCCTGTGCACGGCACTTCGGGCCCTCTCACCGGTAATCCATTTGGAAAAGCCTTGATAGTCTGCGATCCGCCCATCCAGAGTGGAGGCCAGCTTGAGGGTCACATAGGGAGTTCCTTTTTGTGAAAAGTGAAAAAATGCCCGGTTGAGCTCCTCAGCCTCCTTGCCCAAAGTTCCTGTTGTGACCCTTATGCCTGCCCTCACCAGGGCCTTGAACCCCTTTCCATCCACCAGAGGGTGGGGATCACGGCAGGCAGCGTAAACATCAGCGATCCCTGCATCGATAATGGCTCTGGTGCAGGGCGGTGTTCGTCCGGTATGGTCACAAGGTTCCAGATTGACAAAAAGAGAACCCCCGCGAGCAGCAGCACCGGCCTTTTCAAGAGCCAGGGCCTCTGCATGGGGCTCACCGGGTGTTCTGTGCCATCCCTCCCCTACGATCCTGCCGTCAGCTACCACGACAGCACCGACCATGGGATTCGGATGGCTCGTTCCCTTCCCCCGTGCTGCCAGGGTCAGAGCCCGCTTCATGAATTTCAGGATATCGACCCTGTTCACCTGTGACCTCGTAACCGGTTTCTTCCACCCAGAACATGAAAGGCCGCGCCGCCAGCGTCATTTCCGGGCCCGTACGCCCATCCGGCGCCCTCCCTGGAAAGGCATACGGGCTGACATCGCAGCATCATTCATCTCTCCGGCCCATGAGGTAGGCCTGAATAAAATCGTCCAGTTCCCCGTCCAGAACGGCATCAACGTTTCCCGACTCGTACCCGGTCCTGTGATCCTTGACCAACCTGTAGGGTTGAAGAACATAGCTGCGGATCTGGTTTCCCCAGGCGATATCCTTCTTCTGCCCCTGGATCTTCTCCATCTCCTCCTCTTTTTCGCTTTTGAGCCGTTCGAACAACCTGGCTCTCAGGATCCTCATGGCAGTTGCCTTGTTTTTATGCTGTGACCTCTCGTTCTGACAGCTGGCAACGATACCTGTTGGTATGTGGGTGATCCGCACCGCTGAATCGGTGACATTGACATGCTGCCCGCCGGCCCCGCTCGAGCGGTACGTGTCTATTCGCAGATCCTTCTCATCGATGTCCACCTCGATTTCATCCTCCACTTCCGGATAAGCGAACACGGAAGCAAAGGAAGTATGACGTCTGCTGCTGGCGTCGTAAGGGGAAATGCGCACCAGGCGGTGGACCCCTGTTTCCGCTTTCAGATACCCGTACGCATAGGGACCCTCGACCGCGACAGTGGCTCCCTTGATCCCTGCCTCCTCGCCGTATTGATGGTCCAGGACCTCCGAGATGAATCCACGCCGTTCAGCCCATCGAAGGTACATGCGCAGGAGCATCTGTGCCCAATCCTGGGACTCCGTGCCGCCCGCCCCCGGGTTAATGCTGAGAAGGGCGTTTCTCGCATCTGCTTCATCCCCCAGGAGTGACTCCAGCTCGAGGGAATCCAGTGATCTCTCAACCTCACGAAACTGCTCGATGGACTCCTTGAGCAGGTCGGCTCCCAGCTCAGCGTCCTCCTCGACCAATTCAACCGCGGCCTCGAGATCTCTTAAAGCAGATTTGATCCTGGTAAAACGAAGGATCTCGTCTTTGAGAAAGCTGATCCTCCTGGTAACTGTCTGTGCCTGTTCGGGATTGTTCCAGAACTCCGGTGAGGAGGCCTTCCTCTCCAGCTTCTCTATCTCGACCGATTTGCCAGCCGGGTCAAAGATGCCTCCCCAGGGCCTCCAGTTTGGCGCTGGCCCCGATAAGAGCGCTCTTGAATGTTTCTATATGGTCCATTTTCGTGACCTCCATAAAGAGAGCAGAACAAGGAAATACACTGATAACACAGCTGCACTGGGAATGACAATCCAGTCCCCGAAGCGGGTGTAAAGAGTCTGTCGGCCGCCGGTTTCAACGTCGACGACGATGACACCTCTTTCTCCCAGGGGTATGCTGCTCAGGATCCTCCCACTGCGATCGATGACTGCCGAGATCCCCGTATTGGCCGCTCTTAAGATCGGGACTCTGTTTTCCAGCGCCCGGACAGCTGAAACGGCAAGATGCTGGTAGGGGCCCCAGGAACGTCCGAACCAGGCGTCGTTGGTCACGTTGAGCAGCATTTTTGCACCATCGCGCACTTCCCTGCGGCCGCGGGACGGGATGGAGATCTCATAACAGATCAGGGCCCCCGATGGCACCGGTGTCTTAAAGGGGCCCTTCCAGGTCCCTGTGGAGAATTCCCCCTCTCCCGGTACCAACCTGTCCACAAAAGGTATGAGTTTGCCCAGCGGAACATATTCCCCGAAGGGTACCAACATGATCTTGTCATAGGATTCTTCACCGCCTCCGGGAGCCAGGTGATAGACCCGGTTGTACAGGAGGATCTCCCGTCCCGATATTTCGAATCCGGGACTTCCGAAGATGAGATGGATGTCCCGGGTCGAGGTAAACTGCCTCAAAGTCTGGATCAATTCCGGCTCAGACTGGTAATAGACAGGCACGGCTGTTTCCGGCCACACCACAAGCTGAGCACCTTCTGAAAAAGCCTTTTCCGTCAGAGATAAATATGTACTCAAAGTCTCATCCTTCAGGCTTTCCTCCCACTTAATCTCCTGTTGGAAATTCCCCTGGACGACTCCCACTCTCAACTTTTGACCGACACTTTTATTGCGGGCCGGGTACAAGATCAAAGGCAGCAGGAGAACGAATACCAGAAGCATACCTGCCCGCCTCCGTCCACTCTTGCCCGGACTGAGCACTGACCAGACGAGCACGTTGACCATCACGATCCAGAAGGAAACACCATATACGCCGGACAACTCATAGAGAGGACCTAAAAATGATATTTTCCACGTTGCCGAACCCATCAACAGCCATGGGAAAGGTGCGGGAAACCAGGACCGTGCCACCTCAAGCAGGACCCAGGCGGAGGGGAGGACCAGTACGGGAGCAAGGGAGTGACCGAGTATGGAGGTAAGGGGGTTAGGGGGTAAGGGAGGGAAGCACTCCGGATGGTCACCCATGCCTCCATTCTCCCATACTCCCCTACCGTATTCTCC
>Ga0209536_100017349_pt1 | contig 10199 bp, 12 predicted proteins | sample DeeMarSeWOR28_12_FD_187461 | JGI IMG/M metagenome (GOLD analysis project Ga0209536, IMG submission 187461) | Marine sediment microbial communities from White Oak River estuary, North Carolina - WOR-2-8_12 (SPAdes) (version 2) | ecosystem: Environmental > Aquatic > Marine > Intertidal zone >... | reverse complement strand
GCAAGTCACTGCGGCGTACTTCTCTGTACGCCTCATTCCTCGGGATTTGTCCGCGCTTCGCTTGGACTCCCCACCCTGCGGGCGGGTCCCCGGTTTCGGAAGCCTTGCATATGGACAATTTCCATCAGCCTCTAAGAAGGAGGGTTTTCGACAGTCTCGTTAGGAGTCTTCGTGCTTTCCGGTGTACTGAGGTCAGGAAGTGGACTTTCAAAGATAGTGTGTGAACAGAGGGTAATGGTGTGAAGGATTATCTGGTAAGAATTATTACAAAGAATGCCAATGTGCGCGGGCTGGCCTGCGTGACCAGTCATCTTGTGGACGAGACCTGCCGGCGACACGGTGCCCATCCAACAGCTTGCATTGCACTGGGCAGGGCCTTGACGGGCGGGGCGTTGATGGGGGCGTTGCTTAAAACGGGGCAGCGGGTGGCGCTCCGGTTTGAGGGAAATGGCCCCCTTGAGAAAATCATCGTGGAGGCTGAGAGCAATGGTATGGTCCGAGGGTATGTGAAAGTGCCCCATGTTGACCTACCTCTGAAAAATGGGAAGTTTGACGTGTCCGGGGCCCTTGGAGACTCGGGGCTGCTCACCGTGGTGAAAGACCTGAGATTGAAAGAACCTTACACAGGGATGGTGGAGCTCTACACAGGCGAAATTGGGGAGGACCTGGCATTCTATCTCACGGAATCTGAGCAAATTCCCTCTGCCGTTGGGTTAGGGGTGTCTCTGGATACCGATGGGGGCGTCTCTGCGGCCGGCGGTTTCCTCATCCAGTCCTTCCCTCCCTACCAAAAAGAGACAGTGGATGGACTGATCGATCAGATCCAAGAAATATCTTCCATCACGGAAATGATTAGCGAGGGCAAGACGCCAGAGCAACTGCTTGACATTCTGTTTTCCGGTATTCCTTTTGATATTTTGGAAGAGCGGCCTCTCGCCTTCCAATGCTCATGCAGCAAAGAAAGGGTGGAAAAAGCCCTCATTGCACTTGGACGTGAAGAGATAGAGGCGATGATTTCAAGGCAAAAGGAGACGACAGTGACATGCGAGTTCTGCCGGGAGAGTTATCAGTTAACGCGAGAGGAGCTGGAACAGCTTGTTGAGCATATGCTTCCCAGCAGCGGTGAGAAAGGCGCACTCCATTAGAACAGGGGGGACGTCTATTGATATGTTGATAACTCACTAAAAAGGGCCTATATTTCATTCTTAAAGGCCATACTTATCCGGTGACATAAAGTACTGGTTTCTATCAAGGAGTTTGATGTGATGACCCAAGGCATCAAAAATATTGCTTATTTTGCAACAATACTATTCGTGCTGTTTTTTCTGAAAGCATCTAGTTTTGCCACACAAGTTCGTGATGTAGGAATAACAGCGGAAGCTTCCATAGAGGATTACATTGGGTCCGAAGCATGCGCAGTGTGTCATCAAGGCAAATATGACGATTGGTCAGGAAAGCACATGTCCCATTTTGTTCGTTACAGGCGTGATATTTCAGAATCACTTCCGGGCAATTGGCATAATAGTCCAATTAAAGGGGATGATGTTTTTCTTATAGTAGGGGGCAGAAACAAAGTGGCCTTTGTGGATAAAAACTGGAAAGTATTCCCCTATCTATACCATCTTAGAAAACAGAAATGGATCATGAGAAATATGTGGACCTATCAAGATTATCGTCTGCGTTGCGGTCCTTGCCATACGGTAGGGTTAAACCCAAAAACAAAAAGATTCATTGAGATTAATGTGGGATGTGAGACATGTCATGGCCCTGGTAGAAAGCATGCTGAGAATTCAGAACAGGGGAATCTGAAAGTGCCAGGTAAAACAGATGGGCATAACGTACTTTTCACCTGTCGTAGATGCCACGATGAGAGAGGAAAGCATGCTCGCGCCATGAAGCATTTCAATGGCCCCTTTCACGGCAAGGGAGAATAACGATTAAATCGGATTCTTTCGGATAGCAAGCCAAACTCAGCCCACCTCACTCGTCAACAATTGACCGTCCCCGCTTATTTCTGTGTTAATTTATGAATTGAATTCATTTCTCCTCAACCCTTAAAGCCCCACAGAGGAGGGCCTCATATGGAGAGACCCCTCAAAATGTGCGTACCTTGCTCCTGAGAGGGTATTGCCTGCTCTGTTGGGAGCCTAAAGTGTGATATTGCTTAAAGCAAAGCCAAAGGAAAGTCGTAATGGAAAGCCCTGGTTCTTAGGGAATCTTCCAGGTGCTGATCTGTGGAAGTGCTTAGGGAGAGACATGAAAGGAGGTAACGCTATGCCGACCTATATAACCCTGATCCGCTGGACGCAACAAGGCATACAGAGTATTAAAGAGGGCCCCTCCCGGCTCGACATGGCCAAACAGGCCTTTAAGGCCATGGGAGGAGAGTTAAAAGAGATGTATCTGGTGATGGGCCAGTACGACAGTATAGTCATCGGTGAAGTACCGGACGACGAAACAGTAGCCAAACTATCCCTCTCTATTGGTGCGGGGGGCAACATTCGTACGGAGACGTTTCGGGCCTTCACGGAGGATGAATATCGGAAGATCATTGCTGCTCTGCCCTGAACTACTGCAAACCTTCACAATGTTGGAAAGCCTCGGTGTAAGGCAGGGTCTTCATGGCCCTGCTTTTTTATTGCCCTTCTTTTCAAGCCTGGCACTTGATTTAAGGAAAATCCGGTTTAAGATTGTCTTTTGGTTTTGTCCTGAAACCATGGAACAGATGAAGGACATGGTCAAGGGTTGACTGATAGCACCAACCGGTTGTATATGAGAGTGAAGCAAAAGCGAAAAGGGGTACGCGAACAGGATATGCTCGATTTGGATAATTTAGCCCGTCAGGTGCTTGAGAACTGCTCCATCTCCGATTCACGCCATGCGGGTCTCTATTCTGTCTGCGGTCTGGCGCTGCGCCTGCGTGATCTTTACAAGTGGGAAAAGGGATTGGACCCGTGGATAGAAATGGACTCTTCTGTGATTTTGAATTGGATAGGGGAGAAAGAGGAAAACTGGGACCAGCTGGAAGAAAAGGAATTCAATAAAATAACAATCCTTGACAAGACGTACGACCCATTTGACGCCTTGGGCATCAATGAGGTGCTGGAGCCTCACGGTTTTCTCTATGGCGCGGGTTATGTCCACAGTCTCAAGCCCAGCTTTCTTCTCGCGGTGCTGGAGGAGAAAAGGCTGATTGATGGATACCCTGTATACATCCTCGGCAAGGAGTTGGCCCGTGATCTGTTGACAATGCCTGCCCTGTCTCAAAATGATCGTATACTGATCCGAAAAGAGGCCGCAAAACTCTTTCTCTGGGACCTCATCTTTTTTATAAAGAACTCCGGACGAGGTGCCCTCCGATTCGCCTTAGAGAGCTATGGGGTGAAGGAACAGGATTCCAAGGCATTGCGTCGAAATCTGGCAAGAATTTCTGATGCTGAAACAGAAACATACGTCTACCATGAGTTGGGTGAGATAAGGGATACTGTTTTCGATCGCCACATCTGGCGAGATATAAATGCCACATTCCCTCACACGCCCATTGAACTCCTTGCCCGCGTCGTTAAAGATCTGCTCGCTGATACAAATGAACACGGTAGACTTCGCCACATTGTTCGTCAACAAAAGGAAGCTTCCCTGGCCCTATATGCTGCCTTCCTCGATGGCCTGAGAAAAGAGCTGTTCCCTGAACTCAAAGAGGCCTTTCAAGAATTCACGGAGACGCACAACTGGCAGGTCATAGAACAGGCCATATCAAGGGGCTACACCAGGGCAAAAAACTATGCTGAAATGATGAGCCGTATCTATAGCGAAGGGAAGCAGAAAAATGACATGAAATGGGTAGAAGTGGAGATGGAAACACGGCTTCTAAATCCTTTAGGTTTGGGGAGAGCTGAAGGGAGGGAAACCGCGTCCAATAAGCATTTCACAGAGGAGGAAGATAATGGCAACCACATTGATCAATCCATCTGACCTGGTCAAGCCCCTCGGCTATAGTCACGGCGCCATGGGCACCGGTCGTTTGCTCTTCGTGGCAGGACAGATCGGGAGCGATAAGGAGGGCAAGCTGGTAGGTGATGGCCTGGTGGAGCAGTTTGATCGAGCTCTGGGCAGTGTTGTGCGGGTTGTGGAGGAAGCTGGTGGGAAGGCCGAGCACATCGTCAAGCTCAATCTATTGGTTTTGGATAAGAACGAATACCGAGAAAAGGGTCGGGATATGGGTGCGGTCTATCGCAAGCATATGGGTCGCCATTTCCCCGCGATGACGCTGGCAGAAGTGAAGGGTCTCTGGGACGAGGGCGCAAAGGTGGAGGTTGAAGCAGTTGCTATGCTGCCATGATGAGCGCAATGCTTGGTGCCAATTGGGGCCTAATGTGGCGGTAGATGATGAAGACTGTGTTTGACCGTTATCGAGAGATCATTCCCGACTTTTCCGCTTTCCAAGAGAGCCTCCGCCAACCCGTCCCTGTCCATTTCCGGGTCAATCGGCTGAAAATTGAACCGCAACGACTGGTGCAGAGGCTAAAGGCAAAAGGGGTTCATCTCCAAAGGGTCAGCAAAAAGTATGAAACCCTGTTCCTGGCACCGGATTTGGAAAGGCCCGGAAAACTGCTTGAGTACTTCCTCGGTTATGTTCACACGCAAGCCCTCACCTCCTGCCTGGCCTGCATAGCACTTTGCCCCAGGCCTGGATCGTATCTCCTGGACATGTGCGCCTCCCCAGGAGGAAAGACTTCTCATTTGGCTCAGTTAATGGAAAATACTGGGCTTATCATCGCTAACGAGCCTTATCCAAACAGGCATGTTATCCTCAACCACACCCTCTCTAGGATGGGTGTGCTGAACACTGTTACCGCTGCCTATCGAGCAGAGCTGTTTCCTCTGAAGCAGCGCTATGATTATATTCTTGCCGATGTGCCCTGTTCGGGTGAGGGCACGTTCAGGATGATGAGCCAGCGCTCAAACTACATCGAGCGCAAAGGCAAAGCGAGGCTCCCTGAACTGCAGAAGAGGATTTTGTTAAGGGCCTTTGATCTGTTAAAAGAGAACGGGCAGCTCATTTATTCCACGTGCACCTACAACCCTGATGAAAATGAATCCGTGGTGGACTACCTCTTGAATAGCAGGGATGCGGAGTTGCTTTCCGTGGATCTGGATATCCAGCATGAGCCAGGTCTCCGTGAATGGGAAAAGGGGGCGTATGGTAGGGAAATACACCGAGCCGTCAGGTTTTATCCCCATCGGCTCAATTCTGTGGGATTCTTCATGGCCAGAATTGGCAGAAGAGGATGATCGGCAGCCTCTTTTCTCCTACATGGAGAGGCGTTTTGGCATTTCTGAAAATGTCTTTGATGGGTATCTTCTGTTTAGAAGGCAGAGAAGCTGGTGGCTTTTGATAAATTCCCCTTTTCTCCAGTCCGCCTCAAGACTCAAGGTTAAACGCGCGGGATTGAGGGCCTTTCAGCGCATAGGCAAGTTTGTAAAGCCATCCACCAGAATGATCCAGGTGTTCGGCTCTCTGGCCACAAAGGCACGCGTTGAAATCGATGAAATCCAACTTGAGACACTGGTCAGTGGAGAGCCTCTGCACATCGAATTAGAAATAGAGGACGGCTACGTGATCCTGTTGTTTGCAGGTCATATACTGGGTCTCGGGCTTTTCATTGAGGGAAAGATTCTTCCACAGATCCCTCGTAAGGAAATAAGCTTCTTGTGAACAAAGAGAACGATCATACGCCGTTCTGCACGCCATGCCGAAATCCTACAATGAATTTTCAATGGGGTGTCACGATGTCTCTTCTTCAGGCTAACACACCCCCTCCCCAACCCTCCCCCTTGAAGGGGGAGGGCAGAGTGGGGGTGGGAAGGATAAGCGATGCGATTCAAAGAATCCCATACAATCGCCTGTGATGTCCTGGTCATTGGTGGTGGAGGCAGCGGGCTTCGGGCGGCTGTGGAAGCAAGGGAAAGGGGTGCGGACGTCCTTGTCGTTTCAAAATCAAGGGTGGGATACGGGAACAACACATATATCTCAAAGGCAGCCTTCTCCGCCACCGGATGGGGCGACCCCCAGGATGGCTCCCACGTGCACCTGAAAGATACAGTAATTGGGGGCCGTTTTCTCAATGACCAGAAACTCGTGGCATTGATGGCTGAACAGGCCAGTTCGCAAGTCCCTTTCTTGGAGAAATGCGGCGTCATTTTTTGGAAAAAGGAGGGTAAGGTGCGGGTCGCTAAGGCTGCGGGACACAGTTTTGCAAGGCATGTCCATGCAGAACGACGCGTTGGGAGCGAACTCATCCTCCCTTTGAAAGCCTATGCAAAAAGGATTGGCGTCAGGTTCGGTGACAAAGTCTTTGTGACCAAGCTTTTTTCCTCCGGCGGCCGGATTGCGGGGGCCTCGGGCGTCACGGAGAATGGCATCTTCCAGAACTTTGCAGCACAATGCGTCATCCTGGCCACCGGTGGTTTTGCCAACGTTTATCTCCACACAAACAATGCCCCGGGCATAACCGGGGATGGTCAGGCCCTCGCCTATGAACTGGGTTTGCCCATGAAGGACATGGAGTTTGTCCAGTTTTATCCCACAGCCACAGGAAAGCTAGGTCGCAGTATTCTCCTCTACGAGGTATTTGTGCTGGGCGCGGGTGCCAAGCTAAAAAACGCCAAGGACGAAGATATCATTGAAAAGCACGGTTTGAGAGATCCCATGGTCCTGACCAGGGACCGGCTCGCGCGGACCATCATGCAGGAGATCGCTGACGGCCTAGACGTTGAGGGCGGGTTGATCATGGATCTCAGCCCAATTCCTGAAGCAAAAATGGCCAGACTGGGCCCTTTGTTCCCTTCCAAACGGTCCGTAGACCGGAAAGCATTTATCGTCTCTCCCACGACCCACTTTTGCATGGGCGGGGTGATCATTGACAAAAACGCTGAGACTTCTGTCCCCGGGCTATTTGCAACTGGAGAGCTGGGCGTGGGGATCCACGGCGCCAACCGACTTGCCGGCAACGCCCTTTGCGAGGTATTCACCATGGGGCAGATTGCGGGCAGGGCAGCGGCGGAGATGTTGGGAGAAATGGAGGCACCAAAAATGCCCCGGGATGAGATCGCTGCTGAAAAGGCCAGGCTGGAGTCCCTTCTTATTCATGGAAGGCAGGACCCAAAAACCCTGTCCCGATTACTTAAAGAGGTCATGTGGAAAAAGGCGGGGATTGTTCGTCACCGGGGTTCTCTGGAAGAAGTGCTTCAAAGGATTGAATCGCTCAGATCTCCGGATTCAAAATCTCAGGTCACAAATTGGGCGCAACTGATAAGGGTTTTGGAATTCAAAAATATGTTACTCGTATCAGAGATGGTTTGCCGGGCAGCGCTCTTGAGGACAGAGAGCAGGGGTTCACACTATCGCAGCGATTACCCGGCAGAGGACAACGAACACTGGCTTAAGAATATCGTACTGCGCAAGGGTGCCCGTGGAATGCGCCTGGAGCCAGTCCCTGTGTCCTTAGATGTTATAGTCCCTGAAGAGAGTAAATAAAGCCTCTAAGGGGAGTGGGAAGGGGAGGAGAGTGAGAATCGCGCACATTTCGTTTCGAAGGCAGCAAAATGGCAAGGCTTTATCTTGTACGCCACGGTAAGGCCGCAGCCAGTTGGGCCGAAGACTTGGATCCGGGTCTGGACAGCGTGGGCAAATCACAGGCCAAAGGGGTGGCCGAGACCCTAGCACCTTTAGGGCCGCTTGAGGTTATCGCAAGCCCTCTTTCGCGGGCCCGAGAAACGGCTAGGCCGTTGTCAGACATCTGGGGTTGCACCCATCGCATAGAAGAACGGGTTGGAGAGATTCCTTCGCCCACCAAGGATTTGATGGGTAGGACCCAATGGCTGCAAGGCGTGATGGGGAAGAGGTGGTCGAACTTGGGCGAGGATCTCCATACCTGGCGGCAGGGGGTTGTGGAGGCCCTTTTAGCCCTCGATGTGGACACCGTCGTGTTCACCCATTTCATCGCAATTAATGTGGTTGTGGGTGTGGCAACTGGCGATGACCGCGTCGTCTGTTTCTGGCCTGATAACGGGTCAATCACCATTCTGGAGGCAGACGAATCCCGGTTGACTCTGATTGAGCGCGGAGATGAGCTAGGTGCTAGCCCCCTTATTCTGTGAAAGATCGTCATGGCGGGGAGTGGCGATCGAAGACAATGCCGTCCTTCGACTTTGCTCAGGACCGTGAGCCTGTCGAACGGCAGATGATGCCTTCGTGGTAATCAGGCGGGGAATAGTCTCATTGACAAAGGCCTTGGTTTATCATAAGGATTTGGAGGCAGATATTGGGCTGCAGGCGACGAGTGCCGATTAGAAGCACAGTGAGAGGCGCCATGAAAGAGGGGAGGTAAGGCGTTGGCCGATCAGAGGAATAAGCGTAACAAGACCAGATTAGAGGTCAAATGGCCCATTACCATATACACTAAGAAGGGCCCTGTAAAAGGAGAGTCGAGAAACATCACGACGGCCGGTATATTCATCCGCTGCGAAAAAGAGCTGCGCCTCAATGAAGTGTGTCGGATGCGCATAAGACCGCCTAAAAAGCAGTCAGTAGAAGTTGAGGGAAAATTGATTTGGTCAAATCTCGAAGGTCTAGATTCCAATAGCCCTTATTCGGGCATGGGCTTTTCCTTTATAAAGTGCTCTGACGAAGACTTGCGCCGCCTTGATAAGGTTATTTCAAGACATCTTGAAAAGCCCGAGGATGAAGAGGGGAAGGAAGGGGTTCGTGATGAGTATGAGCTTTGATGAACTGTTTAAGGCCACCCTCAGTATGTTCAGCCTTGATTCAAAGACCGCTGGGGACCTGAGTGCGAATGACATACGCACCGTCTTCAAGGAAGTCCTCAAGGCTGAAATCATATGCCAAAAAGAGTTTGGCGAACGTCTTTAGGACGAGTCAGGTTTCTTAACTCCTAAAACCCGCCCCGCAGAGAGTTTCCCGTTTTGATCCAGTTTAACAATCCCTTTACCCACTCCTGGCGGGCAAAGGGGAGAGGGGGAAGAGTTTACATCACCTTTGAAGGAGGAGAGAGATGGACGAACATCAGATGGTTTGGAACAAGAACGTTGCCGAGGATATCATCAAACACCTGGAAAAGCGTCGGATGGCGGGGAGTTATGCCCCCACTGCTGCCCAGGCCACAGAGGAGATTGTGGGCATGATTCCAGAAGGGGCTATCGTGTTTCGCTGTGGCACCATGACAGCGGTTGGCATGGGCCTCTGGGATGCGATAGACAAGGTGCCAGGTGTTGAAGTCATTAATCCCTATGAAGAGGGGATCCCACCCGAAGAAGGCCTGGAGCGAAGGCGAAAAGGCATGACAGCGGACGTCATGATCGCAAGTACCAATGCCATTACCCTGGACGGCAAGCTTGTCAACCTGGACGGCATGGGCAACCGAGTGGCAGCCATTACCTTTGGGCCCAAAAAGGTGATCCTGGTGGTGGGCATGAACAAGGTGGCCCCGGATCTGGAGTCTGCTATGGCCCGGGTAAAGCACTACGCCGCCCCTGTCAACAATATACGCCTGGGTCTCAAGAACCCCTGTGTGGAGACCGGACTATGTTCCGATTGCAAGACGCCGCAGCGTATCTGCAATATGTGGGGAATCATTGAAGGCCACATGATCAAGGACAGGGTCCATGTAAAGCTGGTGGGAGAAGTTCTGGGGTACTAATGCACTCTACCATTGAGGCTGAATGATCAACCCGATTCTGGTAGCCCGTATGAGGAACCCGACCCACTAACCCTAATTACCCACACAGGATAAACGTCTCCATGCAAAAAATTCCACTTCTGCTCATATTTCTGGGCCACGTCTGGGTAGATACCTCTCAGGGCATCCTTCCGGTCGTCCTTGTCAAGCTCAAGGAGCTATTTTCCTTGAATTACTTCCAAGTTGGCCTTGTGATGATGGTTCTCAACCTCACCTCATCGGTCATCCAGCCTGTATTCGGATATGTTTCAGACCATCTGCGCACGGGATGGTTTGTGCCTGTGGGTATCCTGTGGACGGCGCTCGCCATGGGCCTGGTGGGTTGGGCGCCAAGCTACCCCGTTGTGGTCCTACTCGTGGGTTTTGCAGGTTTGGGCACGGCCGCTTTTCACCCCAGGGCCATGATGGCCGTGTATCTCATAAGCGGTTCGAGGCGGGGAT
>Ga0209536_100017348_pt1 | contig 10200 bp, 9 predicted proteins | sample DeeMarSeWOR28_12_FD_187461 | JGI IMG/M metagenome (GOLD analysis project Ga0209536, IMG submission 187461) | Marine sediment microbial communities from White Oak River estuary, North Carolina - WOR-2-8_12 (SPAdes) (version 2) | ecosystem: Environmental > Aquatic > Marine > Intertidal zone >... | reverse complement strand
CAGGGTTGTCACTTGATCCTCATCAACGACGTAGGGCGGCATGACGTAGACCAGGTTACGGAACGGTCTGATCCACACACCCCGTTGGACGAATCGGGGCTGGATCCATGCCATGTCTACCGGCCGCTCAAGCTCGACAACGCCGATAGCGCCAATCACCCGCACGTCGGTCACATGGGCCAGTGCCCGGCAGGGTTCCAGGCCAACCTGCAGTGCGGCCTCGATGCGCCCCACCCGCGCTTGCCACGGGCCGTCGATCAGAAGCTCGATGCTTGCCGAGGCCACCGAGCAGGCCAGGGGATTCGCCATAAAGGTCGGTCCGTGCATGAATATCCCCGGGTCGCCCTCGGAAATACCCATCGCGACCTGTTCCGTGGTCAATGTTGCCGCGAGGCTCATGTAACCACCCGTCAGTGCCTTGCCGAGACACATGATGTCCGGCGCAATGTCCGCATGCTCGCAGGCGAACAACCTTCCGGTGCGACCAAAACCCGTTGCGATCTCGTCGAGAATCAACAGGACACCGAACTCGTCGCAAAGCCTGCGAACCTGACGCAGAAATTCAGGGCAATAGATGCGCATGCCGCCGGCACCCTGCACAAGTGGCTCCAGAATGACTGCCGCGGTCTGTTCGTGGTGGGCTTGAAGCTGGTCACGAAAGCTCTGGATATGTTCGTCGCGAAACTCGTCATCCGAGCGGCAGGCCGGGGGGTCCGAAAAATAGTGTTTCATGAGTAAGGGTACAAAAAGATGATGCATCCCATTGACCGGGTCGCATACCGCCATGGCACCCAGGGTATCTCCATGGTAGCCGCAGCGAACGGTAAGCAGTCGCTGCTTGTCCTGCCTGCCCCGGGCCTGCCAGTACTGGATCGCCATCTTGATCGCAACTTCCACGGCGACGGAGCCGGAATCCGAAAAGAATACGTGCTGCAGACGATCCGGTGTAAGCTCAATGAGCTGCGCGGCGAGTCTGGCTGCAGGCCGATGCGCCAGACCCCCAAACATGACGTGGGCCATGTCCTGTAGCTGGTGTTGGATTGCTGCATTGAGCATGGGATGATTGTAGCCATGGATCGCGGCCCACCAGCTTGCCATGCCGTCGATGAGCCTGCGTCCATCCTCGAGTTCGATATGAACGCCCTGCGCACAACGCACCGGGTAGGTGGGCAGCGGATCGGACATGGAGCTGTATGGATGCCAGACATGCTGGCGATCGAAGCGCTGCCAGTCCGCCATTAAAGCGGGCGTGGCGCGGACGGGTGTCTCCGAGTCATGCATAAGGAATTATATTCCTATGGATTTGACGAAATCTGCAGGTGCGGGTAACAGCCTCAGGTTCGGGTAGTATAAACATCTATCGCCTTGCAGCCAGGCTGCGCCAGGATCTTTGCGGTAACGATTATGAAACCCGGATTCACTGAACAGAACAACTGTTGCCGGAGTCAGAACCGATGATTCTCATCCTCAAGCCGGAAACCGATACAGAGGGTACGGAGTTTCGCAAATTGATGGATTTTCTCGCCGAACTGCCCAATATCCGCACACGCCGGCATCAGGAGCACGGGACGCAACAGGTCCTCACGGAAATCTATCTTATCGGAGACACTGCGTCACTGGATGCGCAGGAGATGCAGAATCTCCCGACCGTCGACCGGGTGGTGCGCGTGTCCGAGGAATACCGCATCCTCGGCCGGCACCGGGATGATACGCGCGCGACGGCCTTCGAGTACAACGGCGTGACCTTCAGTCAGGAAAACCTGCATGTGTTCGCCGGGCTCTGCGCGGTGGATACGCCAGAGCACGTCGAGATGATGATGCGGGCCTTGCAGGAGCACGGCCAGGTTTGCACTCGGATGGGAGCCTACAAACCACGCACCAGCCCGTATGCCTTTCAGGGCCACGGCAGGACCTGTCTGCCCTATGTTTTCGAGCTTGCCGGGAAATATGGACTCAAGGTGATTGCCATGGAGGTAACGCATGAGATCCATGTCCAGGAGATTCATGAGGCACTGGAACAGACGGGTCAGCCGACAGGCGTCCTGCTTCAGATTGGAACCCGGAACACCCAGAACTTCGAACTCCTGAAGGCGGTGGGACGCCAATCCGACTACCCGGTGCTGTTGAAACGCGGCTTCGGAATAACGCTGGAAGAATCACTTAACGCGGCGGAATATCTTGCCAGCGAGGGCAACCGGAAGGTGATCTTCGGCCTGCGCGGCATGAAGACCAATATGGGGGATCCGCACCGGAACTTTGTCGATTTTGCGCACGTGCCAGTGGTTAAGCGCCTGACACGCATGCCCGTCTGTATTGACCCTTCTCACTCGGTCGGAACACGGGAGCGCGGACCGGATGGCATCCTGGATGTCTGGCATGTTACCGCGCAAGGCGTGATAGCCGGTGCCAATATGGTACTGGTTGATTTCCATCCGGCACCGGAGAAGGCGCTGGTCGACGGGCCGCAGGCCCTGCGCCTCGACGAGCTAAGCGTCTTTCTGGAGGATGTCAGAATTGCCCGCGAGGCTTACCTCAAGCGCGTGGCGTTGATCGGCGGCGGCACATGATGCCGCGTCGTCAGCGACGACTTGAGTAGAGCGCTATTCCCCGGCACTGCGGCGGCCGGGTGTCATGCAGAACTGGTTTTCCAGGTAGGCGCGAAAGTCGTGTCCGAGTTCCTCATGTCGAAGTGCGTATTCGACCGTGGCTATCAGATAACCCAGCTTGCTTCCGCAATCGTAACGTACTCCATTAAAGCGATACGCCATTACGTTTTCTTCTGCCAGCAACATTGAAATTGCATCGGTCAGCTGTATCTCGCCGCCGGCACCCCGGGGTGTGTTTTCCAGTAGCTCAAAGATGCGTGGTGTGAGAATGTACCGCCCCACAACGGCCTGGTTCGACGGCGCATCCGCCGGGCTGGGCTTCTCCACGATCTGAATGATCTCAGATAATCCGTCCTGCACCGCCTTCGTCGCCACGATGCCATATTTGTCAGTCTGGTCCTGCGGCACTTCCTCGACGCCCAGCACGCTGCACTGATATTTCTCGAACACCGCCACCATCTGCTTCATGCACGGCTGGGCGCCCCCTTCGATCATGTCATCGGCCAGGATCACGGCAAACGGTTCGTCTCCCACGACCTGCTTGGCACACAACACGGCATGCCCAAGCCCGAGTGCCTCGGGTTGCCGGATGTATACAGAAGAGACACCGGGGGGTACGACCCCCCTTACCAGCTTTAGGAGCTCGTCTTTGCCGCGCATTTTGAGTTCCGATTCGAGCTCAAAGTTCTTGTCAAAATGATCCTCGATTGCCCGTTTGCTGCTGCTCGTCACAAAGATGAGTTCATCTATGCCAGCCGCAATGGCTTCTTCGGCTGCGTATTGAATCAACGGCTTATCGACGATCGGCAGCATTTCCTTGGGATTCGCCTTGGTGGCCGGAAGAAACCGCGTGCCCATGCCCGCAACCGGAAACACTGCCTTGTGAACTGTCTGTGTCATGCCTTTTGCCTCTGCCCGAACGGGATTACGTTATCCGGAAGTTCTTCTCTTATGCGGTGAAGTTCAGGGACCAGCTTCAGCATCAGTTTCCGCAGGCCCTCTTCATCGAATTTCTCGGCGTATATTTCGATTTCATTAAACAGGGTTTCGAGAAGCTGCCAATCGACAGGCCTGTGCTCAGCGAGCAGAATCTTGTCATGCGGAGTGCTCGAAAGATGCTCGGTTTCATGGAACAGCTCTTCAAACAGTTTCTCCCCCGGCCTCAGACCCGTGTAGACGATCTGAATATCCCGGCCCGGTTCATGCCCGGAGAGCTTGATCATCTGCTCGGCCAGATAGGTAATGGAAACCGGGACACCCATGTCCAGCACAAAGATTTCTCCGCCTCTTCCCATGGCAGCTGACTGCATGATCAACTGGCATGCTTCCGGAATCGTCATGAAGTAGCGGGTCATCTTGGGGTGGGTTACCGTCACCGGGCCACCCGCCTCTATCTGTTGGCGAAACAGGGGAACGACGCTCCCGGCTGATCCCAGCACATTGCCAAATCGTACCGTTATGAAGTGAGTATCCGACTGACGGTTGAGATTCTGACAATAGATTTCGGCAATGCGTTTGGTCGCACCCATAATGTTGGCTGGATTGACCGCCTTGTCCGTGGAAATGAACACGAAGGCTTCGCACCCATGGCGGTCTGCCGCATCGGCCATGAGCTTTGTACCGAGGGAATTGTTGTGAATTGCCTCGCGAATTTGACCTTCCAGCATGGGTACATGCTTGTAGGCGGCTGCATGGAAAACAATATGTGGCCTGTACAGGCTCATGAGATGGTCCACCGCAGACGCATCCGTGACATCGAGAAGACGGCAGTGTACCTCGAGCGTTGGGACCAGCTGGCGCAGCTGGTTGTCGATCGTAAACAGATTATGTTCGTTCTGGTCAGCGACTATCAGGCGGCCGGGCATGAGCTGTGCAATCTGCCGACACAGTTCCGATCCGATCGAGCCGCCCCCCCCCGTAACCAGAACACACTTGTCCAGCAGGCTTTGCTGAATTGCGGTCCAGTTGAGCGAAACGGGCTCACGCCCCAGAAGATCTTCGATGGAGACGTTGCGGACCTTATGCAGTACCGCAGTACCCGACATGACGGCATCCATTGCGGGTATGGTACGGAAAGGTACACCTGTGCTCTCACACAGTTCCACCACCCGCTGAATCTGTCCGGCCTTCGCCGAGGGGATCGCAATGATGATCAGCTCGACATCATACGCCTCGCTAAGCAATGGAATTTCATCGATTTTACCAATGACGGGAACACCCTGTATCTCCTTGCCCTGCTTTCTGCGGCCGTCATCGGCAAAGCCGACCGGATCGTAGGGATGGCTCGGGTCGCGTCGCATTTCCCGAACGAGCATCTCGCCGGCCCGTCCGGCACCAACGATCAGCACGCGCTTGCCGGCCCGCGCATACAGTTTGTGGTCACTGAGCCAGCGGTAGACCAGGCGGGGTCCGCCGAGAAGAACAACCAGAAGCAGGCCATAGAGCGGGAAAGCCGAGCGCGGCAGGTATTGCATGCCGATAACAAAGAACAACGAGAGCCCCACAACGATGACTCCCATTGCGACGGCCTTGATAATGCGCACAAGATCGGGCAGCGATGCAAAACGCCATACCCCACGGTACAGGCCGAAGTACCAGAACAACAGACCCTGCACGATCACAACAAGAGGCAAGGCCGATAACGCGCTCTTCAGGTAGTCGGGCGGGATTTCACCCAGATTGAAGCGCAGCCAGAATGCCCCCAGCCAGGCGAACGGAATCATCAGCAGGTCGTGTACGACGGCCGACAGCCGGTTTCTGAAGTGAGCCAGGAAATTTGTCATGGCAGTCAAGGGCATAAATTCAAGTTATTATTGCATGCATCACTGAATATATACCAACCCGGCGCTGGCGCTCGATCAGGGTATCCTTTGCCACCAGACCGAAGGCGAGCATTATTCTCAATGCCTTTTTATATCAGATACTTATTGTAACTCTCACCAGATTGCTCGACTCCCGGTTACTTCTACGCCTCTTCCTCTGGATTTCCGCGGCGCATCCCTCGCCGCCTCCCGGCCAGTCCGATCCTGGCTGGTCCCTGGCAAATCTGGTCTCGATTCAATGCGCAATCCCGTGCCGGTGCAGGACCTTAATGACGGTCAGAAAGATGATTTTGAGGTCGAACCAGAGTGAGCGACGCTGCAGGTAGTCGATGTCGAACCGGACCTTTTCAGGCACTGGGAGTTCGTCGCGCCCGTTAACCTGTGCCCAGCCAGTGAGTCCCGGCAACAGCGTGTCCACGCCGGCTGCGGAACGGAGCGCAATGAGATCGTCCTGATTGTAGAGCGCTGGTCTGGGACCGACCACGCTCATGTCGCCGATGAGGATACTCCAGAGCTGCGGCAGCTCATCCAGGCTGGTCCTGCGCAGAAAGCGCCCAACCGGCGTCACGTAATCATCCGGGTTTGGCATGAGGTGAGTGGCAACGGTAGGCGCATCCAGGCGCATCGTCCGGAACTTGGGCATGCGGAACAGCTGGTTATTCTTCCCGACGCGGTCCGACCAGTAGAGCAGCGGGCCATCCGATGTCCAGCGGATGGCAAGTGCAATCAACACCGTCGGGACGGCAGCGAACACCAGCGAGGCCAGCACGAATGCGAGGTCAAAAAGACGCTTCAGCATGGCATCCCGACTCGCGGTGAATCATTGACCATGTCGATGTCCGTGCCACGCCACGTGCAGGTCAGACCGGCCGTTCCCGCCGGTACCAGCGCACCGTATCCGCGAGTTCTTGGTCGAGGGACCTGATCGGTTGCCAGCCGAGCACCTCGCGCGCTCTGCGGATGTCGACCTGCAGCGAGCCGCAGAGGCTTTCGAACAGGCTGCGCTGGCCAAGCATGCGCGCGCCAGCCGCAAGGGCCCAGACCGGTGCGGGCCAGAGGCGTGGCGCCCGGCCCATCGCATGTCCAATCCGGCGAACGAGCTCCGCCGTCGAGATATCCTCGCCATCGGAGACCAGAAACGTCTCCCCTGCTGCCTCCGGCCGGAGCGCGCATTGTACGAGGAAGTCCACCAGATTGCCGAGCCCGATAAGACTTCGCCGGTTGTCTACGCGGGCGAGAGGCAGCGGGATACCCCGATCTACGGCACGCAGGAGGCGCAGAAAGTTGGCTTTCACGCCCGGACCGTAGACGAGAGGCGGCCGAACGATCACGACCTCGAGTCCGCTGCTCGCCGCGGTTGCCTTGAGAACCGCTTCTGCTTCGTATTTCGAAACGGCGTAAGGACCGACCGGCCCTGCCGCATCCGCCTCGGAGAAGCGCCTGCCATGCGTGGTCTCTCCGTTGACCTTTATCGAGCTCACGAATACGAATCGTTCCGCTCCCGACGCCACTGCCTGCTCGGCCAGTCGAGCGGTGCCTGCCACGTTCGTGCGCCGATACTCATCGAGTGCACCGGCGGATGTATCCCGCATGACATGGACGCGCGCGGCAAGGTGGACAACGACCTTGACGCCCTGCAGTGCGCCGTCCCAGGCAGTCTGGCCGTCAATATTGCCGATTGCCACGAGATCACTCCGGCGGTCGTCAGGCTGGCGGCTGGTGCCTGTCGCGGGAACTCGCGCGTGCCTGAAGGCTGCCAGAAGTGCGGAACCAATGAATCCGCTGCCACCGGTGACAACAATCATGCGCGCGGTCTGTTGACGAGCTCGAGCAGTTTTCGCGGGTACTTTGATAAGACTCTGAAAATGTTGGTCGGGATACCATTTTCGCGACAGGCACGGACGATCTCCCGATTCAGTATCCAGTAATTCTTCAGGCTCCTGCTGCTGATGCCACCCGTTCGCATCTTCACGGTTACCTCATCGAGATGGCTGTAGCTGATCTGATGTTTCGCCAGGAAGCGCACCATCAGTTCATAGTCAGCTGCAATCGCATAATCCTCCTTGAATAAACCGTATTTCTCATAGCAGGAGCGCCGCACGAAAAAGGTCGGATGAGCGGGCATCCATCCATAGGCAAACTTGTCCGGGGAGAACTCACCACAATTGTAATAGCGGACCACCCTCACCGGATTACCGGCGTCTACGATGAGAAGGTTGGCAAAGACGGCATCCACCTGTTTATCGAGCAGCTCTGAGATTGCGTCAGTAACCGCGGAGGGCTTGGCGAAAAAGTCATCGGCATTGAGTATGCCGATGATTTCCCCGGACGCCAGTCGGATGCCTTTGTTCATGGCATCATATAGCCCGGTGTCCGGCTCGGACACGACGCTGGATATCATGGACCGATATCTGTCCAGGATCTCCAGCGTCCGGTCCGTTGATCCACCGTCTACAACGATGTATTCGATATTCTGGTAGGTCTGGTTCATGACGCTCTTGATGGCGTCTTCTATAACGTCTTCCCCATTGAGAACGGCGGTAATTATGCTGACCTTGGGTGCAAGGTCAGCACCATCAGGCAGATTGTCATCGACGCGACAGGTATTATTCATAAGCCGTCCGTTCGCAGGTGCATTGCCGGCGGAATCTTCCCGCCACCCGTAGTCGTGCCTGAAATTGGCGCCCCGTGCCGGCTGCGGCTGAAGCTTTTCCAGGTTCATGTTGGCAGGAATCAGCCGCCCTTCCGAGGGTTCGCGCCGAGCCCGCTGCATCGCCGTGGCGACTGTGGCAAATGCGGGAACTTGAGAAACCTGCCTCGGCCCTCCCCTGCGCGGACCCCGAAAACAAATTCAGGTACTTCCGCGCGCAACAAGAAAATTTCCCAAAACCAGCAGATCCATGCGGGTCCTCAGGAAACAATCCAGTGCCTCATCGGGCCTGCACACCACCGGCTCATTTTCGTTAAACGAGGTGTTCAAAACAATAGGCACGCCTGTCAGGTCCCGGAAAGATTCGATGACGCGGTAAAAGCGCGGGTTGGTGTGGCGGACCACGGTCTGTAGCCGCCCCGACCCGTCCACGTGCGTGACCGCCGGGATCCGGGAACGCTTATCCTCACGAACCTGCAAGACTTTGGTCATGAAGGGCACGTCATCGTCCTGTTCGAACCATTCCCCAACATGCTCCCGCAATATCGAAGGCGCAAACGGACCGAGACGGGGCTGAACCTTGTTACGACGCCTTGCCAGCGCCAGATTGTGGCCCTGCCTCGGTCAGTAGCCTCTCGAACCCGGACTCCGGCGCAGCTCCCAACTGATGGTCGACTTGTCAGCTTTCAGCAGAGCGGAAATCTGTGCCTGGCCATCTTCGGCTTTCACCAGGACGTAAATTTGGTATCGTTCCTCTCTAGTAAACTGGAAAGCTTGGCTGTGCTTGTCTTACTTGGTGGTGAGAAAACGCCGCGATCTTACCGCGGCATGCCCTCTGACCGACCAGGCGTGTTGCACATACAAATCGAATTCAAGTCCTGCAGATGAGCACGACAGCCCGAAATACAAGAGTGCTTGTCACCGGCGGATCCGGCTTCATCGGAACCAACCTTGTTCAATACTACCTCGATCGGGGGGCACAGGTTGTCAACATCGACATTCGGCCGCCGCGAAATCCAGATCACACACATGTCTGGTTCAAGCAGGATATTCTCGAAAAAAATGCGCTGTCAGAGCTGTTGTGCGGATTTTCGCCTGATTACGTCTTTCATATGGCCGCAAGAACGGACTTGAATGGCAAGACGATTGACGACTATGCCGCCAACACCATCGGCGTATCCAATCTTGTCGAGATCGCAAACGAATTGCCGGGAATACAAAGAGTCATTTATGCCTCCTCGATGCTGGTATGTCGCTTGGGGTATCGACCTGAATCTTTTCAGGACTATTGCCCCCCTAACGCCTATGGAGAAAGCAAGGTGCTCGGGGAGCGCATAGTCAGGGATCAGTCCAGAGACGGCGTGCCGTGGGTTATTGTACGGCCGACGTCCATATGGGGACCCTGGTTCGATGTTCCGTACAAGAGTTTTTTTTCGGCCATCCAGAAGGGGCTGTATTTTCACCCGAAGGGAAAAACAATCAAGCGAAGTTACGGCTTTGTATTGAACACAGTGCATCAACTGGATCGCATAGCACGCATCGACATCAACAATCTGGTGTTCAGAACCCTGTATCTTGCCGATTATGAGCCCATCAACCTCAGGGAATGGGGTGAAATGATTCGTATCGCGATGAATGCGCGTCGGATACGGGAAATTCCTGTCCCGGTATTAAGAGGGGTCGCGATATTTGGAGACCTTCTTTCGTTCCTGGGTAACTTGAATCCTCCACTTACCAGCCGGAGACTCGGAAATCTCCTGACAAACGCAATATTTGATTTGAACGATCTCGAGCAGATGTGCCCAGAGCTACCCTATGGCACGCAGAAAGGCGTCGCGCTGACTGTGGAATGGATGCAAGAGACCGGAACTTGACCTGACGGCGAAGAGAAAGCAACGTTGACCTACATAATCGGATTAAATGCATATCATGGGGATTCATCGGCCTGCCTGGTTCATGAGGGAAAACTTTTGGCGGCCGCAGAGGAAGAAAGATTCCGCAGACTCAAACATTACGCCGGATTTCCTTCAGATGCCATAGCATATTGCCTGCAGGAGGGAGGCGTTTCTCTAAAGGATATCGACTATATTGCAGTCAACAGTGACCCCAAGGCCAATCTTTG
>Ga0209536_100017346_pt1 | contig 10201 bp, 9 predicted proteins | sample DeeMarSeWOR28_12_FD_187461 | JGI IMG/M metagenome (GOLD analysis project Ga0209536, IMG submission 187461) | Marine sediment microbial communities from White Oak River estuary, North Carolina - WOR-2-8_12 (SPAdes) (version 2) | ecosystem: Environmental > Aquatic > Marine > Intertidal zone >... | reverse complement strand
TATTTTTATAGAAGGAAATAAGGAAAGGTTTAAATCATAAGATATCTATTCCTGGTAAAGGAGGTATTAAGTATGGCCTTTACACATGAAGGATGGACTTTATATACACGAAATGTAAAACTTAAAGGCGGAAGAAACCAAACAATATATTTCTTTAGTAAGAGAACACCAAAGAGCGGAACGCCTTGTGACAAGCCAGCCAATTATACGGTTGGTGTGAATAAGAGAACCGGTCTTCCATATCTGAAAAAGAAGTAAGAATATTCATTTTTTTCTTATCTTCTTTTCTTATTTTTTTATTTCTTATTTTATCAAAATAATACAAATTAGAATTATTCGTAGCCCCCAATTTTTAGGCTTGGATCTCCAAATAATATCCACTGTTGAACCATCTTTACATCCATTCTTGTATTATCACCATAAAATCTATTTAAATAACCTGTAAGGGAATCCCCATGGTTTTCTCCAAGAATATCTTTATTATCGGTTCCATAAAGTTTAAGGAAGTTTAGTTCTAACCATCCATCAAGTATCTCTGTATAATCTGAAATTGAGTTATTGTCTAAATCTCCACTTCCATGTGTTCCAAGACCACTATTAGCAATAGTTGCAATTGAACCACCACCAAGGGCACTTGTAAGCCACCATGCCCAACAATTTGGTATCCATATTTTAGGATGCCAAAACCCCCCTAGATTTCCTGGTTTTGTACTAAAATAACCCAGTAATCCTTGTTCAAGGATACCTTTGATGATATTCATAGAAGTAACATCAAACTCTCCATTGTGACATCCACCTACAACAGTTATTGGTAGTTTTTCCTTATTATTTAGATAAAGCATATCCTTACATTGGTATCCATCAGTCCAGTCAAAACCCTGATCTATTGGAAAATGAGTTGACCATGAGTTAATACTTCCATGACCGCAGAAATAAGCAAAACCCCCGCCATTTTTTAAAGCGTTGTTTACAGTCTCTCTATTAATATCACTACCTGTTGTTTTATTTGCATAAACTCTTACTGGTTCAAAACCAGGCATAAGAGTAATTGCCTTTTCAGATATTACTTCTCCTTCATTATAATTTGTATTAAAATCAGAATCATTATAGGAATCACCTGCGACTAATATCAAGTTTTTAAACCATGCCTCTTCACTGCATTTATTTTTTTCGTAGTTAATTATTTTATTTACCATGATTTTAACTTCTTGATTACTTCTACATGCAAGTCGTCCAAGATATACGTCAGGATAAAGATCCATCTCATCCTTAAGTGTATCATTCCAAACTGAAAAAAGATTATCATTATCTGAATCCCAACTTGAAAACTCCCCTTTAGAATTATAAATATCAGCAAAATATAGATCACTAATGTAAGATTTCTCCTGGTATTCTTGTTCCTCCTCGAAAGGAACAACATGACTGTATCTCACAGGTAAGTTCCATTGGAAAGTTTGGCCTTTAATTGCTCCAAAAAGAATTACATATTCAATACCACTTTTTTCAATTGCTTCTTTTATGAATAATTTTATTTTTTCAGCTCTATCACGCCCATACCAGATATGTTTATATACATAATCTAGACAAACAAGTTTGGTTCTAACTCCAAATTTATTTTTATGACAAACAAGCGGCTTTACGTTTTTTATAAAATTTTTTGGGCTTAATATTAACAGATCAAATATATCATTATCCTCAATGACTGGAGTATCTGGTTCATTATAGGTTATATTAACTTTAATATTTTCAATAAATTGAACTTGATTATCTAAAGGAAAATACCGAACTGGATAAACTCTTGGAACGAAAAAAGTTGTACGTTTCCCTTCAAATAATCCACCCCCAGTATGATAGGTTACCCAATCATAGGGATAAGGATCAGAGCTTTGATATATGCTATTATCTTTAGGAATTTCATCTTGATTTGGATTTAAAGTATCGTAGTTTGCCTTACAATATGCAAGTTCCCCAGGCAAATCAATCACTATTGCTGTAGAGTTATCATATTCAATATTAATTATCTCTGAACCGAAGATTAACTTAAAAACTGAAATATTCACAGGTAGAACAGGTTTACCAGGATCCATTGTAAAAAGAACATACCTATTATGATTTGTTTCTTTTACTCTTATAACCCAATAATTGCCATGTTTTACTATTTCAGGATAAGAAAACGATAATTCAATCTCAAGAGATTTTAAATTAAATCCAGAGTTACTGCTAATGAATCTATTTGATTTAATTTCACTAATTTGTGAACCAAAAACTGGTATACAGCTTGAAGAAATAAAAATTATAATCAATCCTATTGTTAATACTTTTTTATATGTTATATCTTTCACTTTTCAGCCCCCGAAATTTTTAATATATATAGGTCGTAATATATTTAAATTCTTTCGTAAAATCAAAATCTTTTAAAATGATTTCATAAAAAAATTCAAGTTTAATGATTACTTTTTCTATTTTATAATATATGGTAGATATTAATAATTGTCTGAATGGCAGATAACAGGGAGGAATTATTGAATATTTTAAATTAAGTGGATGTAAAGAAGTTTTTAACATCAAATAATTAATTTTTCTAATGCATTAAGTCCTTTATATGCCTCATCTTTGTTAATGATAAATGTTACTTCAAGATCAACTGATATTATTTCAATTATATTGATATCTTCCCAAGCAAGGCTTCTTGTTAGTTTAAATAAAACTCCTGGTTCTTCAATACGTTCTTTTCCAACAGTAAAAGATAGTGCAACAAGGTCCTCTTCGATTTTTTTAATTTTTTGATGTTGCAAAAGATTTAATACCTTTTCTTTGTATCTTTCGTTAGTTACTATTGCTACATGAGTCCTACCATAAATAATGTGTAGTATATCCCCCTTTTCAAAATTTATTAAATCATAAAATCGTTTTAGTTTGTCAAATATATCTGGTGTTTTTAAAACATTAATATCTATAATGTGTGTCTTTAAGTTAACTTCTGAATATTTTGTATCAAAATGTACCCCATTAAATTTTTTTGTTAATTTTTCAGCATATCTTCGAAGAGCTGTAACTATTGCAAAGTGATCTACTTCTCTACCAACCTCTTTCTCAATTTCTGGTTTTAGATGTTTTGCTACAGAACCATATGAAGCAATACCATGGCTTAACGCTTCATGTAGATATATCCTTTCATCCACCAGCTTATTTACTATATGGCTTATTGTTACCATATTTGTAAGTATGTTCTATTCTAATAAATAACTTATTGATATATTTTATATCATTTATTGAAAATGTTGGTATAAATTGTATCATTATGTTTTTTCATACTTTTAAAAAAACACTATGCAACATAATCTTTCATATGCAAATTTTTATGATTACAAAAAGGTCACAATATTAATTTGATTAGCCGACAAAATGGTTAGTAGGTGAAAATAATGGAAATGAAGAGGAAAATATTGGCAATTTTAATGGTATTAATGTTTTTTTCAATACCATTAAGCTTTGCCCAAGCAAGTATGACAGGTGAAGGACAAGATAACGATAATGTGGCAGTCGAAATTGCATCTTTTAATGAAGATAATTCTTTAGTTACAGAAATTTTTAAATTAAGTAAAGAAGAATTAACAGAGTTTGAAAATATATTATCTGTTTTAATGGATAATATACAGTCTGCAGGAAATAGAGATGATGCACTAAGTATATTAGAGAATCTCATTGACCAAAAGGGAATCATCAAATCAATAATTACCAGATTAATATTGAGTCTAAAAAATTTAAGACATAGAGGATTTGTAATGAGCTTTGGGCATGGTTTTAAATTTAACCCATTTAAGAAAAATAGTTATAAAATCAGACAAAACTCAAAATTTTGGATTTATACAAATGGTGGAAAGACTGAAGATAGAACAATTATACTAAAACCCTTTTCAATAAAGTTTGATATCTTAAAGGGAATTCAAATTGGACGTATGGCAAATTTTTTCGGAATTTACATCTTCATTGCAAAAAAATTCCCACAAAAAAGTACTACATTCTTTATGGGCACCGCTCGTAAAATAAATGGAAAACAATTTTTTTCATTTAGATAAAAAGCCTTGAAATCAGTTAAATAAAACCAAATAAATTGTAATGGGGTCTGAGCATTTAAATTTTGTATAAAATTACCTCCCCCATTTTTTATCTCTACCCAGACCCCATTTTCCTATAAATAAATTTGCAGATTTTTTTCAGGATTCCAAAAGTTTTTATATTTAAATATAGTATATTTTAATATTAATACGGTGATGAATTAAAATATGAGAAAATTTGCAATTATTGGAATAATACTTATTTTCCTCTTTACAGACGTCTTCATATTTACAGCAAATAGTGCTGATATAAATATTGTAAGATTTAATGAAACACCTGATATTGAAGCACAGAAAATCGATGATTTTTTAACAATTTATGATTTTAATGGAATCACTTCACCCTCTACTGATCATAAAGCTTGTTTCAAACAAAAAATAAAGGATTTAAATGATAGACCACCAAAAACTGGACCTGTAATAGATGATCTTATAGAGTTTACAACTTCTGATTATATTAAAATTTATAGCAATGACAATGATAGAGCTGATACCTATAGTTCATTGGGAAAACAGTTACATTATTTTCAATTTAATATTTTAGAAAATATTTTGGATATAAAAGGTTTACATGTTAGATGGTATGGACATGCCAGTAATACACATGTTAATCTTTACATATGGAATTTTAATGATAACTTATGGGAAAAAGTTGGGGTAAATAGATTTACCCATCGTGATGCCGCAATATCAAAAACATATATTAACAATATAAATGAGTATATTGATGAAACAAAAGGGCAGCTTCATTTAGTTGCCATAACACGAGCTGCAACATTATTAAAACAACATTTATTCACAAATTATGTCCAGGTAAAAGTTGGAAATCCCAGTACAGTTACCCTTAAAGATGATGCATATCATTATAATAATGAAAAGACTTATGCTGAATGGTGGTTTTTCCAAGTAATTGATAAATCACAAGATATTCAATTTTATATTAGTTATCATATAACAAAAACAATAGATACCTATCTTACAGCAGGAATAGGAGTATTTGAAGGCAGTAAAATCTATGAGATTAGAGAATATCATCCTGAGTCAGAATTTTATGCATCTTATGATAAACCAGATGTGAAAATGGGAGATTGTTATCTTATAGCTCAAGATGAAAATACATTTTTAATCAATGGGGATTTAAATGATGGGAAAAATAGTGCTATTTGGGATTTAACATTTAAAAGAACTGCACCACCTTATGATTTTATTGAATCTTCAGGTGAAACTGAATATCTTGCCTATCTTCCAGGTTCATTTGTAAATGGAACAATAAAACTAAATGGCATTGAATATTTTTTAAATAATTCATATGGTTATCACGATCATAATTGGGGAGGCGGACCTTACCTACCATGCCAATGGGCTTGGGCAGCAGTGTGCAAACCAGAAGACAATTTTGCGTTAGCAATGGAAAAAGTAGAACATTTTACATGGTATACACGGGAGATATATGTAACACTTAATGATTTAACAATTTGTTTTGATGATGTACAAACAAGATTTGAAGATTTTAAATTCAAATTTCAACTATCTTTTCCTTTTTTTACATATTATCCAAGGGTAAGACGAATATATGCAAAAAATGATGAAGGATATGTAATTGATTTAGAGGCCGTAGTTCAAAAAAATATACCTGTCCTTATGGGCAGTCCACGTATTTTAAATGAACAAGTATCGTTGTTCAAAGGAGCATTTGAAAAAAACGAACAAATAATTTATTCAATCGACGTTTTAGGATTTACTGATTATTCTACATTTTAATTTTTTACTAGTTTTTAATCAATTTTTAAAAATATCTTTACTGTGTTGTAAAATATAGAATCATATTTTTTAGATTGAAATAACATTTTTTCTCCATGAATATCAAAATCATAAAAACTTAATAATGCATTTATTTTATATTTCATGTTTGATATAATGAATTTTTATCTATGATTATGTTTTACCAACGAAACACTTATAATAAGATTTAAACTATCAAATAATAATAAAATCTAAATTTAAGGAGGAAGAAGCATTTGAATTTTATTTTAAAAAAGAAGTTAGGAGTTATTGTTATTTCATTGTTTTTCTTATCTGCCTTAAATGTGAACGGTGGTATAATAAAAAATAAAACAAATTTTTTAACTGAAATTGGAAAGATAAATAATGAACGATCTATAGTTGTTCCAGATTCAGATATTATTATCAGATTATGGGAAGAAAATGTGGATAATGGGAATACCTTACAATATTATTCAATAAGTTTAGATGGTGGGAATACTACTGTAAGAACAGTACAAGCATACTATGAAATTGGACTAAGATATGCTCACTTTGATCCAATATCAGAAGAACCAACTACCGAGCCTTCTCTTAAAGCTGGTGATGATATCCATTTATTTATAGTTCAGTTTTATACACAACCTCTTGAGGAATTTAAAAATGCGATAAAATCACTTGGTGGTTCTGTATATCAATACATTGCTCAGTATGCATATTTAGTTAAAATGAATGAAACTGTTAAAAACCAAGTTGAAAAATTACCTTATGTAAGATGGATTGGTCCTTATCATCCAGCATACCGTTTAGAGGAATTTATTATTGATAACTATAAAAACGCTGATGAAATGTATCCTCTTCTAAGATATAATATTCAGGTCCATACCGTTGAACATAAAGATATTTTGGTAGATCGTATAAATAATATTGGTGGAATAGTAGATTCATCTAATTTTGGGAAGAAATTAATATCTGCCACACTTACGCCCGAACAATTATTCATTGTATCAAGATATGATGAAGTAAATTTCATAGATAGATGGAGTGAATATGAAGCTGATATGGATATTGGGAGAGAGATAGGTGGTGCAAATTATATTGAAACTATTGCAGGATTTACAGGAAATGATGTCAGAGGAGAATCATTTGATACTGGATTTAACCTCAACCATGTTGATTTCCAGAATAATCCATTGATAGTCCATGGTCCACCTTGTGGAGGCGATTATCATGGAACAGCCTGCATAGGAATTTGCTTTGGTGATGGAACTGGAAATGAAGATGCTCGAGGTCTTTTACCTGATGGTCAAGGAATTGTTGCTGATTATAGTGTTATTGGTTTAATTGGACAAAGTCGATATGATCATAGTGGGGAGCTTGTGCAAGAGCCTTATAATGCCGTTTTCCAAACTGCATCAGTTGGTAGTGATCGAACTACACAATATACAACAATATCAGCTGATTCAGATCAAGCTATCTTTGATTTTGATCTTGTGCATTGCCAATCGCAGAGTAATGCTGGTAGTCAAATGTCACGACCCCAAGCCTGGGCAAAAAATATGATATCAGGTGGTGGAATTAATCATTATGATACTCTAGATAAATCTGATGATTGTTGGTGTTATGGGGCAAGTATTGGACCAGCAACCGATGGAAGAATAAAACCAACATTTGTCTTTTTTTATGATGATATATTAACAGTTGGATATCCCGGAAATAATGATTATACTTCCACTTTTGGTGGTACAAGTGGGGCAACGCCCATGATTGCAGGACATGTCGGTCTATTTTTTCAGATGTGGGATGAGGGAGTATTTGGAAACAATGTAAACCTGAATGGCAGTGTATTTGAAAATAAAGCTCATTTTACAACAGCAAAAGCAATGTTAATAAACACTGCAGAACAATATGAGTTCTCAGGAACTGACCATGACAAAACCAGGATGCATCAAGGATGGGGAATGCCGAACTTAAAAAACATGTATGATTTACGAGAGAATGTTTATGTTATTGACGAAACAGATGTTTTGAAACCATTTGAAAAAGGATTACATAAAGTATTTGTTGAATCTGAAACACCTGCATTGAAGGTAACAATAACATATGCAGATACTCCAGGCAACCCTGCTGTTCAAACACAGCACAGAATCAATGATTTAACCTTAAAGGTAATCTCTCCTTCAGAAACAATATTTTGGGGTAACAAAGGACTTCTTGAAGGCATATGGTCAGAACCCGGAGGTAGCCCAGATACAAAAAATACAGTAGAATGTGTTTATATAGAAAATCCTGAACCAGGTGCATGGATAATTGAGATTTCTGCTGATGAAATAATAGAAGATACACATTTAGAAACTTCTGAGTTGGATGCTGATTATGCTTTAGTTATAAGCCCAGTTCTTTCTGGTCCAAATACACCGGAATTTTATGGACCAACAGAAGGTGATATTGGAAATGAATATGAATTTACTTTCATAACAATAGATCCTGAAAATATGGATATTTATTATTTTGTTGATTGGGATGATGGGACATATACTGAATGGACTGGCCCATATCCTTCAGGAAAAAAAGTTAATGTATCACATACTTGGTTAGAAAAAGGCAATCATTCAATTAAAGTTAAAGCAAAAAATACATTTGGTGTTGAAAGCAGTTGGTCAGAGCCACATATTATAAATATTTTTGCCCCTGAATTAAAAATTGATCTTGTAACTGGAGGATTTTGGAAGATTAATATCATTATTAGTAACATTGGTAGAGTTGAAGCAACTAATGTGTCATGGAATCTGTCAATAGAAGGTGGTTATATTTTTATGGGTAGAAAGACATCCATGATCATTCCTAGTATACCAGCAGGCCAGCAAGTAAAAGTTAAATCCAATATAATAATTGGATTTGGAGAAACAAAATTTAATGTTAATACAATAGAACCCTACGGATCATTAGATTTTTTAAAACGTGGTGGAAAAATATTTGGTATATACATTAGAGTTAATCAAGGGGGAGATTAATTACTAATCACCTCATTTTTTTCTTTTTAAAAATATATAAATTTAACAGTTTTCTTCTGGTTTTATTAATATTTACTTATCATTATTTTTATTTAGACATGGTTAATATAATTGTAAAATTAACAAGCGTTAAATTAAAGTATAGGGATATGTATATATTGTATATATATCTAGCATGGGGAGGTATAAGAAGAGATATGAAAAAAAATACCTATGGAAAAATATTAGTGATAGGATTAGTAATCCTATTTGCAGGAGCAAGTGTCTTACCAAGTTTTAGCGCAAAGAAAACAAATTATAGCAAACAAGTTGAACCTCTTTTTGAAGGAACCTCTTATTTCATCCTTCTCAGTGATTATTCTGATGGTGGAGGTCAAGACAACTTATGGGCTGTTCAAATGCGATTTGACAGTTATAGTATGATTGTTGAAAGTGAATTTGATACAGTTTCATTACCACTTGTATTTGACCAATGGACTGAAATTCGAGTGGAAATCGACCTTGACGGCGATTGGATGGAAATCTATTATGATGGTGATTTCTTAATTGAGAAGGAATGGACTGCAACTCCAAATAACGACCTTACAGGTATACTCAATATCGGTGCAGTAGATTTATTTGCTAATGGTGCAACTCCGGTCTTCTATGATGATTTAAGTCTTGAACAGGTTGGAACTGGTATTGTCTGGGAAGAGAATTTTGATTCTTATACAGATGGTAGCTCTATGCATGGGCAAGGCGGCTGGAAAGGCTGGGATAATGACCCATTCTGGACAGCTTATGTTACTTCTGCTCAAGCAAGAAGCTCTCCACATTCTGTCAATATCGCTGGTGATTCTGATCTAGTTCATGAATACACTGGTTACACATCAGGTGATTTCATTTATACCGCATATATCTATATTCCATCTGACCTGGGAGATCCACCAGGGGCACCTACAATTACTGGTCCAACAACTGGTACTGCAGGTACATCATATGATTACAAGTTCAGTGCAGTTGATCCAGATGGTGACGATGTAAAATATTACATCACCTGGGGCGATGGAAATACAGATAACACTGATTTGTCTGCATCTGGTGCAATAGTAACTGTTCCACATACATACGATGAAGAGGGAACCTTTGAAATTTCAGCATATGCAGAGGATTCGAACGGATTAACAGGTCCAGCAAGCACATTAACAGTAATTATGCCAAGAAACAAAGCAACACAAACACATCTATTCTTGCGCTTCTTACAAAATCATCAAAACCTATTTCCAATACTAAGACAACTATTAGGACTATAAACAATAGTCCCACTTT
>Ga0209536_100017345_pt1 | contig 10201 bp, 9 predicted proteins | sample DeeMarSeWOR28_12_FD_187461 | JGI IMG/M metagenome (GOLD analysis project Ga0209536, IMG submission 187461) | Marine sediment microbial communities from White Oak River estuary, North Carolina - WOR-2-8_12 (SPAdes) (version 2) | ecosystem: Environmental > Aquatic > Marine > Intertidal zone >... | reverse complement strand
AGAATCTCCGGACTAAGTTTTGAGATTCTTCGTCCTCCCGCAATGCGGGATGACTCAGAATGACAACTCACTGTCACTCTGAGTGATTAGCGAAGAGTCTCCAAGGTTCTTCAGTCGTCCCGACTTTGTCGGGATTCAGAATGACTAAAAGCAAATTAAGCAATAAAAATGAGAAAGGCGAGAGGTAAAGTCTAAATTGATAAGAATCTAGAAATCATCAATCTCAGTTTTTAGCAAATTATTGCAGACTTGTTTAATAAGTTCATACTCAAATCCTTTTGAGATAAGATAGGAAGACAATTTGTTTCTTAGTTCCTTCAGTTCTAAATTTCTTTTGAGAAGTAGTTCGTATTTTTTCTTTGCTAGTTTCATTGCCTTCTCAAAATCATCTTCTTTTGACCGGTCATTCAGCGACTCATCAATTAATTTGGAAGCAACTCCCCTTTTAATCAGTTCGCTTTTTATTTTTTTAATGCTCCAGCTTTTAGTCCTGCTTTTTTCAGCCACGAATTCACGAATAAATTCTTTGTCATTCAGATAACCATTTTTTTTTAGGTTTTCAATTACCCCATCAATAAGTTTCTGCTCATAATCTTTATTCCATAATTTTCTACTCAGTTCGGAAGATGAATGCTGTCTCCTGCCAAGAAGTCTGAAAGCTCTCTGTTTGATATAAAAAAGTTTATTCTGTTCTATTAATGTGGAAAAGCGGTCATCAGAAATATCATCACCTTTCTTTAAACCGCTTTTTAGAAATACTTCGAGTGCAAGTATCAAAAATTTATCTTCATCAAACTGAATTGTTACATCTTTCTTTCCTTTTTTAATAACTCTATGTATCTGCATTTCATAACAAAATCATTTTGATTTTTTATCCTTTGATTTCTGCTTGTCATCAGCTTCTTCCTTTTTCCCATCGCCACCGTTCTTAAGCATACCAAGTTTTGTACGAATTTCTTTGTCCAGATTTTTTCTAACATCATCCAATTCTATTAGTTTCTGTCTGAATCCTTCTCTTCCCTGAAAGCGATCTTCACCATAAGTAAACCAGGCACCACTTTTCTTTATTATTCCCTGGTCAACGCCAAGATCAATTAAATCACCAGTTTTGCTTATTCCTTCGTTATACAGGATATCAAATTCAACCTGCTTGAATGGCGGAGCAACTTTACTTTTAACAATTTTAACTTTAGTCCTGTTTCCAACAACTTCTTCACCTTCTTTTATTGCGGCAATTCTCCTGATATCAATCCTGAGTGAAGCATAAAATTTAAGTGCATTTCCACCAGTGGTTGTTTCAGGATTGCCGAACATTACTCCTATTTTACTTCTCAATTGATTAACAAAAACCACGGATGTTTTGGATTTTGCAATAGCTGCTGTAAGTTTACGTAAAGCCTGAGACATTAATCTCGCCTGAACAGCCATTGTTGCATCTCCCATTTCACCTTCAATTTCAGAACGGGGAACTAAGGCTGCAACAGAATCTATTACAATTACATCAAGTGCATTACTTCTTACTAACGTATCAGCAATTTCAAGTGCCTGTTCGCCATAATCTGGTTGGGATATAAGAAGATTTGCAGTATCAACTCCAAGCTTTTTAGCATAGTTAACATCGAGAGCATGTTCAGCATCAATAAATGCAGCAAGTCCTCCCATTTTTTGAGCTTCAGCAATCACGTGGAGACACAAAGTGGTTTTACCGCTGGATTCGGGTCCATAGATCTCAGTTATTCTACCGCGTGGAATTCCACCAATACCTAGTGCATAGTCAAGAGATAAAGCACCTGTAGGAATTGCTTCTATGCTTTGAACAACACCATCGCCCAATTTCATAATAGAACCTTTGCCATAAGTTTTTTCTATCGATGAAATAGCATCTTCAATTATTTTCATTTTTTGTTCTTTGTCAGTACCCATTTTTCCTCCATCATTTAAGTTCATACTTTTTTAAAATTTTATATTCAGATCCAGTTGGTTTAAGTACACTTTGTATTAGCATAATTGTATTTGAGTCAAACTCAATTGGTTTAAATGAATAATCTTTAAATTTTTGGATAAATCCTTCTGTTACATGTCGCTTAATTCTAAGTAATGTAAGATGTCCTCTAAATTTCCTTTTTTCAACCTCAATGTCAAATTTTTGTAATCTTTGATTCAATTCTTCTACAAGCTGAATAATAGAATCATCTGTTTCTAAATTACACCAGAGAATCTTTGCTTCATTATTACGAAAGAAAAATCCAAACCTGGAAACAGAACAATTAAATGAAGAATAGTTTCTTAGAAATTTAAGTTCATCAATAATTAGTGGAAGTAGTTCTTGTTTAACTTCACCTATAAATTTCAGTGTAAGGTGTACTTTCTCTTTTGGTTCCCACCTATATTCCAGCGGATTTGTTGTTGCAATATGGCAGTGTTTGAATATCTCGACTTTAATGGTATCAGGAATTTCTAAAGCAACAAATAACCTAATCATCCGGTGAAATTCCAAGAAGCTGTCTTCTTACAAAATCCAAAGCAGCCTGTGCGGTTCGCTGTTTATTTAATAATCGGTCTTCTCCAAAAATAAACTTCTTCGCAGTACATACTTTATCATCACAGTAGCCAATATACACTAAACCAACTGGTTTATTTTCAGTTGCACCCGTTGGACCCATAATACCTGTAGTCGCTAATCCAATATCTGCACCACTTGTGGATTTAACTCCCTCAGCCATTTGCATTGCAACTTCCTGACTAACAGCACCATGCTCGATAATTACATCTTCATCCACCTTTAACAACTCAACTTTAGCTGCATTGCTGTAACACACAATACCTCTTTCGAAATACTTGCTACTTCCACTAATGTTTGTAAGTAAATTTGCTACCATACCGCCAGTACATGATTCAGCGATGGCAATTTTAAATTCTCTATCCAATAGCAACTTACCAACAACTGCTTCTAAAATATCATCACCAACTCCGTAAATAAATCTTCCGACTTTTGATCTCACACGTTGTTCAATTTCCATAATTTTATTACTCAATTCCTTCTCATCATCACCTTCAATCGATAATCTCAACTTAACACCATATTGATTTGGTAGGAAAGCCAATTTTGCATCCTGAATCATTTCATCGAGATTCCCTAATCGTTCATATAATGTTGATTCAGGGATGCCTGTTGTTAAAATCATTTTCTTCTTGAATATTTTTTGCTCAGTTTCTTTTCGTTCTGATAATTTAGGTACAACCGTTGACTCCATCATACTTTTCATTTCATAAGGAACGCCGGGCATAATCACATAGACTTTGTTATCTTTTTCGATCCAAAATCCCGGTGCAGTACCTAACGGATTTCTAATCACCTCTGCAATTTTTGGCACTTTAGCCTGGTCCAGGTTAACACTTGTGACTATTCTGTTACGTTTCTCAAACATCACTTTAATATCTTCAAGAACTTCCTGGTTTTCAATCAATTCTGTATTAAAGTAATCAACTATTGATTTACGTGTAACATCATCGTGGGTAGGTCCTAATCCACCTGTTAACAAAATCAAATCACTGATTTCAGAAGCTAATTTTAATTCACTTAATATAGATTGATTATCATCCCCAACCACTGAAGTTTTAATAACTGGTATATTAATTTCGAAAAGTTGTTCCCCTATATAAGCAGCATTCGTGTTCAGAGTATTTCCAAGCAGAATCTCATCACCTACTGTAATTATATATGCTTTCATATCATTTGAATTATTTAGTTAAAATCTACCGAGCAAATATACGACAAGATGCATAATAATGAGAGTATAAATTCCGGAAACGACATCATCAATCATTATCCCTAATCCACCTTTAAGTTTTTCAAGTTTTCTTGCCGGTGGAGGCTTAATAATATCCAGAATTCGCCAGATCAAAAATGCTATTACGATAATCCAAAATGATTTCGGTAATGCAACAAATGAAATCCAGGTACCAACAAATTCATCTATTGTGCACTGTGCAGGATCTTTTCCATACTCGGCCTCAAATTTATTCCCTAAATAAATTCCATAAAGAAAAGAAATACTAATCACGGGTAAGATGATTATAACATGCTCGAAACCCGGAATTAGATAAATCATCAGAGCAAATAAACTTCCTATAGTACCCGATGCAACAGGTGAGTAACCAGTATAAAATCCTGAACCAATCAGCTTTTCAAAAAAACTAATCTTCAATCTTAAACAGCCTTATTATGATATTCCAATTTCTTTTTATATAAAGAATCCCGGAATGTAATGTAATAAGAGTTATTAGCAGAGCAGCAAAATATATCAATTGGGGATTAAGCAATGTTGAAATTAAATTATTATAAATTTCATTTATTTCAGGTGAATGCTGAGCTACATAAAGTATAAGCAAATAGTATAGAAAAAACATTTGAAGCATAGTTTTCCATTTGGCATAATAACTGGTAGTAAAGACATAATTTTTCATATCTGCAAATACTCTGAGTAAAGTAATTAATACATCTCTTCCAACAATAATAATAACCATCCACCATGGGATTAAATCAACAATAGCAAATCCAATAAATGCAAAAGAAGTTAGTATTTTATCAGCAAGAGGATCCCAAAACTTTCCCCAGCTTGTTATATAATTAAACTTTCGGGCAAGCCAGCCATCATACCAATCAGAAAGAGCAGCAATTATATAAATAACTATGGAGATCTGTTTCATCCATATTGCATCAGCAAGAAAGAAGAAAAGGAAAACCGGAGAGAGTATAATTCGCAATATTGTAAGCTGATTGGGAAGAGTCATTTAATTTTCTTTTAAAACTGAATACAGTAAAGAAGATAAGCAGAACCATTTTGAATATTTACTTGTAATTCTAATAAAAAAATTATTAGAAATAAAATTATATCAGACTTTCGCCGGTTAGTTTTTTATAAATATCCAGATACTTTTCACTTGTTTTCCTAATGATTTCCTCCGGAAGAGGTGGTGGAGGTGGCTGTTTATTAAAGTTTATTGAAAGGAGATAATCACGGACAAATTGCTTATCATAACTTTCCTGTCCCCTTCCCTTTTCATATTTGTCTAGTGGCCAGAAACGTGATGAGTCTGGTGTTAGAACTTCATCGACTAAGATTATTTCACCATTTACTTTACCAAACTCAAACTTTGTATCTGCTATTATTATTCCTTTTGTTAGTGCATACTCAGAAGCCTTTTTATAAATTTTTACTGTGGCCGCTTTTACAGCATTAAATGTTTTCTCATCTACTATTTTAATTGCTTCCTCTGCAGAAATATTTTCATCGTGTTCACCAATCTCGGCTTTAGTAGATGGAGTAAATATAGGTTCACTAAATTTTTCTGATTCCTGTAAACCTTTGGGAAGACTAATTCCGGAAATTGCTCCGGTTTTCTTATAATCATTCCATCCTGATCCAGATATGTAACCTCGAACAATACATTCAATTGGAACAACTTTAGCTTTTTTAATTAACATAGATCTATTCTTGAGAATAGGAGAATATTCTCTACATTCAGAAGGATATTTATTGACATCAGTCGTTACAAGATGATTGGGAATGATATCTTTTGTGTAATTAAACCAGAATTCAGAAATTTTTGTAAGTACCATCCCTTTAAATGGGATCCCCTGGTTCATTATTACATCAAATGCGGATATTCTGTCAGTTGAAACGAGCAGGAGATATTCCTCAACCTCGTAGATATCTCTGACTTTTCCTTTAGCAAAAAGTTTTAAATTGGGAAAATCTGTATGCAATAAAGCTTCAGGTTTCATTTTATAACCGACATTTTTTGATCGAAATATATATATGCAATAATGCTATAACAAGTAACACAAGGTAAGAATTAAAGGAAATTAAAAAAATTATACAATCTTTTTAAGAATAAAGTGCATCTCATCATAACCTAATAAACTCATTATTGTACCAATAAATCCTTTTGAATCGATATAAGCTTCAAGTTTTACAAGTCCGATTTTAGGAGTCCTCCACTCATAGAATTTTGTATGTGCTCCACTCTTCTTTTTGTGAATATCTATTTGAAATTTAACACATTCAAAATCCCCGATGTCAGTTTTAACTAATTCTTCACCCAATACTCTACCAGCCACGGTGATTGTATCAGGATTTCCACCATCAATGAATTCAACACCAGTCCAATGCCAAGTATCGTTAGCCGCTAAGGGAAAAGGAAATCTTATTGATGGACGATCATATGTTACTTCAACACTTCCGGAGATAAATAAAAAAATATCTATCTGCTCATCAAGCCTTGTTAAATAAATTGTATCATTTCCAACCTGAATCGTCTGGACAAAATAGAAATCATCATTACGCATATCAATTATATAATCATTTCCCTTCTTCTTAGTTAGTGAAAGCGCTTCACCGAAACTTGAATCATAAATTAATTTCATGGATGAGTCTACAGGATAGTACTCTGAAGTAATTTTTTTTGTAATTGGAGAAACTGACATCCTGTTTTGGCTTAGTTGGCTATATACTACTGTGGATAGAACCAAAATCAATACGATGGATACAGAAATAGTCTTATAGATCAACTTTATTTTTCTCAAACTAATTAATCCTTTTAATGAATGGATAGAATTACATAATGGAAATAAACGAGGAGGCTCTCGGTAAAGCCTCTCAGGATGTGGGCAGAGACGGAATTGAACCGCCGACACATGGATTTTCAGTCCATTGCTCTACCGACTGAGCTATCTGCCCAAAAAACGAGGACAAAAATACAGATAAACCTAGTTTTCTCAAAAAGATTATTCCACAGTAACGCTCTTGGCAAGATTTCTCGGTTGGTCAACATCAAGACCTTTTTTAACTGCTATATGATAAGCCAGTAATTGCAATGGAATTGAAGTCAAGATCGGTGTGAGCATTTCAATAGTTCTGGGTATTTTAATACTATAATCAACAAGCTCATCTATTTCACCATCTTCCATATCAGCAACAGCTATAATTCTTCCACCTCTTGCCCGTACTTCCTGAATATTACTCAGAATCTTTTCATAGGTTGAATCTTTTGGTGCCACAAACACTACTGGCATGTCTTCGTCTATTAGTGCAATTGGACCGTGCTTCATTTCTGCCGCAGGATATCCCTCAGCATGAATGTAAGATATTTCCTTTAATTTTAATGCTCCTTCTAATGCGACAGGAAAATTATATCCTCTCCCAAGATAAAGAAAATTTTTAGCGTCTTTAAATTCCTCTGCAAGTCTTTCTATTTCCTTATTTAATTTTAAGATTTGCTTAATCTTATCAGGTAAGTCAATCAGGTTTTTTACAATTTTATTTCCCTCACTTTTCTTTAAACCTTTTCTTCTGCTTATTAAAAGTGTAACTAAAGCTAGAACCACAAGCTGTGAGGTAAAAGCTTTAGTAGATGCCACTCCTATCTCAGGACCAGCGTGAATGTAAACACCGCTCATGCTTTCACGAGCTATAGTACTACCGACAACATTACAAATGCCAAGAGCTAATGCACCTTTACTTTTAGCTTCCCGTAATGCTGCAAGCGTATCTGCTGTTTCTCCACTCTGTGAGATAAAGAATATGGAATCTTCGCCCGATAATACAGGATTCCTGTATCTTAGTTCTGAGGCATATTCAACCTCTACGGGAATTCTTGCATACTGCTCCAACATATATTCACCAACAAGTGCAGCATGCCAGGATGTACCACAAGCAGAAATCAGAATTCTTTTTGAATTCACTAATCTGTCTATAACATCATCAAGTCCACCTAGTTTAGCCCTACCTTCCTCAATTATTAATCTTCCACGCATTGAATTGTGTACGGATTCAGGTTGTTCCATAATTTCTTTAAGCATGAAATGAGAGTAACCACTTTTATCTATCTCATCAAGACTCATTTTTATTTCATGAATTTCTTTTTCAATATTTTCATCTGCTATTGTTTTTACAAAATACTTGTCCTTATAAACCTCAGCAAACTCACCATCATCCAGATAAATAACATTTTTTGTGTATGCTAAAAGCGGCGAAACATCAGAAGCAATAAAATTTTCCTCATTACCAATGCCAATCACCAGAGGTGATCCCTTTCTTGCAGCAACGATCTTGTCAGGCTCCTTTGAATAGATTACAGCAAGTCCATAAGTACCATTTACTTCATTAAGTGCCATTTGAACTGATTTGGAAAGATCATTCCCCTTATTTAAAAAGCTATCTATAAGATGAGCAAAAACTTCTGAATCAGTATCACTTTCAAATTTGTATCCGAGCGATATTAAACTGTTTTTTAATGATTGAAAATTCTCAATAATTCCATTATGAATTATAAAAAGTGTGTTACTTGAATTGGTGTGTGGGTGAGCGTTCTGTTCATTTGGAATTCCGTGTGTTGCCCATCTTGTATGTCCAATGCCAATATTTGAAATTAAAGAAAGTTCATTAACTTTTTCTTCCAGTAATGAAACCTTTCCTTTATTTTTTATTATAATTGGTTGCTCTCTATTAATAATGCCTATACCAGCAGAATCATATCCACGGTACTCCAATCGCTTAAGACCCTGAAGTAAAATCGGGATGCAATTATTATTTCCTATATATCCTACTATTCCGCACATAGATATTTAATCTCCCTCACTTTACGATACTAAAAATAATTATTATTAAAATGTAAATGCTTTGTTGCTCAGTATTATTTGACTTTTGCAAGCTTCTGAGTAATTGTCTTTGTTTTATCAGGAAACTTAGCAATTAGTTTATAAAGATATACACCATTACCTATTTCGTCATCATCCTGATCTCTGCCATCCCAATAAATCTTATTAAAATTGGTTATCAAATCAACTGGACCTAACCTAATATCCCGGATAAGTCTGCCAGCAATAGTATAAATTTTTATGTTTATTTCATCAGGTTTATCATTGCCCTTTAGTATAAAAGTGAAATGTGTGCTGCCTGCAAAAGGATTGGGGTAATTATAAACATCGGTTATATCATTTTCTGAAGTCACATAAAAGATGATTCTGTAAGATGTAGAATCAAAAAAATTACCGGAAGCATCTTTAGCAAGTACTTCAAGTGTATGTCTGCCGTCAGCTAATTCCGGTGTCCAGGTAATAACTGATTTTGAATTTGGATAAGGGGTGTAAGTATACTCTAAATCTGGATTATAAAACCGTAATGGAACGTTGTTGTGAACTATAGTAAAATATGTTGTATCAAGAGGTAATGGGCTGTTGTCTTCCAATGTAATTACAACTTCGGGTGAGGCAGCTACTATATCATCGTTAATAATTTCCTGACCATCAAAAGTAACATTGAATATCGGACGGATGGAATCCCGTGCAACAAAAAATTGCTTATCAACAAGATTATTAAAATAGAAATATTCTCTCTGATTTTGCTCACCATATGTACGAATTTCATTTTCAAATAATAGTCTATCAGTTTCAATTGTATACTCAACTGTGCTTGAGAAGCTATCAGATGGAACAGTTACCATACTATTGAACAATAAGCTATCTAAACCGTTCAGGTAAAAACTAAGTCTAAGAGAATCAGCAGCTAAGTCGCCATAGCTTCTCGCTTTAAAGTCAAATGTAACTGGATAGCCCTGTAATAATGAGTCTTGTTGAAAATGAAAATCCTCTCTTTCAAAATAAACATCAGATAAAGGCTGATAATCTAATTGAACATCTCTAAGTTCCATGGATTCTGTAGTGGTAAAACTAGAATCAGTTAAATCAAACTTAATCCTAAGAATACTATAGAGGTCAGGATCAATCCAGGAAAGTAAAGTCGAATCAGGGAAATCCACAAGAAGTGTGTCCCATATCTTAGTATCTAAATTTTGCCCTAACAAATAAGTGTTGTATTCTCCGGAAGGACTTGGATTATTTAAACTATACTTTAGGCTATTCCACCAGGCAACCGGTCCAACCGGTTTAGTTGTAATTGTACCGTTTGCATCTGTATGGTATCCCGCAAATTTACCGATCTTAGGTGTTAATGGTTGTGGATGTCTGAATACTGAAGTATATATTTTGTCGTTTACCCAATCCCAACACCAAGAGAAATAAGCTTGGAAGTTTTGAGGGTGAGGTTCACTAACTAGCCATTCCTCTTCAAAATACCCATCACTTATTCTATGTTTTCTCATATAGTTGTTAAAATATTCACAGGTATAAATATAATCT
>Ga0209536_100017343_pt1 | contig 10201 bp, 11 predicted proteins | sample DeeMarSeWOR28_12_FD_187461 | JGI IMG/M metagenome (GOLD analysis project Ga0209536, IMG submission 187461) | Marine sediment microbial communities from White Oak River estuary, North Carolina - WOR-2-8_12 (SPAdes) (version 2) | ecosystem: Environmental > Aquatic > Marine > Intertidal zone >... | reverse complement strand
CCCTGGCTACTGGCCGGGGGGATGCTGGCCGGAGGCAGCAGCGGTCGGCGACGATAGAGCAACTCTCCCAGCCAGCCCACGGTCACCCGGTAGGCCGGCTCATTTTCCGGGTGATACTCCAGCCGACCCTTCTCAAAATATTGCACCGTCCAACCCTCGACGCTGATCTCCTCGGTGAGGGGGTACCCCAAGCTCGGAGCGCCGCCGTAAGTTTCATAAAAGTGCAGAAAATCATCCCGGACGGTGTGCCCGCTCTCCTCAAAATAAAGGACAGATTTCGACTGGATTTCTTCGGCCGTCGTTTGGCCGGCGCAGGAGGTCAGGCTCAGGATTGTTATTAATAAAAATAGTCCATATTTCATCACGATCCACTTATCTGTTCTGGATAGGGCGATGCGTGTTTAGCAAACTGACAGAAGTCTATCACCAATAAACAAAGAAATCAACCAGCCCCAGACGTTCAGCTCCCGCCGGCAGTCAATAAAGCAATTTTCATTATGACAGTAGAGATCCTAAGGATTTCCAGATTCTCGTTGTAACCTGCCTGTTCTCACCTAAAAAACGTCTCTAATTGAGGTCTCCGGCTAAAATCCTAAGAGGCTGAACCTAAAATTAGAATTGTTGCTGGCCATATGGTTTGGCTAGGCCATCAACCATAGGTGGTACATGTGACATGGAACCGGGTAGATGTTATAATACAGGTCAATTCTTGATTGGTCACTATTAGCATTTGACCAAATTGAACAAATGTTCTTTTTTGGATTGATCCAGACCGGATCACAGGATAACAGAAAATAATGGCCGTTATTGCCCATGCCCGGCGGAACCTTGCCGGCCTACGCCCTATGGATCCAATGCGAGATTTAAAGGGCGTGGCCGATCTGATTGAAGAGGCGTTTGCCACCGATCTGGATCGCTCTGGTCAGAACGCCCTGCGGGAGTTGCGCTGGTTGAGCCGTCTTAAGCCGGTGTTGTGGTGGATGGTTACCTTTAACCCGGACCACGCCGATTTTCTGTCCGGTTTTGTCTGGGAAGAGGACAAGAAAATTGTCGGCAATATCACGGTCAATCAAACCTCGCCCGGCTCGCGGCGATGGTTGATCAGTAACGTGGCTGTGGCCAAAGAATACCGTCGCCGCGGGATCGCCCGCGGCTTGATGTACGCCGGCCTCGAACTGGTCAAGGAGTGTCGTGGTAAATCGGTGGTCCTTCAGGTGCGGGCTGACAATCAAGCGGCCAGAGAACTTTATGAAGCGCTAAAATTCAAAGAGATCGCCGGCACCGCCTACCTGCGTCTCAATCGGGTGCCGGCAGTAGAGACCCACCCTTTACCGCCGGAGGTTAAATTGCGACCCCGCCGTTTTGACTCTTTTGATGCCCGGATGGCCTACAGCTTGGCCAACGCGGCTACGCCGACGATCAGTCAGCAGGAGTGGCCGTTACGACACAGCCGTTTTCAATTGGGTTATAATGAACAATTGAGCAATATATTTCGCCTATTTATCGGCGGAACGGCCTGTGCTTATTGGGTGGTGGAGGAAGAACAACGCTTTGTTGGCCTGGCTAATATAATTGCTGGGGTTTTTGGAGAGAATCACCGGTTTGAGCTGATCGTCGATCCGGACTGGCGAGGTAGACTGGAGAAACCTCTGATTAGCCGTATGCTCCAATATCTGCGGCCGGGGCGTCGGCGGGCAGTAAGCGTGAAGCATCCGACTGACCATCCCGAAGCCATCGACGCCTATAAAGAGTTCGGCTTTTTAGAAGAGCAAACGCTGATCTGGATGAAGCGGGAGATGTAGGCCTAGCTTTACCAATGTTGGACTTAGCCATAATTATCGTCAATTATAATACCTGTGATCTACTTCGCGATTGCCTGACTTCAATTTACCGGAGCCAGGGTGGCCTTAGCTTTAAGGTAATTGTGGTTGATAATGCCTCTGCAGATGGCAGCGCGGCGATGGTTCGGGCAGAGTTCTCCCAGACAGAGCTGATTGCCAGCCAGCTCAACGGGGGGTTTGCCTACGCTAATAACCTGGGCTTGCGCCGGGCGGGATTTGCGGCTGATGGCACGCCGGGGCCGAAAAGTCCTCGTTACGGGATGTTGCTCAATCCGGATACTCTGTTGCCCGCCACGGCGTTGGCCGATATGGTCTCTTTTATGGATCAGCATACCGAGGTTGGTGCAGCCGGTCCCAGGCTGGTCTTGCCGGATGGTCGTTTGGATTTAGCTTGCCGGCGATCTTTCCCAACGCCCGAAGTTAGCTTCTACCGGATGGTTGGGTTGTCGAAACTGTTCCCCCACAATCCCCTGTTTGGCCGTTACAATATGACCTTTGCCGATCCCGGCGAGTTGACTGAAGTCGACTCTGTGGTCGGGGCCTTTATGATGGTCCGCCGGGAGGCTATTGGGCAGGCCGGTCTGCTGGATGAGTCCTATTTTATGTATGGTGAGGATTTAGATTGGGCCTATCAGATCAAGGCGAACGGTTGGAAGATATTTTACAATCCGGAGGTAACGGTCACTCACGTCAAGCGGGCCTCGAGCCGCCACAGTCTCAAGGCCAGGGTAGAGTTTTATCGGGCCATGGACATTTTTTACCGGAAATATTATGCAGAAGGCACTCCGTTCTGGCTGCACAGTCTGGTTGTGCTTGGCATCAATTTACCTTGGCGTTATTACCGGTTCAAATATCGACGGCGGAACCGGACCAATGTTCAACCCCCCGCTGCGATCGTGAATCGATAGAGGTGTAAGCATGAAAAGACGGGCGCCTTTATTCTTTGCTATATCATTGGTAATTATCGATGCTCTGATGGCGGGACTGGCCTTTTGGGTCGGGTACCAGCTTCGGCTCCGCTCGGATTACGAAAATATCCAGCCCTTTTCAACCTATTGGGGTATGTTGATCGTTCACGTGGTGACTATTCTAATTGTTTTCTTTTTCTACCGCTTGTACCATCGCCAGCGTTCACTCTCTTCGGTAGACCAGTTTTACTCGATTTTTGCGGCTGCCTCGATCGGCACGATTGTGTCCATCGCTTTTATCTCCTTCTTTTTCAAAAACCAACTGGATTATCCGCGCTTGATGATGGTCTATGTCTGGCTATTGACTATAATTTTCAGTAGTCTAGGACGAGTCATTCAGTCTCGCCTGCAGTTGACCTTGCAGGCTCATGGCTGGGGAGAGCACCGGATCCTTATCGTCGGGACCGGTGAGGTGGGCCGCATGGTGATGCAGAAGATCAAGCGGACGCCGGGCCTGGGCTATCGGGTAGCCGGTTTTGTCGATGACGGTGTCGAAACGCAGACAATTCAGGGGGTGCCAGTTCTAGGTAAGGTTGATGATATTCCCGAGTTGACGGCAACTGAAGCGATTAATGAAGTCATTGTGGTTATGCCCGAAGCCACGCACCATGAAATCCTGAAAGTTGTCAGCAAATGTGACCGGTCGCGGGTGGCTATCAAAGTTTTTCCGAATGTTTTCCAGATCATGGCCAGCGAAGTGTCGATTGGCGATTTGGGCGGGCTGCCGCTGCTGACGGTTAGGGATACCGCTTTACAGGGCTGGCGGCTGACGGTGAAACGGAATATTGATATGCTTAGCAGTGCTGTGGGTCTGATTTTCCTTTCGCCGGTTATGATGCTGCTGGCGGTATTGATTAAACTTGACTCTGACGGGCCGGTTTTCTATACCCAGGAGCGAATGGGGCTGGACGGCAAACGGTTTATGATGCTTAAGTTTCGCTCGATGCGGACCGATGCCGAATCTCAGACCGGTCCGGTCTGGGCTTCCGCCGACGACTCCCGGCGGACCCGTCTTGGGGCGATCATTCGCCGCTTTTCAATTGATGAATTGCCCCAATTGATCAATGTGCTGATTGGCGACATGAGCCTGGTGGGACCCCGTCCGGAGCGGCCCGTATTCGTGGAACAATTCCAACAATCGATTCCTCGTTATATGGATCGTCATCGGGAAAAGGCCGGCATTACCGGTTGGGCCCAGGTCAACGGACTTCGGGGCGACACCTCCATTATCGAGCGCACCAAGTATGATCTCTGGTATATCGAGAACTGGTCTATCGCTTTGGATTTTCGGATCCTGATTCGCACTATTGTGAATATTTTCTATGATGACCATGCTTATTAGGCTCTCTACCGCAATTGTTTCACGTGAAACATTTTTCCTAACCCAAATAACCTATATCGTTAGGAGTTCCTCTTGCCCCGAATCTGTGATTATGAAGGTAGTCGGTATCGAACCGATTTTTGGGAAGGTCAGAACCGGCACTATGAAGATGGGGTCGAACGGGTGGCTATGCAGAAACTACTGCCACCCGGTGGCCGGCGGCTGATAGAAGTTGGGGCCGGTTTTGGCCGGTTAGCCGATCTGTACCAGGGCTACCAGCAGGTTGTGCTGACCGATTATGCCCAAACCCAACTAGAGGAGGCCCGAGCGTATCTTGGGGAGGATGAACGCTTTATTTACGTGGTGGCCGATCTCTACCGCATGCCCTTTGGGGACAATCTGTTCGATACCCTGACAATGGTGCGGGTGATGCACCATCTGGCTAACGTGCCGGCCGCCCTGACCGAACTCCACCGGATCATGGTTCCCAACGGCACGGCTATCATCGAACATGCCAGTAAATTCCATCTGAAATCGTTGTTTCGGTGGTTCTTGCGCCGTCAGGGGTGGAACCCTTTTGATCCCGAACCGGTAGAGTTCGTTGAGTTGAACTTCGATTTCCATCCGGCCTGGATGCGCCGGCAGTTTCAATCGAGCGGCTTTCAAATACAAAACTGCCGGACCGTTTCCCACTACCGTCTCAACCTGCTCAAACGCTTTGTGCGGACCTCATGGCTGGTCAAGCTGGATAGCTGGGCCCAACCGACCGGCAACTGGTGGCAACTCACGCCCAGCCTCTTTTTGCAGGCTCAGGTCCAAAAACCACCTGCCTCTGTTCCCCCCACATTCTTTCGCTGCCCGGTTTGTTTTTCAGTGGAACTCTCCCTGCCGGAACCAGACCTCAAGCGGGACGCGGTCATTGCCTGCCGTTCTTGCGGCCGGGGTTGGTCCTACAAGAACGGTATCTACGATTTCAAGACTCCGGTCATAGCGCCGGATTGAGAGCCTGCGCGCACGCCTAGCCGGAGCTGCCCCAAATTCGGGCGCATATGGGACGTCTCATGCCGGGCAGTTGCTTGCACGCCTAAAATTTGGGGCAGATCCGCAAAACAACCCTCGTTCAGGTTGCCATAATGTAGAATCCACTACACGTATTGCAAATTTACCTTAGTTATGTTATGATAGGGAAGGTTTTGATATTATGTTGTGTCGTTGATAGGTCAAAGGAGGTCTTCCCTGATGGTGAAATCATTACCTGGAACACGGAAAATAACGGTAGGTCTGGTTCTGACCCTGTTTGTTCTGCTGGCCCTGTCTATCTCCGGCTTTTCAATAGCCACCAGGCAAGAGGGTCAGGTCTACCAGCGGTTGCCGCTCAACCAGGAGTTGGTTGACGTAATCGTCAATGGCGACTTCGAGTTGCCATGGGAGGAGGACAGTGAAGGCGTGGCCCCCCATTGGGAGCCTTACGCCAATGGCCAGGCCTGGGCGGGCTGGTATGAAGAAATCTGGCCGGAAGCCGTCCACACTGGAGAGCGGGCCCAGTTGATGGAAATTTTTGAGGTAGAAGCCAACGTGCAAGGCCGGGTGATTGCGATTCACCAAACGGTGGACGTGGCGCCCAACTCGACCTACGATCTGGAGTTCTTCGCCATTATGCGTACTGAAGCTCCGCCCCATGACCGAAACAGGGATGACTTTGAGATGCATTGGGGCGTTGATTACTCCGGCGAGGGGGACTACGACAATGTAGAGGAATGGATTCTGATCCCCCTGGACGAGCAGTTCCGGCTTGGGTCCACTGGCGAATATCCCGATGATGTGCCCTTATTTTATGAGCAGGTGACCGGCACTATTGAGACCGGCGAGAGCGAGAGCATAACCCTCTTTATCCGGGGACTCAAGAAATGGTCCATCCCGCCCGAGGTCAATTTTGATGTTGACGACGTCTCCCTGGTTGGACCGTCACCCGACGCCGAGATGATCATAACCGCGGAAGAGACCGATGACACCGAGGGCGAAGAGATGATGCCGACCACCGGAATGATCTTGCCAGAAAATGTCTCCGCCGGCACGGTGGTCTTGGGCGGCCTAGTTGTGGTTGTGCTGGGTGTTGGGGCAGCGGCCGGTTTGCTGCGAGCTCGCAAGGAAACTTAGTTTCAGTACCTGTATCATTCAAACAAGGTGGAGTGAGCAACCTTAGGCACATGCGCCTGCGAGCCCTGTAGGTGTGCGTGTTTGCCGCAGAGCGCGTTTCGCTTCTTAATCAAATGAGTCATTTGGAGTGCAGAATTCATTCTGCACTCCTTTTTTTGAGCCGGTCCGGCTGAGAATAGCTTCTTTCTCTTGTCCTCTGCTACAAAATGTAGTATACTTGGGAATAAGTTACCACTAGGTGTAGAAGATTCTATCCCATCGCAAAAAAATTTCCCAGCCAAGGGGGTTCGGCCCAATGAAGGTCTCCTGCTTACAAGAGAACTTAGCCAAAGGTCTGAGTATTGTTGGACGGGCGGTAGCCAGCCGCAGTACGTTGCCGGTATTGGCCAACGTGTTACTGGCTGTCGACAACGGTCAACTAAAACTAGCCGCTACCAATCTGGAGATTGGTATCAACTGCTGGGTGGGGGCTAAGATAGAGGAGGAGGGAGCCATTACCGTTCCGGCTCGGCTATTGGCGGATTTCGTCAACTCCCTGCCCCCGGAACGGATCGACCTAGTGCTGGATGAAGGGACCCAGACCCTCAATCTGAAGTGCGCCCGCTTTGAGTCGAACATCAAAGGCATCGATGCCCAGGAATTTCCGGTCGTGCCCACCGCTTCAGATGGCGAAACCGCCATCAAACTGGATCCTGAGTCCCTGCGGAGGATGATCGATCAAGTTGTCTTTGCTGCTGCCACCGATGAGAGCCGCCCCATTTTGACCGGGGTGCTGGTTCAATTTGATGAGGACAGTATGACGATGGCCGCCGCGGATGGTTTCCGACTGTCGGTGAAAGCGACGCCCCTGAGCCAATATGCGGGCGAGCCGACCGAGGTGATTATTCCGGCCCGGGCCCTGATGGAACTTTCGCGAATTTCTGCCGACCAGGAACAGCCGGTCGAGGTAATCATTACCCCTGCCCGGAAGCAAATTCTGTTCCATCTCCAAAATATCGACCTGGTGTCCCAATTGATCGAAGGTAAATTCCCCGATTACAACCAGATCATTCCCAAAGGGTATGCCACGCGTACTATCCTGGAAACCTCCAGCTTCCTCAAAGCAGCCAGAGTCTCTCACCTGTTTGCCCGCGACTCGGCCAATATCATCAAGTTAGAAGTGATACCGGCCGGGGATGAGTTGATGAACGGCCAGATCACCCTGGTGGCAACCAGCGCCGAACTGGGTGACAATGTGGCCGACGTCGACGCTTCAATCGAGGGAGAGCCGCTGGAAATTGCCTTCAATGCCAAATATCTGATCGATGTGTTGTCCGTTATCGAGAGTCCCCAGGTGGCTTTGGAAACCACGGCTGCCTCCAGTCCGGGAGTCATTCGCCCCATTGGCGACGATCAATTTACCCACGTGATCATGCCAATGCATATCTCCCGATAACCCCTGCCAACCTGAAATCTAGCCGAAAGCCAACAGTTCAAATAATGTTGGCTGTTTTATTTTGCCTCTCCAGACGGCCGATCTTTGTAAAAAACCATCTCCTGCAGATCAACCTCGGCTTGCCCCATTTTTGTTTGATAGAGCCGTAATTGTGCCTCGAAAGACGAAAACAGATGGGTGGCCTTGAATCCGGCCATCATTTGGGTTAGCCAGGCATCCAGAACTTCGGGATCGGACTCCGGGTATTTTCCCTCGAAGCAAATTTGGTCGGATGGCAACTTAGGGGGCATCGGTGAGGCCGATCCTTTGGGATAGCCGAAGACAAGCGTCATCAGCGGCACCACGCCATCCGGCAGAGCCAGTTTCTCCTTGAGATATCCGGCGTCCAGGAAGCCGCTCTGGCCCGTCTCGGAGAGCATTACCGAGGAAACACCCAGCGCCTCGGCCGCGATGTTCATATTCATCGCCGCCAGAGAGGCATTGATCACGGCGACGGTATACTCTACCAGGGGGCTATAGGGAAACAGGTCGAGCACCGTTTTGCCCCGGTGGGTGTCGCCCATTACGATCACCGCCCGCTTGCCTCTGAAGGGTATCGGCCGGCTGAAGGTTTCCCGCCACGACTCCGGCGTGAAGATGGAAAATGACCAGGTTTGCAAATTCACTGTCGACGGGGCCAGCCGGCCTGCTTCCAGGATAGCCGAGAAGACGTCAGCCGGGATGTCGCGGTCGGTGAAGCGCCGCACGCTGCGTCGCCTCAAAATGATGTCGAGTAACTCATTGGGTTGTAAAGCCGGTGGCACCTGGGGTTTTGCGGCCAGAATTTGCCAGAGACTTTTGAAAAAGTCAGTCAACCTTATCTGTCTCAATGTTTGACTTCCCTCGCTGAACAAATCATGATCCATCTTTTACTTGTTCAACCCCATTGCCTCGGCGTTGGGGCAGATGTTCTTGGCCCGGCAATGAACACAGGCAACTTTGGGAAAGATAACAAAGATGCGGAGGAGCATCAATCCTACCACAGTCAAAAACAGAGCCAGCAGTAAAACAGAGAAATTCAGAAATAGAGCGGGGAGCATCACGATAATTGGCACGATCTTGGCGGCCATATACAGGTTGTTGTGGCAGATTAGTCCCTCTCTACGCTTTGAAAAATCTTTGATATCCCCTGCTTTGGCAATTTTCTTCGAGATCACGTTCAAGCCCGAAATACACTGGGAGTCCTTAAGCCGGTAATACACGCAGTTGGGACAAACGGCAACAGGCATGATCAGGTACATCTGGGCAAAAGCAAAAACAAGATATGACACCCCCAACCAATAGGCGACCCACGAAGAACCGTAACCAACAATGATTCCCGCTCCTCCCAGCAAATAATGAAGAATGGTGACTCCGTTGTAAATAACCACACTGGATAACGGGTAACGAGTGTAGCCGTCGGACCTGGCTGTATCTGATAACATTTTCCCCTCCACAAGAAACAACTCAATAGGACAAACTTATGAAAGTTAAATAATTAATCGGGGTAGACGGGGCATCCCTAATGCCCGCCGGATCTATTATCCGATTATTTTCTTGAAATCCAATAGTTTGTCCTACTCCAGAGTATCGTTGAGTTTTTTCAGTAGCAGGCTCAGTTTGTGAGCTTCAGCCGGCTCAAGACCGGTGCAACACCCCCGGAAAATTCTGTCTACGGTCGGGGTCGACTCCCTGAGTGATTGCCCCGAAGCGGTCAGTTTGACCAGCAGACTGCGCCGGTCGTCGGGATTGGGCTGGCGCACGACCAACTCTTTACTTTCCAGGGTGTCCACAATGCCAGTCATTGTCGCCCGAGAGCAGTGGCTGGCGGCAGCCAGCTCTTTTAAAGGACGCCCGTCACCTGCCCACAGCAGCGTCAGCACAAAATATTGGGGTGGGGTCAGGTTGGCCTCTTGGATCGTCTCTCGTTGAATTTGGGTCAGCTTTTTGGAGACCACATCGATGAGTTGGAAGATTTCCGGCATCGAGCCGGGTTGGTATTCCGGGACCCCGTAGGTGGGCGGTTGTTCGCTCATCTCAAGATCTTTATCCTGTCTGGTACTGTTAGGGTTGGATGTCATTCTTTGCCATTCACAAACATCGGCACTTGCTCGGTTGCATCGCCGGGGGGAATACGTTCGATGCCCACCATCTTGTCGATGGTCATATTTTGAAAACGATGGAGCGGTTCTTCAAAATGGTAACACATTCGCCCGCCCCGGTACGGTTTCATCGACAAGCCGGCCTGCACTTTTTCCACAATGTCAAATCCTGCTCATTGACCAGCGTCCAGAATTTGAGCAGTTGCTCTAATTCAATCTCCGCCCCATCGTTGGCCAGCGACTCCGGATGGCACAACAACCAGGTCTGTTCGACGGTACGGCTGGGGCCGTCCGGTTTGGTCAACATCACGAAGACGTGATTGGGCACCACGTTGACGGCTACGTTCGCGAAGAGCCAG
>Ga0209536_100017342_pt1 | contig 10201 bp, 8 predicted proteins | sample DeeMarSeWOR28_12_FD_187461 | JGI IMG/M metagenome (GOLD analysis project Ga0209536, IMG submission 187461) | Marine sediment microbial communities from White Oak River estuary, North Carolina - WOR-2-8_12 (SPAdes) (version 2) | ecosystem: Environmental > Aquatic > Marine > Intertidal zone >... | reverse complement strand
TTCAGGCATCAGGGAAATGCAACTTCAACAGGATGAGATTGGTAAGCTTTTGATTCGAGTAGTTCCAAACTCAAATTGGAAATCCGCTGATTCTGAAAAGATGAGGAAAATCTTAGTAGAGTCGGTTTCTGGTAAAATCCAGATAGATGTCCGTATTGTAGAGCAAATTCCAAAAACTCATCGGGGTAAACATCGTTTATTGATACAAAACTGCCCTGTATGAGTCTATTGGTAAGTTTTGGAATGTCTTGTTTAACCGAACAAAATTATGCTGCGATATTTAAAAGCTGGGACGCGAGTCAATAACATAGCTTGAGATGCAGAATAAAAAAACAATAATCTTTATGGCACCGACACCCTCGCCGTATATGGGTCCGAGCGTGGCTACTGAGATAATCCTAAATTCCAGGTTTGTCGAGGAATTTAATGTCATACATATCGATACGGCCGACAGGCGTCCATTGAACAAGCTGACTAAAATTGACATCACAAATATCTATTTGGGATTAAAACACTTTTTTCTTCTTCTTTGGAAGTTGCTGTTCACAAAAGCTGATCTTGTTTATATACCTATCTCCCAGAGAACTGTTGGATTCCTCAGGGACACTCTGTTTATTTTTCTCTCGAAACTATTCAAAAAGAAAGTGGTTCTACACCTGCGAGGCGGCTACTTCAGAGAGTTTTACAACTCGTCCTGTAGGGTAACAAAATATATCATTAGAAAGACTCTGAAATATGTCGACAGAATGATCGTGCTTGGGGATTGTTTAAAGCATTTATTCGATGGCCTGATTCCGCCGGAAAAGCTTTCGGTTGTGCCTAATGGGCTTAATATGTCCTTCGATTTGGATGAGGAACGAAATCCTAATGGAGGCAAATTTGCTATTTTATTTCTCTCGAATCTTATTGAAACAAAGGGATTCAAAGAGGTCTTATATACAGTTAAGCAGGTAACTCAGAGACATCCAAATGTAAAATATGTTTTTGCGGGTGGCTGGAGGAAGAAAAAGGATAAGCGGGAATGTGAGGACTATATAGAAAAAGAAAAAATAAACGATTATGTCGATTTTACAGGCACTGTTAATGGCAAACAAAAGACAAAGCTATTGAAGGATGCGGATTTATTTGTGTTCCCGACTTATTATCCGATGGAGGGGCACCCATGGGCTGTCGTGGAAGCAATGGCGGCTGGATTGCCTATTATAACTACAGACCAGGGGTGTATTAAAGAATCTGTCATCGACGGTGAAAATGGTTTTATAATCCCAAAAAGAGATGCAGAAGCAATAACCGAGAAAATTATTCACCTGATAGAAAATTCTAAACAAAGAGAAGATATGGGGCGAAAAAGCCGAGAACTCTATGAGGCAAACTTCACACAAGAGCATTTTGTTCAGAGAATGGTCGACGCGATTAGCCTTACAGTAGATAGTTAGAGTAAGCAAATAAGAAATTCCCGATTGTAGTGGTAGAACATAGAAGTCTCCTGTAATTAATAATCCGTAATCACACATTTCCTGCAAAGAACTATAAGTTATGGTGACTGACAAATACAGTAAAGTATATGTGATTATTACAGGAGATGTTGACTACTCGGATCATCATCGACATAGTGATAAGTTGATGATTTTTGATAAAATCATTAATGCTGCAAAAGAATCAGGCATAAGACTGTCATTCAATTTTACCGCGAAGGAAGCAATAAAAATTGAAAGCTGCGTGAAATTGCTGGCTGAGTCGGGACACGAAATTGGCTGCCATGGTTTAATTCACAGCGACGATGAAGAATATAATCGTTTGACTTATGAACAGCAATTTCAATATATCTCCGAGGCAACAAAAATTCTTGCTAAAATTACCAAGAGAGAAGTATCTACCTTTCGGGCCCCAAGAGTGAAAGTATCCTCATATATGTATCAATGCCTGGATAAATTGGGATATTTGACTGATTCATCAATCTGTTCGCAAAGAATGGATTTAATTAGCTCGAACATGTTCAATAAAGATTGGTTGTTTGCTCCCCGTTTGCCTTATCATCCAAATCCTTTGAATCCGTTTAAGAAAGGTAAAAGAAATCTATTAATTGTACCAATATCAGCGTTATGTGTTCCTTTTATTTCAAGCGTTCTTTATGTCTTTGGTCTTACATTCATGAAAATCCTGTTCAGTATTTTCTATTTGGAATCACTGCTAACAGGCAAGCCAATTGTATATCTGTATCATCCTTATGAATTTATCCCGGAAATAAAGGGTAAAAAAAAATATGATCCAAATCTGAAAGTACATGGACCCCGATGGCGTAGGCATTTATATAGAGGGACTCCTCAAGATAAATTTAAAAAGCATATTAAATTTTGGAAGTACATGAAAAAATTTAAGGCTGTAGAAATCATCACTATGAAACAATTCTACTATCTAAATAAAGAAAAAGGCGCTTGAAAAATGGAGGGAAAAAAACTGACAATTTTCATTACAGCATCTGATGAGCCTTTGGTTGTAAACGGTTTTATCGATGAGATTGTAAAAGCAAAAAGTTCACAGATTATTGGAATAGGTTTGGTAAGAGGGAAAGGTACCATTCCGCAAGTTTCTGGAAAAGGTAAGAGTAAAAAGAAAAATAGTTCTGTTATCATAAGAAAGACAAGAAATGTATTATCTTTGATATTAATCTTTGGAGTATTTGAGGCTATTAAAAACACAGCGAGGATTTTATATTTCAAATTTAGTAAAATCACTAATAAACTGATACCTTTTTACCCGACGAAGAGTATAGAATTCATAGCAAAAAAACATGATGTTCCCTTGTATAAATTTTCAACAGTAAATGATGATGAACTCATTAATTTACTAAATAACTTTAAACCAGATATTATTATAAACCAGGCGCCAGGAATTTTGAGAGAGAGATTTTTAGAAACAGCTTCAATTGGAGTGCTAAACAGGCACAATGCATTGCTTCCTAAAAACAGGGGACGTTTTTCACCTTTTTGGGCTCTTTATAAACAGGAGCAATACACTGGAGTAACGATCCATTTCGTTGTAAAAGAGTTGGACGCCGGAGAAATCATTATTCAAAAACGAATTAAACTTTCCGAAAATGAAACTGTGTCGAGTTTAGTTAGGAAATGTTATTCGATTGCTCCGTTGGCAATGATCGAAGCTATTGAGAAGCTCGAAACAGATGATTGTAAATTACTTCCGAATCCAGATGAAGAAGCTACCTACAACACAAGTCCAACTTTGAATCAAGTCATTGAGCTGTGGAAACGTGGCACGAAATTAAACCGACTTCTGTTTAGGGGTAGTACGTCCGGACACTAATATAATTAATGGATTCAAAATGGAACAGGTGACACAACAGTTGAAATCTGGTGAAATCATTGTACAGGAACTTCCTGCGCCGATCTTGTTGGCAGGAAGGATTTTAGTGCGAAACCATTATTCTGTAATCAGCGCAGGTACTGAGGGCTCAACAGTTAAAACTGCCCGTAAGGGGCTTGTCGGTAAAGCCAAGGAACGGCCAGAACAGGCTAGGCAGGTCTTGAAAACGCTAAGGAAGCAGGGGCCCGTTCAGACTTATCGGGCGGTGATGAAGAAACTGGACGCTTATTCGCCATTGGGTTATAGTTGTGCTGGCGAAGTTATCGGTATCGGTGCCGGAGTAAGAGGATTTTCGATCGGTGATAAGGTTGCCTGCGCCGGTAATCATGCCGAAGTAGTCTGTGTTCCGGTTAACCTTTGTGTAAAACTTCAGCCGGATGCAGATTTAAAGAAGGCCTGCTATAATACTCTCGGAGCCATTGCTTTGCAAGGGATACGTCAGGCGGATTTAAGGCTGGGAGAGAGTTGTGCTGTAATAGGTCTTGGACTGTTAGGGCAGCTTACCTGTTTGATGCTGCGAGCCGGCGGAATTGCAGCTTATGGTATAGATGTCGATTCACATGTCGTTGAAATAGCAAAAAAACACTGCACCGATTGTGCCTGGACTCGCTCGGATGCCGGAATCGCCGAGCAGATTGAGACGCTCACTTATGGGCTCGGAGTTGATGCTGTAATAATCACAGCGGCTACTCGGAGTCTTGATCCTATAAACTTTGCTGGTCAGATTACACGCAAAAAGGGTCGTGTGGTTATCGTTGGTGCCGCGCCAACCGGATTTGACCGGGAACCCTACTATTACAAGAAGGAATTAGAGCTGAGGATGTCGTGCTCTTATGGTCCCGGTAGATATGACATTAACTACGAAGAAAAAGGTATAGACTATCCTGCAGCTTATGTCCGTTGGACGGAAAAGCGTAACATGCAGGGATTCCAGGAACTCTTGCATAGTGAGCGAATAGATATAGATTATCTCACCACTCATGAGTCTAATCTTGATGATGCTCCGAAAGCTTACGATATGATAGTCAATCACTCAGAACCGTTTCTGGGGATTGTGCTGAAGTACGATATCGATAGCCCACTGAAGCAGATTCGGGTTAAGGTGAGTGAGCATAAGCCTGTCGGGAAAGTTGGTCTTGCCTTTATTGGTGCCGGTAGTTATGCACAGGGCAACTTACTGCCGAATATTCCACGTAAGGATAGTGAAGTTTCGTGTCAAGCTGTGATGGACAGTTCAGGAGCCACTTCGAAACGGGTGGCGGAACGGTATGGCTTTGAGTTTTGCACATCAGATGTAAAAGATATTCTGGATAACGAGGATATCAACACTATCTTTATCGCGACCCGGCACGATTCGCATGCAGAATACGTATTGAAGTCTCTGAAAGCACAGAAAAATGTATTTGTGGAAAAGCCGCTTTGCTTGAGTGTAGACGAATTAGCGGAAATTGAGCAGATATATCGTGCACAAAGTACCGGTGAAACCGGGCAGCTAATGGTCGGCTTTAACCGGCGGTTTGCACCAAATGCTGCGGCACTAAAAGAGAGACTGACTGATGGCCCAATTTCAATGATCTACCGAATCAATGCCGGACCAATTCCGGCTGATACATGGATCCAGGATCCGGCTATCGGCGGTGGTCGAATTATCGGCGAAGTATGTCATTTCGTTGATTTTCTCACATTTATGTGTGGTTCTTTGCCGGCTCGAGTATATGCCTCGGCATTGCCTGATCCGGGGCATCTAAATGATACTCTGGTGGTCAATTTGGAATTTGAGAATGAATCAGTCGGAACGATTTGTTATTTTGCTAATGGCTCAAAGAGAATACCCAAAGAGTATATGGAAGTTTATCAATCAGGGTTGACGGGGATTATTCGAGATTTCAAACAATTGGAAATCTTCGGCAACAGCAAGCATGAACGCAGAAAGCTCCTAAATCAGGACAAAGGTCAGGCAAGCATGGTAAAGGCTTTTATCAATAGAATTAAGGATGGCGGCGGTCCGCTTATCAGGGCTGATGAGATATTTGCCGTCACCCGGGCAACGTTTGGTATTCTCGAATCACTGCATAGCCATCAAGTTGTTTCAATCAAGCCATAAGCTATTTCAATGGATGTAAAACCATATATTCAGCAATTGCTTTCTTATATTGAGTATAATGACTATGTCGGCTATGATCCTTATGATGCTCTGAATAGCCCGTTTCTGAGAATTGTGAGTAAAAGGAGTAAGTGGCTCAGGATTATATTTACTCAAGCGCTAAGGCGATTTCCGCTTAATCTGAGAGCTATGCTTGGGGTGAAAAAAGGATTAAATCCAAAGGCACTAGGTCTTTTTTTGGGTGCCTATGCTAAACTTTACTCTGTCGAGAAAAAGCGGGAATATTTGGAGAAGATTGACCATCTGCTTTCTCTTCTGGATGGATTAAAATCTCCAGGATATTCCGGGAACGCATGGGGTTATAATTTCGACTGGCAATCACGACTTGTCTATAGACCTAAATTTACCCCGACAATTGTAAATACGTCTTTTATCGGCCATGCGTTATTGGACACCTATGAGATAACAGGGAACAAACGTGCTCTTGAAATCGCACTTAAAATTGAAGAGTTCATAGTAAAAGACCTCAATCGGAAAAAAGAAGGAGACGTTGTCTGTTTTAGCTATACTCCTATTGATCAAGATTATGTACATAATGCAAATGTGCTTGGAGCATCGTTGTTGATTCGCCTTTACAAGTTTACCGGAACTGAAGAGTTGAGACAAACTGCATTAGAAAGTCTGGGATACTGTTTTAAGCACCAGCGGGAAGATGGGGCCTGGACATATGCTCAGACTGATGTCCAGCGATGGATCGATTCTTTTCATACCGGTTTTATTTTAGAGTCAATAAGACATTTTCTATATCTCGGTGAAGCCGTCGAATTGAAAGAACACTACAAACGAGGTGTAAGTTATTACAGGAACAACTTTTTCTTAGAGGATGGTACACCTAAGTATTATGATCACGAGGTCTATCCTATAGATATTCATTCCCCTGCTGAGGCGGTATATTTTTTTCCCGGCGAAGGGGAAGAATATAATAATCTAACAGAAAAGGTATTGATCTGGATGATAACTAATATGTGGGACAAAAGCGGATATTTCTACTTCCGCAAAACGTCGCATTTTACGAATAAGATACCCTACATAAGATGGTCACAAGCCTGGGGCTTAAGAGCACTGGCGGAATATTACTTCAATAACAACGAAAAAGGCTCATTTAATGAGAAGCAGGCAATATAATGGCTGATTTTGGTTATGCATTTGCCGAACAGGAATTGGGATGTACTTCAAATGCCCTATAATCATACATAAGAACGGATTGAGTTGATTCTGTTGACAGAAGTATGGAAATGTCGGTTAACTTTTGTATGTACAATGAAATTTTATTATCACCAAGTTTGCCAAGAATTTGTAAAAGGAATTTTGTTAATTGCCTATGTAAAATATCATGTTTTTCGAGGAATAAGTGATGAATACTAACAGTATGGCACGTGGTAGGATTGGTAGGAGAGTATTGTCCGGTCTGTTTTTACTTCCTTCCTGGTTTGCCCCTCATACAATTCTCAGGGTATTCTTTCATCGTCTGCGAGGGGTTAAAGTCGGGAAAAAAGTTGAAATTGGCTATTTTTGCGTAATAGACAATGTTCACCCCGATCTTATTACAATTGAAGATGGTGCTGTTATTGCAACAGGTGCAGTCATACTGGCACATGACAATTCTTACTTCTATTCGCAGGGAACACATGTCAAACACGCTCCCGTTGTAATCAAGAAGAAAGCTTTTATTGGTACCCATGCTGTAATAACTCCGGGTGTTACTGTTGGGGAACGTGCCATTGTAGGGTGTGTCAGCGTTGTATTAAGCGATGTACCTGCCAATTCAGTTGTCGGAGGAATACCAGCAAGGATCTTGAAGAAAAACGGCAATAATGAAAATCCTGAATATTAAAAATCTCAATCCGAATCCCATAGCAGATATTCTGGCATTTTGCCAGGATCGCCTGAAGAATGGTCAAGGTGCGTTCTTGGTCCCGATGAATCCCATAAAGGTTATAAAGGCCAGATCCAATACTGACTTCCAGCAGATTATAGACAGTGCCGACTGGGTCTTTCCCGATGCATCCGGCATGAGATATGCTGCTTCTATTTTACATGGACAGGAAATAACAACCAGCGCAGGATACAAGGTTATGTTCTCTCTGATTGAGCAGGCAGAACAAAATAATGCATCGATTTATATACTTGGCACCGAGGACGACATATTGGAAGTTGCCAAGAAAAAACTCCTGGAGAAACATCCAAACCTCAGGATTGCAGGGATGCACAATGGCTTTTTTCTTGCAGAACAGGAGCCTGCGATCTTTAAGGAGATTACTGAGTTGAGACCTGACTATATCTTTGTTGCAATGGGAGAATACAAACAGGAAAAAGTAATTGAGCGACTTAGAAAGGTTTATTCTCGAGCTATCTGTATGGGTGTCGGTGGAAGCATCGATTTGATTGGAGACAGGCAACCCTGGCCACCAGCCTGGGTGCAAAAGGCCGGCATAGAGTGGCTGTATCGAGCAGTAAAGCAGCCATTCAGGATACCTCGCTTTAAGGCACTGCCTATATTTGCGATTCTGGTCCTGAAGACGAGAATTCTCGGTTCGAAAACCTAACAGACAACATAATTATCAGGATTCAAATATGAAAATAGTCAACGTTGTTGGCGCTCGGCCCAACTTCATGAAGATTGGACCGTTAATGGCTGAGTTCGTTAAGCACCCGCACATCGAAGCGATTCTTGTCCATACCGGTCAGCATTACGATGAAAAAATGAGTGAATTGTTCTTCCGTCAGCTCGAAATCCCTGAACCGGACATTAACCTTGAGGTTGGTTCTGCTTCCCACACAGTCCAGACTGCCGAGATTATGAAACGTTTTGAACCTGTTGTGTTGGAGCATAAGCCTGATGTTATCCTCGTTGTTGGAGATGTCAATAGCACCATCGCTTGCGGTCTTGTAGCTGTGAAATCGGGAGTAAAACTTGCTCATGTGGAAGCAGGCCTCCGAAGTTTCGACCGCTCTATGCCGGAAGAAATCAATCGCGTCTTGACGGATTCTATCAGTGATTTGCTTTTCTGCACAGAACAAAGCGGTATCGATAATCTGCTTCACGAAGGAATTCCTCAAGAGAAGATATTCTTCGTGGGCAACGTAATGATTGATACGCTGCTTAAAAACAAAGGCAAAGCCGATGATTCCAATATTTTGAATCAGCTTAACCTCGATAATAATGATTTTGCTGTTGTTACCTTGCACCGTCCCTCCAATGTTGATAATGTGATTGTTTTTAATCAGATACTTGATGCTCTTGAAGTCATTCAGAACGATATGCCCGTCATTTTCCCTGTCCACCCGCGAACACACAGGAATTTGTACTCAATGTCTTTAGGAAACAGAATTGATGCTATGACAGGACTTCGTCTGTTGGATCCGTTGGGTTATCTTGATTTCTTAAAGCTGATGTCCTCAGCGAAAATCGTGCTCACCGACTCGGGCGGCATTCAGGAAGAGACCACCATTCTGGGCATACCTTGCCTGACGTTGCGGGAGAACACCGAACGGCCGGTCACTGTCACGAGTGGTTCGAATCATGTGGCCAGCACCGAGACGGTGAAGATAGTCGAAGCCTATCGGAAGATTCTTAACGAAGATTCGCTTGATATCGATACTCCACCTCTTTGGGATGGACACGCTGCTGAGCGCATAGTACAAGTGCTCGTGAATAAACTGTTAGTACTGTGAAAGGCTAACGGATAGGAGACATGTTCATATAGTGGATCAACTTGGACTTTCAGAGCAAGAGTTTGTAATAATAATGCTTAGTTTAAGGTTTACTTATAAGGCCGGTTTATACTGCCAGGGGAGGTTTTGCTAGAGGTGCTACCGTGAAAACTCACAAAGTTAAGAGTGTCGAAATCCTGAGAACCTTGCAATTACTTCATCAGTTGAGAAGTAATGTACGCTGTGACCTTTCGGAATTAAAAGCCAAACAGGTAAATAAGCTAAGGAATATCCTATGCCATGCATACAACAACACTGACTATTATAGGGAATTGTTTGACGAATACAAGTTCAAACCGGATCATATGAAAGCCGTGAGCGATCTGAGAAAACTACCGATCCTTGAGAAGAGCGACATTCAAAAGAATCTGGATCAGATACTCTCCAAAAATCATGAAAGGAAGGAACTTCTTGTACACTACACATCGGGTTCCACAGGAGTACCTCTGAAGTTTTTTACTGATCGACTTTCAAGAGTTTATAATAGGGCGCTTACTTACAGGGCCTATTTAGAAAATGGGATTAGACCTAGAGATATTCTTGTGCAAATTACATCCCCTGAATATCAACACTTTCCAAGACTCTGGTTTCAGAAACTTGGAATTTTTCGACTGGAAAAACTTTCAATCCTTGATGATCACACGGAGTTATTTGCACAAATCAACGATATCAAGCCTGATATGATTCAATGCTACCCTTCAGTGTTGAATCTGATTACGCAGACCTATTTGAGAAAACAGTTGCTGTTCAGGCCAAAGGTGATATTTACAACAGCAGAGCTACTACTGCCCGCCTGGAGGAAGAACATTTCGAGTTTTTTTCAATGTGATGTCAGGAATTTATATGGAAGTGCCGAGTTCCATAGACTGGCTTGGGAGTGCGAAAAGCATGAAGGTTATCATCTTGACATAGACGCACATGTGATTGAGTTTCTTGATCGGG
>Ga0209536_100017341_pt1 | contig 10201 bp, 5 predicted proteins | sample DeeMarSeWOR28_12_FD_187461 | JGI IMG/M metagenome (GOLD analysis project Ga0209536, IMG submission 187461) | Marine sediment microbial communities from White Oak River estuary, North Carolina - WOR-2-8_12 (SPAdes) (version 2) | ecosystem: Environmental > Aquatic > Marine > Intertidal zone >... | reverse complement strand
ATATCGGGTGCGGGCATGCGTTGCCAGTCCGACACCGCCGGTATGGGCATCGATCCGCCGGGCCATTGTGGCATAATCATGAAGCGCAGTGCCGCATCGGGTGAAAGCATAACAAAAAAACGGGGCAAGGGGTATCAATTCCCGGGGAAGAACGCCGGTGCCGGCTGAGGCCGCGAAATAAAAAATCCCGGATGTCGGCTGACTGTACAATGTGGCGCATGATTTGCTGTCATATTCAGTTTCTTTGACGACGGGCACTGACGGCGGAATATCTTTTCTTTCCAGCGTGGGCAGACAGGATACATCGACCGGGGTTTCCTGCAGAAGTTTGAGCGCCTCCGAATTTTGCTGAATTTGTTTGAGTCTGTCCAGGGACAGATTTTTTTTGATTTTCTCCAGTTTGGCCCGCACGCGATTCGCTTCATTGTGCTCCATTTGCTCATCCGGAACCATGGTGAGACGGCTCCGGTGGGAATTGGTCAGCAGCCATTTTTTGATCCGGTTTTCAAAAAAAGGCTCATTTTTCAACGCTTCGCGCAGCTTTTTCAAATCGTTATCAAACTTTAAAATCCTGACGGGATCCCCGCCGTGCATCCACGGTCCGGCAAATGCTATCAAAAGCTTAATGCCATAAGGATACGGCGTATTGGTAATCTCCTTGCGGTGGAATTCAATCTGGTGGATGGCCGATTCGATCAATTGCTTGTCAATGCCCTTATCGACAAGGTCGGTCAGGGTTTGAAATATCAAAGTCTCGATTTTTTCGGCCGCGCCCTCTTCGACATCCTTTAACCCGAAGACAAAAAGGGTGTCGCGATTATCGGCATCGAAACCGCAGCCGTCACACAGCGCAGAGCCCAACCCTGAATCGATGAGGGCTTTGCGAAGCGGGGATGCGGAATTGCCCAGCAGAATCTGCTCGAGCAGCGAAAGCGCCAGAATTTCAAAGGTGTCTTTAATATCCGCCGCAAGCCAGGCGACGCAAGCCTGGCATTTTTTTGATGGGTCCTCCTCGTTGGACTGGAACGGATAAGAGAATACCCCCTCCCTGGGCGCGTCCCAGCGCGGTTGTGAAGCAACCTCCGTACCGGGGGTTGTGCGGGTGAATTTATTTAAAACCGTATCCTCGATGACTGCCAGGCTTTCAGCCAGGGGCAGATTGCCGTAAGTATAGAAGAACGCGTTGCTGGGATGATAATGCCGCCTGTGGAATTCTTTCAGTTGCTCGTAGCTCAGAGATGGAATTTCGGCCGGGTCACCACCGGAATTGTAATGATAGGTAGTAGAGGGGTACAGCTCTTTTTGAATCGTGCGAACCATGACCTGGTCCGGTGAGGACATGGCCCCTTTCATTTCATTGTAGACAACCCCTTTGTAGGTCAGCTGCACCCGATCCAAATCATCATCATTGAGATCACCTTCAATTTCCAGACGATGGCCCTCTTGCATAAAACTCAGTTCTTCCAGTTTTGGGAAAAACGCAGCGTCCAGATATACGTCCATGAGGTTGTAATAATCTTTGCGGTTCTGAGTGGAAAAGGGGTACATGGTCCAATCGGAGGCCGTAAAGGCGTTCATGAAGGTGCTTAAACTTCGTTTGAGCATGGAAAAAAAAGGATCGCGCACCGGATAGCGGTTGGAGCCACAGAGTACGGTATGCTCAAGAATGTGGGCAACGCCGGTGGAATCAACCGGCACGGTTTTAAAGGCAACGCTGAACGTGTTTTCAGCATCTTTATTGCTGATGTGAATATGGCGCGCCCCGGTTTTGGAATGCTCCAGTTCATAAAAGTAAGAACGGATCTCTTCAAGAGGCACCACCCGCTTGACCAGATAGTTACGAATACGATCACCCTGACGAAGGCCCAGATCATTGGGATCTTCAAATTTGCTCATTGTCATATCCTATCAATACGAAACGTTCTCAATTCGTTGGCAGAGTTTCACTCTTAAAAAGGTGGCTAAAAGAGCAAATGAGCTGAAATTAAAAATAATCTAAAATGCCTAAAATTACGGTCTCACTGCGCTGCATCTTTTATTGTAAAATGATAGAATTTCTCAACTTTAGTCATTTTAGATTATTTTAGGCATTTTGGGCATTCCCAAGTTTAGAGCGCCCTTGGAGCGGATTTTCTCCGCCTTTCAAGATAAATGCTAAATTTGAAATAGCTTAAAATTTCATGCGACTACATAGATGCCGCGGCTTTTGCGCTTAATTTTGCCGGTTTTATTTAGTCGAAAAATGATATTGCGGATTTTTTTATCTCCAAATCCGGTTTTGGCCTGAATTTCAGCAAAGCCGAGACCCGCCCGGGATCGTTTGATGACATCAAAAACCAGGTCCACTGCCGTAACCGCGGTTTTGCGAGCTCCCACCGGCCCTTTCAGCGAATATCCGTCGCCTGCCATGGACGCTTTAAGCAGATTTTCCAATCGATCCAATTTTGCCATCAATCGATCGACATCTTTTTTAGTCGGTATATTGTAATTCTGCATAAAAAATTTTACCATGGCGTCAAAACTGACGGCTTTTCCTTTTCTTTTATGCATAGGTCCTCCTTGGATAAAAATGCCAGAATGCCTGAGAAGCACGAATTGCTAAAGCTAGTAATTTGATGTAAAACCTAATGATAAAATAAAAAAATGTCAAGATAATGCCAACACTAAAAAAATAACCACAAAGACACAAAGAGCACAAAGAAATAAATAAAATCTCTTTGATGTTTCCCTTTGTGTGCTTTGTGCATTTGTGGTGAAAATAATTTTGCCGGATAAAAATATATGACCACAAAGGCACAAAGATCACAAAGAAATAAAAGATATCTTTTCTCATGTTTTTCTTTGTGGACTTTGTGCCTTTGTGGTGAGAATGGTTTTTAAAATAAGGTAATAAATCAGATTATTATGACCTCTCCCAGAGCATTGTTGAAAGCATGGAATTTAAGGCCCAGGAAAAAACTGGGGCAGCATTTTTTGGTTGACCCCTCAACGGCCGAAATGATCGTTCGGCGTTCCCGGATTACATCAGCGGACACGGTTATGGAAATCGGCGCCGGCCTGGGAGCTTTGACGGTTCCGGCGGCCATGATCGCCAAACGTGTTCATGCGGTTGAAACAGATCCACAATTGACGCAGTTGCTGAAAACCGAATTGCTGGTTCACAAATTGACAAATGTTGAAATCATCGAAAAAAATATCCTTCAGGTCGATATCGCTTCGCTGGCAAACAAATCTGACCGCCGCTTAATTGTGATGGGGAATCTGCCCTACAACATTTCCTCACAGGTCCTGATCCAGCTCATCGAAGCCCGTGACCACGTAAACCGATCTATTTTGATGTTCCAGAGAGAGCTCGCCCGGCGAATTAAAGCCGGTCCCGGCAGCAAGGATTACGGGAGATTGACCGTCATGTTGTCCTATTGTGCCGAAATAAGATCTATCGCAACGATCGCACCCTCGCTTTTTTATCCGCGGCCAAAAATCGATTCGGAAGTGGTGGAAGTTGATTTTAATATTTCACGCGCCTTTCCGCCACATGATGAGACCATGCTTTTTCAGGTAATCAAGGCGGCATTTGGCAACCGGCGCAAAACGCTGAAAAATGCGCTCTCTGCCAGTGGTCTCCGGATTGCTCCTGAGATTGCCCAACAGGCATTGATCTCAGCGGGCATCGACCCCGGACGGCGAGCTGAAACGCTTGCCGTATCGGAATTTGTAGCGCTCCAAATTTCTTTGGCCCGGGTGCTGAATGCCTCTTGACCCCGTGCTGAAGGAATATTATGTTTTGCCAGGCTCTTTTTTAAGTAAGAACCACGAAGCACACGAAGGCCACGAAGAATTACCGCTTGATAACAACCTTTAAATCTTCGTGATTTTCGTGCCCTTCGTGGTGGAAAGTGTTTTAGCATAAAAGCAAAAAGGAGGATCCAATGGCAGTCAAAATATTGATTCGGCGAATCGTGCCTGAAGAAAAGGCCAGAAAAATGATCCCGCTGTTTCGCAAGATGCGATCGCTTGCGAATGAGCAGCCCGGTTACATCACCGGAGAAACAATGCGAAATTTAGAAAAGCCGGATGAATTCCTGGTGATCAGCACCTGGGAAACATCGGATGCCTGGAAACGGTGGGAGCAAAGCGATAATCGCCAGCAGATCCAGGGCGAGATCGATGACCTTCTGGGCGGCACAACGGAATACGAAATTTTTCACTACGGCTTTGCAGAGTAGCGGCAGTACATTACCGCTGCTGTGCCATGGATAAATTTTAATTCCTTTAGCGAATTACCGGTGTCCAGACAGTTGCGGGTTCCGGGTTACGCGTTTCGCGTTGAAATATGGCACCATTGATACCCGCAACGCGCAACCCGGAACTCGCAACACTATACCCTGGTCTACATGTTTTCCGCGATTGATACCGTACGATCCCCCAGCATATTCACATAGCTTCCCATTTCATTGTCATACCAGCCATAGATGACCGCCTGGGTGACCGGTACCCGGATAATGGGTGGTTCGCGATTCGACAGTAATTCCTTTTCCAGTCCGGGGACTTTTTTCAAATCGATCGTAGCCGCTGCCGTTCGGGTGTGGGTTTCATGGCCTTCAATAGTGGCGGCAACCCGCGGGATACCGATAATGTCGCAGGAAACATTCTGTTTGTTGGTAAAGTAGAGGTACCCGTTGGTATTTTCAGCAGCCGCCTGCTCGAATATTTCGTTAATGTCTTCCCGGGTGATAAAAGGGCCGCTGGGCTCTTCTTGAAGGTTAATCACCAGGATGATCAGTGACCCGGTCTGAACCGGGATTCGGACGGATTCTGCAATGAAGGCGATTTCTTCCATTTCAGGGATTACCAATCTTAACGCATTGGCGGCACCGGTGGTGGTTAGAATGATATTGTTCAAAATGCTTCTGTTTTTCCGAAGATCGACCTTGCCGGTTTTGGGAAGCCGATCCAGCACCTGCTGCGAACCGGTGGCAGCATGCACTGTGGCCATGGATGCCGACATAATCTTTTTGGGGCCGAAGGCATTGAGCAGGGGCTTCATCATATGCGCCAGACAGGTTGTCGTGCAGGAAGCATTTGAAATGACTCTATGACGCCTGGGTTCATAATCGTTTTCATTAATCCCCATCACGGTGGTCACCGCATCTTCGGGCGTCGCCGTGCCCTTGTTTTTAAACTTAAACGGAGCAGAAACAATCACTTTTTCGGCACCGGCATCTAAATGCCCCCTGAGAGCGCCCCCGGGATGGTCCGGCTCAAGCGTCGGATCCAGAAACTTACCGGTGGTATCCACAACCAGCCCAACACCTTGATCGGCCCATCCAATCTCAGCCGGATTTCGGTTCGACCGCAGAAAGCGCACCCTGACGCCGTCAATGACCATCGAACCGCTATCTTCATCCAGATCGCCGACAACCGGTTTAGCCCCATGCCCGTGAAGATAGCCGTGCAGCCATCCGTAGGTTGAATCCCGCTCGACGTAATGGGCAATATCGTCGAGGCATGTTCCCGGCTGCCGACCGATATTGACGATGATTTCATCGAAATATCTGCGCGCAACATGGTGCCAGAGCGTTAGTTTGCCGATGCGGCCAAAGCCGTTTACACCCAACCTTTTACCGTCCGAATGCAACCTGTCCTTGCCCATATCTAATTTGCTCCTTTCCGGGTTTCTTTAACCTTGGTCAAGCCCTGATAGACCGAACCCTCGTTGCCGTCAATGCTGATATGTTCACCGGATTTGATTTTTAATTGATTAAATTCACAAAATTTCTCCTTCTCATTGCAATTCAGATTGGTGCAGCTCACCACGCAGGTTTTTCCCAGCCGATGGGCAATCACCGCCGCATGAGAGGTGAGCCCGCCCCGGGCGGTCAACAATCCGTCGGCAGCATGAATTTCCTGGATATCATCCGGAACGGTGTCGTTGCGCGCGAGAATCAAATGGGCCCCGGGGTCCATGACCCGCCATTCTTCAATCTCTTCGAGGGTAAACACAAGGCGGCCGCTCATGGCACCGCCGCTGACACCCACACCGTGTCCCAGATACAGGTCCTGGGGATCTTTATCAAAATCAAAAGTCAGCGCCGCTTTGCGCTCCCGAATAGCCATATCGCGCGTCTGCAGCAAATACAGATCATCACCCGAAGGCCCTTCGAAGGTAAACTCGATTTCCTGCGGGCTCCACCGTCTTTCATCGATCAGATCGTGAGCCCAGTCTTCCAGGGCCCGATAAATTTCCGGGAAATGGGTCTCCAGGGTTACATCGGTTTCCCGCATTTCGATTTCCTGCTGGAAGATGGAAATCGGCATGGTTTTAACCAGACCGGAGACAACATCTTCTCCCTGGTTGCCGATGGTAAAATCGCCCCAGAGTTTAAGCGTGTCGCCAGACCACCGGGGATTGTGCGTAAACACAACACCGGTGCCGGACTCCTGTGACATATTGCCGTAGACCATTGCCTGAACGGTAACGGCCGTGCCCCAGTCCTCCGATATTCCGATAATCCGCCGGTAGGCCATGGCCCTTGGTGATTCCCAGGAAGTCAGAACCCCCTTGATGGCATGGTGAAGCTGTTCATAGGGGCTTTCGACCACCTCGATACCGGCGTCATGAACCAGGTCTTTGTAAGTCAGCGCAACCTGCCGCATTTGATCACCGGTAAATTCCCTTTTCAGCGGGATGCCCAGCCGTTGCTTGGACGCGTTTATAATTGCATCGAAATCATCGCGCTCCAATCCGAAAGCCATCCCGTAAGACTGCAGGAACCGGCGGTAATTGTCCCAGGCAAACCAGGCATTGCCTGTTTTTTCGGCGATGCCCTCCGTAATTTCCTCATTGTTGCCGACATCCAGCAGGGTATCCATCATCCCGGGCTGAGAGATGGACGAGCCGCTGCGCACCGAAAGCAGCAGTGGGTTCCGGCTGTCACCGAATACCTTGCCGGTGGCTTTTTCCAGCGCAGAAATATTCTGCAAAATCTTTTCCTTAAAATTTTGCTCGGCGGGCGGATAGCTTTCGATGATCTCCCGGCAGCGAAAGACTTCGGTGGTGATGATAAAGCCCGGCGGCACCGGATAACCGAAGCTTTTCAGCCGCACCAGGTTGAGACCCTTATTGCCCAGGTAAATGATTCCGGTTATGCGAGCCAGGGATGAATCAATCGGCGTAATGGCATTCTGGGGATCGTAAAGCAGCAGCCGCTGAAGCTTGTCTTTTGGTAATTTATAGGACTGCTGAAAAAGCGTACTTAAAATCCGGCTTAAGAATAAATCGAGCTGTGGCAGGCCCAGGCTCAATGCGATGCGGTCACGGAAAAAAATCTCAGAAACTCGATGCTGCTGTTTTTCACTGTCGATGACCTCCTCTTTCGGTAAAAATTTCGGCGGCAGCGCGTCGGGCGATGATTGGGCCAAGATCCGGGTCAGGTTTTGGCCATGAATGTTATTAAAATAGTCATTGACGATGTTCTTAACGGCCTGGGCAAATCCTTTGAAAATATCCAGATATTGGGTTAATGTGAAACCCTTGACTTCCAGTGAATGGGCCAGGAATTCAAGCTGGCGCTCAAATTCCTTTGATGAAATTCCATCCAGATTCAAGGCCCGATCAAAAAGTCTCAGCAAACTGTAAATCTGGTGAAAGGTGGCCTTGGTAATCAGGCTGAGGTCAATCGTCTCAATGAGCTCCTCAAAATGAACATTGATCAGGGATTCGATGCGAAAGGAAAGCCCCAGGCAGTCAAACTTCATTTCATGATAGCTGCCGTACATCGAAGGGATGTCGATGGTAATATGCCGTTTTTTATAAATATCCTGCTGGATTTCAAAGGTCTCATCGGAAAGAATAACCACCTTTAATTTTTCCATATACTCCAGCAGCAAAAACAGCCGCCGTTGCAAATCAGGCTCGGCAAACGCCTGCTCCAGCCGGTTTAAATCCGGCAACGGCCCGGTTCTGAGCTGGGCCAGGAAAGCATCCAGTTCGATTAAATCGAAATTATATTTTTCGTTCAAAACCTTGTAAAAGACGGCCGCCAGTTCAACGCGCTGCACATCCCGGTCCGGCACCCCCTTTAGGGTTACCAGCCATTGTTTGAGGCTTTTTTCGCCAACCGCCAGCAGATCTTTCGGATCGTGAATGCCCTTTTCCCGGAGGTGCGTCATAATTTGAAAAACACCGTCAATATAGGGTCCCTGCGTATCGACCCGATCAAAAATTGCCGGCGGTAAATGGGGCAAAAGACGGGACTTGTCCCGGGTTTGCCAGAAATAGAGAACCGCCTCCATCAGGTCCACGATGCGGTTGCTGCTTTCCACATGGCTTTGCTTTCTTAAAAAATGGATGAGAATATCACGACGCTGGTTGATTTCATCGATGCGCGTGGATATATCCCTCAGCTTTCCCTCGGCACCGATATCATTGAAATACACCGGAAAAAGGCGCGCCAGCTGTTTGCAAAGGTGAAATACAGGGCTGATACCGCTGTTTAAAAGCTGGGTAATGTCACGCGGGAAGAGATCAATGTCTTTAATGAACACGCCGTAAAGAGACAGATGGATGATCAGGGCTGAAAGCAAACGGGTGGACCGTTTTGGATCCAATTCGATCAATTCCAGCCAGGTTCGAATATTTAAGATGTGGGTCTTGTTAACCTGTATCTGCCAGTTATTGTCCACACCTTGAATATTCGGTGCCGCAAAACCCAGATCAATGACCGAATCGATGAAATAATTAATGAGGTCGATATCATCCGTCTGATAAACACCTTTTCCCATATTCAGCACGCAATTCAGTGCCGTGCCCGGGTACAGGCTGGCGCGCGCTTTTAAAATCGAAAATGTTTTCCGAATCAGGTTCTGGATGTGGCGGTAATTTTCATTTTCAATGATCCAGCCCAGCGTCTGGTTGATATCCCTGAGGGTTTCTTCGTGAATCAGGGACAGCCCGGCAACATTCATGATCTGAAACAGAAAAATAAGCTTCAGATGCCGTCCGCGGCCATTTTCGCTAACGGTTTTAAGCAGTCCGGGAGGGATCCGGCGGTAGGCTTCTACGATCTGGTTATACCCGGGAAGCTCCAGCAGCGAGTGTAACACTTTGTCTGATTTTAAATTTTTCGTGTTTGCTATCTGGCTCAGCTCGTGTTTCCAGTTTTCGAGCTGTGAATGGGAAATGAATTTAAAAAATTCCCCGTATTCGCCTTGAGATTGAATTTCCGAAACTTCCGCTTCAAACCATGCCTGGGGATCACTTTCCGCCAGCCAATAATCATAGGTGAAATTATAGAATTTTATCAGCAGCCGGTTGATGGCACCAAAAACCCCATCCGTTTTGGGCGCACAGCTGAGAAAGATCTCCGCCAGTCGATTGATCTGATAATAGCTGCGGGTAAAGAGACCAAAAAGATCATCCGGCAAATCGGCAATCCGTTCAAAGACGCCGTTGATAAACGGCAAAAATGTCTCCAGCTTCGAGTCGGATTCCTTTACGACTTTGTGCAAAAACAACTGCAGATTATCGATGGCGTCGACCTTCACGCCGATCCCGACATCCGACTCGACCGCATCAAAGAATATGCTGCTCAGGAGGCTAGCAGCAATCGGCCCTTTTGGATGATTTTTGACCAGATGAAAATATTCGAGGGAATATTTCCGGGTTTCCATCACAATGAAGTGCCAGTTTTTATAGGGATGGGAGAGTTCTTTAAGGAAGGTGTTCAGCCCTTCCATCAGGCCGTAATATTTAGACATTACTTCCTGGAGGATGGCATACTTCGCATCGATGTCGACATCGACATGATAGTCGGCCAGATTGATTTCAAGGGCTTTGGATTTGACTTTCACTGTTTGTTTTCCTTCAACGATACCGAAAACAAATTAAGCATTTGGGCCTCAGGTGTCATGCCTTTGGTTCTCGGGTTCCAGAGGACAGAAGTCAGAGGACAGATGATAATTGGAAAGTAGGGCAGCCCTCTGTGGCTGCCGTAAGCAGGTGATCCGTAGTCGGCAGCCCGAATCAGAATACTTGAACCCGCAGCCTCTCAACCTTGATCAGCCTATCAAAGATCACGCCCGATTTCAAGAAAACTCAAGGGGTTCAAGGGTTGGGCACAGCGCATAGGGCATAGCGCAAAGGGTTGCGGGTTGTCAAAACGCTATGCGCCATGCGCTATGCCCTATGCCGGTAGGATAA
>Ga0209536_100017340_pt1 | contig 10201 bp, 9 predicted proteins | sample DeeMarSeWOR28_12_FD_187461 | JGI IMG/M metagenome (GOLD analysis project Ga0209536, IMG submission 187461) | Marine sediment microbial communities from White Oak River estuary, North Carolina - WOR-2-8_12 (SPAdes) (version 2) | ecosystem: Environmental > Aquatic > Marine > Intertidal zone >... | reverse complement strand
GTTTGAGCTTTGGTGCCTGCCACTCAGCCGAGGCCGAGCTGGCCGAGTTGGTTGTCGCCGCCTTTTCCCACATGGAGATGATTCGGTTCGTTAATAGCGGCACCGAAGCCACCATGAGCGCCATAAGGCTGGCCCGCGGCGCCACCGGACGATCCAAGGTGCTCAAGTTCGTCGGATGCTACCACGGGCACGTCGACGGGTTGTTGGTAGCTGCGGGCTCGGGCGCGGCGACGTTCGGTGTACCGGACTCGGCCGGAGTGCCGGACTCGTACGCGCGAGAGACCATAGTGGCTCGCTACAACGATCTGTCGTCAGTCGAACAGATCATGGATGATTCGGGTTCGCAGGTTGCCGCGATTCTGGTCGAGCCCGTAGCCGGCAACATGGGATACGTGGAGCCGGTGGCGGGTTTCTTGGACGGTCTGCGCTCCGTTTGCGACCGGCACGGCAGCCTGCTGATCTTTGACGAGGTGATGACGGGTTTCCGGGCTGCTTGGGGTGGCTACCAGATCCTGTGCGGAGTACGACCGGATCTCACCTGCCTCGGCAAGGTCGTGGGTGGTGGGATGCCCGTCGCTGCATACGGTGGCTCGAGAGATCTCATGCAACAGGTGAGTCCTCTGGGGCCTGTGTATCAGGCCGGGACCCTCAGCGGGAATCCACTGGGTATGGCGGCCGGCATTGCCACGCTGCGCCTGTGCGCTGCCGATGGGTTCTACGAGTCACTACAAGAGAAGACATCGGTTCTCACCGCGGGACTGCAGCACGCCGCCGCCACAGCCGGGCTTTCGCTCCACACTGGATCGCTCGGCGGCATGCTGGGCGTGGCATTCTCGGACAAGCCGGTGCACGATTTCGCCGACGCGCAGGGCTGCGACCACGGTCTGTTCGCCAGGTTCTTCCACGCCATGCTCGATCGCGGTGTGTGGCTGCCGCCTTCAGGGTACGAGGCGATGTTCGTCTCGTCGGCTCACGACGACGAGGCGATCGAACGAGTGCTCGGCGCGGCCGATGCCGCCCTTGCGGCCTTGAGCGCATGAGCGTACTGCGCGTCGGTACCCGCGGCAGCGAACTGGCGCTGCGACAAACGGCCTGGGTGATCGAGCGTCTGCGAGCGGCCTACCCGTCGCTCGACGTCGAGTTGGTCACCGTCAAGACGCATGGCGACGTCGCGATCGATAGTGGCTTCGATCAGTCCTGGCCGGTTGGTGCGTTCGTGAGCGCGCTGGAGCAGGCACTGCTCCACAGGAGAATCGACGTAGCAGTGCACAGCTACAAGGACCTGCAGACGATGCCCACCGAGGGGCTGGTTGTGGCCGCGGTTCCGGTCCGGGAGGCGGTGCACGACGTACTGTTGACCAACGGCCCTTCCAGGTTGGACGAGCTGCCAGCCGGTGCTCGCATCGGTACCGGCAGTCCCCGGCGTGCCGCGCAAATACAGCGCCTCGGTGATTTCGAGGTGGTCCCGATCCGCGGGAATGTGCCAACACGCATCGCCAAGTTGCAGGCTGATGGTATCGACGGTGTCATTCTGGCCGCAGCGGGCTTGAGGCGCCTCGGTATTGAACATCCCGGCACAATCGATCTTCCGCCCGATTCATTCGTCCCGGCACCGGGGCAGGGCGCGTTGGCCGTGCAAGTGCGGGCCGACAGCCCTGCGGCGGAACGAGTGGTGGTGTTGGATGATGCAGCGACGCGCAATGCCGTAACGGCTGAGAGGTCGTTTCTCAAGGAGACGAACGCGGGGTGCCATGTGGCCGCCGGGGCATTGGCTGTGGTGGACAGAGGGACCGTTTCGCTACACGCGCGCCTGTTCAGCGACGATCACAGCCGTGATGTGGATGGCGAGGAGTCGGGCACCGATTCGGAGGCCGTAGGGATCACACTCGCCCGCCGGTTGCTGGACCGGCTGCGACAGCTCGGCTAGGGCTGCCGGATCTGCTTCAAGGCAGGTTCTCCCTCCACCAGCGAGCATAGTCCAGCGCCGCATAGGTGAAGATGACGTCGGCACCGGCACGTGCTATCCCCACCAGCGCCTCGTTCATGCCGGCCCGTTCATCTAGCCAGCCGTTGGCTGCGGCGGCCTTCACCATGGCGTACTCACCACTCACTTGATACGCGGCGATGGGCAGTTCGGTCGCCCGCCGGAGCCTGTTGATGACGTCGAGGTAGGGAAGCGCGGGTTTGACCATCAGGATGTCGGCCCCCTCGTCTTCATCCAGCATCGCCTCGATGGACGCTTCACGAGCGTTGGCAGTGTCCATCTGATACGTCTTCTTATCGCCGGGAACGTCTTCGGCTGCAACCGGGGCCGAGTCGAGTGCGTCACGGAACGGCCCATAGAACGCCGACGCGTACTTCGCCGTGTAGCTGATGATGGCCACGTCCGTGGCGTCGGCCGAGTCGAGTGCGGCGCGGATTGCGGCAACCCTGCCATCCATCATGTCGGACGGCGCCACGATGTCGGCGCCAGCCTCGGCGTGGAGCACGGCCATCTGGGACAGGACGTCAACTGTCTCGTCATTGAGAATCGACCCGTTGCGAACCAGCCCGTCGTGTCCCAGACTCGAGTACGGATCGAGAGCTATGTCAGTGATGACGCAAGCTTCGGGGATGGCCGCCTTGATGGCTCGCACGGCGCGGCACAGCAAGTTGGCGGGGTTCAACGCTTCGCCAGCATCCGGGGTCTTGAGAGCCGGATCCAAAGCCGGAAACAGCGCGAAAGCACCCACTCCGCATTGGAGGGCCTCGTGGCATCGTGCCAGCACGAGGTCGATGGATAGGCGGGCCTGACCCGGCATGGCCCCAACGGGCTGCGACCTGTTGTCCCCGTCGATCAGAAAGAGCGGCAACACCAGACTATCGGGGGTCAATCGCGTCTCTCTCACCATCCGCCGTATTACAGCCGTGCGGCGCAGCCGTCGCGGGCGGCTCCAGGGTCGGGGCAACTCCGGCATCGGCTACCCGCTCGACTCTCTGACCGAATGGATCGGGTCGTCAGGATCTAGGGGCATGCCGATGACCCGCGATACTCTCTTTGACACCTAACCGTCCTCCAGTAAGCCGGGGCTGCGGACCGGCAGAGACCAGGAACAAGCATACAGTGCGCCGGACAGCAAGTCCATCGCGCCGGAGTAGATCGGTCCACCATTCACGATCGTCATGGTCCTCTACTTGGTGGCAGCTAGCATGTGCCACGATCGGGTAGGAGTGGCAATACCGGGCATCCGTGTTGCGGGCTTCGAACGCGGGCGGCGGACGTCCCCACGGCATCTGCGATCCAATGTGGTCCACGATGCTGGGATCCTGGAGCATGCAGCAGCGCCAGTCTCCCCGACCGCCTAAGTCTTTGCGGTCCAGGCAGATCCGAGCGTCGACCTGGTGCCACGGCGGCGCCTGGCCGCAGCCGCACCGTGGACTTCCGGACCGTCCGGAAGGTGCCAGCGACGGCCAGGCCGGAGTCGAGGGCAGCCGTTGGCTCCATCGATCAAACGTGAAAAAAATCTCATTAGGGGTTGACGGCCGCGGCCGGGGCGCTAAAATGAGCGGAGCGGACTAAACGTGAAAAAAATCTCACTAGCGTCGGCGGTCTGGCGGGCCGCTCCGCTACAGGGGGTTTGTTGCCGGACCTTCGGAGAGTAGTGCTCGAGCGTCTAATGCGGTACTACCGGTTTCTCTCGGAATCGGGAGCAAAGAAACCGCCGCAGACGATCACGAGCGCCCAGATCGCAGCTGCTTTGGACATCGATCCCACGCAGGTACGCAAGGACTTCAGCGCTATCGGGCTGCTGGGAATTGGGCGGGTTGGGTTCGAAGTGTGTGAGGTTTGCCGGGCCATACGGGTTGCCCTGGGCTTTGACCAGCGGCACGAGGCGGTGCTGATCGGTACCGGGCACCTTGGCGCCGCGCTGCTGGCATATTCCGGATTCGCCCGGTACGGTTTGCATATCGTCGCCGCGTTCGACATGGACCAGCGTCTGGTGGGGAGCAAGGTGGCCGGATGCACCGTGAAGTCCATGAGGTCGCTGAAGCCCTTCATTCGCAAGCACGGGATCCGTTTGGCTCTTCTCACCACTCCGGTCGAGGCATCTCAGAAGCTGGCGGATCGGTTGGTATCCGTCGGTGTGAAGGCCATCTGGAACTTCACGCCGACCCGGATCACGGTGCCGCCGGAAGTGTTGGTGCCTGACGAACACATTTCGCTGGGCCTTTCCGTGATAGCCTACCACCTCACCCATGAAGTCGACAGTCCCTCCTCATGAAGCGGACCGCCCCTCGCTGCGGCCGGCAAGCGGCCTGAATTCGGCACGGCCCCCAACCTTTTGGCCAGACTCAATCGGGTCGCAGATAGGTGGGTGGCCGTTCGGACCTTAAGGCAAGTGTGAAGAAAACCTCACAAAACCGTGACAAAAATCTCACTATGTCGGCGTAATCGTGAAAAAAATCTCGCAAGGCCTTGACTAGAGATTTTCGGTCGCTAAAATGAACAGTGTCGATAAACGTGATAAAAATCTCAGTAGTTGAGGAAGCTAGGGTTTACGCGGCGGTTGCCTCTTGGCCGGATGGCAGCGCTGCTACTCGCAGTAGCAGGTAAGGTCAGTTCCCGGGAATGCCCGATCTAGGGTAGAAAGGAAGAAAGATGCCAAGCTTTGTGAATCCGGACAAATGTGACGGATGCAAGGCACTCGACAAGACAGCCTGCCAGTACATTTGCCCGAACGACCTCATGGTCCTGAACAAGGATTCCATGAAGGCGTTTAACCAGGACCCGCAGATGTGTTGGGAATGCTATAGCTGCGTGAAGATCTGCCCCACGCAGGCGATCGAGGTGCGTGGCTACGCTGATTTCGTTCCCATGGGTGCCAGTGTGACGGCGATGCGCAGTACCGAAGACATCATGTGGACGGTTCAATTCCGCAGCAAAGAGGTCAAGCCCAAGCGCTTCAAGTTCCCCCATCGCCGGGGTGTTGAAGAAGGCAAGGCGCAGCCGTTCGATCAGTTTCCCACCGGTGACGATGAAATCAAGAGCCCGACGCTGATGAGCGAGCCGGCGGGGATCAATACCGACCGGGGTCCGGTCAAGTTCGACAAGGTCCCGACGCTTTAGGCGCGTTCGGTTCGTGCTCACACAAACTCGCTTGTTCGGTAGAGCAACTCCAAGGAGATAGGCAAAGATGCCGAATTTCGAAACCGTAACGGTTGAAACGGATCTACTGATTTGCGGCGGCGGAATGGCCGCCTGCGGTGCGGCCGTGGAAGCGTCATACTGGGCCAAGAAGCACGGTTTGAAAGTCACCGTGGTTGACAAAGCGGCAATGGATCGCTCAGGCGCAGTAGCGATGGGTCTTTCGGCCATCAACCAGTACGTGGATCTGAACAGCGGTAACAACACGCTGAAGGACTACGTCGACTACGTCCGCAACGACCTCATGGGTATCACGCGCGAGGACCAAGTGGCCAACATAGCTCGACACGTGGACAACACGGTTCACTTGTTCGAGAAGTGGGGCCTGCCGATCTGGAAGGACCAGGACGGCAACTACGTCCACGAGGGTCGTTGGCAGTTGATGATCAACGGTGAATCTTACAAGGTCATTGTTGCCGAAGCGGCCAAGAACGCGTTGGCCGAGGCTGGTGCCGAGTACTATGAGCGCGTCTTTCTGACCCACCCTCTGATTGACGGGGACAAGTGCGTGGGCGCCATAGGATTCAGCGTCCGCGAGAACAAGGTGTATGTGTTCAAGGCCAAGGCGACGTTGGTTGCCATGGGTGGTGCGGTGCACGTGTTCAAGCCACGCTCGACTGGTGAAGGATTCGGCCGCTCGTGGTATCCCCCGTTCAATTCGGGCGCTAGTGCGTTCTTCACGATCTACGGTGGCGCCGAGATGACCTGTCAGGAAGTCCGCTTCATCCCTGTTCGATTCAAGGACGCATATGGTCCAGTCGGTGCCTGGTTCCTGCTGTTCAAGTCGATCGCGACGAATGCGCAGGGTGGCAATTACATGGCGGAACGCAAGGACGAGCTGGAGAACTGGGCGCCTTATGGAAAGGTCAAGCCCGTCCCGGCAAATCTGCGGAACTACTTGATGTTGCTGGATGTGGAGGAAGGCAAGAGCCCGATCTACATGCAGACCTCCGACGCGATCAAGAAGATTGCCGATTCGGCACCGGATGAGAAGGCTGCCAAGAAGAAGCTCAAGGAGCTCGAAGCCGAGGCATGGGAGGACTTCCTCGACATGACCATCTCGCAGGCGATTCTATGGGCCGCTACGAACGTCGAGCCCGACAAGATGCCGTCGGAGATCATGGCGTGTGACCCATACTTCATAGGATCTCACTCTGGTGCTTCCGGCGCCTGGGTATCCGGTCCGGAGGACCTGCAGACGGCAGAGACCAAGGACGAGTATTTCTGGGGCTATGCCAACATGACGACGGTCAAGGGCATGTTTGCCGCCGGTGACGCTTCGGGAGCCTCGAGCCACAAGTTCTCTTCGGGCTCGTTCACCGAGGGTCGCATCGCTGCCAAGTCGGCGCTGGCCTACGTCGTCGACAACAACACGGCACCCAAGGTAGACCAGGGTCAGGTAGACGAATTGACCAAGGCGATTCTGAAGCCGATCGAAAACTATGAGCAGCACAAGGGTGCCACGACCGATCCCGAGATCAACCCCAATTACATCCGTCCCAAGCAGTACATGTACAGGCTGCAGAAGATCATGGACGAGTATGCCGGCGGCGTCTCGTCGCAGTTCAAGACCAGCGACAAGCTCTTGGAAAGGGGTATGGAGTTGCTGGGCTACCTCAAGGAGGATGCAGAGCATCTCGCAGCCAGCAACCTGCACGAGCTGATGCGGTGTTGGGAGAACGTGCACCGGTTGTACCAGGCGGACGCGCACATGAGGTCGATTCTCTTCCGTGAGGAAACACGTTGGCCGGGATACTACTTCCGCGCTGACAAGCCCAAGATGGACAACGACAACTGGCTCGCCTTCTGTAACTGCACCTATGACAAGGGCACAGGCGAGTGGACCATGAAGAAGAGGCCTGTCAAGTACATCGTGTAGCAGGGCCATGTGGGTGCGGGATCTTCGGGCGACGCAACAGTCGTCCGAAGGTCCCACAGCCGCACGAGATCCGATTGCTGCCGGTGCGAGACGCAGCTCGGGAGGCCGACTTCAAAGGTCGTTGACCCAACTGGAGACCCGATGTCAGACACTTCTCGTACCTGCCCTCATTGCGGATCTCGCCTCAGGAAATGGCGAGTGCCGGACGAGGCGACTTGGGACGAGAAGTTCTTTTATGTCTGCTTCGATGATGGCTGTTCCTACTACAAGTCGGGTTGGGACTGGATGAAGCAGCAGTACAATCAGCAGGCGTCGTACCGTTATGCGGTGAACCCCACCAACGATGCAGAACTCATGATTCCCGTCTGGTCGGAGACCGCAACCCGCGAGATGATCGAGGACGATGCCGAAGGAGAGGAAGAAGAATGAGCGACAAGGAACGCTCTCGAGCTCCGGAAGATCAGCAAGGGGGATTGGAACAGAAGGTACTCCAAGAATATCCTCGGCTAGGTCCAAGTGACAACTTCCAATTCTCATGTCATCCTGGAGTGTCGTGTTTCAACAAGTGTTGTGCTGACGTGAACATAGTTCTCACGCCGTACGACGTTCTAAGGATGAAGCGGCGGCTCCGCATATCCTCCACGGAATTCCTCGACAAGTACGCACTCTTGCCCGTCAACAAGGAAATGAAGACACCCTTGGTGCTGCTACGGATGAGTGATGACGAGAACAAATCGTGTCAGTTCCTGACCGAAGCAGGGTGCGGCATCTACTCAGATCGTCCCTGGCCGTGCCGGATGTATCCCCTGGGTCTGGCAGCGCAGAAGGACACGCCCGATGGATGGCGGGGTGACCGGTTCTACTTCTTGCTGCAAGAGGAAGGGTGCATGGGATTCGGTGAGCAGAAGCAGTGGAAGGTCAGTGAGTGGTTGGAAGATCAGGGCCTGGACGATTATGACGAGTGGGGCGAGGCGTTCAAAGAACTGTCGCTTCACGAGTATTTCGAGGAGGGCGGGGTGCTCTCCCCGGAGAAGATGCACATGCTGTTCACGGCCTGTTATGACTTGGACAAGTTCCGTGAGTTCGTGTTCGAGAGCACATTGCTGCAACGGTTTGAGATCGATGAGGACTTCGTGGCGGAGATGCGCTGCGACGATGAGGCGTTGCTGCGGTTTGCCTATCTGTGGCTGCGGTTCAGCCTCTTTGGCGAGCCGACAATGAAGGTCAGGGCCCAAGTTGCCGAGGCGTTCAAGGGAAGCGTCGAGAAGCAGAAGCTGTTCAACAAGGAGCCGGTATAGACCCTGGAAGAGGAAGCGCGATGAGCGGAAATGGTAGAAAGGGCAAGATCCTTGTTATCGGCGGGGGCATTAGCGGGATTACTGCGGCTGTCGAGGCCTCCGAAGCAGGTCGGGAGGTAGTGCTCGTCGAGCGTAATCCCTACTTGGGTGGCCGCGTCGCGCAGATGAATCAGTACTTTCCCAAGCTCTGCCCGCCGAGTTGCGGTCTCGAGCTAAACGTGCGGCGGTTCAAGACGAGTCCGCGCATTCGTTGCCTGACGCTGGCAGAGGTCGAATCGATCTCTGGTGGACCAGGCAACTACCACGCGGTCATTCGTCGGAATCCGCGGTTCGTCAATGACAAATGCACTGCATGTGGTGCGTGCGCAGATGTATGCCCGGTGGAGCGTCCCGATGCTTACAACTTCGGAATGAGCTCGACCAAGGCTGCCTATTTGCCCTATGACATGGCGTATCCGCTGCAATTCGCCATCGACGGCTCGGTCTGTCGCGGCTCCGAATGCGGCGAGTGTGTGTCGGCTTGTGCCTACGGCGCGATCGAGCTGGACATGAAACCGGAGACAGTCGAGGTAGATGTTCAGGCAGTGATCTGGGCCACGGGTTGGGATCCGTTTGACGCTGGCAAGATCGCGGGCCTCGGTTTCGGTGTCCACCCGAATGTCGTTACAAACATGATGATGGAGCGGTTTGCGGCTGTCGATGGTCCAACAGGTGGCAAGATCCAGCGTCCGTCGGATCAGAAGGGTATCGAGAGCGTCGCATTCGTACAGTGCGCCGGCTCACGTGACGAAAACTACTTGAAGCATTGCTCGGGTGTCTGCTGCTTGGCCTCGCTGAAGCAGGCCCGCTACGTTCGCGAGCAGTACCCAGACGCCGAGGTGTACGTCTTCTACATCGATATCCGGGCGCCGGGGCGTCTCGAGGATTTCTTCGTAGCATCCCAGCAAGACTCGAAGTTGAGGCTGGTGAAGGGCAAGGTCGCGAAGATCACAGAGGACGCAGCCGGCGATCTCGAGGTCGTAGCGGAAGACACACTCTCAGGTCAGCAAGTGAAGCAGAAGGTGAACCTCGTGGTGCTCGCCACGGGTCTGGTGCCGGCCAATGGTAGGCCGGTCCAGATGGATGGCGGTCTACAGAAGGACGAACACGGATTCATGACCGTCACCCAGCCGATGGGAGGCATGTTCGCCGCCGGTTGTGCCAAACGTCCGACGGACGTGGCTACGAGCGTGCGGGACGCCACCGGCGTTGTCGCCAAGGCTTTGCACTTCTGTGGGGAGTAGAGCGGTGGAAAAGAAAGTAGCTGTCTACATATGCCGTGGTTGCGATATAGGCGATTCTCTCGACATCGAGGCTCTCAGCAGCGTGGCTGGGGAAAACGGGGCAGCGATCTGTCGTGAGCACGAGTGCCTCTGCGGGGATGACGGCGGTGAGCTGATCAGACAGGATATCAGGGATGGTGTAAATGCGTTGGTGGTAGCTGCGTGTACGCCCCGGTTCAAGACCGATACGTTCACATTTGACGGCTGCCGAACCGAGCGGGTCAATCTCCGTGAGCACGTCGTATGGAGCCATGAGCCCAACGACGAGGACACTCAAATGCTGGCGGACGACTACCTCCGCATGGGACTGGCGCGGGCGAAGAAGGCGGAGATACCCGCGCCGTTCGATGAGGAGATCGACCAGACCGTCCTCGTAGTGGGTGGTGGCATCACAGGCATCACTGCAGCTCTGGATGCGGCCGGGGCGGGTCACAACGTGGTCCTGGTGGAGAGAGAGGCTCGGCTGGGCGGATGGTCCGGCAAGTTCGCCAGGACCTTTCCGCACACACCACCTTAT
>Ga0209536_100017339_pt1 | contig 10201 bp, 9 predicted proteins | sample DeeMarSeWOR28_12_FD_187461 | JGI IMG/M metagenome (GOLD analysis project Ga0209536, IMG submission 187461) | Marine sediment microbial communities from White Oak River estuary, North Carolina - WOR-2-8_12 (SPAdes) (version 2) | ecosystem: Environmental > Aquatic > Marine > Intertidal zone >... | reverse complement strand
GAGCAGCTGCTGGCGCTGCCGGTTTCACAGCACCCACCAACATCCGCAGCGATCAGTTTTTATACCAAAACGTGCGTCTGCCATTTGTAAAATTCCCACGTAATCCGGACGTCAATTAAAAATACGGGGCCATTAATAGTACGGTAACAAAAAACAATATGACAGGATAACAGGATAAACATGATACTGAACTTGAAGCCGGTTTAATATGGGAAAAGGATGTAAAACATTTTCAATGGATAACTCAGTGCTTCATTTCATAAAAAGAGTGACGTTTTTTGAGAAAGAGCTTATGTGCCTAAGCAGTTTTAAACAACTCAATGTTATATATAGAATATCATATCGGAAGATACTGTTTATCCTGTCTCATCGTGTTAATCCTGTCAGAAACACATTAACATCGAAGCCTGCCATACACAACCATTCTTTTGTATGGAAGCACTTCGTTGGTTTGGCTCTTTGGACGTTGTTCACTGCATTTACGCTGGCTCAGGCCGAAGTTCCGAAGATTTCGGATGAAATTAAGTCCGACTCCACGCGGGCTGCTGCGAAGAATCCGCCACATTTTCAGCCTGTTCCTGACCGCTGGCGTGGCATCGATCTGGTGCCATATGATCGCAACGTCAAAGGACACATTTATGATCCATATAACCAGAATATTCTAAAGGGTGATTTCCCCATAATAGGTCAGAACACCTTTTTGATTCTGACTGCCAGCACGGCGAGCCTCGCAGATGCGTTCAGTGTACCGACACCTAGTGCAGTGAGTACGGAAACAGCCCAGAATCCGGGCTTCTTTGGCGATAACGGCAGGTTTATAATCAATCAGAATTTGCGATTGTCTTTTGAATTGTATCGAGGCGACACCGCTTTTCGACCGCGTGATTTCGAACTCAAGGTGACCCCGGTGTTTAATATGAACTATGTCAACACCAGGGAAAACAATGATGTTAATATCAACGTTCGTCGCGGTACAAATCGTTACGATAGTCACATTGCATTCCAGGAGCTCTTCCTGGAGAAACATCTTTTCAACATCAGCGATCATTATGACTTTGTATCTATGAAAACCGGTATTCAACAGTTCAACAGCGACTTCCGTGGATTCATCTTCAATGATTTTAATCTCGGTTTGCGGCTTTTGGGCAACGCGGGTTCAAACCGCTATCAGTATAACTTCATTTACTTTAAAATGCTGGAAAAAGACACCAATAGCGAATTGAATACTGTTTTTGATGACCGCAACCAGGATGTGTTTGTTTTCAACCTTTACAAACAGGATTTCCTTGCTCTCGGTTATAACGGCCAGTTCAGTCTGCATTACAATCACGATAAACCGAGTATTTATGTTGATCAAAACGGCGTGCCTGTTCGGCCGGCAGTTATCGGCAACAGCCGGCCGCATGATATTAAAGCATTATATCTGGGTTGGACAGGCGATGGTCATTTTGGCCGGCTCAATATCAATCATGCATTTTATCAGGTCTTCGGCCGGGACACTTTTAATTCACTCGCCGGCCGGCCGATCGACATAAACGCTCAGATGGCGGCATTGGAGCTCTCGGTTGATAAAGATTGGATGCGGTTCCGAGTGTCCGGATTCTATTCCTCTGGTGACGCGAATCCGTTTGACAATACAGGTACGGGTTTTGATACGATTCTGGATATTCCATTCTTTGCCGGCGGACCATTCAGTTACTGGAACAGCAAAAGGATCCGATTGCTGGGAGTGAACCTCGTCAACCGGGCGAGTCTCATTCCAAATTTGCGGCCGAGCAAGACAGAAGGCCAGGCGAATTTTGTCAATCCGGGATTACTGTTGTTCAATCTGGGTTACGATGCCGAGCTGACGCCCAAAACCAGACTGATCCTAAATGCCAATTATGTACGTTTTATCAACACAACTACGCTGGCGTCTTTCCTCAACCAGGGCAACATCCATTGAACAATTTTCCTACTTTTTCCCTCTCCCGATTTTCACGGTTTCTCCACCATCTCAACAGGATACGATGCCCTTTCACCTTTTCAATCCTCCGACTTCTTTTCATCAAAGACCACAAGACCTTTACTTGGCATAAAGCTTGATAGTTATCCATCACTATCGAAACATATGGTTGGCCGAAATAACGGTTTTATGCTGAATGGCACAAGAAATGGGCAGTCGAATTCGTTATTTTTCGAAATACCATCACATTCAAAAGGTGACATGATGGAATGTCCTCGCTGTCAGGGTTTTATGGTGATTGAAACGTGCCTGAACCGGGAGGGCGTTCTCAACACGTTATGGATATATGAATGGCGGTGCTTGAATTGTGGAGAAATCTTTGATGCGCAAACATTGGCAAATCGAAATGCCTGTCGACAACATGCCAGTTCCCGGCGCCCCCAAAAGCCTGCCCGAATTTTTCAATCACGATGAGGAGGACACATTGAACTTTTTTCGTAGACTTCTCGCCTGGAATGGAAGCATTGTATTGTTGATCATAGGGATGGGAATGAGTCCGGTATGGGGCCAGGAACAGGAAGTCATCGCGGGGGGTAGACTTCTTTTCCAAAAATTCTGCGTTTCCTGCCATGGATTGCGAGCCGTGGGGGATGGTCCGCTTTCGGAGTCTTTGAATCCCAAACCTGCGGACCTGACCAAATTGTCAGCAAGGCACGGCGGCTCATTCCCCTTTTGGCACGCATATCGTACTATTGACGGACGCAACCAGGTTTCAGCTCACGGCACACGTGATATGCCGGTGTTTGGAATTTGGTTCCGGATACCGGATGATGAGGTTTCGATTGAAACGGAGTGGGGCGATCAAGTGCGAGGACGAATTTGGCAATTATTGTCATACCTGGAATCCATTCAAGAACGATAACAACCATTGCGTAGGGGTCTAACGATCTCCAGATAACTTTTGAAGGCATCTCTAAGAGAAGATGCCAGGGAGGGAATAATGAGCAACCGACCACACCGGGTTCTTGGTCTTCTTGGCTTTATCCTTATGATGAGCTGGCCGATTCTGGCCCTGAGTCAAGAAGTTCCGGGAAATCCTCAAAATGGAAAAATTCTCTTCGAAAAACATTGCGTGCAGTGCCATGGAGAGAAAGGAGCCGGCGATGGGCCGGATACGAAATTTCTCACAGTGCGCCCGGCCAATTTTCATTCTCTGGAGTCCCGGTCAAAAACAGATTGGGAATTGATGACCGTTATTACGTTTGGAGCAGCCTTTTCTCCTATGCATGGATGGTCTGACCGTTTGACGGAAGATGAGCGGTGGGACGTCTTGCGGTATATCCGATTACTCGCTCCCTTTAATCCTGTCGCCCAACTTCCTGTTTCACCGGAAAGGCATGGGTAAAGGCCGAACCCATGTACCATAGTCAGTCGTTCATCATTCATTTTCACATCAAGGAGGGTTAGTCATGTCAGACATGTTAAAAGTCATTGAAGTGTTAGCGGAATCCGACAAGAGCTGGGAGGATGCGACTTCGCAGGCCGTCACCCGGGCATCCAAATCCGTGCATGGCATTAAATCCATTTACATCAAGGATATGGAAGCCAAAGTGGAAAATAACAAGGTCACCAAATTTCGCATTACTGCGAAGATTTCCTTCCTGTTGGATTAGGGAATAATAGAGAACCCTGATGGCAAGGGAGGGCATCTCCTCCCTCTGTCATCCCCGCCGGTGGGTAGCGAGGATCCATCCGAATTGCAGACCGGATGGACTCCCGACAAAAAATGTCGGGCATGCCGGCGAGAGAGAGAAATTTCCGCCAACGAATATTCCGAGTGACGAAAGGCTTCACTATACATTCGCAATTATGGATTCTCTTGAGACCATAGCGCGATGGGAGCATTTTCCTCATGAGGCGGATATGGGGATTCGCGGGATTGGCATGACGAAATCTCAAGCCTTTGAGCAGGCAGCCTTAGCGTTGACGGCTGTCATCACGGATCCTCAAGGGGTGGCTCCTCAGGCAGAAAGCCATTTCAGCTGCGAAGCACCGGATGATGAACTCTTGCTCGTCGATTGGCTGAATGCCCTCATCTATGAAATGGCGTGCGAGCACCTGGTATTCGGGCAATTTGAGGTCACGATCAACAATCATCATCTTGAAGCCATCGCTCGCGGGGAACCCATCGATCGTATGAAGCATGAGCTGACCGTGGAAATAAAAGGAGCAACCTATACCGAACTGTCTGTCCGGCACAGTGAGGAAAGCGGCTGGGTCGCTCAGTGTGTTGTCGATGTCTAGTCCGTGCTCACAAGAGCCCTGACACGGTGTTCCGGGTGAGCCAGGCGAACACTGATCTGAGTTGACTGAATGCCATGAACTCCAATCTGTAATTTCCCACAGCCGTCGGCGGTCTCAGGAAGAGTGGTATATGTCAGCGCGTCGATGGATCGACTTCAATGACTTGAGACAAACCGTATGGACCTGAATCTCTTATCCCAAGCATCTGATTATGAGTGGCACATTCCTCAAAAGGGACAGATGCGTGTGCCGGGAATTATTTATGCCGATGAGCCGCTCATTCGCGACATGGATCTCAAGGTGTATGAACAAGTCGTCAATGTGGCTACCCTCCCGGGCATTATCCAAGCCTCATTCGCCATGCCCGATGCCCATTGGGGCTATGGGTTTCCCATAGGCGGCGTAGCAGCCTTCGATCCCAAACAGGGCGGAGTGGTGTCTGCCGGCGGCGTCGGGTTTGATATTTCCTGCGGCGTTCGAGCCCTCTACACCGGATTGCGTGCGGACGATATCGCCCGGGTCAAGGAAAAGCTGGCGGATTTGTTATTTGCACGGGTGCCCGCAGGGGTGGGAAGCACGGGACGATTGCACCTGAAACCGCAGGAAATGGATGACATGCTGGCGGGCGGCGCCCAATGGGCGGTCCAACGAGGCTATGGGACGGAGAAGGATTTGTCGCGCATTGAAGAACACGGGTGCATGGCCGGGGCAAAACCCGCATGTGTCTCCGATCATGCCAAGAAGCGCCAGAAGGACGAAATGGGTACCTTAGGGTCCGGGAATCATTATTTAGAAATTCAGGAAGTCGTGGAAACCTATCACGATCCCCTGGCTGAACAACTGGGTATCCAAACCGGGGATATTCTGGTCAGCATTCATTGCGGCTCTCGAGGCCTTGGGCATCAAATCGGCACCGAATACCTCAAGAAAATGGTCGTGGCGGCAAGCCAATATGGGATTACGTTGCCTGACCGGGAATTGGCCTGTGCCCCGATCGACTCCCCGTTGGGCCAGGAATATTTAGGGGCGATGCGGGCCGCGATTAATTGTGCCCTGGCCAATCGGGAAATCATCACCCATCTGGTGCGTCAGGCGTTTTCGGAGATCTTTCCACAGACGAATTTACCCTTGCTCTACGATGTGTCACATAACACTTGCAAAGTGGAGGAACACCGGATTGGCGGTCAGAGTCGGCGCCTTTTTGTCCACCGCAAAGGTGCCACCCGTGCGTTCGGTCCCGGACATGCTGCCATCCCTGCCGATCTTCAACCTCTCGGTCAGCCGGTCCTCATCGGTGGAACCATGGGCACAGCCTCCTATCTTCTCGTCGGGACCAAAGAAGGGATGGGCCTGGCCTACGGGTCGGCCTGTCATGGGGCAGGACGGAGTATGAGCCGGCATCAAGCCACTCGCCAATGGAAAGGCCACAGGGTGATCCAAGATTTAGCGGCTCAGGGGGTCCTCATTAGAAGTCCTTCCGTGCGAGGAGTCGCCGAAGAAGCGCCGGGTGCCTATAAAGACGTCACGGCCGTGGTTGATGCGGCTGAACACGCGAACTTGGCCCGCAAGGTGGCCAAAATGCGCCCGTTAATCTGTATCAAGGGATAAGGTGGAAGACTAAATAGGATGCCCGATACAAACCGCCGGGCATGACGCCGGAGGGTGGAGACATGCAAAACCCGATGTCCAAAATGACCGTGATCAGGTAGGGATTCTCGCTGCCTGTCCTCCTGAGAGAAGCGAAGGATCTCGCTGAGGCGTGTGACTTTTCGAACAGGGCGCAGATCTCTCGCCGCTGGCTCAGGATGACGGGCTGCTTGAGAGTGACGGCAGTTTCACAATGTGTTCGTCCACTGTCTCACTGGTGAAGCTCAAGCTCTTACAGATAAGGGCTTGATCATCTGACGGATGTAAAGCTAGCGAGTACGTCACATTCGCATCGTTCATTAAGAAAAGGGGAATTTGTTATGGAAAAAGCCAAACAGCGGGAGCAGAATCTTCTCCAGGTGTTAGAAGCCTTCACGAAAGGATTGACGACCTTAAAGGAAGCTATTGCCCTTGTACATTCGGCAAACAACCAACTGCCGGCAGGAGAGCCACGAAAAGCCATTCAACAGAAAATTGAAGAGGCGGAACGGGCCATCCAGCTTGGTCACGCGGCTATGGGACAATCCCTCGGATTTCAACTCTGTCACTGTACGTGGCCACCCCAAGTGATGGCCAGCAGCCAGTATTCGAAAGAAACTCAGGTTGAACAATTCACCTGTCCCAATTGCGGAAAAACGCTTTCTCTCCCCGGTCGACAGACACCGGGGTCAGCGGTCACCGCCTTTGACCCTTATGATGTCTATTAAGCAATCAGCATGAACCCACTTGTTTCAACACCTGAATCCTTAATCCTCTGGTTTGAAGAAATTGGACTGGGGGATATCAGTCGCGTAGGCGGCAAGAATGCGTCTCTTGGAGAGATGTACCGTGAGCTCACTCCTCATGGGGTCAAGATTCCGAACGGATTTGCCATTACGGCCGAGGCGTATCGTTATGTGCTTCGGGAAGCCCGACTCGATACCACCATTCAAGACATCTTACGAGATCTGGATACCCGGGATCTGACTAACCTCCGCCAACGAGGACGGCAGATTCGTCAAGCCATCATTGCCGCCACCCTTCCTCCCGAATTGGAACAGGCCATCCAAGAGGCGTATGACCGGCTGAGTGAAAACCGGACCGAAGGCGTTGATGTGGCCGTGCGAAGCAGCGCAACAGCGGAAGATTTGCCGGATGCCAGTTTTGCCGGCCAACAGGAAACGTATCTCAATGTTCAAGGCCATCGGGCACTCCTTGAAACCTGCAAGCGGTGTTTTGCCTCGCTCTTCACCGATCGGGCTATTTCCTACCGGGTGGACAAAGGGTTTGACCATTTCCAAATCGCTTTGTCTATCGGCGTGCAGCGCATGGTGCGGTCCGATCTGGCTTCAGCGGGCGTCCTCTTCACCATCGATACGGAAACAGGGTTTCCCGATGTCGTGCTGATCAACGCCTCTTACGGCTTGGGGGAAAACGTCGTTCAGGGCGCCGTGAACCCTGATGAGTATTATGTCTTCAAACCCACCCTCAAACAGGGCTTTCGCCCGATTCTTCATAAGATTGCCGGAAGCAAGGAGTTCAAACTGATTTACGATATCGGCGGAAGCAAGATGGTCAAAAATGTGCCGGTCTCACCTGATGACCGAAGCCGTTTCGCGATTACCGATGAAGAAATTCTGACACTCGCCCGATGGGGTTGCATTATTGAAGACCATTACAGTGCGAAGAAAGGCCGGCCCTGTCCCATGGACATCGAATGGGCCAAGGACGGGCAAACGGGAGATCTGTTCATTGTCCAAGCCCGGCCCGAAACCGTTCAGTCCAGAAAAGATCCCGATGTGATGGAAACCTACCACCTGACACAGCGCGGTCAGGTGCTCATTCACGGCCGGAGTGTGGGAGAGAAAATCGGGCAGGGCCCGGTTCGCGTGATTACCCATGTCCAGAACCTTCAGGACTTTCGAGAGGGAGACGTGTTGGTCACGGACAAAACGGATCCGGACTGGGAACCGATCATGAAAAAAGCCTCCGCCATCGTGACCAATCGTGGAGGGCGGACCTGCCATGCGGCCATCGTCAGTCGTGAACTCGGTCTTCCGGCGATCGTCGGTGCGGAGCGGGCAACCGAAGCCCTCAAGGACGAGCAAATGGTGACGGTGTCTTGTGCGGAAGGTGATACCGGATTCGTCTATGAAGGCCGGCTCGCGTTTGACGTCGAACGGGTTTCCCTCAAAAATTTGGGTCACCCCCGCACCAAAATCATGATGAACGTGGGAAACCCCGAGGAGGCATTTGCCCTTTCAAGTATTCCCAATAATGGCGTCGGGCTGGCCCGTGAAGAATTTATCATCAACACCTTTATTAAAATCCATCCCCTGGCCCTGCTGGAGTATCACCACCTGAAGGATGCCGGCGTGAAAGCTGAGATTGATCGGCTCACCACCGCTTACCCCGACAAAACCCAGTACTTCGTCGACAAACTCGCCCAAGGGGTGGGCATGATCGGGGCAGCCTTCTACCCCAAAGATGTCATTGTCCGAATGAGCGACTTCAAGTCGAACGAATATGCAAACTTAATCGGCGGGAAGGAGTATGAACCGACCGAAGAGAACCCCATGCTTGGATTTCGTGGCGCATCCCGCTACTACAATCCCCGCTACCGGGAAGGCTTTGCCCTGGAATGTCAGGCCATGAAAAAGGTCAGGGAGGAGATGGGCCTCACGAACGTGAAACTCATGATTCCGTTTTGCCGGACCGTTGAGGAAGGGAAACAGGTTCTCGAGGAAATGGCCGGGCACGGACTGAAACGCGGCGACAAGGACCTGGAAGTCTATGTCATGTGTGAAATTCCGAGTAACGTCATTCTGGCCGAAGAATTTGCCGAGATTTTCGACGGGTTTTCCATCGGATCGAATGATCTCACCCAGCTGGTGCTTGGCGTGGACCGGGATTCAGAAATCGTGGCCCATGTCTTTGATGAGCGTAACCCGGCCGTCAAAACATTCATCGCTCATGTCATTAAAGCCGCAAAGGCCAAAGGACGCAAAATCGGCATTTGCGGCCAGGCCCCCAGCGACTACCCCGAGTTTACCCAGTTCCTTGTTGAACAGGGAATCGACAGCATTTCCCTGAACCCCGACGCCGTCCTCAAAACCACCGTCAAAATTCTGGAGATGGAACAGTCATGAGGTAAGTGAATCTCACGTCGTGAGGTTGCAGCCATTGTCCTCCCCCTCATAGGCATAAGCGCACTTCACAAAACAGGCTCCTCAAGAAATTATGCGAACCTGTTTTGAGTATGGGCCACTATCCCCTTTTTCACCGGAGGCGTAACGATCTCCGGCAAATGGCCCCTCATGCAATTTTTTGAGACCGAACTTCAGACTCCTTAATTTTGACAGCCATTCATGCAGGTGTCATGAAGTTGATACTGCACGATGGCCCAAATCTCCTCATCTGAAAGCAGATACCTAAAAGGCATATGGGATGTGCCTGGCACCCCGAATTTAATAACCGAAAACAGTTCTTGTTTGGTAAGGGGACGTCTCAACGCGGTCTGGCCATGACAGTGAATACACCTGGCAAGGCCCTCATACAGGGCTTTGCCCTGTTTCAGTTGTTCTCTGGAGAGAGGCGAAGCGTCAGATATCTCACTTTTCCCGGATAGCTCTGTGTGGCCGGAATCGGCTATTGAAAAAGCCACAATTACAACCAACGCCAGAGTGCCACGATACAGGGTGAGTCCCACCTTTCCATTTTTAGTCAATCTTAGCCAACTGATTTTCAACCGGCTCATACATCATCAGGATCGTCACCCCGGATTCCGTCGTCATGGGGGACACATCATGCTGCGCAGGCATCAGCCGATAACTCCCAGGGCCAAAAACCTGCCCATTGGTATGATACTGCCCTTCAAGCACATAATGCTGAACAATCCCCCGATGACTATGGGGGTTAATCTCACCACCGGGCGGAATCCGAACGAGCAATGTTTTCGCATCGCTCAAGGATTCTTCGCGAAGCACTTTGACTTCAGCGCGGCCGGGAAACTCACGAAGTTCCCTCCACTTCATATCAGCAATGCGACAAATCACTTCTTTCATTTTTTAACCTCCTTACAATACGTTTTGAATGTTCACGTTCGTCATACAATCAGCCTGATCCTCATGTATCTGAAAAGGGTCTTTCCAGGCCACCGCACTCCCGTCATGAGCTCCAATCATCAATTCCCAATTTACCACTTCGGATTCTGAATCCCGCGAAATCGTCACTGTCATCCTCGATTAACAGCCTGGATGACAAGAGACCCGATTCCCTATGGCTAGACAAGTACCTTTTTTAGCATAGACTCCGTGGAATACCGGA
>Ga0209536_100017338_pt1 | contig 10201 bp, 7 predicted proteins | sample DeeMarSeWOR28_12_FD_187461 | JGI IMG/M metagenome (GOLD analysis project Ga0209536, IMG submission 187461) | Marine sediment microbial communities from White Oak River estuary, North Carolina - WOR-2-8_12 (SPAdes) (version 2) | ecosystem: Environmental > Aquatic > Marine > Intertidal zone >... | reverse complement strand
CCGCGGCGATCTGGCGCGCCTCGCCCACCAGTTCCGGCACGGCGTCGAAGATGGCCTGGCCGCGCATGTCAGCCTCTACGGCGCGGGGATCGTCCGACAGGAAGCCGATAACCTCCAGGCTGGGCAGGCTATCCCGGATGAAATCGCGGTCAGCCCCGTCGCGCACCTTGTTGCCGACCACGTAGCAGCGCGTGATGCCGATATCGGCCGCCAGGCCCTGGATGGTCTGTGCCGTGCCCAGGCTGCGCCGCCCCGGCTCGACCACGATCAAAAAGGCGTCCACCGCGCCGGCCGTGGCCCGGCCCAGATGCTCGACGCCGGCCTCCATGTCCAGGATCATCACCTCGTCCCGATACAGCACGACGTGGGTCACCAGCGTCTTGAGCATGGCGCTTTCGGGGCAGATGCAGCCGCTGCCGCCGGTGCTGATGGTGCCCAACTGCAGCAGGCGTATCCCGCGGTGCAGCACGCTGAAGCGATCGGGGATGTCGTCCACGCGCGGGTTGAGCTTGAAGAAACCGCCGGTGGTGCCCGGCTTGGCCCCGGTCCGCTCGTAGATGAGATCCTCCATCTCGGCGATGGGCGCCACCTGGACGGCCAGCTCCTCGGGCATGCCCAGCGCGTAGGCCAGGCTGGCCGCCGGATCGGCGTCGATGGCGATCACCGAGTTGCCCGCTTCGGCATAAATGTGAGCCAGCAGGGCGGCCAGGGTGGTTTTGCCCACCCCGCCCTTACCGGTAATGGCTATCTTTGGCATTTAGGTCTTCCCTCTTTTGGATAAGGTATATGGATCTGCGCCGACTAGTAGGGTAGATGAGCAATTCAGGCTGAAAAGAGGTCATGTCATTCTGAGCCATAGGCGAAGAATCTCGTCTTACAAGGGAAAGCGAGATCCTTCGCTCCTGACGTCACTCACCTGTGCCGCACCCCAGGTGCAGGCAGGATGACATGCTCCAGAAATGATGTTACACCCCTCTAATCTGCGTAGACCCGATACATACCACACACTTCAACTCAGGTTGAGCGCCCGCTGATGCTCCTTGAGCAACGCGTCGATGGTTTCAATGTCCTCTTGCCAGAGACCCCACTCCGCCGCGGCCGCCGTCTCCTCGATCTGGACTGGACGCCTGGCGCCCACGATGGCCGCGGTCACCTCCGGGCGCCGCAGCACCCAGGCGATAGCCAGCTGCGCCACGGTTCCCCCCTTCTTCTCGGCCAGGACGCGCAGCGCTTCGGCCAGCTCGAGATTGGCGCTCAGCCTTGGTTCCTGGAAGTTGGGATCCCGGAGCCGGTGGTCGCTCTCGTCCAGGTTCTCCACGCGCTCCCGGCTGAACTTCCCCGTCAGCAGCCCCTTTTGCATGGGGCTGTAGGCGACCACGCCCATGTCGTTGTCCGCACAGTACGCCAGCAGCTCGGCTTCCACCTCCCGCGCCAGCATGCTGTATGGCGGCTGCAGCGAGGCAACCGGGTGGATGGGCTGGATACGTTTGAGCTGGGCGAGGCTGAAGTTGCACGCGCCCGCGTAGCGCACTTTGCCTTCTCTGACCAGGTCGGCTATGGCACCCCAGCCCTCCTCGATGTCTTCATCAGGCAGCGGCCAATGGATCTGGTACACATCGATCATTTCGACCCCGAGCCGCCGCAGGCTGGCCTCGGCCTCCGCGCGGATGCTCTCTGGCCTGAGATCTCCCACCAGACGACCCGCCTTATCCCAAGCCCGGCCGCACTTGGTGGCGACGATCGGTTTTTGGGACATGCCCTGGATCGCCCGGCCCACCACCTCTTCGGAGCGGCCCAGGCCATACGCCGGCGCGGTGTCTATCCAGTTTATGCCCAGGTCCAGGGCGCGCCGGATGGTGGCAACCGACTCCTGATCATCTTGAGGCCCCCAGCCGTACTGCCACACCCCGCCCATGGCCCACGTGCCCAGGCCGATCGTGGATAAGTGAAGATCGGTAAAGCCCAGTCTTCTTGTCTCCATACCCGCGTCGTCCTCATTACCCCTTGCGTCTTGCGCTATTGCGCTCCACGTCTTCTTTCACTCGCCGACGAGCCAGCCCACGCAGACGCGCCTCGCGGCACAGCGCCCGGGCTATGGTCACCATGTCCAGGCCGTTTGTACAATGCACGTCCCCATCGTCAGCTTCTGCCAGGGCCCAAATGGTATGATTGGTCAGTGCCGCCTCGTCGTCCTGTCGGGCAGCCGCCAGAACCTCCCACAAGTCGAGGTCGAACCTGGCCTGCACAGATTCGTCCACGTAGCAACATTCGCATGCAGCACAGTGGTTCACATCTTTGCCAGTGTCAGCCAGGACGATGAAACGCAGAGGTCCCCGGTCAGACGCCAACTTGCACCTCTCCTAGAATCAAGCCTCAGGCATAGGGATGCCGTAGCTCAGGCATCCCTATGCCTGAGCTGCGGTATAGGGATGCCGTAGCTCGGGCATCCCGTAGCTCGGGCATCCCCATGCCCGAGCTACAACCCGCCGGTACGCAACGCCGATTGCAAACGCAGCACGTGTTCCGGGGCCAACGGCAATAGCGATAGCTTGCGCACGGTGTCCTCGGGATGGTAATGCAGATGATGGACCTGCACGCGTCCATCCTCCCAGGCAGCGAAGGTGGGGTCGGGCACACCATAGCGCGGCAACCCCAGGCTCCCCGGGCAGACGATGAGCCGGTCATCGACCTGCCGCAAAGCAGGTACGTGCGGCCCACCCAACAGGATGACATCAGCCTCCAAATCGCCGAAAAGCTCGCGCAGTCGCGCCTGGGACATGGTAATCAGCATGTGTGTTTCGGTATCTGGGTCATCCGGCGCGAGTCGGGTGAGATGGAAGCGCGTGCCGGCGATCTCGACCGTCTGGTCTGCGGGCAGCGAAGCCAGGTAGTCGCGATCGGCAGCGGATAACAACGAGCGGGTGTGCGCCCAGCTCGCCTCCAGCAGGTCACCGTCGCCGCCCCGCCCAGCCTCGGCGTCGACCGCCGGCGCTAGCTGGCCCACAGCCAGGTCGTGCCGGCCTCGGACAATGTGTGTGGCGCTGGACCGGACGGCGTCCAGGCAGCGCTTGGGGTCTGGGCCATAGCCCACCACGTCTCCCAGGCAAAGCACCACATCAGGGCGCTGCTCTGCCTGTTGTAAAGCAAGCAACGCCTCCCAATTGGCGTGGAGATCGCCAAAAATGATAACACGCGTCATGTGCGGGTGACTACCTTTCCTTAACCCGGAGTCGGTCTATGCAAAATTGAGAAGTGTAACGCCATTTCTGGAGCATGTCATCCTGCCTGCACCTGGGGTGCGGCACAGGTGAGCGACGCCAGGAGCGAAGGATCTCATTTTCCTTTGTAAGACGAGATTCCCTTCGGCCTGGCCTGAGGACAGGCTTCGCCTTTGGCTACTAGGAAACAAGCACGTACCATGTCATCCTGAGCGCCAGCGAAGGATCTCGTTCCGCACCAGACAACGAGATTCTTCACTTCCGCTGCGCTCCAGTTCAGAATGACATGACCTCTTTTGCAGTCTGGATTACTATCTACCCCACTAATCTGCGTAGAACCCTCGGAGTTTGGTGAGCCGCATCCTGAGTAGCCTCGTAGAGGCGTATCGAAGGATGATCCCCCTCTCGGAAACCCCGAACTCACGGTATTCAGCGAGAACCAAGTTAAACACAGGGGCAGGTGTTCAAACCTGCCCCCGCCGCAGCGGCTTGGGCTGACTTCTCAGCCTAGCCTACCACCTATATTCTTGTCTTTGGTGCCAGCAAGTGGCTACTATTCTGCTGGGGCCACTCACCATCAGGCAAGTTGCGCCACATCGGCTGGCTTTTCCCCTGCCAGTGCCGAGTCGCTTGCCTCCTCCAGGCTCTTGACAACCGGCCGAGGCACGCCCGACTCCTCCACCAGCCTGGGTACGATCGCCTCCCAGTGAACGGCCATCATGTGCATCCCGTTGATGCCGGGCGTGTTCTTCAGCTTCTCAATCATCTCCAGGGCGATGGCAACACCTTGTTCCTGCTGCCCTTCCTTGTCGCCTGCCTCGTCCATGCGCTTGACAATTTCAGGCGGTACCACAACACCCGGCACGTCGTCGGCCATAAAGTGCGCTGCTGCCGCGCTCTTGAGCGGGATGAGACCGGCCAGGATATAGACCTTGCCCAGCAGGTTGCGCTTGTCCAGGGCTTCCAGCCAATCGACGAAACCCTCGTAGTCGAAGATGGGCTGGGTCTGGATGAACTGGGCGCCAGCGTTCACTTTCTTCTCGGCGCGGATAGCTTCGTACTGGGGCGGAGCGCCGAAGGGCGATGCGGCAGCCCCCAGGAAGAACTGGGGCGGATTCTTGATGTTGCGCCCATCTAGATACTGGCCCTCATCCCGCATGCGGCGCAACATCCACAGCATCTGCACCGCGTCCATATCGAATTGATCCGGCTTGGCCATGGGCGCAGGGCCGAAACGATGATGGTCGCCGCTCAGGCACAGGATATTCCGGATACCTAAACCAGCCGCCCCCATGGCGTCCGACTCGATGACCACCCGACTCCGATCCCGCGCCTGGAGCTGCATCACCGGCTCCAGCCCGGCGTCAATGCAGATCTTGCTGGAGGCCATACTGTTCATGCGGGCCGAGGCCGACGCATTATCGGTGAAGTTGGCGGCGACGACGTAATCCTTGAGCCAGCCGACTTTCTTGAGGATGATGTCGCCCGATGCCCCTAGCGGCGGCGCAATCTCTCCCGTAGTCACAAACGCCCCGGTGCGCAGATTCGCCTCCAGCAGGGAAACCGGCTCCTGGTAGGCCGGTGGATGGTACCGGGCATCCCCCTGCCACCAATCCGGCTGGCGAAGAGCGTAGAAGAAGCGGTCCCATTCATCGTTAAATTTCTCCCGGTTGAACAGGAAGTCCCCGGGATACGGCCCCTGCTTTCGCTCGCGCCACAGATTAAACATATCCAGCCAAGTTTCGCGGCCGGCGCGCGTCCCATCGATCGGAGCGTTGATTTCCAGCAACTTATCCACCCGGCCCATGCGCTCGGCCCGCTCATAGATCACATACCAGGTGCACGGTCGCGACGGATCTACCTCGCATTGATCCGGGGTGGCGCCTCCACACAGACCGTTGCGTAGCCCCTTGGGACATGTCATCGGGCAGACGAAGGCCGTCTCTTGCAGAATACAGTTGCCGCACATCCGGCAACCGAACAGCCAGCCTTTGACCGTTCGCTCAAAAGAAGTGAAGGCTCGCATCGGCAGAGACTCATCGCGTCTAGTTGGGTAGAAAGGCGGTTGATAACGCCTTGGTGAAAATAATGGCATGGCTAATCTCCTTACGCCAAATCTAATAAATAACAGATATGGGGGAGAGGATCTGACCCCAGTCTCCCCCATTCACTACCTATTATACCTCAACGCTCAAGGGTCGGCAAAAGGTATTCGTAAGCACTCAAAGCGGCCTTGGCCCCCTCGCCCGCCGCCACCAGCACCTGCTCGGTATAGGTATCTGTGACGTCGCCAGCGGCGAAGATGCCGGGCACACTGGTGCGATTGCGCGCGTCGATCTTGATACGACCCTGAGGATCCAGGTCGACCAGGCCAACAACCATTTCCGAGTTGGGAACGAGGGCCATCTCGATGAACATCCCATCCGCACCAATCTCCGCTTCCTCGCCCTGCGGGCCGTTCAGCACCACACGTTCTGCGTAGTCTTCTCCCAGTATCTGGGTGACCTTATAGCTCTCCAGAACCGTGACATTATCGGACGCCTTCAGCTTTCTACCCAAAGTCGACTCGAGTACTTCGCTGGATGGGCCCACCAGGAAGACATGTTGAGCCACAGTTGCCAATTCGCCCGCCGACCGTAGCGCCAGATCGCCGTCACCGATGACGATTGTCGTCTTATCGATGAAGAGAGGGGCGTAGCTAATGGCTGAATAGCAAAGGCCGCGCATCAGGAACTCTTTCTCACCCGGCACGTTCAACCGCTGGTGTTGCGTACCCGTGCCGATGATGACCGACTTGGCCAGTAGCTCGCCACCGCCCTTGGTGTGCACGGCAAATGCGTCCTGATACAGACTGACGCGCTCGACCGGTTCCATGTGGCGGGCGAAGTCCAGGTATTCCAGCTCGGACCTGAATTTGCCGACGATCTCGAGCCCCCGGATTACCTGGTAGTCCTCTACATCGGGCAATTCCAGTCGAAAATTGGTCTTGCCGCCCAGGTCTCTCGACACAAGGAGCACATTCAGCCGCTTGCGTATGGCGTAGATCGTTGCAGTCAGTCCCGCGGGCCCTCCTCCGACGACGATTAGATCGTACATCATTTTACCTCCCTATGTCAGTGCAATCTGTCTCTTTTTGCCAGTGTCAAATATCATAAAATTGGTCCTAATCCGGTGGTTCGGCAATGAACCCCTCGCGCATCATCATATGCGTCAAATCGCGAGAGCGTTTGATGATGGTCCTGGCATGATTGAGCAAATCGTCATAGCTCATCTGGAGCCGGGCCACTCCTTGCTCCTGGGCTTTCATCCCCACGGCGGCTGCCTCGCGCGGGAAGACCTCCCAATCGTCCATGTTAGGCAGGATATGTTCCTCGTCAATCTGGTCGCCTATCTGATCGGCGAGGGCCTCGGCAGCCGCAAAGCACATCTCGTCGGTAATGGTGCGAGCCCGCACGTCCAGGGTACCCCTGAAGATGCCCGGGAAGCCGAGCGAGTTGTTCACCTGGTTAGGGAAGTCAGAGCGCCCCGTGGCCACAATGGCAGCACCGGCCTCCTTGGCTTCCCAGGGCCAGATTTCAGGCACCGGGTTGGCGCAGGCGAATACGACGGCATCTTTATTCATGCGCTCCACCCACTCGGGTAGGATGGTACCCGGACCGGGTCTGGACAAAGCCACCACCACATCGGCACCTTCCAGCGCTTCAGGGATATCGCCCTCGCGCCCTTCAGCGTTGGTAGTCTGGCAAAGCCGCCATTTGTCTACGAATTCGGCCTTGCGCATCTCCAAATCCTTGCGGTGTTTGCCAAGGATGCCTTTGCTGTCTACCATGAAGCACTTGGCCGGATCGACTCCCCAGGCAAAAATCAAACGCGAGCAGGCGACGTTGGATGCCCCACTGCCAACAAAGGCGATGCGTACTTCCTCTTTCCGTTTACCTACCACCTGGAGAGCATTGATCAGAGCGGCCAGAGTGACAGTGGCTGTTCCCTGCTGGTCGTCGTGCCACACAGGGATCTCGGCCTTCTCACGCAGCGTGTCAAGGATACGGAAGCACTTGGGCTGGGACAGGTCCTCCAGGTTGACGCCACCGAACGACGGTTGCAGCATCAAAACGGCCTTGATGATCTCGTCGGGGTCCTTGGTGTCAAGCATGATAGCCACGCCGTCCACACCGCCCAGGTACTTGTAGAGCAGAGCTTTGCCCTCCATCACCGGCAGGCCAGCTTTGGGACCTATGTCGCCCAGCCCCAACACCCGGGTGCCGTCGCTGACCACCGCCACGGTATTCCACTTGTTGGTGTAGTCGTACACCTTCTCCGGGTCCGCGGCGATGGCCCGACAGGGCGCCGCCACGCCAGGGGTGTACCAGATGGCAAAGTCGTTGAAATCACGCACCGTGCACTTGAGGGCCGTCTCGACCTTACCTCTGTAAAAGGGATGCAGCTCCATCGCGTCCGCCGAAGGCTTCTGAGCCTTGGCTAACAGTTCATCAACGTTGATGAGTTTCTCTTCCTTGAGCATCGTTTCCCTCCTCTATAGTTGATAGCCAATCACACGCGCAGGTACGAGTCGGTGTAGATGATGTCGTTGTAGAGTATCTGCACCGTCTTAAAAATATCGACTTGCTCGGGGTCACTCATATCCACGTCATCAACAGTGAGCTTATCCATGGCAGCCGTCTGGTCGTGAAGCGCGAGGATGACTTTGCCGACGGCGGTGCTGTCGTCTCGCTCAGCAACGATGCGGATGAACTCTTTCAGATCCTCGTCGAGCGGGTCCAAGATGGCATAGTCGACGCCCGCTGCCATCAGCATCACGCAGTAGGTGCGGTTAATAAGTGGCCGCATCTCACGGGGCACTGCATTGGACACATTGCTTAGACCAACGTTGGTCATCGGCGGCGGGTCCCCGGCTACTTTTAGGATACGCACCGCCTCAATACATTCAGGGCAGTACTCCTGGCAACCACTCACAGTTAGCACCAGCGGATCTATGAGCAGATCCTCCATAGGCATATCGAGTTCCATCGCACGCGGGATGAGTTTCTCCAAAGCGATGTTCACTCGCTCCTCGGCACCGACTGGGATGCCTCCTTTCCCCATGGTGAGAGCAATGAGCTTGGCATTGTACTGCTTGGCCAGAGGCGGGACCTTCTCCAAGCGTTCCTCCTCAGCCGAGCTGGAATTGATGATGCATTGGCTTTTGGCCACTTTGAGCCCTTCCTCAATCGCGGCCAGGTTAGTGGTATCCAGGGAAAGGGGAACATCCACCACCTCTTGGACGCCCTTTACCAGCCAGGGCATGATCTCATGGCCGGACTTCTTCTGGGGCCCGATGTTCAGATCCAGCACGTCGGCACCAGCCTCGACCTGCTTGACTGCCAGGTCTTGAAAGAACCTGATATCGCGCTCTGCGACGGCGTCCTTGACCGCTTGTGAGATGATGTGGATGTTTTCACCGATGAGATACATGATTTACCCTCCTTGGTAGTTGAGCACTGATTGCATTGCGTCAAATGTTTTTCAGCCGACCGGTTGCCCTTCTCGTCCAGCCAGCACCTCAGCCACCGATGGAAATCGGGCCAGATCGGTATGTGGGAGGAAGAGTGCCGAGGTGAAGGCATCGTAAAAGGTGTTATCGGCCGAGAGTTCCAGATAAGTCATCATGTGAGCTGCTTCGCTCACTTCCTGACGATATTCGCGACTGAGCAGTGCCAGCAACGCACCTTGCAGAGCAGTGTTGCCCAGGAAATGGAACTTCTCCCAGGGCAAGTCCGGCAGCAACCCAATCTGGATCGCCTTTTCGATATTGATGTACTGGCCAAAGGAGCCGCCGACGAGCACCTGCTCAACCATGCTCAGGTCAACCCCCACGCTCTGGGCCAGGACGCTGAAGCCGGCGAAGACAGCAGCCTTGGCCCGGACCAGATTGTCAATGTCCACCTTGGTAATGACGATGTCACGGCCATGTTCGGTCTGACTCCCCCAGGCAACCACGTATTCAGGGCCATGCTCGCCCTGGCGGATGTGAGGGGAGCCCAGATCGAAATTGAGATGGCCCCCTTTGTCGATCACGCCGGTGATGAACATCTCCGATAGCAGAGAAATCAGGCCTGAGCCACACATGCCTCGCGGCGGGGTCGGCAGGCCTTTCGCCTCGAGTCTCGGGTTGGCTATCACCCTATAGCTAGGCTCGTAAGTCTCGCTGCTGATCCATACTTCTTCGATGGCGCCGACTGTGGCACGCATGCCGTCCTGCACGCCCGCCCCCTCAAAGGCAGGGCCAGCGGAGCAGGCACAACTTATCAACCAATCACAGTCGCCCAGCACCATCTCACCGTTGGTGCCCACGTCGAGGAAGAGAGTGAGCGCACTACTGTCACACATGCGCGAGCCAATGACCCCGGCTGAGATGTCGGCGCCGACGTAGCTGGCCACACCCGGCAGGCAATCCACGCTGGCCTCGGGATGGATGTTGATACCTAGCTCCCTGGCGAGCACCGGGGGTGGGTGATTGACAGTAGTAACGAAGGGATCAAGTCGGATCGAACTGGGCGGCAGCCCGAGGAAGAGATGGATCATGGTGCTGTTACCGGCGACCGCCATCTTATAGATCTCTGACGAACTGATCTTAGCCCGCCGCTCGGCCCGTTCAAGCAACTCGTTGATCGTATCCACAACCAGGGACTGCAATTCTCCCAGGCCATCGTTCTTGCTGGCATAGATGATGCGGGAGATGACATCCTCACCGCGCTTGATCTGGCCGTTGTACTCAGCAGCCTTGGTGACCACCTCACCGGTCAGCAAGTCCACCAGGTAAAGGCTGACGGTGGTCGTGCCGATGTCCACAGCAGCACCCCATAGATGCTCGCCGCGATCAGGAGGCAACAGGTCAACCAAGCGGGGAGAGCCGTTGTGGCGATCCCAGCTATCCATCTCTACGACTGCGGTGGCGGCCCAGTTGTGCTCACGCAGCACCGTTC
>Ga0209536_100017336_pt1 | contig 10202 bp, 3 predicted proteins | sample DeeMarSeWOR28_12_FD_187461 | JGI IMG/M metagenome (GOLD analysis project Ga0209536, IMG submission 187461) | Marine sediment microbial communities from White Oak River estuary, North Carolina - WOR-2-8_12 (SPAdes) (version 2) | ecosystem: Environmental > Aquatic > Marine > Intertidal zone >... | reverse complement strand
TATTTCTTAGCGGCAGTGATTCCGGAATAGATTTGACTTCACTTCAAACGCTAAATAGTGCTGGATCTGGATACTCATTGATCGATGTAACCAACAGTGGAGAATTATTATTACCTGCTATTGCCAGCATATCACTAGCCCAGTTTGATGTAGATAACGGCGGCCGAGTGATTGCCGATCAGACGCCATGCACCTATTCCTCCACAGGTTTTTGGTCAGATAATATTTCCTCAACTGTTACAACATATCATTGGCCTTTGATGACGGCATCAGGTCAAAATACTTTGCTTGATCTTTCCTCTTTAACAGCGATTAACGCTGGTTTTAATTCCACCGGCGACGATTATGATTATCAGAAGATTGCTACTTCCAGTGGTGCAACGATTGATCTCTCAAATGTACAGACAATTACCGCGCCGGCAGACCAGTATGACCGGATTGGATTATTTCTTAACGGCAGTGATTCCGGAATAGAGTTGACTTCACTTCAAACGCTGAATAGCGCTGGATATGGACATTCGTTGATCGATGTAACCAACAGTGGAGAATTATTATTACCTTCTATTTCCAGCATGTCACTAGTCCAGTTTGATGTGGATAATAGCAGCCGAGTGATTGCCAACCAAACACCATGCACCTATTCTTCCACAAGGTTTTGGGGGGATAATGGTTCCTCAACTGTTACAACATATCATTGGCCTCTGATGACGGCATCAGGTCCAAATACTTTGCTTGACCTTTCCTCTTTAACAACTATTAACGCTGGTTTTAATTCAGGTGGAAATGATTATGATTACCAGAAGATTACTGCCTCGGGAGGCGCAACGATTGATCTCTCAAGTGTACAGACAATTACCGTACCGACAGACCAGTATGACCGGATTGGATTATTTCTTAGTGGAAGTAATTCCGGATTAGATTTGACTTCTCTGCAAAACCTACAGATTACAGGATATGGATATTCGTTGATTGATGTAACCAACAGTGGAGAACTATTATTGCCCTCTATTTCCAACATGCCTCAGGTTCAGTTTGATGTAGATAATGGCGGCCGAGTGATTGCCAACCAAACACCATGCACCTATTCTTCCACAAGATTTTGGGGTGATAATGGTTCCTCAACTGTGACATCATATCATTGGCCTCTGATGACGGCATCAGGTCTAAATACTCTGCTTGACCTTTCCTCTTTAACAACGATTAATGCCGGTTTTAATTCCAATGGAAATGATCATGATTATCAGGAGATCACTGCCTCGGGCGGAGCAACGATTGATCTCTCAAGTGTACAGACAATTACCGCACCAGCAGACCGGTATGACCGGATTGAATTAAATCTTGACGGAAGTAATTCCGGATTAGAATTAGCTTCCTTGCAAACATTAAATAGCACTGGATATGGATATTCGTTGATTGACGTAACGAGCAGTGGAGAATTATTATTACCTTCTATTGCCAGTATGTCACAAGTCAGGTTTTATGTAGATAATGGCGGCCGAGTGATTGCCAATCAGACACCATGTACCTATTCTTCCACAGGCTTTTGGTCAGATAATATTTCCTCAACTGTTACAACATATACTTGGCATCTGATGCAGGCATCAGGATCAAATACTATGCTGGGCCTTTCCTCACTAAAAGCGATTAATGCTGGTTTTAATTCCAGTGGAAATGATTATGACTATCAGAAGATTACTGCCTCGGGCGGAGCAACGATTGATCTATCAGATGTACAGGAAGTAAAAACACCGTATGATGGGGAGGATAGAATCGAGTTTATTGCCAGTGGCGGGAGTACTATCGATTTGGGTTCTCATTCTCTCATCAAAATCACATCTGCTAACATCGGCAAAGCTCTGTTCAGCGTTGCCAATGGGAGTGAGTTGGAATTGGGAGATCTGTATGTACAAGCTTCAGGAACTACTTTTACAGTAAATGGCGGTTCTATATTACGAACAAAAGGAATGCGGGCAAGCAAATCCACGACAATTACACTTAACAACCCTAATGATCTGCTTGAAGTTACCGAAGATTTCCATATTGGAAACACTATTACAATTTCAAATCCTGGTGATGCCAAACTCTCACTGGGTGGTGATTTTACCTACACCCATACTGACGAAACCAAGGTTCCATTCGACAATTCTTATGTATATTTCAATGGCAGAGGCCCTCAGGAACTCGAAGTTGGTGGCTGGGATATAGGAACAATAATACCCACGGCTGAAAATTTTAGCTTCGGACAAATGGTTCTCGGTCGATGCGGTCAGCCTTCGGAGGTATATCTGGTTGATAATATCGACAATGGCAATGGTGGCGGGACTGGTGTTGAGGTTCTGTACCTACTCGGCAAGGATGCGGATGCCAACGGCTTGAGGATTTTAGATGGTTCCACCCTCTACATGGGCAATCTTCCTGTCTATGCTATGATAGATGGAGTAATGACCGACCTGCGTACCCTAATCGCCCCGTACGAGACCTGCATCCCATTTGACGAAGGTACGCTCTGTCTGGGTTATCCAGACGTGGATGGACCAAATAATCTTATTACTAACGGCGGTTTTGAATATGGCGTCAATCCGCCGAGCGCCATTGATCCATGTATACCGCTTCCGGTCGATTCAAACGACATCACCGGCTGGATAGTAACTCAAAACGGTGTTGACTGGATCCACGAAGCTTACTTCACCGATCCTCCTGACCCCTGCGATGGCCAAAGAACCGTCGATCTCTGCGGCACTGCAGTAGGCAAGGGTGGTATCAGCCAGACAATCGAGACCGTTCCGGGTAATCTGTATCATCTCTTCTTCGAGCTGGGAGCCAATCCTTATGGCAACCTCGTTGGAGATGCCGGTGTAAAAATCCTGAATGTTTCAGCGGTCAGTGATTCTGAAGAATTCAGCTTTGACTCCACAAATCAAGTCGGCCCCGATCCCGGCCAGGGTAATCCATGGCAGGTTTACTGGCAGAAGAAGACCTGGAGCTTTATTGCAGAGGACGTGAATACAACCTTGGTATTTGCCAGTGATGATCCCAATACGGAATACGGTGTTGCGATTGACAATGTAATCGTCCATGATGCCGGAATATATGTTGTTGAATGTGAATGCTTGAATTACTCTGCTCCTGAGTATGACGACTGGGTCGCCTGGGGCAAGCCTGATTGCTGGTGCTACCGAAAGCAGTGCCGCGGTGATATCAACGGTATGTCGTTCTTTGGTAAACCCGTAACGTTGTCTGACCTGGCTACATTCAAGCTTGCGTTTAATCAACCTGATCCTAACTTGATGATGATTCCAGATGGTATCTGCGCTAACCTCAACCACGAACCGTTCTTCGGCAAACGGGTAACTCTGTCCGACCTGGATATTTTCAAGACGTATTTCAATCAGCCGGAATCTAATGTGCCCGAATGCGACAAGCCCCCAATATATACGGGGCCTTACAACTTATGGACATCACCATAGAGAAAGGATATCATTCCGCATAGCATAGGGGCTGTGGGTATCACACTCACAGCCCCCTTTACTGTCTGCATACAAAGTTCTTTTTTAGCCTCAACCGGCGATATACACTTCACGCATCTTCGCATTTCTACCTGCGGTTCGCATTATCTTTACGCACTCCGGCCTGCATCCCTGCATGCTTTAGACAGGGACCCAGATGTCTTATTTAATTATTTATAAGGCAGGGATCCGGCCTACGTTAAACTGTACGATGCGAATCGCGGCCTCCGGTAGAAATGCTACGTTTCTCTCTCCTCATCCCTCACCCCTCACACCCCTCCCTCGTCCCTTGCCCCTAATCCCTATTTTCAAATTTTTCTTAAAAAATGTTGGAATTATATTGAACAATATGCTTATGTTTGTTATAATTACAATCGCCGGTAGCTTGCCCCTACCTAATTGGGGGGAAGTGGCAGATAGCGGAGCCCCGCACGTCATAGTATCGGCAGATACATGAAAAGCCGAATTTTGTTAAATAAATGCAAAGTTTTTGCACATTTTGGACTATAAATGTACAAAAAACACATATTTCGCCGGCTTTTGAATAAGGCCATTTTGTTGGCCTTGTGGATGAAGGTAATAACCTGCGACAAAGCTGGCTTTAAAAGCAGGTTTTGCCAAGTACACCAAGCTGGCAAAATCGGTGTGAATCCGTGTAATTTATGCCATAGGTATCCGCGATTAATAAACGACTTACAACTACGAAAGTCTACGTACGAAAAATTCACCTTTTTATGCAAAACGAACCCAATTTAAAAAAAGTCAAGTTGAGCGTAATTAAAGTATTAACAAGGGAATACATTCAAATGGACACTTGGTCAATTAGGAAAAACGAACCCAAAACGAACCCAAACGAACCCAATTTTAGCCAATAAAACACCTATACGAACCCAAACGAACCCAATTTATCCTGCCGTAGCCTCTGGCGAAGCAGGAACAAACCCAATCAAAGAAAATCGCCGAAAAGAAAATAATGAATGCAAGTAAAGTATTAACAAAAGGATATGAAAATAATTTGCCCCGGAATGAATTAGCCGGATGGCAGAGGCCAATTAAGCAGCAATCTGTTTATTTAAATGCTTATATGGCGCCTGCTCAATCGTTCTACTGCTCAAATATTCTACCCCCCCTGCTCTCAGGCAACTATCAGCTATTCTTCCTGCCTCTCGGTCATCCGCACCTTGTCGTCGTCCACCAACTTGCCGGTTGTCTTATCCCATTTACGCGTGCGATAGCCCAGACGGTGCTCTCCGTGGCAATTCGTGCAGATGGATTCTTTCGCGTCAGGCTTGGCCATTACGCTTTTATGCACCGCGATATCAATCTTTTCCCTGTTATGACAATCCATGCAAAACGGCCTGATCTTCTCTGCAGGATACATAATATCAGGCGGCGTAATGTTATCTTCATCGCCGCAGTGGTCATCGGAGGCCCCGTGGCACTGCTCGCAACTAATATTGGCCCGTGCGTGCGTCACCGCCAGAGCCTCTTCAGAGTAATTTATATGACAAACGTGACAGCGGCTGTTGTCCGCCACAGGACCTGTATCCTCCTCATCTTCAAGCAACAGAGGGGGGTCCTCAAGCAACAAAGGTTTCTCCTCAACAACCTTTGGTTTTTCTTCAACAACCACAGGTTTTTCTTTAACCAGCAGCGGTTCTTCCGGCTTCTCTTTCACCTGGACTTGCTTTTCACAGGCAACTATCGGAATAACCATCATTGCCAGCACGAAAATCCACAAACAATACCTAAACTTGCTCACAAAAATCCCTTTCATATAAACTTTGTCCGGTCTGTACACGCCTTAATACTATACTTAAAGCTTCTCAGCTTTCACTTGCTCTTAAACGTACTCCCAGTCCTTAAGCCACTGGTAGTTTGCCGGCAGGTTCGCCCACGCCTCGTCCATACTCTGTTTAAGTTCCTGTGCCTCGGCAAGATCCAGTTTTCGTCGTTCCTGTATTGCCTTGGCCATATTATCCACCTGATGTGGGCTGATAAGTCCCGGTATCGGCGCTGTGAGAAATTCGTTGCAGAGAATATACCGGATTGCCAGCCTTGCCCGTCGGTCGTCTTCTTCGGCATGTGGATCGTCCGGTGCGCTGCTGCCCTTAAACAGCGAATTGCTGGCAAAAGGCTTGATACCGAATGCCCCAACATCACATTTCTTAAGAGCGGGAAAGAGGCTGTCCTTAGGTGCAATCTTACTCTTGGCCGTGTAGGGAAAGAGAACAACTTCAACTTGGGGGAAGTATTCAATCATGAACTTAATCCATCGTCTATCGTGCGACGAGAATCCGATGAATCGGGCCTTGCCCTGCTTCTTCGCTTTTTCAAGCGCCTCAACCATCTCGCAGGAAGTATTAAACGAGTGTTTACCGCCCGGCTCGAAGCAGGTTATGCGCCACAAATCAGTGTACTCTTGGTTCGAATCCCGAAGAAGTTCGTCGAGGCTCTCAAGGAGCTTCTTTGCAGTACGATACTTTTCAAAACGAGGTTCCTTCGCGCCATGAGAAAGGGCCATATACATCTTGTCGCGTCGTCCGGCCAGGGCTTTGCTGTAAGCCTTAACCTCGTTGTCCCAGCAGGCGTCGATATAGTTGATGCCGACTTCAATACATCGGGTAACGACATCGCGGCGGTTTTGGGCGAAATCCTGATTCATTACATTGACGCGCTTCCAGTGCCCCCCAAGGCACACGGCAGAGACCCAGAGACCGGTCTTTCCAAGACGCCGATACTCCATTTCCGGATTATAGCTGGGGGTTTTCCTGATGGCCGATTCGGTGCTGTCGCTCAGGCCCTTGCTTCTGCTGGAAAGTGCACCGACAATTGCCCCTGCGGCCGTCAGAGAAGTTTTGCGGATAAAACTTCTTCTCGATATTTTATCGTCCTTCATAGGTTTTCCTTACAATTTCCGAGAGATTTTATGTTTTTGCCAATACTAACCGGGATTATCCCGAGTTACTCTTAAGTCTGACAGTATTAATTCAACCCCAATATTATACCAAAATCGTTGAAAAGTAACAATAGAATCCTCACATTTTAGACAGGATTGAAAGGAAAATGTAAAAGAAGGAAGAAAAAAATCAGCCGGATTTAAAGGGATTCAGCGAGAAAATTAAGAAACTTTATCATTTCTGCTACGTATACTCTACCAAAATATAAATGCAAAATAACAGCCTCAGTGATTCTCACTGATCTGTTATTCTGCTAAGCAGATTTGGTAGTAAAAAAGCCCCTGCCGGCGAGAACAAGGAAGAGAGAAGTGGCAGGGGCTTTAAAAAACAAAATCTTTTGTTAATTATGTCATAGAAAACGACTATTTCATGTCATCTCATCATCAACGCCGGACTCCACGCCCTCAAATTATAAAATCCCTCAGGCATTCCATCAATTTGATGATTTGTTCGATTCGGCTTTTATGTTCCTGTCTTATCTACTTTCAGATTTTTTGTCCTTTTGACGTAATTTCTCACTTTCCATCAATATCCAAAACAATGTATCCATCTTTTCTCAAAGTCCTGCAATATAATCTCAGCATAATAAGGACTGATTTTAAACATATCAGCCAGTGCTTTGTTAATGAGTACTTCCTGTTTTGAAATATTGAAAAGGATTTCTCGTGCCACGCTTAACATCCTAAGCATCTCTTTATAGCGTCGATTTATATCGACATTTACATAGAGAAAGACACTCTTGAAGCAGCATTAAAATTGTAAGGCACTTTTCTTCCTAACTTCTCAAAATATACCTCGGCGAATTAAATTGCCGGCCTTGTTGTTTTCAACCATACAAAAAATATCAATTCCGGCAATCTACAGGCAGCATTTTTAAAACCGTCCTCTCCCCCCTCGTTATTTTTCGCCGATGTCACAACAGACGGCATTTTGTTTACACATAATGCCAATTATCACACCTTAATCGAGATTTCGGTTAAATGACATGCTATAACATATAGGATATTCCTATTTTTGCGTTGCGTTTTCCCTACCATCCGATCAAAAGGACTTGTTTTAATGCTATCAGGCATATCATTCTCGGGCCACAACAAGGCAGATACAGCACCTACCAGAGTGGATGTCTCGACAGATTCACCAAGCATCCAGCAAAGGTATATGGAAATTTCGCCTGGAATTATAATTACGATGATCGATATGAATACAACATAGCTTTATTAAAAAGCTCTACAAATTTATGTTGGTGTAGCTCTCACAGTTCGAGAGAGATTACCCCATTCTCGATAGCTATTATGACAAGCTCAGGTATACTGTTGACACCGAGTTTTTCAATTAACTTACGCCGGTTTGCCTCGATGGTTTTGATACTAACGTGAAGTTCTAAAGCAATTTGCTTCGTGTTTTTTCCTTCGCATATAAGCTGAAACACCTCTCTTTCCCTGGGAGTCAGAACATCTAATGGCGAGTCGGGCAGTGGATTTGCCAGGACTTCAGTTACCGTTTTAGCCGCTTTTGGGCTAAAATAGGCACCGCCCTCCGATACGGTTCGGATGCCCTCAATGAGTTCTTCTGATGAATCACCCTTCAATATATAACCTAAAGCACCGGCTTTGAGCATATTGAGGACAAAAATCCTGCTAAAATGCATCGATAAGGCAATTACCCTGGTTTGAGGAAACTCACTTACAATCTGTCGTGTAGCATCTACGCCGTTCAGATTCGGCATCGTTATATCCATAACGATCATATCCGGCTGCAGTTGCATTACAAGCTCAACGGCCCTTCGACCTTCTTCAGCTTCCCCAACTACCTCAATATCATGTTCTTTCTCAAGCAGCGAACGAATACCTTCGCGTACCATTTGATGGTCGTCAGCCAACAAAATTCTTATGCTCATCCCTGTTTGTCCTTACTAATGTTCTCTCGTTTCAAAGGGGACGTAATCGTAATCCGGCAGCCGCAGCCCGGAGAAGAATCAATCTCGAGGTTACCCCCGAGATGCTCCAATCGTTCCCGAATACTGAAAAGCCCAAATGCATCTTTGCCGGTCATCAATGACTCGGCACCGGCAGAATCGAATCCCACTCCATCGTCCTCAACACTAACGCGTATTCGGCTGCCTATTTTTTGAATAGAGACTTTTATTTTTTTTGCCCGCGCATGCTTTACAACATTGATTAGCAGTTCCCTAACATTACGGAACAAGATGACTCGAATATCGTCATCCAGCGGCTTGTGTAATCCATCATCTTTAAACTCAGTAGCAATGTCATACTTTCGCTCGACCTGTTCTGCAAGCCACTCAGCCACAGCCTCCTCAAATCCTAACTCATACAATACAGGAGAACTGAGGTCAAATATCAGAGACCGCATGGACGTAATTATCTGACCGAGAGAATTATTTATTTCGTTCAACGTATTATCAAATGTTTCTCCAGACCCGGATTTCTGCAGCTCTTCCAGTTTTATCTTGGAAATGAATAGCGACTGGCTGATTTCGTCGTGCAGTTCTATTGCAATGCGACGCCTTTCCCGCTCTTCGGCCAACGTCAATTGCGAAGCCAAAGACTTGAGCTGCTCCTGATATTTACAAACTCTTTCCTCCGTCAGCTTACGCTCGGTTATATCCTCTGAAAAAACGGCGAATGTGTTAACCTTGCCTTCATCATCAAACAAAGGATAGATATTATTGTCATAATAGCACTCTCCACGCTTATCCTGAAAACGAAGAGGCTTGCCTGAACGGACCACCTCGGTACCCTTTGCCTTTCTGTATTCGGCAACATCTTTGGGAAGATAATCATATATACCCATGCCAATGAGTTCATCTGCACTTTTGCCAAGTCTTTTGGCGGCAATCCTGTTGACATCCAGAATCGTTCCTTCCGTATCCATTAATATGGCAGATACAGTTGGAGCATTCAGGAAGGCTCGTAGTGTTTGCTCCCTTACTCTTAGTTTTTCCACCGCCTGTTTTCGCTCGGAGATGTCGAGACCGTAAACATTGGCATAACCTGATTCCACAACGGGCGCCAACCTCACTTCAAAAACCTGTCCATTATTGCACTGAAGCTCAAATGTTGACGCCGTACACAAGCTAAAAACTTCTTCTATACGTTCGCGACAAGCCATCGGCAATCGCTCACCGACTTTCCTGTCCCATGTCTCCAGAACGACGGAACTGGCGTTATTAGCATACAGAATCGTGCCGTCTTTGGATATCCTCAATACCGGATTCGGGTCCTCATCCGGGAATTTGGCCAGCTTTGTTATTTCCTCTTGTGCCTTATTGCGTTCTGTTATGTCAGTGATTATTCCAAGGATCGAATTTTCTCCGCCATATTTCATCAATTTCGTTGTTATGATTGCGTCTAACCTTTCGCCATCTTTAGTGATAAGCCCATATTCATAAGGCTTAACATCCTCACCCTTCATATGCCTGCCGAAGTTTTTTCTGATTAGCTGCCTGAATTCGGGTGCAATCAAAGTCATAAAGTCAAAGTCCGGATGGTAGAATTCCTCTCTTTTATATCCCATAACCTTTTCACATTGTTTGTTTGCATATACGACTCTTCCTCTCTTATTAATAAAAATCATGTTTGGCGATTGTTCCGCAAGATTTCTGAACTTCTCTTCAGATTCTATGAGGGCTTCTTCGGCCTTCTTACGATCGGTGATGTCGTACCATATACTTTGGACGAAGTCTTTATCGCGAATGGAAATAGCTCTGCTGCTT
>Ga0209536_100017335_pt1 | contig 10202 bp, 7 predicted proteins | sample DeeMarSeWOR28_12_FD_187461 | JGI IMG/M metagenome (GOLD analysis project Ga0209536, IMG submission 187461) | Marine sediment microbial communities from White Oak River estuary, North Carolina - WOR-2-8_12 (SPAdes) (version 2) | ecosystem: Environmental > Aquatic > Marine > Intertidal zone >... | reverse complement strand
TCGAGCGGGTGTTCTGATGGCGGTGGAAATGGACCTGACCGATGTGCGCCGCGAATACGAGTCGCACGGTATCTCGCGCCACGAGATGGATTCCGATCCCTTCGTGCAGTTCGGGCACTGGCTGCAGCGCGCCCGCGACCTCGAATTGCTGGACGCGACGGCAATGACGCTGGCGACCGTGGACGGCGCCGGTCAGCCTTCCGCGCGTGTCGTGCTGCTGAAACACTTCGACGATGACGGTTTTTGCTGGTACACCGATTCGCGCAGCCGCAAGGGCCAGGAGCTGGCCGCCAACCCGCGCGCCGCGCTGCTGTTTCACTGGCGCGACCTGAGCCGCCAGGTACGCGTGCACGGCAGCGTCGAAAAGCTGCCGGCCACGGACGCCGACCAGTATTTCCTGATGCGTCCGGAAGGCAGCCGCTACAGTGCCGCCGCCTCGGTGCAGTCGACACCCGTCGAAAGCCGCTCCGCGCTCGAGGACGAGGTGCTGCGTCTGCGCGCGGCTTATCCCGACGGCGACGTGCCGCGTCCCGCGGCATGGCTGGGCTACCGGCTGATACCGGATTACTTCGAGTTCTGGCAAGGCCAGGACAGCCGCCTGCATGACCGTATCGTCTACCAGCCGGAGGACGGCGGCTGGGTCATGCAGCGTATTTCTCCCTAGCCCGGGTTCCCCATGGCCGGCGTATTCGTCTCTTTCGGGCATTTTCTTGCATTTTTCGCGCTGACCGCCGCGGTCGTGCTGTCGCTGGCGCTGATCAGCGAATCGATGAGTATCGATGCCGCGCGACGGATTCGCCGTGCCGACCGGGTCGCCGGCGCGGCCGCCGTGGCGGTATTGATATTCGGCACCTTGCGCGTGATGTACTTCGAAAAGGGCGGCGAGTATTACCTCGATAACCTGTTCTTCCAGATCAAGATCGGGCTGTTCATCGTCGCCGCGCTGATCTCGATTTATCCGACGCTGCGCTTCGCCGGCTGGAGAAGCGAACTGGAGCAGGGAATTGCGCCCGAGATCGACGCCGCCGAGGCGAAGAATCTGAAACGGGCGCTGCACTGGGAACTCGTGTTGATTATCGGCATACTGCTTTGCGCGTCGCTGATGGCGCGGGGCTACGGCAGTTGAACCTGGTTTTGCTTGCATCGAGAGACTGTTTATGAATTTTGCACAACGTTTGCGCCAGAACGATTTGCTGATCGGCACCATGCTGACCCTGCCGTCACCGGAGATCGCGGAGATGGTTTCGAGCTGCGGTTACGACTGGCTGTTCATGGACGGTGAGCACGGCAACCTGTCGACGCTCGACTGGCAGCGCATGCTGCAGGCTGTCGCCGGCCGCAGCGCGGCGATCATCCGCGTGCCGGCCAACAGCGAGCGCGAAATCAAGAAGGTGCTCGATATCGGTGCCGACGGTATCATCGCGCCGCAGGTCAACAGTGCCGAGCTGGCGCGTCACGTGGTTGCCTGCTGCAAGTATCCGCCCGAGGGTATTCGCGGTGTCGGCCTTGCGCGCGCGCAGGGTTATGGCCGCAACTTCGGCGAATACGTGCAAACCGCCAACGTCAGTACCGTCGTCATCGTCCAGGCCGAGCATATCGACGCGGTCGAGAACATCGACGAGATCGTTGAGGTCGAGGGCATCGATGCCGTGTTTATCGGGCCCTACGACCTTTCCGCCAGCATGGGCAGAATGGGCCAGGTCGACCACCCCGACGTGGTCGACGCCATCGAGCGGGTTGGCGAGGCCTGCAGGCGTCAGGAGATCGCGCTCGGTTACTTCGGCACCACCGCGGAATCGGTGCAGGACTACATCGACCGGGGCTACCATCTGATTTGCGCCGGCGTCGACGCCGGCTTCGTCACCAGCGGCGCGCTGCAGGTGCTCGAGGCGCTGAGGCGTTAGATATTAACGACTTCGCGGGGTTGGCCCGAAGCCTCGGACCGCGCGGAGGCGAGCATCGCCGCCAGCCCTGAAAATAATTGACAGAGAACAGCGATATGGACGAAGCAACCGAAACCCTGACCCTGGACGAGGTCGACGATCTCGCCCGGCGCGCGCTGGCCGGCTGCGGCGCGCACGGCGCGCAGCTCGAGCTGGCCGTGAAATCCGTGGTGGACGCCGAGTGCGACGGTATCCGCACCGTCGGCCTCGCCTACCTGCCGCTCTACTGCGGCCACCTGCAGGTCGGCAAGATCAATCGAGACGCCAGCCCGCGGCATGAAAAGATTGCACCATCGGTAATCCGTGCAAACGCGGACAGCGGCTTCGCGCATGCCGCCTACGCCGAGGCCGAGGACGATTTCTACGCGCTGGCCCGCGCCCAGGGCATCGCCGCGCTGTCGATCGTCGATTCCTATTCGGCCGGCGTGGTCGGCTGGTTCGTGCAGCGCATGGCCGCTGCCGGACTGGTCGGCATCGGTTTCGCCAATTCGCCATCGGCGGTCGCACCGGCGCCGGGAGCGAGCCCGTTTTTCGGCACCAACCCGATGGCTTTCGCGCTGCCGCGCGCCGGCGGCGAGCCGGTTATCGCCGACATGGCAACCAGCCAGGTGGCGCTGGTGACGATCAAGAAGGCCGCCGCCGAGGGCCGGCCGATACCGCTCGGCTGGGGCTACGATGCCGAAGGCCGCGATACCACCGATGCTGCCGCGGTCATCGACGGCGGCGCGCTCGCGCCCGCCGGCGGGTACAAGGGGATGCTGCTGGGATTGCTGGTGGACCTGCTTGCCGGCGTGCTCAGCGGACCGAATTGCTCGTTCCAGGCGCCGGTGTTCAAGAACAATACCGGCGGCGAACCCAGGGTCGGCCAGTTCTTCATCGCCATTGCCCCGGGCACGATTACGCCGGGCGGCGACAATGCCTACCATGAACGTATCGAGGCCATGCTCGGCGCGCTCGCCGCGGAGCCGGGGGTGCGTTTGCCGGGCGCGCGCCGCCACGAGTTCCGCGCGCAGGCCGAAAATGTCGGCGTCGAGGTGCCGGATTCGCTGATCGAAAAACTCGAGGCATTCGCGGCCTCGTCGTGATCAGGGACGGTAACGGGATCAATCATGAGCTTTGACGACCAGGCGGTTCGCGTCGGCGCCGATATCGGCGGCACCTTCACCGACGTGGTGCTGGAATGCGGCAACCGCCAGTTCAGCAGCAAGGTACTGACCAATTACAGCGAACCCGAGCAGGCGATTATCGACGGCCTGGTAAAGGTAACAGATCTCGCCGGCATCGAGATCGCTCAAGTCGATCAGTTGATTCACGGCACCACGCTCGCCACCAACGCGCTGATCGAACGCCGCGGCGCCAGCACCGCGTTCATTACCAGCAAGGGTTTTCGCGACGTCATCGAAATGCGCACCGAGGGGCGCTTCGAGCAGTACGATCTCAACCTGAGTCTGCCGCCGCCGCTGATCGCGCGCGAGCACCGCTACGTCGTCGACGGCCGCATCGCCGCCAGCGGACGCGAGCTGCGCCCGCTTGACGAGGAAGCCCTGAGGGCACTCGCCGCGCGAATTCGAGACGGCGGCTACGAGAGTATTGCCATCGGTTTCATCCATGCGTATGTCAATCCCGCCCAGGAAAGGCGTGCGCGCGAGATTCTGGCGGAGGAGTTGCCTGCTATCGCGATTTCGATTTCGAGCGAAGTGTCGCCGCAAATGCGCGAGTTCGAGCGCTTCAACACGGTCTGCGCCAACGCCTTCGTCAAGCCGCTGATGGCTTCCTACCTGCAACGCCTGGTGGATCGGCTGCGCGCTGCCGGCGGACGCTGCCCGGTATTCATGATGCATTCCGGCGGTGGCCTGATCTCGGTCGACAGCGCGATCGAATTCCCGGTGCGGCTGCTCGAATCGGGGCCGGCCGGGGGCGCCATCTACGCCGCCGATTTCGCCGCGCGTTTCGGCCTCGACAAGGTGCTGTCCTACGACATGGGCGGCACCACGGCGAAGATTTGCCTGATCGAAAAGCAGCTGCCGAAGACGGCGCGGACCTTCGAGGTCGCCCGCACCTACCGTTTCAAGAAGGGATCGGGCATGCCGGTTTCGATACCGGTCATCGAAATGGTCGAGATCGGCGCCGGCGGCGGTTCGCTCGGCTGGGTCGACGAAATGCGGCAGATCCGCGTTGGCCCGGAAAGCGCGGGCTCGGAACCCGGCCCGGCCTGCTATGACCGCGGCGGCGAGCGCCCGGCGGTGACCGACGCCGACCTGCTGCTCGGCCGCATCGATCCGGCGCGCTTCGCCGGCGGTGAAATACGGCTCGCAATCGAGCATTCGAAATCCGCGATGCAGCGCGCGATCGGCGACGAACTCGACATGGACGAGCAAACCGCCGCGATCGGCATTTGCGAAGTGGTCGACGAGAACATGGCGAACGCCGCGCGCGTGCACGCGGTCGAGAGCGGCAAGGAACTCGCCGAGTTCACGATGATCGCCTTCGGCGGCGCCGCGCCGCTGCATGCCAGCCGGCTGTGCGAGAAGCTCGATATCGATCGACTGCTGATACCGCCCGGTGCCGGCGTCGGCTCGGCGATCGGTTTCCTGCGCGCGCCGTTCGGATTCGAGGCGGTGCGCGGCGCGTTCCTGCGCCTGAGCGAGTTCGATGCCGCCTGGACCAACCGCCTGATCGATGAACTCGGCGAGGAGGCCGAGCGTTTCGCCCGCGCCGGCGCGCCGACCGCTGCATTGCAGCGCGAGATCAAGGCTTACATGCGTTACCAGGGCCAGGGCTGGGAAATCGTGGTGATGCTGCCGAACCGCGAATTCAACGACGACGATGCCGCGGAAATCCGCCGGCTGTTCGAGGTCGAGTACACCCGCCTGTTCGGGCGCGCGCTCGACGGTCTCGACATCGAGATCATGAACTGGTCGGTGCAGGTGCGCAGCGAGTTGCGCCAGTCGGCGCGGGTCGAAGCGGTCGAGGCGGAGCAGCGGCGTGGCAGTAGCGAAACGCGCCGTATCTTCGACGCACGCGAGCAGCGCTTCGTCGATGCCGCCGTATACCAGCGCGACGAACTCGCCACGGGCGAGTGCGTGGACGGACCCGCGGTCATCATCGAAACCGAAACCAGCACGGTGGTCACCAGCCGTTACCGCGCGGTGAGGCAGGCCGACGGCTGCCTGCTGTTGATTCGAAAGGAGGAGGGCTGATGGCCGAGGGCATTTCCCAGGTACACATGCAGGTCATGTGGAATCGGCTGATATCGGTGGTCGAGGAGCAGGCCCTGACGTTGTTGCGCACCGCGTTTTCGACCTCGGTGCGCGAGGCCGGCGACCTGTCGGCCGGCGTATTCGACGACCAGGGCCACATGATCGCGCAGGCGGTGACCGGCACGCCGGGCCACGTCAACGCGATGGCCGAGGCGGTCGGTCATTTCATCAACGACATCGGCCGCGACAACATCTTCGAGGGAGACTCCTATATCACCAACGACCCGTGGAAGGGTACCGGCCACCTGCACGATTTCACCTTCGTCAACCCGTCGTTTCGCAACGGCCGGCTGGTGGGCTACTTCGCCTGCACCGCGCACGTCGTCGACGTCGGCGGCCGCGGCTTCGGCCCGGACGCGAACGAAGTCTACGAGGAGGGCATCTTCATCCCGATCATGAAGTTCGCCGAGCGCGGCGTCGTCGACCAGCGCCTGGTGCACATCATCCGCAACAACGTGCGCGAAGCCGGGCAGGTGATCGGCGACCTTTATTCGCTGTCGTCCTGCAACGAGATCGGCCACCGCCGCCTGATGGACATGATGGACGAGTTCGGCCTGGATGACCTCAACGAACTGCGCGACTTCATTTTCGAGCACAGCCTGAGGGCGACGCAGAAGCGGCTCGAGGGCCTGCCCGCGGGCTCTTACCGCAACGAGATGACCGTCGACGGCTTCGACGACAGCGTGACGATGAAGCTGCGCCTCGACGTCAGCGCCGACGGCGTGCTCGCGGATTTCGACGGCACCAGCGGTCTCAGCCGCAAGGGCATCAACGTGCCGCTGGTGTATACCACGGCCTATGCCTGTTACGCCCTGAAATGCACGCTGGCGCCACAGATCCCGAACAACCACGCTTCACTCTCCCCGTTTAAAGTCTCCGCGCCGGAAAACTGCATACTGAACGCGGTGCATCCGGCGCCGGTCGCCATCCGCCACGTGCTCGGCCAGTTTCTGCCAGACGTAGTGCTCGGCGCGCTGCACCGGATGCTGCCCGATACGGTGCCGGCGGAGGGATCGAGCGCGCTGTGGAACGTGCAGCTCGGCGCGCGCCCGATCGAAAATGGCCAGGCCGCCGAGGGCGAGGCGCTGCGCAGTGCGCAGATCCTGATGTTCAATTCCGGCGGCACCGGCGCACGGCCGACGCTGGACGGCTTGAGCGCGACTGCTTTCCCGTCGGGCGTACATACCATGTCCGCCGAAGTTACCGAGCACGTCGGCCCGATCACGATCTGGCGCAAGGAGCTGCGCGAGGGCTCCGGCGGCGCCGGCCGGCAGCGCGGCGGCCTCGGCCAGGTGATCGAGATATCGGCGAACCCGGGGCACCGCATCTACATCAACGCCATGTTCGACCGCTGCGAGAACCCGGCGCGCGGCCGTGACGGCGGCCATGCCGGCGCCGCCGGCGCGGTCGGTCTCGACGACGGCAGCAAGCTGAAGACCAAGGGCAAGCAGTGGATCCCGGACGACCGCCGCCTGCGGCTCGAGCTGCCGGGTGGGGGCGGTTACGGCGACCCCGCGGCGCGCGATCGCAAGCTGGTCGAGCAGGACATCGAGCGCGAATACATCAGCGCCGAGCAGGCGCGCCGCGATTACGGCTACGAGGATTGAACTACTGGAAGTTCCGAATTAGGTGAGGAGACCCGGGATTATCAATTGTCGCTTTGTCGGTTATCTATCCTGAAACCGGTTTGGCACGAATTAATTGTAATCCCGGTTTGTCGAGTGTCGGATTGCTCCGCTCGAAGAATGGCTGATGTGAATTTTTCCCGTCGAATCAACCGCGATCGATGTGGTCGGCCACATGCTGGCGAAGTCGATCGTATAGTATTGCCAGGTTCCCGAGGCGTTGCTGGCGTATTTCAGTTGCTCGTTGCCGGCGTCGCCGTAGCTGATATGAATCTTGCCGGCGAGGTCGATCGCCAGCGCTGAACCCTTGCCCACGTCGCCGTCGCTGTCCAGGGTTCGCACGACCCAGCCGCCGCTGCTGTTACTGGCGTATTTCAGATCCTGACCGCCGCCGTTATCGTGGTAGGAGATATGAACCTTGCCGAGGGAGTCGACCGCGATCGAAGTGCCGAGGACATCAGGAGCGGCAGCGTCGATCACCTGCGTGGTAAAACCGCCGGAGGTGTTGCTGGCGTAGAGCAGTTGATCGCTCGACGAATCCCTGTAGCTTATGTGTACCTGGTCGGTCGAATCGAGTGCAAGCGCGCAGTAGAAGGAGTCCGGAGACGATTTTGCCGCGCCGATGTCGGTTACCGTCCAGCTGCCGTTTCGGTTGTTCGCATACCTGAGCTGGTAGTAGTCGGCGTAACACAGATGCGCCGTGCCGTTCGAGTCGATTTTCAGAGACACGGAATCGAGATCACTCCAGTTCGGAATGAAGTGCTCGACTTGCCAGTTCCCGGACAATTTGTCGGCGTACAGAAAGCCATAGGCGATGTGCTCGCCGCCGTTGTTATCCAGTGCCAGAGACGGTCCTGCCATTTGACTCCCCGAGTCGATCAGTGTCGATCCGAGCCAGGTTGCCGAGTCGCTGGCGATATGCTTCAACTGTGTCGATCTGGTCCGGGTTGATGGATCGTAGATCGTGGTCTGGTAGCCTATATGCACGAAATCCGAATGGTCGACGGCGATCGAGGCCCTCATCGGATAGCCGCCAGAGTCGACCCAGCTACTGATCCACGATGACGTGTCGCAGTATCGATTGCTGGGCGTGGATTTTTTGCCCGCGGCATCGACAGCGACAAGGAAATAGCAATACCCGGTTTCGGCTGCAACCGTATAGTCGTCATATCTCAGGTACCTCCGGCTATCGTCGGCGTAGTTGTCGGCTGCCGCGTCGGCAATATAGGTGCCATTGCGATGCACTTCGTAGTATCTGACTACGCCGTCATCGGTCGATAATGCCCAGGTCAGTTTCATGTATTTGTTTGTGTAACTGGATACATAATCCGCGTACAGCCCGCCCGGTTCGGTCGGCGGCGTTAGATCCGCCGGCGTAGTCACGCAACTCTCGTTGCTTTGTCCGGATTCGTTCGATTCCGAGTCGATAGCCGAGACCCTGTAGCAGTGGGTGGTCGCAGGGCTTGCCGTGAGGTCCGACCAGCTCCGGTCGCTCAACCTCGTGATGCGTTCGCCGTCCCGGTACAGGTTGTAGTTGATATAGCCGAAATCATCGCTGGAAGGGTTCCATGACAGGTCGACCTGGCCCGGAGAGATAACAGCCGCCGACAGGCCGTTCGGTGTTGAAGGAGCGCCGTCCGCGGTTGTTTCGACGCACAGCCGGTTGCTGGCGACTTCTATCTTGCCCGCCTCGTTTTTCATGCGCACGTCGAAACAGTAGCGCCTGGAATCCTCGAGCCCTTCGACTCGGGTTCGGGCAGTCTGTGTGAAACTGGTTACCTCGGTTTCGAAAACCCCGTCACGGTATACCCGGAACCGGTAAGGACCGAGGAGCGGGTCAACCCAGTATTCAGGCGACAACAGATTCTTGCTGCTGGTCCAGGAAATGGAGACGGTATGCCTCGATACGGACTCGAGGGTGAGCCTGAGGGGCTTTGAATCCTTGTCTTCATCGCCACCGCAGGCCGTGATCGTTATGATGGCCAGCCCTGTCAGTATTCGCTTAAACAACATGTCACGGCCCCGGAAATTAGAGCTATGAAATCTACATGATAAGTTTCAAATAACAACTAATTTTGCTTAGTACCGTATGCCGATACTTCGGGTGCCGGAACCCGGTACACGAATGCCTGCAAGACCAGCGTCGACGGAAAAGGCAGAAATAAAAGGGCAGAAATGAAGCAACGAAAGGAATAGTTTACCTCCTGCGCTATCTCGTCAATCTTCGAAATTCCTTCGCGTTGCGCGCCTTGGAACGACTACTGGTTATTCACAGGTAATGTTCTTATACTCGCGCACTTGATTCGACGAGGGGGTGATCCATGTTTTTCAGGAACTTGCTGTTGGCCTGCGCGTTGCTGTGCCTGTCGCTGCCGGCGGCCGCGGCGGAATACACGCAGACGCTGAAAAGAATCAACGACTCCGGCGAGATGAATATCGGCTATCGCGCCGACCAGACGCCGATGTCCTTCGACAGCGGTTCCAACAGCCCCGCCGGCTACTCGGTCGAGCTGTGCAGCCTGATTGCCAGGGCGGTCGCGGAAAAGCTCGGCCGCAGCGATCTGCGCGTCAATTACCTGCAGGTGACCGCCGAGAACCGTTTCGACGCGATCCGTTCCGGCAAGATAGACATTCTCTGCGGCGCCACCACGAAGACGCTGTCGCGCTCGGAGATCGTCGGCTTCACCCAGCCGACCTTCGCCACCGGCGGCGCCCTGCTGAGCCGAAACGAGGCGGTAGTGAACGGCGTAAGCGAGCTTGCCGGCAAGCGAGTTGCCGTTGCGTCGAATACGACGACGATCGCCTCGCTCGAGGCCGCGATCGAGACGCTCGGCATCGATGCCGAGGTGGTTGCGGTCGGCTCGACGCGGGAAGGCATGGATATGCTGGAAAAGAAGCAGGTAGACGCTTTCGCCGCCGACCAGGTCGTGCTGATCGGCCAGGTCATTGCGCGCAGCGGCCGCGAGATGTATACGCTCTCCGGCGAGCTGTTCTCGTTCGAGCCGTTCGCGCTGGCGATAGCGCGCGGCGACGCCGATTTTCAGCTGGTCGCCGACCGCGTGCTCTCCGGGCTATACCGCAGCGGCCGGATCATCCGCATTTACAAGCGCTGGCTGGGCGTTTTCGGCGAAGAGCCGCCGCCGGCGCTGCAGGTGATGTACCAGCTGAACTCGACACCGCCCTAGGAGCTCCGCAGGCCCGCGGCCGGGACCCGGGGGTCTAGTTGATCTCGAGGTGCGCGTTGCGCGGCCTGTTGCCGCAGATCGAGGTGATGTCCTGCGGGCAGGCGGACAGGCAGATCACCAGGTCCATCTCGGCGCGCATGACGATGTAGTCGCCTTTGCGCGTCACCGGCGGGTTGGGTCGGATCGTGC
>Ga0209536_100017334_pt1 | contig 10202 bp, 11 predicted proteins | sample DeeMarSeWOR28_12_FD_187461 | JGI IMG/M metagenome (GOLD analysis project Ga0209536, IMG submission 187461) | Marine sediment microbial communities from White Oak River estuary, North Carolina - WOR-2-8_12 (SPAdes) (version 2) | ecosystem: Environmental > Aquatic > Marine > Intertidal zone >... | reverse complement strand
GTGAGTTTCCATGCCCTCGGCGAACTCTACGAGACACTGCGCGACATGGCGATCCGCGATCCCCTGACGCGCACCTATAACCGAGCGCTGTTCGAGGACCGGCTCAAACAGGCCATCGCCGAGCACCGCCGCAACCCGACCTCGGTGGCGATCCTGCTGATCGACATGGTGCGCTTCAAGTATGTGAACGACCTGCTGGGGCATCACACCGGCGACCTGCTGCTCAAGCAGGTGGTGGATCGCATCAGCAGTGCGCTGCGCGAGTCCGACACGCTGGCACGGCTGGGGGGCGACGAGTTTACCGTGATCCTGCCGGATACCGACGGTGAGCAGGCGCTGCAGGTGGCGGGCAAGATCATCACCGTCATGGAGGATGACTTCGCCATCGAGCGACACAAGCTCTCGGCCTCGGTGTCCATTGGCATCGCCATGATGCCGGAGCATGGCGAGAACGTGGAGACGCTGCTGCGTCACGCCGACTACGCCATGTACTCGGCCAAGCGCAAGCAGCCGGGCTGCGCGATCTACGACCCGAAGTCGACCGCGGAGATCAACGCCGCGCGCATGACGCTCGACGGCATGCTCAATGAGAACATCGAGCACAATGACCTGTTCCTGGTCTACCAGCCGGTAATGGAATTCAGGAGCGGCGGGGTCAGCTACCTGGAAGCGCTGGTGCGCTGGCGCCAGGCCGACGGCAAGGTGATTCTGCCAGACACCTTTATCCGCGTCGCCGAGCAGAGCGGACTGATACGCCAGCTCTCGGAGTGGATCATCGGCACGGCCTGCCGCGAGCTGGCCATGCTGAAAGAGCACCATCCGGGCCTGCGCGTTGGCATCAACCTGTCGATGCACAACCTGCATGACTACGATCTCGCCGAGCAGATCTGCCGCTCGCTGGCCAGTTACCGTCTGAATCCGGAATCGCTGCTGCTGGAGATCACCGAGACCGGCGTCATGCTGGATCCCGACCAGGTCGTCGAGACGCTGGACGAACTGAGTGGCATGGGTCTGAAGCTCTCCGTCGACGACTTCGGCACGGGCCATTCCTCGCTGGCCTACCTGAAGCGGCTGCCGGTGCACACGCTCAAGGTGGACAAGTCATTCGTTACGGACATGGATGCCGACGAGGACAACGCCTCCATCGTGCTCGCTACCATCGACCTGGCGCACAGCCTCGGGCTCAGCGTTACCGCCGAGGGTGTGGAGACGCGCGCGGTCTACGAAATGCTCTGGGAAATGGGTTGCGACTGCTACCAGGGGTATTATGTCAGTGAACCGCTGGAGTTGAAGGCGATTTCCGGGTGGCTGGACAGTGACCACATGGCCCGGCAGGCGAACTGAGAAGGGGAGATACATGCGATACACACTCACGGTTCTGGCGCTGGCGCTGCTGGCCGGTTGCAGCGACCCGGCAGAGGACGGCGACCATGTCTGGAAAACCCAGACCGATACCATCGACAGGGCGCGCGAGGCTGAACAGCTGATTGGCGAGGCGCACGATGCGCGCCGGCAGCAGATCGACGCGGACGCGCAGTAGCCGTAGCGAACGGGGCAGGGTGGCGGCATGACGCGCATCATCAGCATCGTCAGCGGACTGGCAGGTTGCGGCAAGTCGCAGCTGGCCGTCAACCTCGCAGCGGAGTCCGTCAGGAAGGGCCGGCTCGCCGGCCTCTACCACGATGACCGCGGCCACGCCTCGATCGACCGGCTGCTGCAGTTCTCGCGCGGCGCGGCGCAGCGCGCTGGCCCCGACAGCGACAATGTGCTGTGCCATGGCTACCAGGGCCTCGACATCATTTCATCACGCTACCCGCTGGCCAGCTGGAACACCCTGGACGAGGCCCAGCTCGCCGCGCTGGTCGCCGCCCACGCGGCCCGGCGGGACTACGACGATTTTTTCATCGACACCTCAGGCATGTCGCCGCGTGGCGTCATCGCCTGCTGCCTGCTGTCGCAGCCGGTCCTGCTGGTGGTCACGCCGCAGTCGCAGTCCCAGGCCGAGGCCTTCGCGCTGCTGAAGGTGCTGCAGCTGAACGCATTCGCCAGCCCCGTGTACCTGGTCATCAACCGGGTGGGTCCGAGCAGCGATGTCAGCGGCATCCATGACCGGCTGGCGGAGCTGGCCGAGCGGCACCTGGGACTGGAACTGCCGCTGCTGGGTACGGTGGCCGAGGACGGCCAGGTGGATGCTGCCCGGCAGCTGCGCCAGGCGTTCACCTCGGTGTTCCCGGACGCCCCCGCCACGGCCGATGTTGTCGCGCTGGCCGATGCCATGGCGCGGGTGAAGCTGCCCGGGACCGCGGCAGCCACCGGCCTGGAGGGTTTCTGGCAGTCGCTGGTCGATGTCATGCACACCCCCATCCACCTGGCTGGCCACGTCGACCTGTCGGACTTCGACCACCTGGAGGCGCCGCCTGCCGAGGCCGACCAGCCGGCAGAGACGCCCGTGGCACGCGAATCCACCCTGCTGCGCTACGAGGGTCCCATGGTGCGGCTCGACCGGGTCATGGAGAGTTTTTCCAGCGTCATGCACCTGCTGGCGGATGACCTGCTGGCCTTCCATGACCGGCTGCTGGACCTGGAGGAGGTGCCAGAGTCGGCCGGCAACGACACTGCCGCCCTGGAGCACAAGCTGGCGTTCATCCTGCGGGTGCTGAAGGATGCCGTCAGCCAGCAGCGCCAGGTCTGTATCCAGATCGAGGAGAACAGCGTCGGCGGCGAGGACGCCGACTGGCTGCGGCCCGGGCACTACATCAAGTATGCCCTGCACGTGCCCGCCGAGCAGGACGCCATGGCACGGTTGACGCAGGCGATGGAACAGGTGCCCGGCGTGCGCCACAACCGCGGCGAGGACGGCGAGTGCGTCTGCGAGGTGCTGTCCGAACAGCGCGACAGCTGCCTGAGCGTGGTGCACACGCCGCAGGGCGACATCCGCATCCACTACTGGTTCGCGCTGGAGCCTGCCGCGGGCCTGTCCGCTGGCGCACCGGCCGGCCATCCCCTGGACCACCATCCGCCGCACAAGCGGGTGCAGTGATTCCCCGCAGCCCCCGCGTCGGGGGCATAAAAAAACCGGGTGACGGGGCAGGCCCGTTACCCGGTTGTCTGGCGCCGTGCGGTGCTATTCCGCTGCCGGCTGCTCGCCGCTGTCGGCGTCGCCCGCCGGTGCCTCGCCGGCGGTGACGACGATGTCCGCTGCCGCGCGTACGTCCTGCAGGTGTTTCTGCAGCAGCTGGTTGGCCATGGCCAGCTTGAGCCGTTCCTTGACCTCGTCAAAGGCGGGCGGGGTGCTCTCGCGCGAATCCTCCAGCAGGATGACGTGCCAGCCGAACTGGGTCTCGACCGGCTCCTTGCTGTAGCTGCCCTTGTCGAGCTGCGCGGCGGCATCGGAGAACGGTTTCACCATCTGCGCCGGTGAGAACCAGCCCAGCTGGCCGCCGTTGGGGCCGGACGGCCCGGTCGACTTTGCTTTCGCCAGTTCCGCGAAATCGGCGCCGCCGTCCAGCTCGGCGATGATCGCGACCGCCTCGTCTTTGGACTCCACCAGGATGTGGCTGGCCTTGTACTCCGTGCCCGGCACGCCGAGCTGGCTGTCGTAGAGCTGCCGGACCATGTCGTCGCTGACCGGGTTGGTCGCCGTGAAGTCCTGGATCGCAGCACGCGCCAGAACGGCCCGCTGTTGCTGGTCGAGCAGGGCTGCGACGGCTGGCCGGCTGTTGAGGCCCTTGCTGATGCCTTCCTGGCGCATCAGCTCCAGGTTGATCAGCTCATCAAGGATGGCCTTGTCGTCTGCACCCTCCGCACCCGGTGCGGCGGCGCGTCGTTGCGCGGCGTAGGCATCGAGCACGGGCTGCGTTAGCGCCGTACCGTTCACGGTGGCCACCACCGGACCGGCCAGTGCGGCGCTGCCGCCACCGTTGTCGCCGAGGCTGTCGCGTGGTGTCTGCAGCTGGTCGCAGCCCTGCAGGGCGAGCAGGGACAGGGGAATCATCAGGGTAAGTAGAGAACGCATAGTAGGTACCTTGCTGGTTGAAAATTCAGGATTCGCCGGGTGCCTTTGCCTGGATGCTGAGGGCATGGATGTCGGCGTGCATCATGTCGCCGACGGCATCGAAGACCAGGCGGTGGCGCTGGATAAGGCTTTTGCCCGCGAAGGCATCGGCAACGATGTGCAGGATATAGTGACCGCCGCCGCTGGCCGCACCGGCATGGCCGGCATGCCTGGCGGTCTCGTCGATGATCTCGAGCTCCACGGGTGCGAGCGCCGCCTGCAGGCGCGACCTGAGCTGCTCCAGCCGGGCGTCGCCGTTCATGGCAGCACCTTCCTGAAGGGCTTGACGGTGACGCTGGCATAGACGCCGGCGGCGACATAGGGATCGTCATCCGCCCAGGCCTGCGCGGCCTCCAGTGAATCGAACTCGGCGACCACCAGGCTGCCGCTGAAACCGGCAGGCCCGGGATCGGGACTGTCGATGGCCGGATGCGGCCCGGCCAGCACCAGGCGGCCGGCATCGCGCAGGGCCTCGAGCCGGGCCAGGTGATTCGGGCGCGCGTTGAGTCGGTCGTTCAGGCTGTCAGCCCTGTCCTGGCTGATAATGGCGTAGAGCATCAGTCGGACTCCTGTTCTTTCTCGGCGGGGTTTTCCATGTAGCGGCTGAGGTAGAAGGCCTGCATGAAAACGAAGGCGATGGTCAGGCCCATCATGCCGAACAGCTTGAAGTTCACCCAGGTGTCCTCGCTGTAGTTGTAGGCGACGTACAGGTTGAGCACGCCCATGGCGACAAAGAACAGCGTCCACGCCCAGTTCAGCTTCAGCCACACCGGCCCGGGTACCGTGATGGCGTGGCTCATCATGCGCTCGACCAGGGTGCGCTTGCCGATGAACTGGCTGCCAAGGAAGACAGCGGCGAACAGCCAGTTCACCACGGTCGGTTTCCACTTGATGAAGATCGGGTCGCGCAGCACCAGCGTCAGGCCACCAAAGACGATCAGCAGGCCGAGCGTGACCAGGTGCATGTTCTCGAAGCGACGGTGCTTCAGCCAGAACAGGCCTGTCTGCACCAGCGCCGCGGCGATGGCCACCCCGGTGGCGACGTAAATGTCATACAGCTTGTAGGCCGCGAAGAACAGGATGATGGGGAACAGGTCGAACAGGAATTTCATTGGATTGGCAGCCGCAAGGCGCTCTCAGGGGCGCGGTATGTGAATGGGACCTGCATCATAGTGGGTTGCGGGGCGCATCGGAACCGTTTTTGCGGATTTAGGGGGAAATCGCGCGTGCGGGCTCAATGCAGCGCGCGGTCCAGTGTCCACTGCCGGTGGTATTTCTGCATGACCTCGCGGACGTGGGCAGGGTAGTTCAGGGCATCCATCTGCTGCATGCCCTCGGTGAAGAAGCGCGCCGCGTCCTCCGGCAGGTGCCGGGTTAGCTCCGCGAAGGCCTCCTCCATGACGCGGGTGTTGTGGCTGCGGGTGGCGACGATGCTGCGGTTGAGCAGCAGGATGCGCCACGGCCTGCCCGGGTTGATCTTCTCGATGTCCTCGCGGATGACCGGGGCGACGGCCTCCGTGATGCGGCCCATGACCAGACTGAGCGCCTCGAGATCCGCCGGCTCGCGGCTGCTGTTGGCAATCATCGCCAGGCCGTCCACCACGGGCTCGAGGGTGTCCAGCTGGCCGCCGTGTCCGGCGATCCACAGTGCGAGCTCCACGGCCAGCACGGCCGCGGTCGCGCGGGTGTCGTCGTCGCCGGACTGGCCTGACTGTCCGGCCAGGCTGGCGTGCAGCTGCATGGCGTACTCGCCGAGTTCGGTGATGTCCCCGGCGCTGCCGCCAGTGGCGGCTTTCGCACCTGCCTCACGATCGGCCTCCACGCGGCGCATGACGTCCAGCAGCTGGCCGAAGGCCTCGCGCAGCATGGACGGGCCGCTGTCGGCGTTGGCCGGCAGCGGTTCTGTCGCGCCCGGCAGGGCGTCGAGGCAGGTTTGCAGCCGCTCCTGGATGGCTTCGAGTTTTCCGCTTGGCATTTCCATGGGCCGTTATGGTAACGAATTCGGCGTGGCCGGTGCGAGGTGCGTAGAATAGGGCGGATGCCCAATCGCTATGACCTGCACAGCCATTCCACCGCCTCCGACGGTACGCTGGACCCGGCCGCCCTGGTCGAGGCGGCCCATACTGCCGGCATCCGGGTACTGGCGCTCACCGACCATGACACCACCGCCGGCCTCGATGCCGCCGGCCGCTGCGCCGCGGTGCTCGACATGACGCTGGTGCCGGGGGTCGAGATCTCGGTCAGCTGGGGTGCGCAGACGGTGCACGTCCTCGGCCTGAATGTCGATCCGGACAGCGGGCCGCTGCAACAGGGGCTGCAGCGGCTGCGGGAGTTTCGTGACTGGCGCGCCGAGGAGATCGGCCGGCGGCTGGCCAGGGCCGGCATCGACGGCACCTGCGACGGGGCGCGGGCCCTGACCCGGGGCAGGATTGTCAGCCGCACGCACTTTGCCCACTACCTGGTGGCCGAGGGCCATGCCGGCTCGGTGCGCGATGTCTTCAAACGCTTCCTGGTTCCCGGCAAGCCGGGCCACGTGCGGGGAGAGTGGGCGGGGCTGGAAGAGGCGCTCGGCTGGATACGGGGTGCGGGCGGCCTGGCGGTGATCGCGCACCCGGCACGCTACCGCATGACGGCCAGCAAGCTGCGCCGCCTGGTCGGCGAGTTCCGTGAACTCGGCGGCAGCGCCCTGGAGGTGGTCTCCGGCAGCCACACGCGTGACAACGTCCATGCCATGGCCGCGCAGGCACGCAGCGCGCGTCTGCTGGCCTCCTGCGGCTCGGACTACCACGGCCCCGAGAACCCGTGGGTACAGCTCGGCCAGCTCGCCGAGCTGCCGGCAGGCTGCCGGCCGATCTGGGAGAGCGGCGAGTGGCTGGTGCACTAGCCGGGGTGTTTGCTGCGGACATACAGAAAGGCAAAAAAAGCGGTTCACCGCAGAGACGCAGAGGACGCGGAGAAAAACACTTACTCACCGCAAAGGCGCAAAGGGCGCAAGGAAAAGATTTTTGTGTAAAACCGGTGGTGTTTCTCTGAAGGCAGCTGGAACTGTCCGAGTGTGTATGGACACATCTTTCGTTTTAAAACGCTGATAGCGCCGGTTGGCGGGTTGTCCGCAATGTTCTGACTTTGCGTTCTTTGCGCCTTTGCGGTGATTTGCTTTTTGTTTTGCTTTTGCAGTGATTTGCTTTTCTTTTGCTTTTCTCTGCGTCCTCTGCGTCTCTGCGGTGAATGGCTTTTGTATTGTCCACCCCCCGGCATCTGCGCAGTGAATATTTTTGACTATCCCGCCGGAATCAAGGACATTACCGCCTCCCCGCAGCCGAGAGCGTCATGAGCCAGTTCTTCCAGATCCATCCCGACAACCCGCAGCAGCGGCTGATCCGCCATGCCGTGGAGATCATCCGCGACGACGGCCTGGTGGCCTACCCGACGGATTCGAGCTACGCACTGGGCTGCCACGTCGGTGACAAGCGCGGCATGGAGCGTATTCGCCGCATCCGTGCACTGGACAGCCGGCACAACTTCACGCTGGTGTGCCGCGACCTCTCGGAGATCGCCACCTACGCCAGGATCGACAACAGCGCCTATCGCCTGTTGAAGGCGCTGACGCCGGGACCCTACACCTTTATCCTGCGTGCCACCCACGAGGTGCCGCGTCGGCTGCAGAACCCGAAGCGCAAGACCATCGGCATCCGCATCCCGGACCACGTCATCGCGCAGGCGCTGCTCGACGAGCTGGGCGAGCCGCTGATGAGCTCGACGCTGATACTGCCTGGCCGCGACATGCCGGAGACCGACGCCGAGTCGATCCGTGAACAGCTGGAGCACGCCGTCGACCTGGTGATCGACGGCGGCAACTGCGGCTTCGAGCCGACCACGGTCATCGACATGACCTCGGGTGCAGCAGAGGTGCTGCGCGAGGGCTGCGGCCCGGTGGACAGCCTGTAATGCCGGGCGCGCCACTGGGGGTATAATTCGCCGATGCTCGAGATCACCATCGTCCAGAAGATCGTCGCCTGGATCCTGCCCGTGCTGTTCGCCATCACGGTGCACGAGACCGCGCATGGCTGGATGGCCCTGCGGCTGGGTGACAAGACCGCCATGATGCTGGGCCGGCTGACGCTGAACCCGTTCAAGCACATCGATCCGCTCGGCACCATCCTGATACCGGGCCTGATGTACATGCTGGCCGGCTTCATGTTCGGCTGGGCCAAACCGGTGCCGGTCACCTGGCAGAACCTCAAGCAGCCCAAGCGCGACATGGTGTTCGTGGCCGCCGCCGGGCCCATGTCCAACCTGCTCATGGCACTGCTGTGGGCGCTGGCGATCCGCATCGGGCTGGCACTGGGCGATGCAGGCCTGGCGCTGGTTTTCATGGGAGTGGCCGGCATCTTCATCAACACCATCCTCATGGTGCTGAACCTGCTGCCGCTGCCGCCGCTGGACGGGGGGCGCGTCATGACCGGACTGCTGCCCGGGCCGCTGGCCTACAAGTTCAGCCTGATCGAGCCCTACGGTTTCTTCATCCTGGTCGGGCTGCTGGTCACCGGACTGCTGGGCGTGATCCTGTGGCCGGTGATCGAGTTTTTCATGGGGTTGATGGCCGGCATCTCCGGCCTGCAGCCCCGGACCTTCATGGCAGTTTTGATGGCCCTGCTGGGCAAATAGGAGAACACTGACAGCAATGAATACGCAGAGCCGCGTCCTGTCGGGCATGCGCCCCACCGGGCGCCTGCATCTCGGCCACTACCACGGCGTGCTGAAGAACTGGGTGCAGTTGCAGCACGAGTACGACTGCTATTTCTTCGTGGCGGACTGGCACGCGCTGACCACACACTACGAGGATTCGCATGTCATCGCCGAGAGCGTCTGGGACATGGTGATCGACTGGCTGGCCTCCGGCGTCAACCCGGGCTCGGCGCAGCTGTTTATCCAGTCACACGTGCCCGAGCATGCCGAGCTGCATCTGCTGCTGTCCATGGTGACGCCGCTCGGCTGGCTGGAGCGCGTGCCGAGCTACAAGGACCAGCAGGAGAAGCTGCGCGAGCGCGACCTGGCCACCTACGGCTTCCTCGGCTACCCGCTGCTGCAGAGCGCGGACATCCTCATCTACAACGCCGACAAGGTGCCGGTCGGCGAGGACCAGGTGGCGCATGTCGAGCTCACCCGCGAGGTCGCGCGACGCTTCAACCACATCTACGGGCGCGAGCCCGGCTTCGAGGAGGCAGCCGCGGCGGCAGTGAAGAAGATGGGCAAGAAGAACGCCCGCCTCTACAACGACCTGCGCCGGCGCTACCAGGAGCAGGGCGACCACGAGGCGCTGGAGGTGGCGCATGCCCTGCTGCAGGGGCAGCAGAACCTGGCCATCAGCGACCGCGAGCGGCTGCTCGGTTATCTCGAGGGCAGCGGCCGCATCATCCTGCGCGAGCCCGAGGCGCTGCTGTCGCCGGCCTCGAAGATGCCAGGTCTGGACGGCCAGAAGATGTCCAAGTCCTACAACAACACCATCGCCCTGCGCGAGGATCCGGAAGAGATTCAGCAGAAGCTGCGTACCATGCCGACCGACCCGGCCAGGGTGCGGCGTACCGACCCCGGCAACCCGGATGTTTGCCCGGTCTGGCAGCTGCACGAGGTCTACTCCGGCGACGAGGTGAAGACCTGGGTGCGCGAGGGCTGCAGCAGTGCCGGCATCGGCTGCCTGGACTGCAAGCAGCCGATCATCGACAGCGTGCTGGCCGAACTCGGGCCGGTGCAGGAACGCGCCGCGGAATTCGAGCAGGACCCTTCCCGGGTGCGAGCCATCATCAACGAGGGCTCCGAGGCGGCCCGCGACATGGCGCGCCAGACACTGGAGGAGGTGCGTACGGCGATGGGCCTCGAGTACACCTGAGCCGGTCCCGCACAGGCCGTGCAGCGTGCCGGCGGAGCGTTTCCGGTCGCGGCCGGGCCGGTGTAATTACCCGCCCGGGAGCACCTGAAAAGAGCGACTTTTCCCGCTGGCTGGGGTAGAATCCTACGGACGGCCAAGGTCGTCTCCGATTCCCAGCATCAGGGTATTACATGAGCGAAGACCAGAGCGTCGCGGTTAACCCCGAAACCCCTACCCAGGAATCACTCCCCCTCGCTGTCGTTCAGGGCCAGGCCCTCG